>OGUL01000344.1_pt1 | contig 57281 bp, 48 predicted proteins | sample 1553651 | NCBI WGS metagenome assembly OGUL01 (sample SAMEA2580048, study PRJEB22360) | human gut metagenome | biome: human gut; feature: human-associated habitat; material: faeces | place: Denmark | collected 2008/2010
TTTATTTATTTTACAGGTTTTCTTGTTGTATTTTTACAATAATTAAAAAAACTATTAAAAGTTGTTTGAAATATGTTAACCTATAAATGATGATATGAAAAATTACATTTTACTATTTTTGCTGTCTTTTGTGTTTATACGGGTATCTGCGCAGGAGTTATATCAAGAGAGATCTCTTCCTCGTGCGGGAGATATACTTGATAAGACACAGTTAGATTACACGACTTCTGGTGCGAGTGGGGGAGAGGTGATATGGGATTTTCGCAAACAGACAGTACGTGATGATAATTACAAAGTAAGTTATTCTGGTAAGATTGATTCAATACTGTGTCTTTCGGAATCAAGGACACAGTATAAATATAGGCTTTCAGGAGATTCGTTACTTTTTGTCGGTTATGAAAATGCCAATATCCGTATCGAAAATAAGCTTCCGGCAGTTACTTTATGTTACCCTTTTGTTTATAGTGATTCTATCGGGTCTTACTTTTATGGCGAGGGTAGTTACAGCCATTCTTTAGGAATTTCTTCTTATGGATTTACTTCTACCGTAGCAGATGGCTTAGGTTCTCTTTTGCTCCCTGGTGTAGATACTTTACGACAGGTTCTCCGTATTCGTCACAATCAATATATAGGGCAAATTTATCATGCTGACAGTAAGTTTATGAACGATAGTATTTCTTGTTTGCCGGATAGCGTACGACAATGGCTGAAACATGATCCGGCCAGGTGGCATGTTGTTCATTGCCAGTGGTATGTTCCCGGTTATCGCTATCCGGTATTCGAAACGTTTGAGAACTCTATTTATAAATCCGGTTCTTTGTACAAGCATTTTAATACAGCTTTTTATTATCCTCTTACGGAACAGTGCTATCTTGCAGACAACCCGGAAAATCGTATTATTCGCGATCGGTTAGCTATGCTTGATGAAAGAGCTTTCAAACAAGAATCGAACGATTTACTTGTGGAGGAACTATGTCTAAAAACATCACAACAACTGCAGCTGCATTAACCGAACAGGGTGCTTCTGAAGGAACTGTAACCACGGTAGTAAGTGGCATAACCAAAGGGATGGGAACTGTAGGAGCTAATACAACAAAATCAATGATGAAAGTGGAAACTGTTACATCAGTGGCAACCGAAGCTTCAATAAAATTAGTAGAAGATCGTATAAAAAAGGAGGACATTAAAATGAAATTGTTTGTAAAACTAATATTTGTTGCTAATTTTTTATTTTTGGGTGGAGGCTTTTTAATTGCTTTTTTCCAATATGTTGCATATAATGGTTTTGGTGATATTTTTGAATACGTAAAACCTGAACAGCTTGAGACTCATGTTAAGATTGATTCTATAAAGGAAACAAAAACAATATTTTATAAATACGTTGTTGATCAGAAAATGTATGAATCGAAACAATCCATTTATATTCCGAGGATTGCTGAATACGATTTTTATGAAAATAATGTGTACTATAATAAGCGAATTCCTTGTCTAAGTTATATTGGAAAGCAAGGATTTAAATTGAGAAGTACCAAAATGGATATGTGTATTACCGGTTTTTTCTTCCTTTTTATTTTCTTGATATACAGGTATGCTGACATGGATAAGTGGATTGGGGTTTATACCAGAGGTGAATATAAAAGCAGCAGAAAAAAATAGTGTGGCCTTATGCTTGCTTTATACGCCATAGTAGATTGATCATCCAAACCGAAATGACAAATGGGGCGGTTAGAGTAGTTATTCCTATTTGCATGCCCCCTATTTGTAGCAGAATAGAGAGTATGACGGATAGTATTACTTTGACATTTCCTTTATGTGTATAATCTCCCAAAGCAATGGCACAAAGAACTCCATTATATCCGAATAATCCTATATTCCATGCCGTAAGGTCTATGTTTGGAAACAAGCCTATGAGTAAGGGAAGAGCAGCAGCGATGACAGTATAAAAAGCGTTTATACGGGAGTTTATGAGGATAGCCAACAGAAAGAAAAGTCCGGAGAGGATATTTCCCTGAAACATCACTTGACCGATATTTAAACTGAATGATTGGAAAAAATGACTTGCATTATCCGGATTTTCAGAGAGAGAGGGTAGTAGTATAGCGGGATATAGATAATGGCATGTTATGAGTAAAAGCCATACGACAAGAATGAACGGGGCTGTGAATCCCGGTAATAAACTTTGCCGGCGAAAACAATGTGCAACCCATGAGGATATGGCTGCTCCTATTACTAATAATGCAACAGATATGATATTAATTTCCATAAACACTCCTATGGCAATGCCGACTAAAGTGCCATTAAAACCATAAAGACCGGCACGGATATCTTCTTTATCGTAATTTAAAAGAGAGGCGGCTATTGTGCCGACAACGGTTCCTGCAACGGCTAATATGGCAAGTTGCCATGAATTGCAGATGATTCCGATTAACATGATTATTCCGGAAAGCGCGTTATTTTGAAACATTACTTGTCCGATCCCTCTTCCGATGATTGAAATATTTTCACGCATACCTGTTTTTGCGGCAAAAATAATAATAGTCTGTATAAATACAAAAACGTTTGGGAATAAATACTCATTGTTTTTTATTTATACAAAATCATGGATGGTGTCTTTTAACATTGTTAATTGATTTTTCCGCATTTCATTATCAGTCTTGCAAAAGATATATTTCTTGTGTATAAAGAATGTATTTCTTGGTATATAAAAATATGATTTTAATAGTGTGTTAATTACTATTCTTTGTCTGCTGAAAATTCTTATCTTTTATATCTGATATTAGTAGTTTATATCATTGATATATAATTGTTTGAGTGGGACTGTGCTGCTGCTTTAGATTTGAGTAGAACCTATTGAGCTTTGAATACGAAATGTTTATACTTGCCAATTTGATAACTTCCTACCGGCAATCTGTCGAAGTCTGTGTCTTTATAAAAATGAAAAATGCAGATTTCCAAGAGGTTTATTAACTCATGGAAACCTGCGTTTCAATATTTATCAATTCAATGACTTTGCGTTATCAGTCAAAGAAACTTTTGAACTTCTTGAAAATCTTTTCTTTTATAGAAGTGTTCGGTTTGAAGTTATCAGAAGCATCTAATTTCTCAAGTATGTTCTTTTCGTCTTTTGTCAATGCTTCCGGCACATAAACACTTACGTTTACCAACAGGTCTCCTGTACCGTATCCGTTGACACTTGGTAATCCTTTGCCACGCAGACGAAGAACTTTACCCGGTTGTGTTCCTGCATCGATCTTTACTTTTACTTTGCCATCGATGGTAGGTATCTCGACAGCACCACCCAAGGCGGCAGCCGGGAAACTGAGAAGCAAGTTGTATACCAGATCATTTTCATCGCGGATAAGGCTTTCATGCGGTTCTTCCTCAACCAGGATCAGCAGATCTCCCGGGACACCATTATGTTTACCGGCATTTCCTTTTCCGCTCATAGACAGTTGCATTCCTTCGGCTACTCCGGCAGGAATTTTCACTGTAACTACTTCTTCTCCATATACAATGCCATCTCCACCGCACTCTTTACACTTGTTTTTAATGATTTTACCTTCACCGTTACAAGTAGGACAGGTGGTGCGCGTTTGCATCGTACCTAAAATCGTTTGTTGGTTGCGAATTACCGAACCGCTTCCTTTACAGGTCGGACAGGTTTCCGAACCACCGTTACCCTCTGCACCTGTTCCGTGACAGTGCGTACAAGGTACATATTTTTTTAATTTGAATTTCTTTTCTACTCCTGTGGAGATCTCTTTCAATGTCAGTTTTACTTTTACACGGAGATCAGAGCCACGGTAGCGTCTTTGCTGTTGGCTACCGCCACCGCCGAATCCACTGAAACCTCCAAAGCCACCGCCACCACGGCCGCCAAAAATATCACCGAACATAGAGAAGATGTCATCCATAGACATTCCTCCGCTGAAACCTCCGAAAGGACCTCCGTTTCCGGCTGCACCGCCCATACCTGCATGGCCGAACTGGTCGTAACGGGCACGCTTATCCGGATTGCTCAGCACGTCGTATGCTTCGGCAGCTTCTTTAAATTTCTCTTCTGCTGTCTTATCACCCGGGTTTTTATCCGGATGAAATTGGATTGCCTTTTTACGATACGCTTTTTTTATTTCTTCTGCTGTTGCGGTTTTCGTCACCTCCAGCACTTCATAGTAGTCTCTCTTTTCCATATATTTATTTTATTCTCCAACTACCACTTTAGCGTGGCGCAGTACTTTATCGTTCAGTGTATATCCGGTCTGTACACAGTCCAGAATCTTTCCCTTTTGTTTTTCAGACGGTGCGGGAACTACTGCGATGGCTTCGTGGTAATCGGTATCCAGTGGTTTGTCTTTGGTTTCGATTACTTTTACGCCATTTTGTCCCAACACGGAAATAAATTTGTTATAGATCAGTTCTACGCCTTCTTTCACGGCTGCCACATCAGTTGCTTTTTCCATTGTCTGAAGAGCGCGCTCCAAATCGTCTACGACAGGAAGTATGCTACTAAGGCTTTTTTCACCTCCATTCAAAATCAATTCGGCCTTTTCCTTTACCGTACGTTTCCGGTAATTGTCAAATTCTGCCGACAGGCGAAGATATTTATCCTTCTGGTCTTCAATTGTTTCATTCGCTTTTTCCAATTCCTTTTCCAACTCTTCTTCTTTGGTAAGGGGAGCTTCCTGATCAGTTGTTTCTTCTTGCAGTTGTTCTTCTGCGATGTTTTCGGTTTCCTGGCTGTTCAGTTCTTTTTCTGCTTCTTTTTCTTTTGGATTCATATCTTTATTTTTTTTTGTTCTTATTAAATGGATTCAATTTCATGTCGATAGACGTTACAATATAGTGGCATATCAGCAAAAACTTTGCCAATTTACTTTGTATGCCAAAAAACGCAGCAAAGGTAATACTTTTCTGTCAGATTGACACAACCGGTATAGTATGTTATTCATTAAAAATACCTATCTTTGCGGCCGGAAATAATAATGTGTCAATGTGTCCATGTGCCAATATGCCAATTGGCTGCGCTATGGCAATACACTGCATGGTAATTGGCACATTGGCATATTAGCACATTAATTAATTATTTAAGATGATTACAGTTTCAAACGTATCGGTACAGTTTGGTAAAAGGGTATTGTTTAATGATGTAAACCTGAAGTTTACAAGTGGGAATTGTTATGGTATAATTGGTGCCAACGGTGCAGGAAAATCTACTTTTCTGCGTACTATTTATGGCGATCTGGATCCGACTACCGGAACGATTGCATTAGGCCCGGGCGAACGCCTTTCGGTATTGAGCCAGGACCACTTCAAATGGGATGCTTTTACGGTGATGGATACAGTGATGATGGGGCATACCGTATTGTGGGATATTATGAAACAACGCGAAATATTGTATGCCAAAGAAGACTTTACCGATGAGGACGGTTTGAAAGTGTCCGAATTGGAGGAGAAATTTGCGGAACTTGACGGTTGGAATGCCGAAAGTGACGCCGCCATGTTGCTCAGTGGCCTGGGAGTGAAGGAAGACAAGCACTATACACTGATGGGTGAATTGAGCGGTAAGGAAAAGGTACGCGTGATGTTGGCGCAGGCGCTTTACGGTAATCCGGACAATCTGTTGCTGGACGAACCTACCAATGACTTGGATATGGAAACCGTGATGTGGCTTGAAGATTACCTGTCGAACTTTGAACATACCGTGCTGGTGGTTAGTCACGACCGTCACTTCCTCGACTCTGTATGTACGCATACGGTCGATATCGATTATGGAAAGATCAATATGTTTGCAGGTAACTATAGTTTCTGGTATGAATCGAGCCAGTTGGCACTTCGTCAGCAGCAGAACCAAAAGGCGAAAGCTGAGGAGAAGAAGAAGGAATTGGAAGAGTTTATCCGCCGGTTTAGTGCCAATGTGGCAAAGAGTAAGCAGACTACAAGCCGTAAGAAGATGTTGGAGAAACTGAACGTGGAAGAGATTAAACCTTCTTCACGTAAATATCCGGGCATTATCTTTACGCCCGAGCGCGAACCGGGTAATCAGATTTTGGAAGTTTCCGGACTGAGCAAGAAGACGGAAGAGGGAGTGGTACTGTTCAACGACGTGAACTTCAATGTGGAGAAGGGGGACAAGATTGTATTTCTGTCACGTGATCCGCGTGCTATGACTGCATTCTTCGAGATTATTAATGGGAATATGAAACCTGATGCCGGAAGTTTTAACTGGGGAGTGACTATCACTACCGCTTATCTGCCATTGGACAATACCGGTTTCTTTAATACTGACTTGAATCTGGTAGACTGGTTGAGCCAGTATGGTGAAGGAAATGAGGTGTATATGAAAGGTTTCTTGGGACGTATGTTATTCTCGGGTGAAGAGGTGCTGAAAAAAGTAAGTGTGCTTTCGGGAGGTGAAAAGATGCGTTGCATGATTGCCCGTATGCAACTCCGCAATGCCAACTGTCTTATTTTGGATACACCGACCAATCATCTCGATTTGGAATCTATTCAGGCATTCAACAATAATTTGAAGACTTACAAAGGCAATATCCTGTTTTCGTCACATGACCATGAATTTATTCAGACCGTGGCAAACCGTGTGATAGAGTTGACTCCTAATGGCATTATCGATAAGATGATGGAGTATGACGAATATATCACTTCGGATCACATTAAAGAGTTACGGGCAAGAATGTACGGTACTAATAAATAAGATTTTCTTATTTTTATAAGAGATAGGGGCAGTGTAGAAGGAAACTTCTACACTGTTTTTTATGTCTTACTCTAAATTCTCGTTAATTTCCTTTTGTCGTTCCGAACCTTTCTCCGAACAGATATGTTCCTATCGTATAAACATACAAAAAAGAATATTATGAACTTTATCTGGTATATTCTGATAGGAATAATAGCCGGCTATGTGGCCGGTAAAATAACAAGAGGCGGTGGCTTTGGCTTGCTGGTTAATCTTGTTTTGGGGATAATCGGTGGTGTGTTGGGCGGTTGGGTGTTTTCTCTGCTCGGACTTGCGGCAACAGGCATCATCGGCAGTTTGATAACTTCCGTTGTGGGGGCTATCCTGTTTCTGTGGATTGCTTCATTATTCAGCCATTCCCGCTAATTTTTTGCGATGCATTTATTATATTAACTAACATAAATTGATTTGATTATGGAATGTGGAAGTACTAAATTTTTAGTAGGACTCGGGATCGGTTCTGCTATTGGTGCGTTGGTTTATCATTTTTCGCACACTGCAAAAGCTAAGAAACTGAAAAATGATGTGTTCAATGCTCTTCGCGAAATAGAGGCAGATGCGGAAACTGCAATGGAGGATGCCAAGGCAAAAGCTGTGAAGGCGGGTGTGAAAGTAGCCGGTAAAGTTGCCGATAAAGCCAATGATGTGAAAGAGAAATTGAGTGAGGTAGGCCAGTAAGCCGGACCTTAATTATATATGTTCTCCCCGGATAAAATTATTTGTCCGGGGATTTTTTTTGTATATTTGGTACTTCACAATCGACCGGATACGTTTTGTTACGTATCATAATAAACAAGATGTTATAATGATGGAGCAGGAAAGAATACAAGTACTTGTAGATAAGAGCAGACAAGAGGATACGGCCGCCTTTGCTCTTTTGGTTTCCGAATTTCAACCGCTTGTATTCCGGCTTGCTTTCCGGTTATTGTGCAATGAAGACGAGGCCAGAGATATGGTGCAGGAGACGTTTGTGAAGGTGTGGCTGTCATTGGGACAATATAACGGAGAATGCCGTTTTTCCACTTGGCTCTACAAGATAACTTGTAATACCTGCTATGACCGGTTACGAACAGTTCGGATGCTTCGACTTCTGTTGATATGGCATCCGGGGATAATATTGAAAGAAATGTGTCTAATAAACAATTGAAGGAACTCATTCTGAAATATACGGATGAACTTACTCCCCGGCAGAGGTTGGTTTTTATGTTGCGGGATGTAGAAGAACTTGAAGTGGAGGAGGTGCGGCAGATAACCGGGCTTTCTGCCGGGAAGATCAAGACGAATCTTTATCTGGCACGTAAGAATATACGAAATAAAATGAATCAAACAGACCCCGATTTATGAGACAGGAAGATAAGCGTTATGAAGAATGGTTGTCTGGAATAAGAAGCGGGCAACCGGTATTGGACCATCCGGAAGACTTGACCTCCGCTATTGTGCAGAGAATAAGCCAAACGGTTTCAAAGAGGAAAAGGCGGAATTTTATAATTAGAAGTTGTGTCTTGGGAACAGTTGCCGCAGTATGGTTGTGTTTGCTTTTAGGTGAGACCTTCTTTCCCTCTTTCTCTGATGGGGCGGAAAAGGAATACAGCGCCTGGCAATGTACCTCTTTCTCTTTGCCGGAAAACTGGAAAAAGATGAGCCTTATGGAAAAGGGGAATTACTGCTCTGTCCGCTATATAAAGCATAAGCAGCAGAAACAAAAGCGTATGTCGGAAATTATGAATAAAACAGATTAAACAGATATAGTATGAAGACAAATAATTTAATAGTGGCAATCGTTATCCTGTTCAGTATGGCTTCGTGTCAAACTTCTTACCGTATGGTTTCCCGTATAAAAACGGATGGCAGCCTGTATAGAGAGGTGTATGCTTATGGCGATTCTGCTTTTCTGGCGGGTGACAGGGCAGAAAACCCGTTTTTGTTTCAGATAGATTCTGATACTTGGCAGTTGGTTGGATTGGGCTCTTCAATCAAATTTAATTTTTGGGGAAACGAACAGGAACTGAATGTAAAAGTATGCCGGGATATTCCGGGAATGTCCGGGGAGTATTTCGAGGTATCGGATACCAAAGAATATGCTGCTCCCTTAGCTGTTCCGCAGGAAATTTTAGAGAAGAAGTTCCGTTGGTTCTATACCTATTATTCATACAAAGCTATTTATTCGGAACTCCCGGATAAAGGTCCTGTACCTTTGGACCGACATTTTAGTGACGAAGAACGGCAGATCTGGTTTCGCGGTGATGAGAATGCTTTTGCCGGATGGAACGGTATTGAATTGAATAATCGGCTGGATGATATTGAAAATAAGTTTTGGGAATGGTATAATCGTAGTCAGTATGAAATCAGTTTTGAAGTCGTGGCGCATTTTACATCCCTGCAAGGTGATACGTCTTATATACGGCGTTTGCAAGAATCTAAGGAAGATATTTATAGCAAGTATGTTTCTAAGAAAGAGAAGGAGAGTACTCCGGAAGAAGTATGTGACTTTTTAAATGATTTATGGCAAACGAAATATTTCTCGAATGTATATAAAGCCAATGAGAAGGATATCGACAAGATGGCTGAAGACCGTGGGCGGATAGTGGAATTGTTCGGATATACGATGCGGAATGAATTGATTATGCCGGGAAAAGTGATTGCTTCTAATGCGATGTTTCAACAGGGAGACTCGGCTGTAATCTGGAAGGTAGATGCTTTTCGCCTTTTGGCAGGCGGTTATGAACTTGCAGCAGAATCACGTATTCCTAACTATTGGGCATTTGCTGCCACGTTATTGGCTATTTTATTTGCTTTCTGGCTTTCGTGGAGAGCTTACCGAAAGTAGAAATAAAACAAAATCCTGGCGAAATCACTTCGACAGGACACTGTTTCATTTTACTTAAATGTGGCTACGTAATAAAATTATGACTAATTAATTAAATTCTGATACTGCAAAGATAGGGCATTCCAGGCAGTGGCACAATCCCTTGAATAAGGTATATTACATAGCTCCTCTAACTATATATAGTTACTTTTGTTCTTTTTTCCATTCTTTGGTTACCGGATCATAGCGTTTGATGACACGTGCGGGGCTTCCTGCACATACTGTGTAAGCCGGTATCGGACGACTGACTACACTGCCGGCAGCTACAACGCAGTGCTTGCCAAGCGTGACGCCCGGCAGTATTACAGCATTCGCTCCTACCCATACATCGTCTTCGATGATAACCGGTAGGGTAGTCACCCCTTGCTCGTCAATCGGTTTGTCGGCGTCTGCATAATTATGATTTAATCCGGTGACGGTTACGTTTTGTGCCAGATTGACGTGGTTGCCTATTTGTACCGGTCCTATGATAGTATTACCCAATCCGATACGGGTATAATCCCCGATAGTTAAATCTCCCACGGCATTATTGAGGCATGAGAAATCCTCTACAACCGAGTATCTTCCTAATGAAAAACGGCGGAAGGGGGGGAGATCTTTACGTACACTACGGTAAATCACCGAGCCTTTTCCTCGTTTCAGATAGGTGAAGTAGAATAATCGGATCCACCAATTAGGTCTTGTTTTTACCGGGTGCATAATAAATCGGTGTACGGCTTTCTTTAAGCCTGCATGTTGCTTGATGTTATTTTTAAGTTTTCCGATATTCATATCATTGAAGACTTTAGGGTTATTTCTTTTTCTTTTCTATCAAGTAGTCGGGGATGGCCAGGCATAGGGTAAACAGTAGGCCGAATAATAAGAACCACCATCTTAAAGAGAGAGTCCATGCGTAGCATGTGGCGATGATGCACCAAATGCTGCAAATCAAGAACAAGACTCTCCAGGAGGGAACCAATTGTCGGAACAGTTTGTCGGCATAATCCCAGTTTCCTGCAAGCAGTGTTACCGGAAGTTTGGATAGCGCCTTCCATTTGGACATGGAATAGGGAAGTGGACGGGGAGAATCACTGTATACATGTGCATAGTGCAGATATTCTATGAAAATATTCTGCATTAGGAGTCTGCTTTCAAGATTGCTTTTCGGACTTTTCAGATTTTGCTTTAGCCATTTGGCGTCTATGGCAATATCTGTTTTTTCGAGTGCGGAAGAAAGGCCTGCCTGCACATGCCCTTGTCTGTAGATTGAGTTTCTGATCTCTTCACGAATGGCTTTCCGGCGAATCTTTCCGGTGGGCCGGTGTTCGATAATGTGATGCAACTGCATAGCCATTACGCCTGCATCATATGCATCATTGATATCTTGTAGCAAAAGCGGGGAAACATGAGTGGTTTCTCCCAGTATCACTGCAATGTCATATTGGTTTTCATCAAGTTCTCTGACGGCTAAAACGGGATCGTTGTATGTAATGACAGTATATAATTCTTTCGGATATTTTAAATCTTCAATATGAGTTTGCAGGGGAACTAATAAGGCAAAACGATATTTTTTTTCTGTTGCAGGATATTTACCGGAATGTCTGAATAACGCTATCAGGGCAAAAATAAACAGATATATACCGGATAATATAATACAGAAGAAAAAGAAATCATTTGCGATATGAAAAAGGGTGTCTATCATTCAGACATACATATTATACATTCTCTTTTTGGATAAATGCTGTCACGGTTTTCAGGATAATTTTCATATCCAGCCAGAAAGAGTATGTTTTTGCATATTTAATATCTAATTGTTTACGTTCGTCTGCTGACATCTTTCCGGAATTCCCCCGTTTCTCAACTTGCCAAAGTCCTGTTAATCCGGCAGGAGCCATGAAACGGTCGATGTATTCGTCGCTGGTCAGTAATTCTGCCTCGTAAAGAGGAAGGGGACGATTGCCTACGACGGACATGTCTCCTTTCAGAATATTGATAAGCTGAGGTAGTTCATCGATACTATATTTGCGGATGATACGTCCTATCCGTGTAATACGGGGGTCGTTTTCCAATTTGACGAACGCATTTTTCTGCTCCTGTGTTTTTTTATTAATATACGCTTCTTCAGAAATCACGAAATCATCGGAGATTAAAACGATTTCATTTTCATTTTCTTCGAAATCGGGTGTCTCTTCCCAGATGATATCCTCTTCTATGCTATCTGTCTGGTATTGATTTAATGAATTATAATCTTTAAGGTGCTTATCGGCGTTTGTGTACATAGAGCGGAATTTCAGAAAGTCGAATATCTGATAATTGCTTCCTACACGTTTGGATTTGTAGATGACTGCCCCTTTGCTTTCCATGCGGATCGCTATGGCGGTAATGATCAACAAAGGGGACAAGATAATCAGTGCAAAACCGGAAGAAACGATATCGAAGCATCTTTTCCAGACGGGGAGTTTAAACGTTTGTATGTTCTCTCCTTTTTTTTGAATATCTTTTATTTTTTGCTGCTTTCTACGTTTCTGAAAATTGATCAAGCTTTCGATGGCTTCTTGAGGGGCTTCGAATGGTATTGTATTATTGATTCCGGCTTTCAAATATTGCAGGCTCTCCTCCTTGGTGAGTGAATCCATCACAAGTACCATGTATATTCCGGGATATTTCTTCCGTAGATATTCGATGTCCAGGATGTCTTTCTGTATGTCAGTTTGTTCGAATAATATGATAATATCGTATTTCTCCCGTATCTTGTCTATAATTTTTGTAGCTTTGGCATATGTCAATACATGGTAGAATGATTCTTTTACCTGTTTTGAAAAATGTTCGATAGTTCTTTCGTATCTTCCGATATAGACAAGATGTAACATAGGGAATCTTAGTCAATGATTTTTTTTATGCGGACTTTAAGCTCAAGAGGATTAAAGGGTTTTAGAATATAATCGGCTGCACCTTCTTCCAATAATCTGATCCGTTCGGTTGTGCTTTCTTCACTTGAAAGCATAATGATAGGTATCGATTTGAATAATTCGTTATGTTTCATGTAAAGTAGAAATTCATCTCCCATCATTTCCGGCATACGTATATCTGAAATAATAAGATCCGGCATGTTTCCTTCGTGTAACCATTCAATGGCTTTTATTGGGTTTTCGCAATATGTGAAATCATATTCTTTACCTAAGTAGATCGAAACTACTTTGGCTATGGATGCTTTATCATCGATGAGTAATATCTTTTTTTTCATATCAGTAATCGAACCTTTTTACTTTGTTTGCTTCGTTAATATTACGATTAATACACGATTCCCTTTCTCAATCCGTGCAAATATATATATTATTTTAATAACTGCGCTCTATAAAATAGAGTAATTTGCCCATTTTTATATAAAGTCTGTTATTTGGGACAAAATAAAAGCCGGTAAGTTTTAATTCCGGCTTTTATTTTATTTTTTAAGAAAGACTCTCGGATTATTCAAAGATATATTTCTTATCAGTTTTATCAGTAGGATACTTGTACCAATCTAAGTTACTTGTATGATTTTGTGCCCATGCTTCAAATTGTGGATAAGCGTCGGTGATCTTGGTCATCTCTGTCGGGTACTTAAATTCCGGTACGGAAATTCCCCAAGTCAGATTACCGGCAGCATCCAGATTTTCTTTATGTACATTGCCATTAGCGGTAGCACCGTATTTTCTGAACTCGTATAGGTGGATTTCAGTTCTCGGACTTTGGTTACCCATAGAGTATGCTATAAAGAAATCAAGATTGTCTTTGGTCAAAACCGGTGCTGTTTTACTTTGATCGGTAAGTGTAATGATTACTTTCAGGGTATAAACTTCATTGGTCCGTTGCTGGTCGGTATTAAGCATCGGTCGTGAATTTCCACCGAATCCATATACTTGGTGTGCATCTCCAAAGAGAGGTATGACAACTTCGTTGCCGTTACTTTCTATTGCACTGTTTTCGAACATGGAATTAGCCAATGTCGAACGCATCTCTGTTCTGCCGTCAAATGAAACGCTTGCAATAGCACTTTTATTAACGTCTACCAAGCGTAAGGCAGCTCCTAATTGTTTGGTTGCTCCAACAGCACTTAATGTGATGTTATACTGTATAGACTTTATTGCGTTTGTAGATTTTTCTTTTGTATACTCAGTTGAAACATTCAACACGATATCGTTAAAGTCGTAGTCGCCTGCTGAAGGATAATTGTCTTCGAATGCGTAGGTATAGTTCATCGGATTCACTTCGATTTCTTCACCGCTTTCGTTCGGAGTATTACCTTCTCCTGTGCAATCTCCGGCAGGGATTGTGATAGGAGACTCTCCGAACTTAGAGATTGTTCCTTCTGAGTTTTTCAGCGCATCGTAGAAACGGTCCATCCATTTTTCTGTACTGATGTCATCATCAAATTCCTTTATTTCATAATAGATGTTACCTGCTGACTGGAAGTTGTTTAACTGTTCGACCTCTTCGATTTTTACCAATGCATATCCGTTTGAAGGGCCGTGGAAGTGTTCTTCTGTCAAATATGCTTTTTCAATATTCAATATGGAATTTTTGCCTAATGTCAAATCCGGGTTGTCACCTCTGTTTTTATTGTAAGTTTCAATGGTAGCAGAAGATAATTCACCTAATCTGAGAACACCGTCAAAATCTTCGACTTCAAGGTAACAGCCGTTTTCAATTGTACAACGGGTATGTGTTTCTTCGATATAGGCTTTTCCTTGGTTGACTAATTTAGTGGTGTTATTTCTTATATCCAGATTGTCGACTTTGAATGTACCGCAATTATAAATCAGTCCGTTAGGTTCGCTCATTGTGAACTTGTCCAATTCGATGGTTCCTGCATTGTAATTGGGATTTGCAGAACCTACATTGGTGAGTTCAAGCTTTTCTCCTGTTATTTTCCCATCGCCTAATACGGTTATTTGGGATGTACGGCTTAATTTTAATCCATCGGATATGACAATTTCACCTCCTGCAACGACGATTAGTTCTACGTGACCTGATAAATCGGGTGTTTTAGTCAAAGTTAACTTGGTTGCCACTATTACTTTAATGGTGGCGCTTCCCGAAGAATATAATATATCGGTGCAAGGAGAGGTTATTTTGAAAAAACGTGGTTGATTATTCGGTGTATTGAATATATCATAGCCTTCGTATTTGTTTTTATCCCAATTTTGCATAGCTCCCAGATTCCAATCTTGCTGAATTTCGGTAGCTTCTTGCAATTTGCTTGCTATTTCCTGTTCGCTATAAGGCGCTTCCATTGTGGGGACTGTGAAGTCCACAGAACGGGTAGCCCGGGAAACGATGGTATTGCCGTTACCAAAAGCAACTGCAACTCTTCCATTACTGATGTTTGCCGGTTTTACGATGTAACGTCCTTTGTTGTCTACTCGGGCAACGAAGACGGTAGTTAAGGCAGTCGGACAATCCATCGTTGTTTCAAGTTTCATATCTTGATTGGCGTATCCTTCTGCTAAGAGTCTGGCATTGCTGTTTTTATTTAATGGGTTGGCGTCGAACAATTGCACTTTGTAATTAGTTCCCATATCCTCATTCACACTGACGGATACATTAACGCCTTGAGTCGTTTTCCAATCCATACTTGGATCGATGTTTTGTACAGGAAAAGAACTCTGATAAAGTTCTTTGGTTTTTTCCACATCAAAGAGATTTTTGTCATTATCTACACAACTGGTAAATGCGACTGCTCCCACAAGGAGTGAAACAGTACTTGACTTGCAAAGATTGAATTTCATAATTAATTGCTTGCTCTGTTATTACTATTAAATAGATAACAAGTCTTAGTTTGTTATTGGTCACAAAGGTATCTATTAATTTATAATATACTAACGTGTTGTGAGAGGAAAAGTGTTTTTATTAACATCTTTTAAATGATTGTTGGGTGGATATTACAACTTTTTATTGTGGTTTGTGTGTTGGATGTAACTATTTGTTTATTAATAAAATATGATTTAGTTGTACTGTCTGTTATTTCTTTCATTATTTCTATAATTGTATATTCTGTCTATTTTGTGTTGTCTGTATTTGTAAAATGAGAATGAATAGGATAGACGCTCGTTTGCTATACGATATTTGGATTGTGCTTTGATTTTTTGTGAAGAAAGTTATATAAGATTCTTGTGTGTAGAATAATTGGGATTGTATATAATTTGACGGTTTATATCAGGATTGCGGTGTTATTTGTAGATCGCATAATGTTTGTGTTGATTATAAATTGGTTAGCCTTTAGTGCTTTTCTGTAAATCTGATAGGATGATAAATGAAATATAAATTGCGTTTGCTTATTTTGTAAAAGTATGTGCTTTGTGTGATGTTGAATATAATTTTTAGGTTGATGAAGGGGCTTATGATATTGTTTTGTTGAGATGTGTATTTGAATATACAGGGAATCGGTTTAAAGATAGAGAATTAATAATGTTAACACAAATGTAAATAACCGTATGTATTTACTATTTGAAATAGGGATACGGATTTCTTGAATATTTTTGTTATGAATACTCTTTTTAGGTAGCTATTCTGATACAATAGCCATTAATGTTGCCTTGTTATAACGCTATTTCATTGTTGATTAGGTTTTGTTATTTCTCCAATCAGGCAGGAGTTCATTTTATATCTGATTTCTTTATTGCTTAAACCGTGTCCGAGTAGAAACATTAGTTTTGTTACAGCACATTCCGGTGTGCTGTCGTAGCCACTGATGACACCGGCTTGTAGTAGCTGAATACCTGTTTCATAACGTTCCATTTCTACGGCTCCCGAAGAGCATTGGGTAATATTAACAATAATGATTCCTCGTTCGGTAGCTGCTTTCAGTTGCTCTATGAACCAAGGCTTTTGTGGGGCATTGCCCGAACCGAATGTCTTTAATACTACGGCTTTCAGTCCTTCTACATGGAGTAAGGAGGTGATAATGCTTTCTTGTATGCCGGGAAAAAGGGTTAATATTACCACATTGGTATCAAACAGGTAATGTGGCTTTAAGGCTTTTGTCGGGTCCGGTTTGTGAATAAGGTTAGGTTCATATTTGATATGGATTCCGACACGTGCTAACGCCGGATAATTGAAAGAGCGGAAAGCATTGAAATTTTCAGCATTAATTTTGGTTGTACGGTTTCCACGCATCAAATGGTTTTCAAAGAAGATGCATACTTCCGGAACCATTGCTGTGCCGTTTGCGTTTTTGGCAGCTGCTATTTCAATTGCCGTTATCAGATTCTCCTTTCCATCGGTTCGTAATGTTCCTATAGGGAGTTGAGAACCTGTAAGAATAACCGGTTTACTTAGATTTTCAAGCATGAAGCTCAATGCCGAAGCTGTGTAAGCCATTGTATCCGTTCCATGCAAAATGACAAAGCCATCGAAGTAATCGTAATTGTAGTTGATGATTTTCACAAGTTTGGCCCAGTAGAGGGGTTCCATATCCGAAGAGTCGATAGGAGGATCGAATTGATAAGAGGAGATTCGGTAATTAAAGCGTTTTAGCTCGGGGACGTGTTTTAACAGATGGTCGAAGTCAAAATTTTCCAAAGCACCGGTCTCCGGGTTTTCTATCATTCCGATAGTTCCTCCGGTATATATTAACAAAACGGAAGGGTAATTGGCTATCATATTTGTGGCTTTCTTGTTAAATCGACGGCAAAGATACAAAAGAATTATGATTTATGAATTATGATTGATGAATTAGCGCACGGAGTCTATGGTCGTCTATGCATGATTCTTCATTGGTAATTCATCAATCATAATTCTTGATTCATCAATCATCGGATGGCTTCTAATAGACGGAGGATGGCTTTTTCGGGATCTTTTTCTTCATCTAATAAGGTGACGAAACGGCTTCCGATAATACCCCCACGGGCATTGTCGCATGCGGCTTGGAAAGTCGCTTTATTGGAGATGCCGAAACCTATCATGCGTGGGTTGCGTAGTTTCATTCCGTCTATCTTTTTAAAATAGGCTCGTTTTTGCGTATCAAAATCTTGTTGTGCACCGGTGGTAGCTGCCGAGGATACCATATAGATAAATCCATCCGTATGGGCATCGATATCCCGGACACGTTCTTCACTGGTTTCGGGAGTGATAAGCATGATTACTTTGATATCATGGTGTTCGGCAATGGGGCGATAGTATTCCTGATAATCACGGAAGGGAAGATCGGGGATAATGACTCCGTCGATACCGCATTCTACACATTTACGGCAGAACTCTTCGAAGCCGAACTGCATGATAGGATTTAGGTATCCCATGAAAACGAGTGGGATATTTACATCTTTACGAATGTCACGGAGTTGTTCAAAGAGCAATTTTAATGACATTCCATTGCGAAGGGCCTGTGTAGCTGCATTTTGTATCACAATGCCATCGGCCATCGGATCGCTGAAAGGAATGCCGATTTCAATCATGCTTACACCGTGCTTCTCAAGCGTACGGATAACGTTGGCTGTACCGTTCAGAGTGGGAGTGCCTGCACAAAAATAGATAGATAACAGATTTTTTTTATCACTATTGAAAAGTTGATTAATTCGGTTCATATACTTTGTTTTTTATTGTTGACGTAATTCGTTTAGAAATAGGCGGATACGTTCCGTATCTTTCCTTCCCGGTTTTGTTTCGAAACGGCTGTTAAGATCATAACCTGCTAAGCGGGGATGATGGAATTCACGAAGGGCCTTCGCACTATATGGATTGATACCGCCACTAAGCAGAAAAGGGACATTGCCATTATAGGCATGTAGAATGCTCCAGTCGAATTGATTGCCCGAACCGCCGTATTGTTGGCATTTTGTATCGAAAAGAAAATAGTTGCAGTATTTTTCATAATCGTAAACAGAATGTAAGTCCTTTATGCAGGAGATGGAAAAGGTTTTGATCAACTTGAAGCCGTTTGATTGAAGTGAATGGCAGTATTCCGGCGACTCATGTCCGTGAAGTTGGATGAAGTTCAATCCGAAACGATCGGCGAACATTTCTATCGTCTGTCTGGGTTCGTTCACAAAGACACCTACACGCCGGGCATGTACGGGCATGTAGTCGGGCATTTCATAGATATAACGAGGAGATTTAGGATAGAAAATAAAACCGATCATATCGATGTTGAGCGTTTCCGTCTTACGGATATTTTCTCCATCCTGCATGCCGCATATTTTTATTAATTTGCCGTTTATCATAATTTATAAAAGATTGGTTGTTACTGCTTGTTTACCTGTGAAATGAATTCTTTCAAGGTTTCGGCCGGTTTCTCGGTCCGCATAAAAGTTTCTCCGATAAGGAAACCTCTGAAACCCGCGTCATGGAGTTTAGAGACGGTTACCGGCTGGGAAATACCACTCTCAGATACCAGTATCGTATCTTGTGGTAACTGTTCCGCCAAACGGAAAGAATTGGCTACATCTGTATGGAAACTGCCTAAGTTGCGGTTGTTGATACCTACCATATCGATATCTTTATATATATAAGGTAGTTCGTCAGTATTATGAATTTCAAGCAGTACTTCTAAGCCGAGTTCATGGGCCTTATCCGCTAAAGCGCGGCATTGGGTTTGTTCTAATGCAGCTGCAATCAGAAGTACTGCATCGGCTCCTACGATACGGGCCTGGTAAAGTTGGTATTCGTCAATGATGAAATCTTTCCTCAGAATGGGCAGATTTATCAAAGGGCGTACTGTGCGGATGTCCCGCAGGGTACCGCCAAAAAATATTTCATCTGTAAGAATGGAAACAGCCGAAGCACCGGAAGCGGCATACGCAGGAACGATTTCTTCCGGACGGGCGTTTTCTTTTATCCATCCTTTGGAGGGCGACCGGCGCTTAAATTCAGCAATGATGCCTGTTGGAGAAGAGGCGATGGCCTGCTTCATGGAACGGGTGGGAAGGAGGTCGCCAATACCCTCGGAAAGCTGTTCGATTGAGATTGCCTGTTTCTGCAAATCTACTTCTTTACGCTTGTTTGCGATAATTTCTGATAATATATCTTCCATTGTTTGCTTTTTTATTGATTAAGTTCTATAAACTTCCGGAGTGTGGCTTGTGCTTTGCCGCTCTCTAATGACTGACGTGCCAGACCGATACATTCTTCTATCGGTTTTTCCGGACAAATCACGTGGATGGCAAAGGCGGCATTTACTATCACTACCTCTTTTTGTGCTTCGGTAGCCCGGTTTGCCATGACGTTATCGAATATCTTGGCAGCGTCTTCCGGGGTATTTCCTCCATCCAGATCTTTTTCTGTGTAACGATGGAAATTGAGACTTTCCGGACTGTAGATTTTCTCGCTTTCACTGGTTGCTACCTTAAATTCATTAGTCAGTGAAATTTCATCGTATCCGTCGAGGCTGTGAACTACGGCGAATTTTATATTACTTGCCTGATAAGTGTAGCTATACAAACGGAGTAGTGGTAAATTGTAGACACCTAACAATTGGTATTGCGGTAATACCGGGTTTACCAGTGGGCCGAGCATGTTGAAAAAAGTACGTACGGCCAATGCTTTTCGTACCGGAGCTACTGCCTTCAATGCCGGATTGAAGAGGGGGGCATGCAAATAAGCGATGTTGCATTTCTCTATGGAACGGCGCAGTTTGTCAACATTGTTTGTGAATTTCACTCCATGTTGTTCCATCACATTGCTGGCGCCACTGACGGATGTTGCACCATAATTTCCATGTTTTACAACCGGAAATCCGGCTCCGGCCACAGTAAAACAGGCTGCTGTCGAAATATTGAATGTGTTTTTGCCATCTCCTCCCGTACCAACGATATCGATCGGAGAAAAGTCGCTGAGGTCGACCGGCAGTCGCATTTCCAATAATGCATCACGAAACCCGCATAATTCTTCAACGGAAATATTACGCATCAGGAAAACGGTGATCAGCGAAGCTACCTGTACATCGTTGTATTTTCCCTGTGCTATGTTTTGCAGGATGATACGGGCCTCTTCCCGTCCCAGATATTGATGTTCGAAAAGTTTATATAGAATCTGTTTCATACATTTATGCTTTTAAGAAATTGTGGATGATAATCTTTCCTTGTGGTGTGAGTACTGATTCGGGATGGAACTGTATGCCATGTACATCGTACGTGCAATGGCGTAATGCCATGATTTGTCCCTCTTTGCTTTCTGCCGTGATCTCCAGACTGTCGGGAAAGTGATTGCGGCTGACCACCCAAGAGTGATAACGCCCTACGGGAATCTCGTGTTCTAAATCTTGAAATAATATATCTTTTCCGGTTATATCGATGAGGGTTTGTACGCCATGATATACTTCCACCAGGTTTTCGAGTGTGGCACCGAATGCTTCACCGATAGCCTGATGTCCGAGGCAGACACCTAATATACTTTTGGTCGGTGCATATTGTTTTATAATAGGTAAAAGCAGGCCGGCTTCTGCGGGTATGCCAGGGCCGGGGGAGAGAATGATTTTGTCGAAGCGGTTCACTTCGTCAAGGCTTATCCGGTCGTTACGAAATACTTCTATATCGGTGTATCCGAGTTCTTTTACCACATGCAACAGGTTGTAGGTAAAAGAGTCATAATTGTCTAAAAGTAAAATTTTCATTGTTTTCAGTTTTTGAGTGTTTCTGCCAGATCGATTGCTTTTTTCAATGCTCCTAACTTATTGTTTACTTCCTGTAATTCATATTCATCCTGACTACGGGCTACAATACCTCCTCCGGCTTGCAGCCATAGTTCATTGTTACGACTGACAAAAGTACGAATGGTAATTGCTTGATTTAAGTCGCCGTTCAATCCGATGAATCCGATACAACCGCCGTAAGCACCACGGTTGTGAGGTTCTATTTCGCTGATAAGTTGCATGGCGCGCACTTTGGGTGCACCACTGAGTGTACCTGCCGGGAAAGTGTCGATGAAAGTTTTCATCGAACTGCTTGGTTCGTCCAATATTCCACTGACACGACTGACGAGATGAATGACGTGGCTATAATATTGCGGTTCTTTGTAGAATACCACCTGTACGTCGTGACAATTCCGGCTAAGGTCATTTCGTGCCAGATCCACTAACATTACATGTTCTGCATTCTCTTTCGGGTCGGCAAGCAGTGCTTGAGCCAGTTCTTTGTCTTTTATGGAATCGCCGGTACGGCGGGTTGTTCCGGCGATCGGGTCAATGCAAGCCTGTTTCCCTTCGATTTTACAATGTGTTTCGGGTGAAGAGCCGAAAATCCGGTAACCGCCGAAGTCAAAGTAAAACAAATATGGAGAAGGGTTGATGCTGCGTAGTGCACGGTATACTTTGAAGTCGTCTCCGGCATAAGGCTGGATGAATCTTCGGGACAGTACGATCTGGAACACATCTCCCCGAAGGCAGTGTGCAATCCCTTTACGGACGTTTGCTTTGTGTTGTTCATCTGTAATGGGACTTCTCACGGGGCCGGTTATGGAAAAATTATACGATGCATAATTCCGATTTTCGATGGCGGCTTCCAGTTGGGGCAATCCGCTTTCTTCTCCTTCGCCGAGTATTTCTACCAGAGTCAGTTCATTTTTGAAATGGTTGAAGATGATGACATATTTATAAAGGATATACAGTATATCCGGTGCATCATTCATTTCATCGTGACTCTCTTTGATTGGAATATGCTCGAAGTATTTTACGGCATTGAATGTGGTATATCCATAAAGACCATACGCTTCCCGATGTTCTCCTGTCACCTGGAAAAGGGAGATAAATCCGTCGATAGCCTTTTCCACAGTGAATGTCTCTGTCAGTGGCTTTTCTTCCCGGCTATTGTCGGGACAGATGGTAGTAACAACATCGTTGTTGATACCGATACTCGCCAAGGGGCAAAGGGCAATGTAAGACATGGAGTTTTCTCCGGCATGGAAATCCGAACTTTCCATTAGTGCTGATTGCGGATACATATCCCGCACTTTGAGATAGATGCTGACCGGTGTATGTAAATCACCGAGCACCTGTTTGCTATTGGTTTTATAGGAAAATGTTTTCACGATTTCATTTATTACTTAACTACTTAACTACTTAACTACTTAACTACTTAACTACTTAACTACTTGACTACTATACATGGATTATTCAAGCTAAATAGGTTTCAATATCCTTGTCTCCTCGTCCCGAAACGGTTAATACTACCACATCTTCCGGTTTGAATTTAATTTTTTTCAATGCTCCGAGGGCATGTGCAGATTCCAGTGCCGGGATGATGCCTTCGAGTTTTGTCAGTTCGTATGCGGCTTCTATGGCTTCATCGTCATTAATTGCCACTACCGTAGCCCGGTGTTGTGAGGCAAGATTGGCATGTATCGGGCCGATGCCGGGGTAATCCAGTCCGGCAGAAATGGAATACGGTTCTTCGATTTGCCCGTCCTCATTTTGGATAACGAAAGTTCGTGCTCCGTGAATGATACCCATCTTCCCCAGTTGGATAGTAGCCGCAGTCTGGCCGGTTTCTATACCTTTTCCTCCGGCTTCGGCCAATACGATGCGCACACGTTCGTCATCCAGATAATGATAGATAGTACCTGCTGCATTGCTGCCACCGCCTACACAGGCAATCAGATAATCGGGACAGTCACGTCCTTCTTTCTCTTTCAACTGCTTTTTTATCTCTTCGCTGATGACTGATTGCAGACGTGCTACCATGTCCGGATACGGGTGAGGGCCGACTGTAGAACCGATAATGTAGTATGTATCTGCCGGATGACAACACCAGTCGCGTATGGCTTCGTTGGTGGCATCTTTCAGCGTCATGTTTCCCGATGTTACCGGAATGACTGTCGCTCCGAGCATTTTCATCTTTTCCACATTGACGTGTTGGCGTTCCACATCTGTTTTCCCCATATAGACGATGCATTCCATATTCATCAATGCACAGACGGTAGCTGTTGCCACGCCATGTTGTCCGGCTCCCGTCTCGGCAATGATACGTGTTTTTCCCATGCGGCGCGCCAAAAGTATCTGCCCGATGGTGTTGTTTATTTTATGGGCTCCCGTATGATTGAGGTCCTCTCGTTTCAGGTATATTTTACATCCATATTTTTCCGAGAGGCGGCGTGCCAGATAGAGTGGGGAAGGACGGCCCACATAATCACGCAATAATTGGTCGAACTCCTGCTTGAAACTTTCGTCATTCAATACGGTCAGATAAGTGTTTGTCAGTTCTTCTACACATTTGTGAAGTATTTCGGGGATGTATGCTCCGCCGAACTCTCCATAATAACCGTCTTTGTCAACTTGATAACTTTTCATATATTTTTCTTTTTTATAATTGAACTCTGTTTGGTAGTACCGGCAATCCCGGTTTCCGATAATGGCCGGAAAATAAAAAGGACCCTGCCGCAAGTTGCGACAGGGCCCTTTCAAATCTGTTATATCTTTATTGAGGTATATACATACGAGCACTGCTCCCTTACGACTGTCGGAGTTGTAATAGGCGCCACCACCAATATGTATTTACTAACATTGTTCTCATTGTCTTTTGTTGTTTAACGGGGGCAAATATAAGCACATTGTTTGAAACTACAAATAAAATCTGTCTTTTTTTTATCCCTACTATGTTAAAAGAGTAGTATGTAAACAATTTCTTTCTTAGATTTGTTTCTTTATGCAATTCATATTTAAAAACAGAAACCAATTATGAAACAAAGGAAAGTTCTTATAGCAATTGCTGTCGTTATTTTTATTTTATTATTGTTGTACTGGCTTTTTGTAGCTGAAGATATAAATGCATGGCTTCCCGTAAATTGATACAATGATTGGCTGCTTTTCTCGTGAAATGGGTAGCCAATTGTTTTTGTAGGAAACTGTTCTGATATTGTGGCAAGATTGCTATCTTTGTATCTGTTATTAAAATAAAGAGTAAAAAACGATGGATAATTTTATTTTTCAAAATCCTGTTAAGCTCATTATGGGCCGTGGGATGATTGCCCGGTTGAGCAAGGAGATCCCGTCCGATAAACGGATCATGATTACTTTCGGCGGAGGAAGTGTGAAAAAGAATGGAGTATACCAGCAAGTGAAAGAGGCTCTTAAAGGTTATTTCACGGTGGAGTTTTGGGGGATAGAACCCAATCCGGCTATTGAGACATTAAGAAAAGCAATTGCTTTGGGGAAAGAAAATAAGGTGGATTATCTGCTGGCAGTAGGTGGTGGTTCGGTGATAGACGGAACGAAATTGATTTCTGCCGGATTGTTGTATGAAGGTGATGCCTGGGATTTAGTAACAGCCGGACGTCCTGTGACGGATACTGTTCCTCTTTCTACCGTACTGACATTGCCTGCTACGGGTTCTGAGATGAACAACGGTGCTGTCATATCGAGGCATGAAACAAAGGAGAAGTATCCTTTTTATGCCAATTATCCGTTATTTTCGATTCTGGATCCCGAAGTAACATTTACGTTGCCCCCTCATCAAGTGGCTTGTGGTATCGCTGATACTTTTGTACATGTAGTAGAACAGTATATGACGACTCCGGGACAAAGCCGCCTTATGGATCGTTGGGCAGAGGGGATTCTGCAAACACTCGTAGAGATTGCATCGAAAATCCGCGAGAACCAGCATGACTATCAGTTGATGGCAGACTTCATGCTTTCGGCTACGATGGGATTGAACGGGTTTATTGCTATGGGGGTATCACAGGACTGGGCTACTCACATGATTGGCCATGAACTGACTGCTCTGCACGGATTGACACATGGTCATACGTTGGCTATCGTTTATCCGGCTACTTTACGCGTACTGCGTAAATCGAAAGGAGATAAGATACTGCAATATGGCGAAAGAGTATGGGGAATCACTTCCGGCACTCGGGAAGAACGCATTGATGAGGCTATCCGACGTACGGAAGAATTTTTCCGTTCATTGGGTCTGACTACCCGATTAAGTGAAGAGGGTATCGGCAAAGAAACGATTGAAGAAATAGAACGGCGTTTTAATGCCCGTGGAGCGAAATACGGCGAGAATGAAGATGTGACAGGTAAAGTTGCCAAAGAAATATTGGAAAGTGCATTGTAAACTTTCCCGTTAAGGACATTCCTCTTAATTTTGTTAGTCGTCTTTTTCAAGTATTGTTTTCTGCTCAACAAGACGTTAAATTCTTAAGAGAAGAATACATATTTATTATGGTAAAGAATGCATTTTAATACTATGTTAATATTAATTTCTTTCATTGATGAATATGTATTCTTTTCTTGAAAATTTCCCAATTTAAATATATGATATATAGTGTTTTGAATTATATACCATTTCTCATAAAATTCCCTTATCCTACCTGCTTTGAAAAGACAATGCGTCCGAACTTGTCAATATTGCAATTACGTTGGTACTGTCACCCGTATCCCGAAAAAAAAGTTATTGCATCCATTGTCTGTTCTTTGTATATAAGCTATCGATGATACCATCTGAAAGTCCGATAGTAGGCACGATGATTCCGTTCGCTTGTACTCTTGTCGCTACTTCCATAAAAATTTCTGCTGCCGGAACAATTACATCTGCCCGGTCGGGTTTTAACTTAAACAGTTTGATGCGTTGTTCTTTAGGTAAATCTTTCAAAGTTCGATATATATCTTGTAAGGAAGCGAGTGGAAGAAATAATTGTTTTTTGTCTTTTTTATCTGCCAAACGGAATAATTTGTTGATATTACCTCCCGAACCGATAATGTGAATGGGGGCATATTCTTTAGCCAATACTTCCAAATCGGTATGCATCTGCTCTTTTTCTTCATTTTTCACCATTCCACTGAGCATACGTACCGTGCCGATATTGTACGAGCGGGAACTTTTCAGTTCTCCTTCACTTATGAGGTTGATTTCTGTACTGCCACCGCCTACATCTACATATAGATAGTTTTTTCCGGGTTCGAAGAGTTGTTCGATGTGATTATCATACACGATATGAGCCTCTTCTTGTCCATCGATGATTTCGATACGTATTCCCGTTTTTTTCTCTATCTTGCGAACAATACTTTTTCCGTTGCGAGCATCACGCATGGCCGATGTGGCACAAGCACGATAATCGGTTACCTCATATATTTTCATGAGTTGCCGGTAGGCTTTCATAAGACGGATGAGTTTTTCTGTTTTTTCTGTGGAAATTTCTCCGGAAGTAAAAGCGTCTTCACCCAATCTTAGGGGAATACGGATAAGCTGAACTTTACTCATTAATCCTTCGGGTGAACCCTCTTCATTTACACGTTTTATCAGGAGGCGTACAGCATTAGAGCCGATATCGATGGCGGCATAGTTTACTTTTTTCATTATATCTTATAACTTTTATATAATTCTTCTTGTGAACGGAATAATGTATGTTCTTTCGTTTGCCACGGACGATTTTCTCCGCTTCCGTCTACAATTCGACCTTTTGCAGTATCTCTAAGTCCATATTCGACTATGCGTTTCAGGTCCTTTTGTATTTCTTTATCATATACTGGTGTTATGACTTCGATGCGATTGTCCAGATTACGTGGCATCCAATCTGCCGAACCGATGTAATAACGTTCCTCACCATTGTTGGCGAAAATAAAGATACGCGAATGTTCCAGATAACGGTCTATGATTCCGTTAATCTGGATATTTTCACTTATTCCCGATATTCCGGTGACAAGTGAGCAATTGCCTCGTACTACTAAGTCTACTTTAACTCCAGCAGCAGATGCGGCATAGAGCTTCTCTATCAGTACTTTGTCGGTGATATGGTTCACCTTACACAAGATATAAGCTTCTTTGCCTTGTTCTTTATTTTTTATTTCTTTATTGATAAGGGTAATGAATTTCTTACGCATATCATTGGGCGATACAAGTAATTCCTTGAATACGATGGGGGTATATGGCTTTTCTATGAACTCGAACACGTAGTTTACTTCCCGTACGATGGGACGGTGTGCCGTCATAATTGTATAATCTGTATACATGCGTGCATTTCCTTCATGAAAATTGCCGGTGCTGATACAGGCAAAATCTCCATATCTGGTCGAGACATGCAGAAGTTTGGAGTGGATTTTTAACCCTTCTACACCAAAAATGACATGTACTCCGGCGTCTTGTAATTTTTTACTCCAATTTATGTTGGAAGCTTCGTCGAAACGCGCCAACAGTTCGATGATCACCGTTACTTTCTTTCCATTACGAGCGGCGGCAATTAACGCTTTTACTACTTTTGAATCTTTTGCTAACCGGTAGAGGGTCATCTTGATGCTTTTCACTTCTTTACTGATAGCTGCCTCGCGTAGTACTCGTATGAATGTATCGAAAGAATGATACGGATAATGTAAAGATCTGTCTTTTTGGCGAATGAGTGTTATCAAGCTTTCCATTCCGTTTAGTTCGGATTTGAAAAGGGGCGGCCATACGGGATATTTCAAATCTTTTCGTCCGCAATCGGGAAACTTCATCAAATCTTTGAAATTATGATATCGTCCGCCTGCCACACGCGTATCACTTTTATCCACATTTAATAGATGGGTTAGTTTTTTCAACAGATCTTTCGGCATACTTTCATCGTAAACGAAACGAATTGGTTCTCCTTTTTTCCTGCTTTTTACTCCTTTTGATATCTTTTGTAATACTCCGGTGCGAAGATCGCTGTCCATTTCCATTTCGGCATCTTTGGTGAATTTGAATGTGTACACTTCGTAGTCTGTATATTTCATACCGACGAAAATCATTGGTAAACAATAACGAATAACATCATCCAGAAACATTAGATGAATCTTTCCTTCAGAGTCCGGCAGACGGATAAAGCGTCCGAATTCGGTAGCAGGGAGTGGGATAATGGCGTAATCCTTTTCCTTAGTTTTCTTTTCCGGGGTTTGTCGTATAAGGCGGACAGCAAGATAAATGTCTTCATCCGTTTGTTCACCCAGTGAACAGGAATTGGTAAGGAAAAGCGGATTAGTAGAGCCATTTAGTTGGTTACGGTAGAAGAAATTTATGAATTCGCCTTGTTCTATTGATAACTCGGTTTCCTTTACTATATATATATTTTCTTGTTTTAAGTCTTCCGTAATGGTAGCAAAGGTGTCTTCGAATTGTTTGCAGTAACGGTTATGCAGTTTGCCTATCTGTTTTAGTGTTTGGGTTGCGATGTTCTGCTCTTTTTTTATGTTTTTATCGGCGTATTCTACTATGCGGTTTAGTGTAGCTACACGAACTCGGAAAAACTCGTCGAGGTTGTTGGAATAAATACCTAAAAAGGTGAGTCGTTCCAGTATCGGAACTTCCGGTCGGGTTGCTTCAAGTAAGATACGATGGTTGAAGTACATCCAACTGATGTCCCGCTCTATATAGAGGTTTTGAGATTTCTCTTCGTCTGATTTCATGAGAGTGAGTATCTATAAATTTGTTTTTGCAAAAGTACGGGAGTGAGATGTAATGAATATTACATTTTTGCTATGAACTTATTACAAAACTTGTTTGTTGTTTTAATATGTAGATAGAAACACGTATATTCGCAAAAGGATTGGGCTGAAGCCTGTTAAAAATAGATAGAAAATTATGAAAACGATGAATTATTCTCTTGTCCGTATTGTCTGTGCATTGATTATCGGTTTAGTACTTGTTCTCTGGCCGGATGTTGCGGTGCAGTATCTTGTGATTACACTTGGGGTATTGTTTCTTATTCCCGGTTTGATTTCTCTTATCAGTTATTTCGGATCCAAACCCGAGGAAGGTGTGTCGCGCCGTTTCCCGATAGAAGGAACGGGTAGCTTGCTTTTCGGCCTTTGGTTGATAATAATGCCGGCTTTCTTTGCCGATGTATTGATGTTCCTTTTAGGATTCATATTGATTTTGGGAGGTGTACAGCAGATTGCCTCACTTTCGATGGCACGCCGTTGGACAATAGTGCCCGGTGCATTCTATGTAGTGCCGTCTCTTATCCTGCTTGCCGGTATTGTGGCGTTGTTCAATCCCACAGGAGCACGTAACACGGCATTTATGATTATTGGTATCAGTAGTCTTGTTTACGCAGTTTCCGAATTGATCAATTGGTTTAAGTTTACCCGTCGTAAACCGCAGAAACCTGTATCGGATGATATAGAGGATGCAAAGATTATAGAATAAGAAATAAGAAGAGGCCTGCCTCACGGCAATCCTCCTCTGCAAACTTAAAACAACCAACAAAAGAAATAAGAAATAGTGATTAGTGTCATGCTTCATGTATAGCGTAGCTGTTTATCACTAATCCCTATTCTGTTATTCCTTATTTACGTCTATCTGATAAATAATAATTCCCTGTATTTGGGAAGTGTCCACATCTGATTGTCAACAATGAGTTCGAGTTTGTCGATGTGGTAACGGATTTCTTCCAGAGCCGGTACGATAGTGTCGTGATAGGCAATGGCTTTTTCGCGTTCACTCTCTATTTTGTTTGCTATTTTTCGGGCTTCTACCATAGCATCTACATGCTCTTTTATGAATGCGGTACGGTCAGCTATCTCTTCGATAAGTTCCAGATTTTTGGCAGATAATCTGGCGGCTTTTTCTTCGGGGAAGAGAGATTTCATTTTGTATACATTATCTATCAAATCCGTTTGATACCGGGTGGCAACCGGGATGATGTGGTTCATTGCCAGATCTCCTAATACACGGGCTTCGATTTGGATTTTCTTTGTATACGTTTCCCATTTCACCTCATTGCGGGCTTCCAGTTCTTTTTTCGTCATTACACCGACCGATTCGAATAGGGAGATTGTTTCCGGTTTCAGATAATTGTCGAAAATGCGGGGTACGCTGGTCTCGCAATCCAAACCACGCCTCATGGCTTCTTCTTTCCATTCGTCACTGTATCCGTTGCCATCGAAGTGAATGGCTTTGCATTCTTTAATGTATTTACGGATGATTTCGAGGATAGCAGAGATTTTCGGTTCTCCTTTTTCTATCAGAGTATCGACATCTTTCTTAAACTTTTTCAATTGAGCGGCAACAGCAGAGTTCAAGGCAATCATGGCACTGGCACAGTTGGCTTCCGAACCTACTGCGCGGAACTCAAAGCGGTTTCCGGTGAAGGCAAAAGGAGAGGTACGATTCCGGTCGGTGTTATCGATTAGGAGTTCCGGAATCTGTGGAATATCCAGTTTCATACCCTGTTTTCCACCGAGACTTACCAAGTCGTCTTTCGTACTTTCCTCGATATGTTCCAGTACTTGTGACAACTGTTTTCCGAGGAAGGAAGAGATGATTGCAGGAGGTGCCTCATTGGCACCCAGGCGATGGGCGTTTGTTGCGCTTGAAATGGATGCTTTTAATAATCCGTTGTGATGGTAGACGGCCATCAACGTGTTGACTACAAATGTCACAAAACGGAGGTTGTCTTCCGGTGTTTTACCCGGTCCCATCAACAGGATACCTGTATCTGTACCCAATGACCAGTTGTTGTGTTTTCCACTGCCATTTACACCCTTGAACGGTTTTTCATGTAGCAATACGCGGAATCCGTGACGGCGGCTTACCTTACGCATCAGTGACATGATGAGCAGGTTGTGATCGTTTGCCAGATTACATTCTTCGAAGATGGGAGCCAACTCGAACTGGTTCGGGGCAACTTCGTTATGACGGGTCTTGACGGGTATTCCTAATTTTAAGGCCTCAATTTCGAGATCTTTCATGAAAGCTGCCACACGGGTAGGGATAGCACCGAAATAATGGTCTTCCAACTGTTGGTTTTTAGCGCTGTCGTGCCCCATCAGTGTACGGCCTGTCATCAATAAATCGGGACGGGCGGCATAAAGACCTTCATCCACCAGAAAGTATTCTTGTTCCCAACCCAAGTAGGCGATTACTTTCTTCACCTCCGGATTGAAATAATGGCAAACATCGACAGCCGCTTTATCTACTGCCCTCAGTGCTTTGAGAAGCGGTGCCTTGTAATCGAGCGATTCGCCTGTATAAGCGATGAAAATAGTGGGGATGCACAAAGTATCGTCTACGATGAATGCCGGTGATGAGGGATCCCATGCGGAGTATCCGCGTGCTTCGAATGTATTGCGTATACCGCCATTGGGGAAGGAAGAAGCATCCGGCTCTTGCTGAACGAGCAATTTGCCTGTAAACTCTTCCATCATTCCTCCTTTGCCATCGTGCTCTACAAAAGCATCATGTTTTTCGGCTGTACCTTCGGTGAGTGGAGCAAACCAGTGCGTATAATGAGTAGCTCCCATTTCAATGGCCCACTTTTTCATTCCGGCAGCCACTTCATCGGCAATACTACGATCCAGCGGAGTACCGTTATCAATTACGTCAGTCAGTTTGTTGTACACTCTGCTTGACAGATACTTGAACATCTTCTCTTTGTTGAACACATACTTCGCGAAATATTCCGAAGGGCGTTCTGTGGGAGTAACCACTTCCACCGCTTTCTTCTTGAAAGCTGTCTCTACAACTCTGAATCTAAGTTTTGACATAAGCTTTAGGGATTTATGAATTATGAAATTGTGAATTTATGATTTTTATGGTTCATGAATTATGGTTTATCGATTTATGAACAACCTATGCTGTTGATCTGCATAGCAATTCATAGTTCATAAATCATAATCCATAAATCATCAGTTGTATGCCGACTCTCCGTGCTCGTAAATGTCGAGTCCTTCTTCTTCGATACGTGCCGGAACACGTAACCCGTGAATCTTATCGAGCGACTTGAAGATGATGAAACCCATGCCGGCCGCCCAACAACCTACGATCACGGCACCGAATAGCTGTGCTCCGAAGAATCCGAATGTACCTGTATAGAATACACCTTCACTTGTGGAGAATAATCCGGTGAGTATCGTTCCGAGAAAACCGCAGACACCATGCACCGAACTTGCACCTACCGGATCGTCTATCCTTAACACCTTGTCGATAAAATCGACTGAGAATATCATAACAATACCGCAGATAGCGCCAATCAGTACAGCTCCCGTTGCCGATACACAGTCACATCCGGCTGTAATGCCTACCAGTCCGGCGAGGACACCGTTCAATGTGAATGATAGAGACGGCTTCCCGTATCGCCACCAACTCACTGTCAGAGCAAAGAATCCACCGGCGCAAGCAGCGAGGTTGGTAGTGAGAAATACGTGTGAGATGGCTATCTGATCGGTTGTGGCGGCGGCTGCCAATTGTGAGCCGGGATTGAAACCGAACCAGCCGAACCAAAGGATAAATACGCCTAAAGCGGCAATCGTAAGGTTATGTCCGGGAATGGCTCTTGATTTTCCGTCTTTTCCGTATTTCCCGATACGCGGACCGAGAATGGCAGCGCCTGTCAGGGCTATCCAGCCACCTACGGAGTGTACCACCGTTGAACCGGCAAAGTCGTGGAAAGTCGTTCCGAAAAGGTTCATCATGAAAGAATCTGCTTCACCGTTCATCAGCCAGCCGCCACCCCATGTCCAGTGCCCGGAGATGGGGTAGATCAGTACACTGATGAAGACTGTGTAGATGAGGTACATGGAGAACTTGGTACGTTCCGCCATAGCTCCCGAAACGATGGTGGCTGCTGTGGCACAAAATACCGTCTGGAACACCAGAAAGCCTTCGGATGGCAATCCTCCGCCATCATAGAATGAAAGGTCGAAGAAGTGTGGTATCCCGATGAATCCGCCTGCGCCGAACATCAGGCCGAAACCGATAAACCAATAGAGCAGGGAGCCGAACATGAAATCGACGAAGTTTTTCATCAGGATGTTGGCAGTGTTTTTTACTCGTGTGAAACCGGCTTCTACCAGTGCGAATCCCGGCTGCATGAAGAATACCAGCATGGCTGCAAGCATCATCCATACGGTGTTTAATCCGTTGGCAAGTTCTTCTACGGTGTTCGGAGGCGTTTCCGTATCCGGAACTTCTATTGTTGTGGCGGCTATTTCCGTCACAGCTATTGTGGACGTTGCCGATGCATCGTTGATGGCAGTCGATATTTCCTGAGCGAGTGTTTCTGTCGCGAAGCACAGTGCAAAAAGCATAGCACCGGCTATACGCAGTGTTGTAATGCTGCGTTTTCTATATGTATCCATAATGTTAATCTGTTGATTTGTAATACCTGTTAGTACTGATGGGAAGGCCCGGAGATGAATATCGGGACTTCTGTGTTTTGCCGTTTATCGTTCTTGTTCGGCATTATAAAGTGCAATGTCTCCCCGTTCGCCGGTACGGATGCGAATGGCATCTGCTATGGGGATAACGAAGATACGGCCATCACCGATTTCTCCGGTTTGCGCTGCTTTGATAATGGCCTGCACGGTTTTTTCTGCATTTTTGTCGCGTACTACTATCGAAACAAGTATTCGTTCTATGGAACTTGTGTCATACACTACGCCACGGTAGATGCGCCCCTGACGTGATTTACCTATACCTCTTACATCGTAATAAGAGAACCATTCGATGTCCGCTTCCAGAAGTGCATCTTTCACCTCCTCGAACTTGGTTTTACGGATAATTGCTTCAATCTTTTTCATATACCTTATTGAATTAATGTGTTTTTGTCGTAAATCCTTAGAAACTCATACCGAATATCAGATATGTCTTGTCCATAACGGGCGATACGATGAACTGCACAAAGATGGGGATCAAGAAACTGTCCGTCACTTTTACCTCTTTGGCCGCTTTCAGCGAAATGTCCGTGAAGCCGCTTATCTTCTCACTTGTTTTTCCGTTAATTGTCGTTTTCATCGTCTTTTTACCTTTATGTTAGAAAATTGTGGATGTACGGTCCAACTTTTATATATAGTAGCGCGCAAGTACTATCTCATTTTATCTGTAAATCGTCCATTGGAAGATAAAAGTTGTGGAGGTGTGTTATTTTCGTTTTTTTTCATTCTTGACTTTCCGGTTTCCTTTTTTCCGGTTTTCTTTTATATCTTTAAATCCACTGTTTTATCCGTCTCATGGCTTCTATGCAATCGTGACGTTCGCCAAATGCCGTAAGGCGGATGTATCCTTCACCGCTCGGCCCGAAGCCTATGCCCGGCGTACCTACCACGTTTGCTTCGTAAAGCAGTTGGTCGAAGAATTTCCAAGAGCTTGTTCCATTCGGGGTTTTCACCCAGAGGTAAGGAGCGTTGACTCCTCCGTAGACTTTCAGCCCAGTACTTTCCAGTCCCTCTTTCATGATACGGGCATTGTCCATATAGTACTGGATGGTTGCCTGTATTTGCTTTTTGCCTTCCGGAGTATAGATGGCTTCGGCCGCCCGTTGGGTGATATAGGAAGTGCCGTTGAACTTGGTGCTTTGGCGGCGGTTCCATAAGCGGTTTAGCGGAATGCGGTCGCCTTCGAGGGTGGCTGCGGTGAGTTCCTTCGGTACCACTGTGTATCCACAGCGTATGCCCGTAAAACCTGCCGTTTTTGAGAAGCTCCGGAATTCGATGGCACATTTTTTCGCTCCTTTTATCTCGTAAATGGAATGCGGCACGTCTGTTTCCTGTATATATGCTTCATAGGCGGCGTCGAATAATATCAGTGTGTCATTGGCCAACGCATAATCCACCCACTTTTTCAGTTCTGCTTTCGTTAATGTTGTTCCTGTCGGGTTATTCGGGTAGCACAAATAAACGATATCGATACGCTTATCCGGTATTGCGGGGATGAAGTTGTTTTCGCTGGTGCAAGGCATGTAGGTCACATTGCTCCATCTTCCGGTAGCTTCCTCTAATACGCCTGCCCGTCCGCACATCACGTTGCTGTCGATGTATACCGGATAGATGGGATCTGTTACGCCTACGCTGTTGTCGTGACGGAGGATGTCTCCGATGTTTCCCGTATCGCTTTTGGCACCGTCGTTGATAAACACCTCCGAGTTGGCAAGGTGGATGCCACGTGGGGCATAGTCGTTTTTTATCACCGCTTCGATGAGGAAGTCATATCCCTGTTCCGGGCCGTATCCCCGGAATGTTTCGGCGTGTGCCATCTCTTCTACGGCTTTATGCATCGCTTCGACGCACGCCGGGGCCAGCGGACGGGTTACGTCTCCGATGCCCAGTCGGATGATGTCCTGTTTCGGATGTGTTATTTTGAACGTATTTACCCTTTTCGCAATGTCCGAGAACAGATAACTGCCCGGTAGTTTTAAAAAATGTTCGTTTACGAGTGCCATATTGTTCTTGTTTTAAGTTTTGTTTTTATTCAATTAGTTATCCTGATACCTGTCTTTTTATCCTTATTTTTTTGTTGCTATTCTTCTATTTTTAGGATACCGTCGAAAATCTTTACGGCAGGGCCGGTCATCCATACGTGATTTGTCTGCTCATCCCATTCGATGGTCAGTGTGCCGCCATCCATAATAATATCTGTTTTTCTGCCGGTTTTACCTTCTATGAAGGCGGCCACTGCGGTGGCGCATGCTCCTGTTCCGCAGGCTTGGGTGATGCCTGAGCCCCGTTCCCATACGCGCATTCTTATTCTGTTTTTGTCTAATACTTGTGCGAATTCCACGTTGGTGCGGTCGGGAAAGAGCGGATCATTTTCCAGTTTGGGACCTATCTCCGGGAGGTCTATCTCATCTATATTTTCGACAAAAGTAATCAGATGTGGGTTTCCCATTGACACAGTGGTAGATACATAAGGCAGTTTGTCTCTGAAATCAATAGTTCCCGTGTCTTGTGGTTCACTCATGTCTACTGTTACCGTTGCCACTTTGCCGTCTTCTACTTGGAGTTTCAGCAGTTTGATCCCCGAGAGCGTATCCAGTGTTATGGTTGTTTTCGTAGTCAATCCATATTCGAACAGATACTTTCCGATACAACGGCTTGCGTTTCCACACATCATGGCTTCCGAACCGTCTGCGTTGAAAATGCGCATGCTAAAATCTGCTTTGTCGGATGTGTCAATCAATACAAGTCCGTCGCTTCCTATTCCCGTGTGGTATGCGCTCCATTCAACCGCACGCTTTTCAGGATCTGCAATTGGATATTTGATGGCGTTTATATAAATATAATCGTTTCCCGCTCCATGCATTTTTGTGAATTGAATTGTTCTTGTCATTTTGTTGTTTATTGATTGTTTATCCTATCCTTTTGTTTTATTATAATGCAAAGATATGACTTTTTGCTCTGTAATTAGTTCGAATTTAGATCGAATATCTATTTATTTTTCTGCTACTTTCAGTCTTTTTTTATAGGGGCTTTTATTCTTTTAATTTGAAACAAGGAAGCCTTCTATTTAAATAAACTATTATCCGGCCTTTTTGTTTTGCATATTTTTCCGGTATATATGAAAGAAATAATATCTTGATTTAGATCAATCTGAGGTGGCGTTTAGTGAAACAATGTGTTGCCGGTTTGGTGGTATAGGCGGTTCGAAACTGCGGAATATCACATGGAATGTATCTTTTTCCTCTATCTTGACCTTTTTGCCGCATTTCTTTATTTGTCGGTGTTTGAGGAGGAAAGTTTGTTCCAGTTATTATGAACCGTGCAAAGCACAGCTAAGCACCATTCTCAGGAGTGCTTTGCACGGTTCATATGGATTGTATGGATAGTGCTTAGAGACGATAAGCACCCTGCTTGGGCTTACCGGTGTGGCATGTTGTTTCTGCCAGCGACGTTTCATCCCCTATATATCCGGTGTATAAGGCGTTCGAAGGATGAATTATTGAAATTCGATAAGGCATGATGAAACCTTTTTCTATTTCTTTTGTTGATGCAGTATAATTAAAAAAGTAAATAAATGATGGACGATGTAACTAAACGATTAGAAGAAGCAGCCCAGACCAATCATCTGGTTTTGATTTTATTTTATGCAGATTGGTCTCCCCACTATGAATGGTTGGAACCGGTTATTAATGCATATGAAAAGAGAGTCGTCGAACTTGTAAAAGTGAATATTGAAAGTGACAAAGTTGTTGCAGATTCTTATAATATAGAAACTGTTCCGGCTTTTGTGTTACTGCACCGTGGAAAGGAATTGTGGCGGCAAATCGGGGAACTGACTGTTGATGAATTCCGGCTGGTATTGGAAGAGTTCTGAAATTGGTGATGTAATTGGTGTGATAAGCGGACTAATGACAAGAGATAAACAGGCTGCACTATATGCTGCATGGCACTAATCACTTATCATTGATCCGCTTATCACTAATTCATTATTTCACTCTTTCATTATTTCATTCAGCAATACCGGTTCATTAGTCGTGATGAAATCAACCTTCTTTTCGATAAGCCATTTCATGTCTTTTTCTTTATTGACTGTCCAGACGTTTACTTTCATGCCGAGATCGTGGCATTCTTTTATCCATTCGGGATGTTTTCGGAAGACGTTCAGATGATAGTCCGGTCCGGCACACCCCATCTCTTTCAGTTCTTTCGGGGGTAGTTTGCCATCCAGATAAAAGACAGGAGTTCCGGCAGGAGTCAGGCGGATAAATTCCTTAGTGGCATGCAATGAAAAGGTAATGTATTCCATTCTGTCGTTCAGCCCGAGTTTTTTCACCATCGCCACTATCTTTTCTACGGCTTTCGTTTCCCGTTCCGGGCTGCTGAGTTCTTTCAGTTCCAGAATCAGGCGTGTCTTGGTTTTTAGAGCAGCTTTGAGATATTGTTCAAGGGTAGGGAGGCTCTCGCCGTTATCCAGCTTCAGTGAAGTAAGGTTTGCTGCCGTAGAGCGTTCCATGCTTTTTAGCTTGAAAACAGGATCATGGTTCACCACAAGCTTATCATCTGCCGTGAGCCACACATCGAATTCGGAACCGTAGCAGCCGATAGAATCGGCTTTAAGAAGAGCGGCAATGCTGTTTTGTGCCGAACCGTCTGTTTTCCAATAGCCGCGATGGGCGATAACCTGAGTTTGGGCCATTACGCCGCATGTTGATAGGACGAGGGCGGAGGCAAGTAGAATCTTTTTTATTTTCATCATATGCAAATAGTTTTTTTACTATGTTGCAAAAGTAAGGAAAGAAAGTCTTGATTGTTTTACATCATTATTAAATCTTAGTTAATATATCAAGATTCATTTTTACGGAGAAAGCTATGTCTGCCGCACCATAAAAACATGCTATATTGATTCCGAAGGCTGTTTTTAACATGTGTGCATAGCCACCTGCCTGTCTTTAGTTTCTTAATATGGGTCGCTAATATTCAGTTTTCAATTTAATCCCCAATGTTTTAGACAAAGAAAGGAAGCTGGAAAGTTGCATATCTGTTTCGTTTTTCTACTAATTTCGAGCATAATATCTATTTTCTTGCTTTTTATTTACATAAATGAAATCAATTAGTTACATTTATGTAAATAAAAAGCAAGAAAATAACGGTCATTGTTGGAGACATTTTCAATATGCTTCTTCGTGTATCCCTTTTACGGCCCGTCCACTGGGTTCGTTCTTGCCTTGGAAGGCGGTATCCCAAGCCAGTGCTTCTGCTGTGGAGCAGGCTACACTGGGCACGCTCGGTACGCTTTTCGCTGCCGATGCGCTGGGGAAGTGCTCTTCGAAAATACTACGATAATAATATTCCTCTTTGTTCTGTGGCGTGTGGATGGGGAAGCGTTTGGCAGCCTGTGCCATTTGTTCGTCGCTTACGGCTGTTGCGGTGATAGCTTTCAGCGTATCTATCCAGTTGTATCCTACACCATCGCTAAATTGTTCTTTTTGACGCCAGACCACACTTTCCGGTAGCATATGTGCAAAGGCTTCGCGTACTATTTTCTTTTCAATCACCTTTCCCGATGCCATCTTGGCCTCCGGATTGAGACGCATGGCAACGTCCAGAAATTCTTTGTCGAGGAATGGGACACGTCCTTCTACACCCCAAGCGGCAAGGCTCTTGTTGGCACGCAGGCAGTCGTAAAGATACAGCTTGGAGATTTTGCGTACGGTCTCTTCATGGAAAGCACGGGCGTCCGGTGCTTTATGGAAGTAGAGATAACCGCCGAATATCTCGTCCGCTCCTTCACCGCTAAGTACCATTTTGATTCCCATCGACTTGATGACACGTGCCAACAGATACATCGGTGTAGAGGCACGTACGGTAGTCACATCGTAAGTCTCGATAAAATAGATTACATCACGTAGTGCATCGAGCCCTTCTTGAATGGTATAGTTTATTTCGTGATGGACGGTTCCGATATATTCGGCTACCTCACGAGCCTTACTGAGATCGGGAGCACCTTTCAAGCCAATGGCGAAAGAGTGTAGCTGTGGCCACCAGGCATCACTGGCACCATCTGTTTCAATGCGTTTGGCTGCATATTTCTTGGCGATGGCCGAAATGACGGAGGAATCCAGACCGCCGCTTAACAATACCCCATAAGGGACATCACTCATTAATTGGCGATGTACAGCTGCTTCAAGGGCATCATGTACATCGGATACATGGGCAGTGTTGGTTTTCACAGCTTCATAATCCATCCAGTCGCGGGTATACCAACGTTTCATTTTTTGTTCTTTACTATGGTAATAGTGTCCCGGAAGGAAGGGTTCGTAATCTTCGCAGAAACCTTCGAGAGCTTTCAATTCACTGCCTACATACACCTTTCCATCTGCATCATACCCGATATAAAGAGGTATAACGCCGATAGGGTCGCGGGCAATGAGAAACTCGTCTTTTTCTTCATCGTAGAGTGCGAATGCGAAAATACCGTTAAGCTCTTCCAAGAAGTGTATGCCTTTGTCTTTATAAAGCGCAAGTATCACTTCGCAATCGCTTCCTGTCTGAAATTCATAACGTCCGGCATATTGTGCACGTATGTCCCGATGATTGTATATCTCACCGTTTACGGCAAGTACCACTTTATGGTCGGGCGAGTAGAGAGGTTGCCCTCCACTTTCCGGGTCGACGATAGAAAGGCGTTCGTGTGCCAGGATGGCACTGCCGCCTACATAGATACCACTCCAGTCCGGTCCGCGATGACGGATTTTTTGTGCCATACGCAATGCTTTGTCCCGCAATTCTTTCGACTGGTTCTTTATATTGAATATTCCTGCTATTCCACACATGATTTTGAGATTTATGGTTTATGAATTATGATTTCTGGATTTGTGAATTATGAATTATGGCTTTTTGCTGCCCCCCGTTAAGCCGGTCTTTTCCTTTTCTGATAGCTTCTTCTGATAGCTTCGGTCATGATTTCTAATTTATAAATCATAAATCAGTTTCGCTACTCTGCGTCCTTCTGCCATTGCACGTACTACGAGACTGGCTCCTGTTGCCGCATCACCGGCTATGAATACATTTTCCGGATATTCCGGCTGTTCCGGTTTCAGGAATCCCATGGCAAGTAATACCATATCGGCTTCAATGATTTCTTTTTTGCCGGTGGGCTTCATGACTGGTCGTCCACCTGCGACAGGAGTGCTCCATTCTACCTCTTCTACCTCTACACCGGTGACTTTACCGTTTTTACCGATGAATCGGTTGGAAGCAAGTGACCATCGGCGCATACAGCCTTCTTCATGTGAAGAGGTCGTTTTCAGTACCACCGGCCATTGTGGCCACGGAGTCGCATCATTATGTCCGACAGGGGGCTGAGGCATGATTTCTATTTGTGTTACACTGACAGCTCCTTGTCGTACACTGGTACCTATACAGTCCGAACCGGTATCCCCTCCACCGATGACAAGTACTTTTTTCCCTTTTGCATTCACCATCTTATCTTTAGCAAAAGTCTGTCTTTCTATAATCCGGTTCTGTTGTGATAACATTTCCAATGCAAAATGGATTCCTTTCAGTTCACGTCCCGGTATGGAAAGATCGCGAGGCGTTTCTGCACCGGTACAAATACAGTAAGCATCGAATCCTTCGGGCAGATGAGCCGTGTCTATCGTTGTATTCATTTTGAACAGAATCCCTTCGGCTTTTAATATTTCCATGCGGCGGTCGATGATGTTTTTATTCAGTTTGAAGTTCGGAATACCGAAACGGAGTAGGCCGCCCGGTGCTTCTGCCTTATCGAAAAGGGTGACGGTATATCCTTTTCTGTTCAACTGATTGGCAGCTACCAATCCCGCTGGGCCGGCACCGATTATTGCTACCCGTTTTCCATTACGTACGGGTATTACCGGAGTGATATATCCTTCACGAAAAGCGGCTTCTACAATAGCGGCTTCATTTTCGCGAATGGTTACCGGTTCGTCACACGATAGCTTTAGTACACAGCTTTTTTCGCAAAGGGCAGGACAGATGCGTCCTGTAAATTCTGGAAAATCACATGTGGCAGCCAAGATTTCATAAGCCTCTTTCCACTTTCCCTTGTAGAGAGCATCCTGCCATTCGGGTTGCTTGTTGCCTAATGGACAAGCCCAATGGCAGAAAGGTACTCCACAATCCATGCAGCGCGATGCTTGTAGTTTCCGGTCGTGGGTATTAAGGGTTTGCTCTACTTCTCCATAATCGGTGATACGTTCGTGTACGGGGCGGTATCCGGCCTCCTGACGGTGTATGGTTAAAAATGCTTTTGAATCTCCCATGATGGTTTACGATTTTACGATTTACAATTTACGATTGAAATTACCATTTTGATTTACGATTTTACGATTTACGAATTACGATTGAATTTACCATCTATTTGCGACTGAAGTCATTCTACTTGTTCATTTAGAAGTAACTTCAATCGTAATTCGTAAATTGTCTAATCGTAAATCCTAATAGTCTCTTTGCATATCCGCAATCTTCTGTTGCAATTTCCGCATTTGCTCTTCCTGTAGCACCTTTTTGTATTCGATGGGCACTACTTGTATGAATTCGTCTACATAGCGGTTCCAGTCATCGAGTAGGATACGTGCTTGTTTACTACCGGTATATAAATAATGTTGCCGGATGAGCTCATGTAATTCTTTGCGATAACTTGCTTCTTCGATGAGAGACAATTCTACCATCTCCATGTTGCAGAAATAATCGAAATTCCCTTCTTTGTTCCAGACGTATGCTACTCCGCCGCTCATGCCGGCTGCAAAGTTTCGTCCGGTTTGTCCCAGTACTACTACACGTCCACCTGTCATGTATTCACAGCAATGGTCTCCTACGCCTTCTACTACGGCGATGGCTCCCGAGTTACGGACGGCGAAACGTTCACCTACGCGTCCATTGATGTAGACTTCTCCACTGGTGGCACCATATAATAAAGTGTTACCGGCTATCGTGTTTTTTTCTGCTTCAAAATTGCTTCGTACCGGCGGTAGTACGGATATGCGGCCGCCACTCAATCCTTTGCCGAGGTAGTCATTGGCCTCTCCTTCCAGTTTGAAGTTGACTCCCGGAGTAAGAAATGCACCGAACGATTGTCCGGCAGAACCTTTGAATTTTATATTCAGTGTGTGTTCCGGCAGACCGTTTTCGCCATATTTGGCAGCGATTGCACCCGAAAGCATGGCGCCTACGGCGCGATCCGTATTGGCAATCGTGTATTCCAGTGAGATTTCCTTCTGATACTCAATGGCATCTTGTGCGGCATGAAGTATTTCTACATCTTTGACGGTAGAAATACCGTGATCCTGATCGGTGACATGGCGGATAGCAGCGTTGTTGTCTACTCGTGCCAGTAATTTGCTGAAGTCGATGAGCGCATGTTTGGGATTTCCATTATCGGCTTTGCGCTCGATGAGGTCGGTGCGCCCGATAAGATCATCCAGTCTTTCCACACCGATTTCGGCAAGATACTCCCTTACTTCTTGTGCCAAGAAAGTGAAGAAGTTGACCAGATATTCACTCCGGCCGTGAAAACGCTTACGCAATTCTTCATTTTGAGTGGCAACGCCTACCGGACAGGTATTCATGTGACATTTACGCATCATTACGCAACCCAGTACGATCAATGCCGAAGTTGCAAATCCGAATTCTTCGGCACCCAGCATAGCCATTAGTACGATGTCGCGTCCGGTTTTCAACTGCCCGTCTACTTGTAGCATGACTTGCCCGCGCAGTCCGTTCAATACCAAAGTCTGTTGTGCTTCGCTCAGTCCCAATTCCGGTGAAATGCCGGCATAACGAATGGAAGAAGCGGGAGAAGCGCCTGTACCGCCTTCCGCACCCGATATCACGATGAGATCGGCCTTTGCTTTCGCCACGCCGGCGGCGATTGTTCCTATTCCGCTTTCTGCTACCAGCTTTACGCTGATTTTGGCTTTCGGATTTACATTTTTTAAATCGAAGATAAGCTGTGCCAGATCCTCTATGGAGTAGATGTCATGATGGGGCGGGGGAGATATGAGTGAGATGCCCGGTATGGAATGGCGGGTTTTAGCTATCACCTGGTTCACCTTGTATCCCGGTAACTGCCCGCCTTCGCCGGGCTTTGCTCCTTGGGCCATTTTAATCTGTATTTCATCCGCATTGACAAGATATTCCGTTGTTACCCCAAAGCGTCCGGAAGCTACTTGCTTGATGGCACTTCGCAGGCTTGTTCCATCCGCACGGGGGATGAAACGTGCTGCATCTTCTCCACCTTCGCCTGTATTGCTACGTCCGTGAATTTTATTCATGGCTATTGCCATTGCTTCGTGTGCTTCACGGCTAATGGAACCATAACTCATGGCACCGGTTACGAAACGGCGCATAATATTTTCTATTGGTTCTACGCGGTCTATGTTGATGGGGTTACGTTTGAATGCAAAGAAGTCTCGCAAAAAAATGGGGGCTTCTTTGTTGTCTACCATAGAAGTAAACTCTTTGAATTTTTTGTAACTACCCAAGCGCGTAGCCAGTTGCAGTGTGCTGATTGTTTCCGGATTCCAAGCGTGCTTTTCTCCATCTTTCCGGAAAGAATACAACCCCCTGTTGTTTAGTTGAAAGTTGAGAGTTGAAAGTTGAAAGTTATTTGGTTGAGAGCTGTTTTGAGAGTTTGCTACGTCTTCCTGCTGCATAGAACTTTCCACTTTCAATTTTCCACTTTCAACTGAAAAAACGGCGTCTCTTGCTATTTCCTCAAGCCGGATTCCGCCGATTCGTGACGGGAGACCGCCAAAATAAGCATTGCTCAATTCCTCGCTCAGACCTATGGCCTCGAATATTTTCGCACCACGATATGAACGGATGGTGCTGATCCCCATTTTGCTCATCACTTTGAACAATCCTTTGCAGATAGCTTTGATGTAATTCTTTTCTGCGGTGGCATAGTCGAGTTGGATCTCTTTTCGGGCAACCAGTTTGTCGAGTATGGCAAAGGCCATATATGGATTCAAGGCACTTGCCCCGAAACCAAGCAACAGGGCAGCGTGCATTACTTCGCGTATCTCGCCACTTTCAACTACAAGAGCGGTTTGTACACGTTTTCCTACCGAGATAAGATGATGGTGTACGGCACTTACTGCCAGTAGCGAAGGAATGGCTGCATGCGTGGCATTCACATCCCGGTCCGTCAGTATGATATAGTTCACACCTTCCGCCACCGATTCTTCCGCCTGCTTGCATATGGTAGTTAATGCTTCCTGTAAGCCGGCCTTACCACGGGAAATTTCAAATAACATAGGCAGCTTCACCGTTTTGAACCCTTTGTAGCGGATATTGCAAAGAATATCCAATTGTGCATTGCTTAAGATAGGATGGTTGAGGCGTACCATTTTGCAGTGGCTTTCGTTTGGGGTGAGAATGTTCATTCCTACGGCACCGATATATTCCGTCAGTGACATTACCAGCTCTTCCCGGATCGGGTCGATGGGAGGATTGGTCACCTGCGCAAATTGCTGCCGGAAGTAATTGTATAGTAATTGCGGCTGATCCGAAAGTATAGCGAGCGGCGTATCATTACCCATAGAACTGATAGGTTCTGCTCCGGTAGTAGCCATCGGAGTGATAATTTTCTCGACATCTTCTTTGGAGTAGCCGAATACATGCAGCATTTGCTCGTATCTTTCTACACTATGTGATACTTTGCGCCCGCTTTTCAGTTCGTCCAGTTCAATACGGTTAGTCGCCAACCAAGTACGGTAAGGTTTGGCATCCGCCAGTTGTTTTTTCAGTTCGTGGTCGTAGTATATTTCTCCTTTTTCCGTATCAACCAATAATATTTTTCCCGGTTGCAGGCGGCCTTTTTCTTTTATATCTCCCGGTTCGAAATCCATAACACCTACTTCACTGGCTACTACCATCATGTCATTTTTGGTGATGAGGTAGCGTGCCGGACGCAGTCCATTGCGGTCGAGCATGCCACCGGCATACCGCCCGTCACTAAATAACAGTGCGGCAGGACCATCCCAAGGTTCCATCAGAATAGAGTGGTATTCGTAGAAAGCTTTCAAATCTTCACTGATCGGATTTTTTTCATTAAATGATTCCGGTACGAGCATTGCCATTGCATGCGGCAGGCTGAGTCCGGACATAACGAGAAACTCCAAGACATTATCCAGTGATGCACTGTCGCTCATACCCGGTTGGATAATGGGACGTATCTCTTTGATGTCGCCGAGGGCAGGAGAAGAGAGTACGCTTTCGCGTGCTTCCATCCATCCGCGATTTCCCCTGATTGTGTTTATTTCGCCATTGTGTGCCAGTAGGCGAAAGGGCTGCGCTAATCCCCATGTAGGAAAAGTATTAGTACTGAAACGGGAGTGTACCAATGCCAGCCCACTGGTGAAGTAACTGTTTGTAAGGTCCGGGAAGTAGTTGCGCAATTGCAACGATGAGAGCATACCTTTATATATAATGCTTTTGGTTGAGAGCGAAACGATATAAAAATCTTCTTTCCCGGAGATTGTTGATTTCATTATCCGGTTTTCGATCTTTTTCCTTATTATATATAATTTCCGGTCGGCTGTTTCCGTTTCTGTGAATCCGGTGATAAATGCCTGTTTGATTTCCGGCTCTGCTGTTAATGCCGACTCTCCTAAAATTTCGGAACAAGTAGGTACATTACGCAGGTGCATCAACGTGAGTCCTTCTTTTTCTATCTCTTCGATGATGATACTCAGGATGTCTGCCTGTGCCTTGGTGTTTTTAGGCAGAAAGAGCAGTCCGGTGCCGTAACGCCCTTTTTCGGGGACAGGGATACCTTGCAACAAGATAAATTCATGGGGAATCTGTAACAAGATACCTGCGCCGTCTCCTGTTTTGTTGTCAGCTCCTTCAGCACCGCGATGACGCATGTTTTCGAGCACTTTTAGTGCCGACTCTACGATATCATGCGATTTTTCTCCATGAATGTTTACCAACATGCCAACTCCGCATGCATCGTGTTCATTTGCTGCATCATACAATCCCAACTGTTCGGGTTGTCGTTGGTAAGGTGATTTCTTTGTTTGGCTGATAAAAAGTTCTCTTTTTCTCATTCTTTTTAGCTTTATTGTATGATAATACCAGTTTTGTCTATCAAAATGTTTTGCAAAAATATGGATTTAATTTCATAATGATACTATTTGTTTGGTTTTGTGTTACACGATTTCGATTGATCTCGTTTAGTGGTGATAATTTGAAACTGGACGGTCTTGTTTTTGCGTTAATATGAAAGTGTGGAAAGTTGTTTTGGTTTTAATTTGTAATTTCTTTCTTTTTGAGATTAAAATAATAGAAAAATTAACGTTTTGATATAAAAATCACTTTTTCCTATTCTTATGTCTATATTTTATAGAAAAACTAATCTTTGTGTTATTAATAATATGTATATTTGCTCCCGAAAACAAAAAAATAGGATAATATGTGTGGAATTGTAGGCTACATTGGTAAAAAAGAAGCCTACCCCATCCTTGTAAAAGGTTTGAAGCGATTGGAATATCGTGGATATGACAGTGCCGGGGTAGCATTAATCAGTAACAACCAGCAGTTAAATGTGTATAAGACGAAAGGAAAAGTCTCCGATCTTGAAAATTTTGTCACACAAAAAGACATTTCTGGCAATATCGGTATTGCGCATACGCGATGGGCCACTCACGGAGAACCTTGTTCTGCTAATGCTCATCCTCATTATTCCTCCTCCGAAAATCTCGCTCTCATCCATAACGGTATCATTGAAAACTACGCCGTTCTTAAAGAAAAACTTCAGGCCAAAGGCTATACATTTAAAAGCAGTACCGATACGGAAGTACTCGTACAATTAATCGAATACATGAAGGTGACCAATCATCTGGATTTGCTGACCGCCGTACAACTGGCACTGCGTGAGGTGATCGGTGCATACGCCATTGCCGTATTGGAAAAAGACCGTCCGGACGAGATCATTGCTGCCCGTAAAAGTAGTCCGTTGGTGGTGGGTATTGGTGAAGATGAGTTCTTTCTGGCTTCAGATGCCACGCCCATTGTAGAATATACGGATAAAGTGGTTTATCTGGAAGATGAGGAAATTGCTGTCATACACAGAGGCAAGGAACTAAAGGTGGTTAATCTTAATAATGTGGAAATGACACCCGAAGTGACTAAAGTGGAACTTAACCTGGGACAGCTTGAGAAAGGCGGTTACCCACATTTTATGTTGAAAGAGATTTTCGAACAGCCCGATTGCATTCATGATTGTATGCGCGGACGTGTCAATGTGGAAGGTACCAGTGTTGTGCTTTCTGCCGTTATCGACTATAAGGAAAGGCTTTTGAAAGCAAAACGCTTTATTATTGTGGCTTGTGGAACCTCTTGGCATGCCGGATTGATCGGCAAGCATCTGATCGAAAGTTTCTGCCGTATACCGGTGGAGGTAGAATACGCCTCTGAATTTCGTTATCGTGATCCGGTGATTGGTGAAGATGATGTTGTGATCGCCATTTCGCAAAGTGGCGAGACGGCCGATACATTGGCAGCCGTAGAATTGGCAAAAAGTCGCGGTGCGTTTATTTACGGCATTTGTAATGCGATCGGTTCATCCATTCCGCGTGCCACACATACCGGTTCGTACATCCACGTAGGACCGGAGATTGGCGTGGCATCCACTAAAGCATTTACCGGGCAGGTCACTGTACTCACAATGCTGGCTTTGACATTGGCACGTGAAAAACAGACCATCGATGAGGCTCATTTTCTCAGTGTTGTGCGTGAACTGAATTTCATCCCTGAAAAAATGAAAAAAGTATTGAAACTAAATGATGAAATTGCAGAATTATCTAAAATATTCACGTATGCGCATAATTTTATCTATCTTGGTCGCGGATATTCGTATCCGGTAGCTTTGGAAGGCGCTTTGAAGCTGAAAGAAATCTCATATATCCATGCTGAAGGGTATCCTGCTGCCGAGATGAAGCATGGTCCCATTGCATTGATCGACGCGGAGATGCCGGTAGTGGTGATTGCCACTCAAAACGGTATGTACGAAAAAGTGCTTAGTAATATACAGGAAATCAAGGCCCGTAAAGGAAGAGTGATAGCCGTTGTTACCGAGGGAGACACGGTGATAAGCAAGATAGCCGATTATTGCATTGAACTTCCCGAAACACTGGAATGTCTCGATCCGTTGGTTACTACTGTGCCTTTGCAGTTGCTGGCCTATCATGTGGCTGTGTGCAAAGGTATGGATGTGGACCAGCCGAGAAATCTGGCGAAGTCGGTAACGGTAGAATAATGTGCCAATGAGGCAATTTGTCGATTAGCCAATGTGGCAATGAAGGGATTTGCCAATGAACTGAAAATAAATAATATCAATAATTAATATATTGTGTGCGCAGCCAATTGGCACATTACCACATTGGCATATTGGCACATTATTATTATGGAACAATTAAAGCATGAATGTGGCGTCGCCATGATACGCCTGCTTAAGCCTTTGGAGTATTACGAAAAAAAGTATGGCACTTGGATGTACGGGTTGAATAAACTTTATCTTTTGATGGAGAAGCAACACAACCGTGGGCAGGAAGGTGCCGGACTTGCCTGTGTGAAGCTCGCTGCCAATCCCGGTGAGGAATATATGTTCCGTGAACGCGCGTTGGGGTCGGGAGCTATTACTGAAATATTTGAAACGGTACAGGGCAATTTTAAGGACCTGACTTCCGAACAGTTGCACGATGCCGGCTTTGCCAAACGTAATCTGCCTTTTGCCGGAGAGGCTTATATGGGGCATTTACGCTATTCTACTACCGGAAAATCGGGTATCTCTTATGTTCATCCTTTCTTGAGAAGAAATAACTGGCGTGCCAAGAATCTGGCACTTTGCGGTAATTTCAATATGACAAATGTGGATGAGATTTTTGCCCGTATTACAGCTATCGGTCAGCATCCCCGTAAATATGCCGATACTTATATCATGCTCGAGCAGGTAGGACATCGCCTTGATCGTGAAGTGGAGCGTCTTTTCAATCTGGCAGAGGCGGAGGGACTGACAGGTATGGGGGTGACCAACTATATCGAAGAGCATATCGATCTTGCCAACGTGCTGCGTTCTTCCAGTAAAGAGTGGGATGGGGGATATGTCATTTGCGGATTGACAGGAAGCGGTGAATCATTTGCAATCCGTGATCCGTGGGGCATTCGTCCTGCATTTTGGTATCAGGATGACGAAATTGCCGTCTTGGCTTCCGAAAGGCCTGTCATACAAACTGCCCTTAATGTACCTGTCGGAGAGATTAAAGAACTTCAGCCGGGGCAGGCACTCCTTATCAACAAGGCGGGCCAGCTCCGCACTACTCAGATCAATAAGTCCCGTCAGAGAAGGGCATGTTCTTTTGAGCGTATTTATTTCTCCCGGGGGAGTGATGTGGATATCTATAAGGAACGCAAACTGCTGGGTAAGAAATTAATCCCGCGTATTTTGAAGGCGATCAATAATGACCTTGACCATACGGTTTTTTCCTTTATCCCCAATACGGCCGAAGTGGCGTTTTATGGAATGCTCGAAGGGCTGGACAACTATCTCAATGAAGAGAAAGTACGGCAGATAGCCTCTTTGGGGCATAATCCGAACATGGAGGAACTGGAACTTATACTTTCCCGGCGTATCCGTAGCGAAAAGGTGGCTATCAAAGATATCAAACTGCGCACCTTTATTGCCGAAGGCAACAGTCGCAATGACTTGGCGGCCCATGTGTATGATATTACCTACGGTAGTTTGCGTGCCGGTATTGATAATTTGGTGATTATCGATGACAGCATTGTACGGGGCACAACACTCCGCCAAAGTATCATCGGCATTCTCGATCGACTGGGGCCGAAGAAGATTGTTATTGTGAGTTCTTCTCCACAAGTACGTTATCCCGATTATTACGGCATCGATATGGCAAAGATGAGTGAGTTTATTGCTTTTAAAGCGGCAGTCGAATTACTGAAAGACCGGGACATGAAAGATGTGATCGCCGCTGCTTACCGTAAATCGAAAGACCAGGCGGGACTGCCGAAAGAGCAGATGGTGAACTATGTGAAAGAAGTTTATGCGCCGTTCACTGATGAAGAGATTTCTGCCAAGATGGTGGAGTTGCTTACTCCGAAGGGCACAAAAGCCAAAGTGGAAATTGTATATCAGCCTTTGAGCGGTTTGCATGAGGCTTGCCCTAATCATAGTGGAGATTGGTATTTCAGTGGGGACTATCCTACACCGGGTGGCGTGAAGCTGTTGAATGAAGCATTTATAAATTATATAGAACAAGTATACCAATTTTGAGATTTATGATCGAGGAGATACAATCGAGGAGATTTACGATTAGACGATTTACGAATTACGATTAAGGTCACTGTTTAAATAAACAAGTAGAAAAGGACTTCGGTCACAAATAAAATGGTAATTTCAATCGTAAATAGTAAATCGTCCAATCGTAAATCCAAAAAGTAATTTCAATCGTAAATAGTAAATCGTCAAATCGTAAATATAAAAGATGCGAAATGTAACTTTAATCCTCAACGACGGGAGCCGTTTTCATGGCAAGTCGTTTGGCTACGAAAAGCCGGTGGCAGGTGAAGTGGTTTTCAATACCGCCATGACAGGTTATCCGGAGAGTTTGACCGACCCTTCGTATGCCGGCCAGTTGATGACCCTTACTTATCCGTTGGTAGGTAATTACGGGGTACCTCCTTTTACGGTCGAGCCCAATGGACTGGCTACTTTTATGGAAAGTGAAAAAATCCATGCGGAAGCCATTATTGTAAGTGATTATTCGGAGGAATACAGTCACTGGAATGCAGTGGAGAGCCTTGCCGATTGGTTGAAGCGTGAGCAAGTGCCCGGGATCACAGGAATAGATACCCGCGAACTTACTAAGGTGCTGCGTGAGCATGGGGTAATGATGGGACAGATCATATTCGATGATGATCAGCAGAATGCTCTTGAAGCAGTTTACGCAGGAATCAACTATGTGGATAAAGTCAGTTGCAAAGAGGTCATCCGGTATAACCAGGGAGAAGGAAAGAGGAAAGTTGTACTTGTAGATTGTGGTGTAAAGACGAATATTATCCGTTGCTTGTTGAAGCGTGATGTCGAGGTGATCCGTGTTCCCTGGGATTATGATTTCAATGAACTGGAATTTGATGGACTGTTTATCTCCAATGGGCCGGGCGACCCTGATACCTGCGATGCTGCCGTACAAAACATCCGTAAAGCGATGCAGAATACGAAACTACCTATTTTCGGTATCTGTATGGGCAACCAGTTGCTTTCGAAAGCCGGGGGCGCCAGGATATACAAATTGAAATACGGACATCGCAGTCATAACCAACCGGTACGCATGGTGGGGACGGAACGTTGTTTTATTACCAGCCAGAATCATGGTTATGCAGTAGACAACAATACATTGGGTGCCGATTGGGAACCCCTATTTATCAATATGAACGATGGCTCGAACGAAGGTATCCGGCATAAGACAAATCCTTGGTTCTCTGCACAGTTTCATCCCGAAGCTGCCAGTGGGCCGACGGATACGGAGTTCTTGTTTGATGAATTTGTAAATCTGCTAAAATAACCGACTATAATGAAAGAACAAAATATAAAGAAAGTATTGCTTCTCGGCTCCGGCGCTTTGAAAATCGGCGAAGCCGGTGAATTCGATTATTCCGGATCGCAAGCGCTGAAAGCCTTGAAAGAAGAGGGGATAGAAACGATTCTTATCAATCCGAACATTGCTACGGTGCAGACCAGTGAAGGAGTAGCCGATCAGATTTATTTTCTCCCCGTCACTCCCTATTTTGTGGAGAAAGTTATTCAGAAGGAGAAACCGGACGGTATTATGCTCGCTTTCGGCGGACAGACCGCGCTCAACTGTGGTGTGGCTCTTTATAAGGAAGGCACTCTTGAAAAATACAATGTGAAAGTGTTGGGCACACCCGTACAGGCCATTATCGACACGGAAGACCGGGAGCTCTTTGTAGAAAAACTGAATGAGATCGATGTAAAAACCATCAAGAGCGAAGCGGTGGAGAATGTGGAAGATGCCCGTCGTGCCGCTACTGCTTTAGGTTATCCGGTGATTGTCCGTGCCGCCTACGCTCTTGGCGGACTCGGTTCCGGTTTCTGCGACAATGAAGAGGAACTGAATGTACTTGTGGAAAAAGCTTTTGCTTTCTCTCCGCAGGTGCTGGTAGAAAAATCGTTGCGAGGATGGAAAGAGGTGGAATATGAGGTGGTGCGCGACCGGTTCGATAACTGTATTACGGTTTGTAATATGGAAAATTTCGATCCGTTGGGGATCCATACCGGTGAGTCTATCGTTATAGCTCCCTCTCAGACGTTGACGAATAAAGAATATCATAAATTGCGCGAGCTTGCCATTCGCATTATACGCCACATCGGCATCGTGGGTGAATGTAACGTGCAGTATGCATTCGATCCCGAATCGGAAGATTATCGCGTGATCGAAGTTAATGCCCGCCTTTCACGTTCATCCGCATTGGCTTCCAAGGCAACAGGTTATCCGTTGGCTTTCGTTGCCGCCAAATTAGGGCTCGGCTATGGATTGTTCGATTTGAAGAACTCTGTAACGAAAACGACCAGTGCTTTCTTCGAACCGGCATTGGACTATGTTGTCTGCAAAATTCCCCGTTGGGATTTAGGTAAATTTCATGGCGTCGATAAAGAGTTGGGTTCTTCCATGAAGTCGGTAGGTGAGGTGATGGCCATCGGCCGTACTTTTGAAGAAGCTATCCAGAAAGGGCTTCGCATGATAGGGCAGGGGATGCACGGCTTTGTAGAAAACAAGGAACTTGTCATCGCCGACATCGATAAAGCGTTGCGGGAACCTACGGATAAACGTATCTTTGTTATTTCTAAGGCCTTTCGTGCCGGCTATACGATCGATCAGGTGCACGAACTGACGAAAATAGATAAGTGGTTTCTTCAGAAGTTGATGAACATCATGCGTACTTCCGAAGAGTTGCATAGCTGGGGAAACAATCATAAACAGATCGCAGAGTTACCTCTCGAACTGTTGAAGCAAGCCAAGCGGCAAGGTTTCTCAGACTTTCAGATAGCCCGTGCCATCGGCTATGAAGGCGATATGGAAGAGGGCATTCTTTTTATCCGCAAGCATCGTAAAAGTGTAGGTGTGCTTCCGGTTGTAAAGCAGATCGATACTTTGGCCGCCGAATATCCGGCACAGACCAATTATCTGTATCTCACTTATAGTGGTGTGGCCAATGATGTAACCTATTTAGGCGATCGTAAATCGATCGTTGTGTTAGGTTCCGGTGCTTATCGCATCGGTTCTTCCGTTGAATTCGACTGGTGTGGCGTGCAGGCGTTGAATACGATCCGCAAGGAAGGCTGGCGCAGCGTCATGATCAATTATAATCCGGAGACAGTATCTACCGATTACGACATGTGCGACCGTCTTTACTTCGATGAGCTGACCTTCGAGCGTGTGATGGATATTCTCGAACTGGAAAATCCGCATGGAGTCATTGTCTCTACCGGTGGTCAGATTCCGAATAATCTTGCTTTGCGGCTGGATGCGCAGAAGGTCAATATACTCGGCACTTCTGCCAAGAGCATCGACAATGCCGAAGACCGTGAGAAGTTCTCTGCCATGCTCGACCGCATCGGGGTAGATCAGCCCCGTTGGCGAGAACTTACTTCGATGGACGATATCAATGAATTTGTCGATGAAGTCGGTTTTCCGGTGCTTGTCCGGCCGTCCTATGTGTTAAGTGGTGCGGCTATGAACGTCTGTTCCAACCAAGAAGAATTGGAACGTTTTCTCAAACTGGCAGCCAATGTATCAAAGAAACATCCGGTAGTGGTAAGCCAGTTTATCGAGCACGCCAAAGAAGTGGAGATGGATGCTGTGGCTCAAAACGGCGAGATTATCGCTTATGCTATCAGTGAACATATCGAGTTTGCCGGCGTACATTCCGGTGATGCGACCATTCAGTTCCCACCGCAAAAACTCTACGTGGAAACGGTTCGCCGTATCAAGCGTATCAGTCGTGAGATTGCAAAGGCGTTGAATATCTCCGGTCCGTTTAATATCCAGTATCTGGCCCGTGAGAATGACATCAAGGTGATCGAATGTAATCTTCGCGCTTCGCGTAGTTTTCCGTTTGTCAGCAAGGTGTTGAAGATCAATTTTATCGAACTGGCTACAAAAGTGATGCTCGGTCTTCCGGTAGAGAAACCTTCGAAAAATCTTTTCGAACTCGATTATGTCGGTATCAAGGCATCTCAGTTCTCATTCAACCGTTTGCAGAAGGCTGATCCCGTACTGGGGGTAGATATGGCTTCTACCGGTGAAGTGGGTTGTATCGGAAGTGATACTTCCTGTGCAATTTTGAAAGCGATGCTTTCCGTGGGTTACCGTATTCCAAAAAAGAACATTCTTCTGTCTACCGGCACTCCGAAGCAGAAAGTAGATATGATGGGAGCTGCGCGGATGCTGGTAGATAAGGGTTATAAACTCTTTGCTACCGGAGGAACACATCGTACGCTTGCGGAAAACGGTATCGAAAGTACACTTGTTTACTGGCCGAGCGAGACGGATCAGTACCCGCAGGCTCTTGAAATGCTTCATAATAAGGAGATAGATATGGTGGTCAATATTCCGAAGAATCTTACGGCCGGAGAACTTGACAACGGATATAAAATCCGTCGTGCAGCTATTGATTTGAATATTCCGTTAATTACCAATGCTCGTTTGGCAAGCGCATTTATCAATGCTTTTTGTACGATGAGCATCGATGACATTGCTATAAAAAGCTGGGAAGAATATAAGTAATCTTTATTGAGATTGAGATACTTTTGAATAAAAGCTGCGTGACGGACCACTGTCACGCAGCTTTTTTTATGGCATATCCTGTCGGCATAACTTTAATTCATTATTGTTACTTCTTCCTAAAATAAGTATCTCTCCATAGAAGGAAAAGTAGTTTTCAGTGAAATATAAACTATAACCGAAAGTTGCGGTTATTTTTATGTGATTGATACATAGATGAAAATTATAGACTTTATAGCTTTATTATTCAGACTGTTATATATGTATTGAATCTTGTGGAACATTTTTTTTGATAAAGCACTTTGTATATATAGAAAAAGGTTATATCTTTGCGCTTCGAAAAAGAACATCTGTGTGATTCTATACTTTTTGAATCTGACCACCTGGGATAGGGGAATGAATAGAAGTAAATGAATACAAGATCAATAATAATTGAATTAATCCACTTGATCGGGAAATATTTCTTTATCCCGATGTCCCCAAAGTATATCCATTTGTGAATAAATCTACCGGTTTAGCTTGGTATGCTCTTCGCATTACCTATAGTCGTGAACTCGCATTTAAACAATATCTTGACGATCGGAATATAGAAAACTTTATTCCCATGCGTTATGAATATGTGGTTAAGGGGGAGAGGAAAATACGTAAATTGGTTCCTGTCGTTCATAATTTAGTATTCGTATATGCCTCCAGACTTCAAATTGATGAAATGAAAACGACTGCGGGTACTCAATTGCCTATTCGTTATATTATGGACAGGGAAACCAACCAGCCTATCACCATACCGGAAACTCAGATGCGCAGTTTTATTGCTGTTGCCGGTAGCCATGATCAGCAAGTTGTGTATCTCGATCCCACTACCATCACCTTTAAGAAAGGAGAGCGTGTTCGTGTTACCGGCGGGCTTTTCGAAGGTGTTGAAGGAGAATTTGTTCGTGTAAAGGGAGACCGTCGTGTAGTTGTTTCTATTCAGGGCGTTATGGCGATAGCTACTGCCTTTATTCACCCCTCTTTAATAGAACCAGTTAATTTAAATATGGTTGAAAAATAATTCAACCTTCCGTAAATTCTTAATTGTCAACGTACCTATGTATTATAATCGGATGATGGTCATGATCGCATAGGGAATAATCGTCAATCTATTTATGTCTTTACAGTCCGAAATAGATGCATTGCATTGCATTGCGTCCGAACTTCTTTGTCTCGGTTTGGATGGGGAACCTATTTATGCCGATCATTTTCAGCAGCTTAATGCCGATGTCTATAATTATGCGGAAGCTCTTAGTTGTGAACATGGCAGTACTTCCGAAGAGGAAGCTTCTCTTTGCGTAGCTCTTTTGGCAGCGTATAATGCCACTATTTATAATAATGGTGATAAGGAAGAGAAAATACAGGTTATTCTCGAACGCAGTTGGAAAGTGCTTGAACATCTGAAATCCTCTTTATTGAAATGTCAGTTATTGGTTGCCTGTTACGGTGAAGTTTTTGATAGAGAATTGGCTCAGGAGGCTCGTGCTATTATGGATAGTTGGGAAAGTCGTAAGTTGACAGACGAGGAGCGTGAGGTTGTGGAACAGCTAAAGGCTTTGGAAGAGAATCCTTATCCGTGGGATGAAATGGGAGAGAAAGCATAATATAAGAAAATAATATTTACAAGTGTTTTTATGAATATAAAAGTTCAACATTATTTGCTGTTGTGTCTGATAGCCTTTTTGGCATCCTGCTCAGCTCCGAAAGAGGTGCTTTATT
>OGUL01000354.1_pt1 | contig 55945 bp, 77 predicted proteins | sample 1553651 | NCBI WGS metagenome assembly OGUL01 (sample SAMEA2580048, study PRJEB22360) | human gut metagenome | biome: human gut; feature: human-associated habitat; material: faeces | place: Denmark | collected 2008/2010
GTAGTTTTTAAGGCGCTTCGGCGACCTCGTGTGTAATACTAGTTTAAAGGGGTTTCTCTTTTTTTGCAAAGCTCATATTTGTTGATTACGGGAATGCTCCTTTATTGGTTCCGCAGGTTTTTGGGATTTGAAAGTAAATCCTCAAAATATTCACGAGCGCGCTGTTGCGCTGCAGGACTAAGTTTGTTGTACAGTTCTTGAATATCATTTTTAGGCTTTTCTGGGGTATCCCATCCCATTAGTTGGGAAGGAGTAACGTTAAAAATTTCTGCCAAGAGTATAACCATATCATAGGGGATATTTTTAATATCCCCAGATTCATACCTTTGCAAAGTTGCTTTATTTGGCAATTTACCTATTTTAGATTTAATTATTTGAGCTAAATCTGTAAGAGATAATCCGTGTTTTTCACGGTATTTTCTTATATTTTCTCCTATTTCCATGGCTTGCCTCCCTATAATCTCCCTATAATTACGTTAACATCATTATAAATTACTTTTGCGCAAAATGCAACAAGGAATCGACTTTTTGCAAAAAAAGTTGCGCAATATGCGTTGACAAATAGCTTTAGTCATGGTATTATAGTTGCATAAAATGCAACGGAAGGTGGTGAGAAAATGTATGGCATTAATGTAATGTTACTGCGTCAAAAAATGCTTGAAAATGGGTTTATAAATATTGTAGACCTTGCAAAAGCAGCGAATGTTAGCCGGGATACTATTAGTAAAATGTTGGCTGGCAAAACTAAACCTCAAACCAATGTAATGTATGCAATTGCTAACGCTTTAAAGTTAACCTGCGAAGAAGCGGGGAAAATTTTTTTTGCACGTATCGTTGCATAAAACGCAACGGAGGTAATTATGGAACCTATCGCTGTAACTCTCGAAAAGGCCTGCGAGCTGACTGCCATCGGTAAAGCGTCGATGGTGAAGCTCATGCAGGATCCCAAATTTCCGGTATTTAAAATCGGAAACAAGTCGGTTATCCCAGTAGCTGGCTTGAGAAAGTATATTGAAACTCTGGGTGCTGAGCACTATGGAGTCGTTTAGGAGGCGGATGGTATGAAAAAGCTTTTAATTATCCTGCTTATGGCCATCTGTGCATGGGAGGCATGGGACTACACCCATCCTCAGCCTGTAGAACGCTACGTGGTTCGTGCTGTGGCTGCAGAGGGTGATACCCTCTGGCATTTAGTGGGTGACACCATGCAGCGCGAAGGAGACCGCCGCGATGTCCGCGAGGTCATCTTTTATACAAAGAAAATCAGCAACCTGAAGGGTGACCTGCAGGTTGGGGACATAGTCCTCATTCCCATTGAGGCATCTAAAAAATGAGAACTGATGCCCGCGGCGTTCACTACGCAGACTGCATGTTTTGCGGTCAAGAATGGATAGTGAGCCGCTTTGTAAAAGAACCGTATGCGTGCCCTTATTGCAGGGCTATGTATAAAAATTTCAAGCCACCACAATCAAAAAAAAAGAAAGGTAAGGTGCAAAAATGATTAGAACGAAAACCCAGATTTTTATTCAACGTTTAAGTCTTGAAATGCATAACCTGCGTGAATACGCAGGTTTGCTGGAACACTGGAACACGAATGATGAGCAAGACGAGGTCCTGCTGGAGGCGGAGCTGGAGATTATTGACCGTATCGGCTCAACGATTAAAGAGATGCGTGAGCTGCAGTCTCATGAATGGTCTGTTATGTACAAAGCTCTGCAAGATTCCGCAGAAAAGAATGCTGCTGATGGTTCCGGTATGCCGAAAGAAGGCGCTTGCAAGGAGGCTGAGTGATATGGCTAGTGTATACGAGCTTGATGCTAAAATCTCTAGCTGCATTCAGCTGGATGAAGAGCACGTTGTCAGTGTTGACGATGGTGAAATCCTGAACCTGCAGCAATTCGAGGCTCTGCAGATGGAGCGCGATGCCAAGGTCGAAGGCCTGGCTTGTTACATCAAAAACAAGCTTGCCGATGCGGAGGCCATCTACGCTGAGATTGACGTCCTTAGTCAACGTGCAGCCATCATGAAGAAGGAAGCCGAGCGCTGCAAGGCTTATCTGGCCGGTGCATTGTACGGCGAGAAGTTTGAAACTCCCCGCTGCAAGATTACGTGGCGCAAGTCCGAAATCTGCAACGTGCTGAATATTGATGCAGTACCTGAAGAGTACAAGCGCACTAAGGTTACTGTTGATGCTGACAAGACGGCAATCAAGAAGGCCATCAAATCCGGCGCTGAAGTTCCGGGCGCTGAAGTTATTCAGAAGCTGAATATGACTTTGAAATGAGATTTGTTATGTTATGCAAGAATTGCCCTCAGTGTAAAACAGTTGGGGTTGGCGATATTTGTACACGTAGCTGGTGCAAATTAAGCAAGCCTGATGCTGCTGGCAGATATTTAGGGCTGGAACCATGGCGCAGTAAGCCGCATCCGAAATGTCCGCTGATGGCAAGATTAAAAGAAAATTACAAGGAGTGATTTTATGGGAATGCCTGTATTGATTTTAGGCGAGTCCGGCTCTGGCAAGTCCACGAGCTTGCGCAACTTTGAGCCGACGGAGGTTGGTGTGTTCAATGTGGCGAGCAAGCCACTGCCGTTCAAGAAGCGGCTGAAGGTCGTAAATCATGCGACGTATCAGGTCATCCAAGAAACGTTGGTGAAGAACAACTTGCGCTGCTACGTTATCGATGACTCGCAGTACCTCATGGCGTTCAACATGTTTGCTCGCGCGAAGGAGACCGGGTATCAGAAGTTTACCGACTGTGCGTTGAATTTCTACAATCTGCTGGCGCTGATCCGCGACCATACGACCGATGATACTATCGTGTATCTCCTGCATCACACGGAGTGCGATGATACTGGTCACATCAAAGCCAAAACTTCGGGCAAGATGCTGGACAATCAGCTCACTCTAGAGGGCCTGTTCAGCATCGTGCTGCTGGCTGAGACCGACGGTAAGGCGCATTGGTTTACCACGCAGAGCGATGGTTTCACTCCCGCGAAGTCACCGATGGAGATGTTCGCACTTAAGATTGACAATGACCTGAAGGCCGTGGATACAGCTATCCGCGAGTATTATGGATTTAACGAGGAGGCAAAGAAAAATGAAAAAGCTTAACTGGGGAAATGTTGAAGCTGCGAGTGAAGGCTACGCAGCGCCGCCTGCTGGCGGTTATGTACTGGCCATCTGCGCGGTCGAGGACCACGCCGACAAGCAGTACCTGAAAATTTACTGCGATATTGCAGGCGTAGCAAACAAGGCCAACGAGCAATTTGTTGGTTATTATGGCCAACGCAAGGAACGCAGCGGTGATAAAATCCCGCTGTTCAGTTTCATTCGCAGTTACAAAGATTCTGCACTTGGTTTCTTTAAGGCATTCCTGGTTGCTCTGGAAAAAAGCGGCAACGCTGGTTTTGTAGCTGACCGCTTCGATAACAATGAGCAGCAGTTCTGTGGCATGGTCATTGGCGCTGTGCTGGGGCAGGAAGAATACGTTTGGCAGGATAAGCTCCGCATGCGCCTGAGAGTGGCGCAGCTCTGCTCCGTGGAGCGCATCCAAAAAGGCGATTTCAAGATTCCGGAGCTTAAAAAAGTAGATTTGGCGGCAATGCCTGTAGCAGCTCCTACCTCCAGCTTGGACAGCTTTGGTACTAACGTCCCGCTGCTCAGTGATGAAGAGATCCCTTTCTAAGTCCGAGCTGCACCTGGACGATATTCGCCCCTTTTTAACTGGTGTAAAAACAAAGCCGGGCGGACATGTTACCGCTACCTGTCCCTTGTGCGGCAAGGCAGGACACTTGCACATCGATGAGAAGAACGGCACGCTGCTGGTCTATTGTCAGAAGTGCAACGCTCCCGGCACGGACATTCTGAGAGAGTTCCGCCGTCTGGGAGCAAAGCCTGCCGAACCGGAGCCTGTAGATTATAAGACGGCAAAGCCTGTTGAGGATTACCGTCATATCTACCGTAATCCCGACGGCACGGAGGCTTATTACAAGCGCCGCCGCAAATGGGCTGATGGGCACAAGGTTTTCGGGTTTGCCTATGTCAATGCCGAAGGGCGCACGGTGTACACCAAGCCTGAAGGATGCAACAACCTCTATAATCTTGACCTTCTGCAAAAGCATGAGCATAAGCGGCTCTACATCGTCGAAGGTGAGAAATGCGCCGACGCAATGACGCAGCACGGGCTGCTGGCTACCACGAGCAATACCGGAGCGCAGAAGGCAATTAAGCTCAGCGCGACGGACAAGGCTCTGCTGGAATCATATCCGGAGCGCATCGTCATTCCCGATAATGACGAGAAGGGCACCGATTATGCTGCAGCCTGGCAAGGCGCAAAGGTCATGGACATCACAAAGCTGTGGCCGGAGTGCCCGCCTAAAGGCGACATTGCGGACTACTTTGCAGCTGGCGGCACAGCCGAAGCTATCGAAGGCTACAAGTGGCCTGTGGTGCTCTCTCTGGACAGAGAATTCTTTGAAGGGTGCGACAGGTTCAGCCTTATAAGCGAAGCGCTCCTAGAGGCAATAGCGGCGGTCACAGAGCCATCCAAACGGCAGCAGGTGCTTTCTATGGCACGGTTCCGGGCAGGCGAGCTGTGCTGCAAGAGGGAGTTTGAGAGCTGCTGGAAGGCGTACCTGCAGCAGCAGGCAGCTAAGGGTATCAGGTCAGATAATCTGACTAAATTCCCGCAGCAGCTCTTTGCTCTCCGGTGCGGTAACTGGTCCACATCCGCCAATGGCGTATATCGGTCGGTGCAGGTGGGGACGGAGTTTAAAAATGAATACGCGAGTCCCATCCCCATTATGCCGACGGAGCTGCTGGTGAACGTGGAGGATGAAACGGAAAAAATCCGGCTTGCGTATTTTAAAAATGGCGGCTGGCAGAGCGTGGTGGTTCCGCGTTCTGTGCTGGCCAACAAAAACAAAATAATCCTGCTGGCAGATAATGGTGTTGAAGTCAACAGCGACAACGCCGGTCTGTTAGTGAAGTATCTGGCAGAGGTCATCGCCATGAACCCGGACATCCTGCCGCGGGTAAAGTCGATTGACCACATGGGATGGTCCGATGCAGGCTTTGTGCCGTACACTGACGAAGTCAAGCTGGACTGCGAGGAGCAGTACAAATCTCTGGTGCAGGCAGTCTCCAGCAAGGGCACGCTGGAAGAATGGGCGGCCTACGTCGCCCCGCTCCGTCAGAACCTCTATATGCGCCTGATCCTGGCTGCAAGCTTTGCGAGCGTGCTCGTCGAGCGCGTGTCCGCTCTGCCGTTTGTGTTGCACCTTTGGGGCGGAACCGGCAGCGGCAAGACCGTGGCCATGATGGTGGCTGCGTCTGTCTGGGGCAATCCCGGCATGGGCAAGCTGGTGCGGACCATGAATATGACGGTCAACAGCATGATGAGCACAGCGTCTATCCTGCGTAACCTGCCGTTTTTCGGTGACGAGCTGCAGACAATCAAGTCAAGATTTGAGAATTATGATACGTTGATCATGCGTGTCACTGAAGGTCTTGACCGCGGACGCATGACGAATGCGACCTTCCAGAGGCAGAAGTCCTGGCTGAACAGCTTTGTTTTTACTGGTGAAGAGCCATGCACGAAGAGTCAGTCTGGTGGCGGTGTAAAAAACCGCGTAATTGAAGTTGAATGTGACCAGCAGATAATCAGCAATGGTAACGCTGTTGTGAATTTTATCACGCAGCACTTTGGCTGTGCTGGCAGGGCGTTTATTGAAGCTCTGGAAGGGAAGAACCTTGCGGCTGATTACAATGAAATCATGCGTCTGGTGTTGGAAGTCACGGATACCACCGAGAAGCAGGCTATGGCGATGGCTCTCATGCTGCAGGCGGATGCGATTGCGAGTAAGGCTATCTTTGGTACTCCCGGCAATGTGCTGTCGCCGGAGGACATAGTTGGTTTTGTGAAGAGCAAGGCTGAAGTCGATGTTAGCGAGCGGGCCTGGAATATTATTGTCGATGTTATCGGCGCCAACGCTGACAAGTTCGATACCGAGCTTGATGATTATGCTGGTTATGCCTACTGGGGTAGACGCAAGAATAATGGTGTTATCATGATCAACAAGACGGTCCTGGAGCAGGAGTTAGAAAAGAATGGCTTCGACTTTTCAGCGCTTAAGAAAAAATGGGCGGAGAGCGGTCATTTACTGAAAACGACGCAGGGACGATTCTCCAATGTTTACCGGTTACACAACACGAGAGCAAACTATGTTGCTCTTTATGTCAAGGCGTAAGCTATGTAAGCCAAATGTAAGCCAAAAAATGGCTCAACCATGCGGGTTTTAAACGTTTGGCTTACATAATTACATGACTTACATAATTAGATATATACGTATGGAGTTTCCTGTTTTAGATTAGTGCGGAAATAATAATAATATATATCGATATCCTTTCAAAAAAAATGTAAGCCTGTAAGCCAAAAACAAAAAAAGCCTTAACCATGCGGTTTGTAGGGTTTTTAAATGTAAGTCAAAACGTCAGCTGGCTTACGTAAAACTGCAGCTAAAGGAGGGAAACGATGTTATTTAAAATTTTGAGTACTATGTTACGTGACTTTATTGCAGGGCTGGTTATGGCGGTGGAGTGCTGCTGTATGATGGTGGCACAGGCTTTTGTCAAAGCTGCTGTTTGCCTCGCTCAGCTTGCGTGCAAGGTCAATGGGGTGAAATGTGATGTTAAGTAAAATCTGTCTGGTGTTTGCAATGCTGATCAGCATTGTGTGGATAGTGAGCCTGACGGTGTTAGTTGGTTGCGGTGCTGTATGGGCGCTGCAGAAGTTAGGAGGAATGTAAATGTATATCAAAACTAAAAGCGGAGATTATGTAAACTCCAAGAATATCAGTGGCTTAAGAATCAAATGTTATGGTGGCGATTTTAATGTCGTAGCAGAATGCATCGGTTATTGCGACGAGCCTTGCTTCTATTCCAGTGCCGACAAGGAAGCTGCACAAGCGTATATGACCTTGATGGTGAACCACCTGGATGAGGTAGAAGAAGCTGCAACCATGCAGTACCCGCGTTGCGCTACCCTCAAGGTGTCGGAGGCTACTGTTGATGCAATGCGTTATAGCTATCGCAATCGCCCGCTCCAAAGCGAGCCGCAGCATGCAGCCAGCAAGAACACTAAGCTGTCCGCAATGCTGACCGCGCTTGTTGATGACTTCGCCGCATCCGGCGACACGGACAATCTCCTGAAAATCAACGCGTATATCCGCATGTATCTGCAGCAGGAGGCTAATCATGAATAAACAATACCTTACGTTGACGCTGGAATCTGATACTTTTAAGGGCATGAAGGCCGATTTTGATGAGCTCCTGCAGCAGCTTCTGGAGAAGCTCTTTGCTGGCCGTATTGCTGATGGCTCTATCAGCATGAAGCTGTCTGTCAGCTTGACCGAAACCTATTCTGAAACAATGGGTAAAGACATTTCTGTACCGCTGTTCAAGCACAAGGTTACCGCCAACTACACGGAGAAGCTGGAGAATGCCGGTGCTGTATCCCTGCCTAACACGTATCTGGAATACGACGAAGACCTCGGGGAGTTCGTCCTGAAGCCTTGCGGCGGCGAGCAGGACATGTTCGCGGAGCAGGAGTCTGAGGCTGATGAAGTAACTGTCGACGTTAAAGCCATTCCGCAGGATTGCCACCGTCCCCTGCAGGTGCGTGATCCTATGTGCAATGACTGCGCTAATCGCGATACCAGCGCCTGCGACCATTGCGATGGCTGCGACAAGTGGGAGCCGACGGTAAAATGATTCCGCTGCGTCCCTACCAGCAGGAGCTGGTGGATAATATCCGCAGAGCAATCGGTCAGGGGCGGCACAGCGTGTGTGCAGTGTTGGGCTGTGGCGGTGGTAAGTCCGTTATTCAGGGCAACATCGCCGCCAGCGCCACGGCACGCGGTAACAGGGTGCTGTTTGTGGTCCACCGCAAGGAGTTGTGCCAGCAGATTACCAATACCTTTACGGCGTGTGGCGTAGACTTCTCGCTTTGTACCGTAGGCATGGTGCAGACGGTCTGCCGCAGACTGGCAAAGACTCCGGAACCGAAGCTGATTCTGGTCGACGAGGCGCATCACATCCTGTCGCAGAGCTATCTGTCTATCCTGCAGCATTTTCCCGGAGCCGTTGTCTTAGGCTTTACGGCTACCCCGCAGCGCATGAACGAGGGCGGTCTGGGGGCCGTATTTGAAGAGCTCATCGAGTCAGTGAGCACCGAGTGGCTCATCCGGAACCATTACCTGGCACCGTACAAATACTACGGCGTTCAGCTGGCGGATGCGAGCAAGCTGCATACCAAGCGCGGTGACTACGACAAGGCCGAAGTTGAAGCTCTTATGAATAAGCGTGCTATTTTTGGCAGTGCTGTTGAGAACTGGCTGCAGCTGGCTAAGGGCAAGCAGACTATAGTGTATTGCTCGTCTATCGCCACCAGCGAGGGTACAGCGGCCGCTTTCCGGGAGCAGGGGATAAATGCTATGCACCTTGACGGAACGACGCCGCAGGCGCAAAGACAGGCCGCCGTAGAGGGGTTCCGGCGCGGTGAGGTCACGGTCCTTTGCAACGTTGATTTGTTTGGCGAGGGTTTTGACGTGCCTGACTGCGATTGCGTGGTCCTGATGCGGCCTACCAAGTCGCTCACGCTGCACATTCAGCAGTCGATGCGCTCCATGCGTACCAATCCCAACAATCCGGACAAGGTCGCGCTGATCCTGGACCATGTTGGCAATTTCACGCGGCATGGCCTGCCGGACGACGTGCGTGAGTGGTCGCTGGAATCCAAAGCCAAGAAGAAAAAGCAGGAGCTCAGTGTCAAGCAGTGCCCGGTGTGCTTCGCAGTGGTCAAGTCAGCGGTCACCGAGTGCCCTCTCTGTCATTACGTGTGGGAAAAAGAAGAGCGCGAAGGTCCGGAGGTCGTGGAGGACATCATCCTGCAGGAAGTCGCGCGAATGCCGTATAGCAAGCATATCGAGTGCAAGTCATGGGCGCAGTTGGAGCTGTTCCGCGCTACGCACAAACGTGCTGATGGAAAGGTTTTTAAATTCGCCTGGTCGCTGCACAAGGCGGTGGAGCTGGGGCTGGCAGTACCGGAACGGTACCGCAGTGCAGCTATCCGCCTGCTGCGTCAGGATGAATACAGGAGGTTAAAGTTTGAATAAATCTGAAGCTCAAATCATGAAGGAGATTGAGGTTGCGGTGTCTGCCGCAGGGCACAAGATTTTCCGCGTCAATGTGGGCGAGGGCTTTTTGTACCGCACGCAGCCGACGCAGGCGACGCTTGACCTTGAGAACAAGCGCAGCCGCTGGTTCAAGAGTGGACCGCCGCAAGGCTACAGCGATTTGTCTGGCGTAGCGTATCCGTCGGGCAAGGCAATTTTTATCGAGTGTAAGACGGCAACAGGCAAGCCGACGCTGCAGCAGTGCGTGTTCCTGCTGGCGATGTTGGCAGCGGGTGCCAATGCCGGTATCGCACGCAGCACCGAGGAGGCGCTGGCGATTTGCGAGATGACGGACGACTTGCGTCAGAATATGGGGGAGTATATCCATGGCTGGTTGGTTAAGCTTAGGCAGCGTGGTAAGTGATCCGTGGCCTGATTGTGCCGACAGCGAGTTCTGGGGGCAGCTGCTACCAAGCGCTGCCCGCCATGATCACAAGTTGTATGTTAAGCTCATCGGCCTACGCTTTGCCGGAGCAGAGCTGCTGCCTAGCGCACGCTTTGGCCTGCGTCTGGTCATGGTTAACGAGGCGACGGTGACTCAGCAGGAGGCGAGGGAGCTGCTTGCTCCCCACTCTGAGCTGTTACTGAATTTATTTTTACACATAGGAGGTGGCGCAGGTGGACAACAAAAAACTAATACATGATACTGTTGTGGCAACGCTGGCTGCCTTAAATAGCCAGCCTAAGCCGCAGGACTGCTACAAAGCGACGGAAGCACGCTTGTACGCTTACCCGACGCTGATGGCGAACATCGAGCAGTATCAGCTCGATATCCGTGACCTGAAGGCGGAGCGTGTCACAGAAAAATCTAAAGACATTACCTGCTGGGGCGGCGCAAGTTCTCGCCTGACGCCCGAAGAGAAGCAGCAGGCACGCATTATGGCTGTAGAAGTTAAGCTGGCGCGTGATCAGGCGGAAGTTGATAAAATTGACCGCATCTTGAACAGGCTGGAAGCAAGCGAGGATGCGGTGGCGGTAGACCTTATCCGTCAGGCGTATTTTTTCTGCGTACCTTTGGACGATATTGCGCTGCGTGAAGGTGTGTCGCTCTCGACCATCCAGCGCAGGCGTACGCGCCTGGTGCGGCAGCTGGCGTTGATGTTATATGGAGCGGAGGCGTTGCTGTGAGATTCGTAGATTTTTTCGCAGGAATCGGCGGTATTCGCTTAGGCTTAGAGCAAGCCGGGCATAAATGCGTCGGCTTCTGTGAGTTTGATAAGTACGCCAGGACGGCGTATAAAGCTATGTACGATACGGAAGGAGAGTGGGAAAACCACGATGTACGAACAGTTAAGCCTTATGATGTTCCAGCCGCCGACCTCTGGTGCTTCGGCTTCCCGTGCCAAGACATCAGCGTCGCAGGCAAGCAAAAAGGCCTGCAAGAAGGTGCGCGAAGCGGATTGTTTTACGAAATTATGCGACTGCTTGCCGGCCGTAGGCAAGAAGATAGACCTAAATGGCTGCTCATTGAAAATGTTAAAAATTTACTTAGCATTGGAAACGGATTTGACTTCGCGCGGTTGCTGTGTGAAGTGGGGGGGTACGGGTATTCTCTCCAATGGGATACTCTCAACAGCAAAGACTTCGGCGTTCCCCAAAACAGGGAGCGCGTGTTCATTGTCTGCTATCTTGGAGACATCCGTGGACGAGAAGTATTTCCTCTCCGACCAGCAGGCGGCGAGAATCCTTGCAAACTCAACGAGATAACGCAAGGCGTTGCCGATGGTCAAAGAATCTATGACGGAAGTGGATTAGCAAGAACGCTAAGGGCTGAAAGCGGTGGACAGGCCGGTAAAACAGGCTTGTATGTTGTTAAAGTACTGAAACCGTATGGCTCAACGCAGGACAGACACGGCGTAGCGCTGCTTGACGAAAATATCCGTATTCGCCGATTAACTCCGCGTGAGTGTTGGAGATTACAAGGTTTTCCCGATGAATGCTTTGACAAGGCAAGGGCAGCAGGCATAAGCGATACCCAACTGTATAAGCAAGCAGGAAACGGCGTTACTGTTAATGTGGCACGTGCTATCGGCGAAAGGTTAAAGGAGATTGAGAAAAATGAAACTCTATGAAGCGGTGTGGTTGAGTTGCAGGGAAGAGGTGACGCCGATATTATGATTAATTTGTATCCCGCAATTGCTGAAAAATTACATGTCCCTGTTGGCAAGGAGTTTAAGCTCAAGCCTAAGCGTGGTGGAGTATATCCGGCGCAGTATCGTTTCAGCGCTGATGATTTGGAGTATCGTCCGAGCCAGTGCTGCCATTGGTCAAACATTACTAATCAGCCCATGCAGATGCGTATTTTTCTTGCTTTGCTGCGTGGCGGTGTGGAGGTTATTAAATATGAGTAAAAATTTAATCCCGGAAATCGCCCAAATGTTGGGCGTGGAGCTGGGTGAAGAATTTAAGATTAACATTAACAACGAGATTTATCAAATCGATAAAAATGGTATGTATAGAAAAAAGATGAATGATGAAGGTCAATTTGATATGTGGGAAGAAGTCCCTCGCTGCTTTATTAAATTGCTTGCTGGTAACGCAAAACTTATTAAACTGCCGTGGAAGCCTAAAATCTATGATATCTATTGGACATTTAAGGCGGCACATATAGATGTATGGTGCATCACAGATACTCACTGGCTGAATAATCCAAACGACGTAGCTGCATTTAAAAATGGATGGGTATTCCGTAGTAAGGAAGGAGCAGAAGCTGCGTTGCCTGTGGTGGCTGCAGAATTTGATGTGAAGTATAAACTTTAGGAGAGAAAACTGCAATATGTTGCAAAAATCTCTTGAAAAAGTTAAAAGCAGGAATTGTTTTAGGAGGATTGTTATGATTACATATAGAGAATTTACATCGTTTATTAATGATGAACTTGTTCGCGTAGGAACTTTGTTTACGGAAAAACAGCAGCAGTATTCTGCTGGTGCTGATCCGTTGTCAAACTTCCGCACCGGTGCTATGCTGGAGCATCACGATGGTGGCTATGACATGATGTATGATGTGGCTAAGGGATATCTGAATAAGCACATTGCTTTCCTCTACGACCATGGTATCGCCGACAAAACGGAAGAATCCTTGCGCGACATGGTGGTCTATGGTCTGATTATGTTGTACATGGTCAAGAAGCACAAGGAATGGCTTGCACAAGTGAAGGAGTGAGGCTGATGAGTAGCAAACGTAAACTTAAGCGCCGCAATCCTGCGCCGGCGGCAGGCTTTAAATACGAGCGCATGTGCCAGGCTGTGTCCGAGCAGGCAATCTATCGCGTGCTGGCTGTTGCGATTGATATCCTCTGGAATGATTTCGGTGGTCTGCAGCGCAAGGACCAGCGGCTGAAATTCTTTGCTGAGACATTCCGTGAGCGTCTGGAAGTTGTTGATCAGGGCTTCACACCGTCGCAGCAGGCTGCCATGGATGAGTTGCAGCGCCAGGCTGGGTATAGCGTAGTGTTTAATGCAAAATAATTCAACGACCGCTCATCTGATGGTGGGCGGTTTTATTTTCTTGAAAATTCACAAAGAGTTCACAAAGACGTGAGAAAAAGCGGTGATTTTTATGGTATAATAAAACCGTGGAGAAGTGTCGATAAAATTCGATGCTTCTTTTCTTTTTTATGCTGTCGTACTCAAGTCTGGTTTAAGAGGCCGCTTTTCAGAAGCGGTAGGCGGATAATCTCCGTGCGTGGGTTCGTATCCCGCCGGCAGCACCTGTTTATGTAGCGTCTGGCTTTTAGCCGGGCGCTTTTTTTATGCCCGGAAACCGTAACCTAAGGGACGGGACATCCCTTTCTGTTCTCAAATCCTCAGCGGTAGTCCGGGCACCAATAAATGACTTGCAATTATTGATGGAGTGAGTTAACATGCTTATAAAGTACCTGCTGCTTGCAGCGCGTGTGTGGGATGGTTGGGATGAATCGAAACATCCGCGTAAGTCTAACGGGCAGTTTAGTGCTGGCGGTAGAACTTCCCAATCACCGCTCAGGCGTGCGGCTGAGGTTGTAAAGCCGAAGCGGAAGAGCAGAAAATCTAGTAAGATTACACCAGCTGAGCGTGAGCGTGTAACTCATGAAATCAGCACATGGTTCCATGGGCGGTTTGATGGTCTGCATAAAAGTTCTATTGCCGTAGGAAATTACGTTTATCTATTTACCATCAATGAGTATGGTGATTATGATATTTATTCTAAAATTTTGCTGAAATGAGGCATATTATGGAAGAACAACTTAGAGAAGCATTAAAAAAAGTCCCTCGCTATTATGAGGATTTTGAGACTGCTGTAGTTTTGCTGTTGGAGGATAACGAGGAAGCCATGCGCGAATTAATAGCGTTTATTGATTCCTCTCCTGAAGCACGAGTTGATGATGTGCTTGACATGGCTGAAGAACTGTCTGATCTTGAGGAGGCTGATGCCGATGAGTGAAAAATCCTCTGGTGGAGCACGTCGTGGCGCAGGTCGTCCGAAACTGCCGCCTGAATTAAAATCAAAACGCAAGCATTACAACTGGTACGTCACGGAAGAAGAGCGTGCGTTCCTGCTGGAGCAGCTTGCTGAATATCGAAAAAATCACTAATGTAAACCTCGAGCTTAATGGCTCGGGGTTTTTCTGTTTCCGGAGGTAATTATGAAAATCATTGATATGCCTATCGGCGATGTGATTCCGTATAAAAACAATCCACGCCGCAACGATGCAGCCGTGAAGCCGGTTATGGAATCACTGAAGGAGTTCGGCTGGAAGCAGCCTATTGTTATCGACAGGAATAATGTTATCGTGTGTGGGCACACGCGTCTGCGTGCTGCTAAACGACTTAAGATGAAGACTGTACCGTGTGTGATGGCGGATGACCTTACGCCGGAGCAGATTAAGGCGTTCCGTCTGGCAGATAATAAAACCGCCGAGTTTGCAAGCTGGGACATGGACATGCTCAACAGCGAACTGCTTGACATCAAAGGTATCGACATGGGCGACTTTGGCTTCGACATGCCGGAGCCTGAACCGGAAGAGGATGCTTTTGATGTGGATGCAGCACACGAGGCCGCCAAGCAGAACACCATCACGACTCCTGGTACTCTTTATCAGCTTGGAAACCATCGCTTATTATGTGGCGATTCAACAAATCGTACTGATGTAGCACGTTTATTGGGGGGGCAAATGGTTGACATGGTCTTTACTGATCCTCCCTACAATGTCGCTTATCAAGGCGGAACGAAAGAAAAGCTCACCATTAAAAACGATTCGATGAGTGAGGCTGAATTCAAAAACTTTTTAGATGCAGTGTTTGATAATTATTTTGCAGCGATGAAGCCCGGCGCATCCTTCTACGTATGCTACGCTAGTCGCAGTGCGGTCGAGTTCCGGCAGGCTATTGTCGATGCCGGTCTGCTGCTGAAGCAGGACCTTGTCTGGTGCAAGAACACATTTACGCTGGGACGGCAGGACTACCAATGGCAGCATGAACCCATCCTTTACGGCTGGAAGCCTGGCGCAAAGCACCGCTTTTTTGGCGGTCGTAAACTGTCGACGGTTATCCCAGACAACTATCCGGTGGAGGTTGGCTACGATGCCGATGGGCATCAGCTCATCCACATCAGCATCGGGCTTAAGACTGTTTGTCTGCGTGCCGACAACGTGGAGGCTGTGGACACGGAAGAGGTCAATAGCGTAATCCATGTTGACAAACCCACGCGCAACGCCGAGCATCCCACCATGAAGCCGATTGCCCTCTGTGCTAAGTGCATCAAGAACAGCTGCCAGCAAGGTGATGCTGTTCTTGATTTGTTTGGCGGCTCTGGCTCCACGCTCATTGCCTGCGAGCAAATCAACCGCCAATGCTACAGCATGGAGCTTGATCCTGTGTACTGCGATGTCATCGTTAAGCGTTGGGAGGCTCTGACCGGCAGGAAGGCCGAGGTAATCGGTGCCGAATCCTGAGAATTTACGCGTACCAAGCTCGAGCGAAGCTCGAAAAAACGGCTCTGCTGGCGGTCGCGCGTCTGGTGAAGCTCGCCGCCGCAAACGTGCTATGCGTGAGGTCCTTGATGACCTGCTGCAGATGCCGCTCAAACGTGGCGAGCTGAAGAATGTTGAGTGCCTGGGTGACCTGATGGGGCCGAACGGTAAGATTAACCTGCTGAACGGTAAAATCAATGTAACCGTGGAGCAGGCCGTGTTGCTTGGTCAGGTCGTGCTTGCTATGCAGGGCAATACCAAGGCGGCGACGTTCCTGCGTGATACTGCAGGGCAGAAAATTCTTAAGGATGCCGAAGAGCAGTCTCAATATGAGGACGATGGCTTTACCGACGCAATCAAGCGCAGTGCAAAGGATGTGTGGAAATAATGGGCATCGTTGGCAGGCTGCGCAGTATTATCAAACCTGTTATCAAGTTCTACGAGTTTAGTAAAAAACAAATGCAAATCTTAACGTGGTGGTGTGAGGATTCTCCCTACCACGATTACAATGGCATTATAGCTGACGGCTCCATCCGCGCTGGTAAAACAGTTGCGATGGCCGTCTCTTTTGTTATTTGGGCTATGGATACCTACGATGGCCAGAACTTTGCTATGTGCGGCAAAACCGTAGGCAGTTTTAGGCGTAACGTCTGGAAATGGCTCAAGCCTGTACTGCTGGTGCGTGGCTATCAGGTGGAAGAATCACGCACGGAAAACCTTATCGTGATAGCTCGCAAGCAAGGCAGCACGATGAAGCTGAATTACTTCTACGTGTTCGGTGGTCGTGACGAATCCTCGCAGGACCTCATCCAAGGCATTACGTTGGCTGGTCTGTTTTGCGATGAGGTCGCGCTCATGCCGGAGTCGTTCGTCAATCAGGCATCCGGCCGCTGCTCTGTGCCGGGCGCTAAGTTGTGGTTCAACTGCAACCCGGACAGCCCGATGCATTGGTTCCTGCTGCGCTGGATTGAGAAGTGCGATGAGAAGCGTTTGCTGCATATTCACTTCTTGATGGACGACAATCCGTCGCTATCCGACGAGGTGCGTGAACGTTACCGGACAATGTATTCCGGTGTGTTCTACCGACGCTTTATTTTAGGCGAGTGGGTAATGGCGCAGGGCGCTATCTACCGTGATGCGTGGAGTGATGAGCTGCTCTTTGGTGATGACCAGCTGGAGTATTTGCTCAAAAATCTGCACATCATGAAGCGCTCTATCACGATTGACTATGGCACCGTGAACCCGATGGTGTATCTAGACGTGCTCGATGATGGGTGCGACCTGTGGATTATCCGCGAGTATTATTGGGACAGCCGCGCCGAGGAAAAGGAGAAAGACAACAGCCAATACGCCGACGACCTGCTTGAGTTCGTTCGTGGCGTGGAGCTGTGGCCGACACATGTGGTCATTGATCCATCTGCAGCAAGCTTTAAAATTGAGCTGCGTAACCGTGGGCTACGTGCGAAGGAGACGGTGGAAACAATCAACGCCGACAATGATGTTATTGAGGGCATCCGTAAAGTGAACACGCTGTTAACCCGTCGCCGCATCCATTTTTATTGTGGTTTAGTGCACACGCTGAAGGAGATGCAGTCCTATTGTTGGGACGACAAGGCTCTGCAGCAGTCTGGCAAGGAGAAGCCTATTAAAGTAGCTGACCATGCGCCTGATGCGGTGCGCTACTATGTATCAACAGTCATCAGGCCAAGGAGGATAGCAAATGTCTAAAAGAAAACGCAGGCGCACCCTGGACAAAGCTCCTGAGCCGCAGCCAATACGCAGCAGGGCGCTCGACGCGTTTAGTAACGTATTGGCTCGTTTGGGCGCTGGCACTCCGAACCTGTTGGAAGGCACGGAGTACAGTCTGCAGCGCATGTCGCGTGATTTTAATACTTTGAATGCTCTCTACCGTGAGAGCTGGATTGTCCGTCGTATCATCGACGTTATCCCGGCGGACATGCTCAAAAACTGGATAACGATTACCAGCGGCCTGGACCCCGATGTAGAGAAGCGGCTCAGTCTTACTCTACGCCGTACTCAACTCATTGACAAGATTAAGCGTGGCATGCAGTGGGGCAGGCTCTACGGTGGCGCGTTAGGCGTGATGCTGGTCAAACACCAAGGCTACGACCTTAGCCAACCGCTGCAGCTTGACTGGATAATGCCTGGCGATTTCGCAGGGCTGCTCATCTTCGACCGCTGGAACGGAGTTAACCCATCCAGCGAGCTTATCGAAGATATTTCTGATCCTGATTACGGTTTTCCCAAATATTATACTGTAACTGATCCTGCCGGTGGTGGCTCCGTGAAGATTCATCATAGCAGGGTAGTTCGCTTTACTGGCAACACGCTACCTTTTTGGGAGGAAATTGCAGAGATGCAGTGGGGTGCATCTGTTGTCGAGTCAATTTTTGATGAGCTACGCAAGCGTGACAATGTGAGCTGGAACATTGCCCAGTTGACCTTCATGGCGAACATCCGCGTGCTAAAGATGCAGGACTTAGGTCAGCTTCTGGCGGCAACGGACAACGAGTCGCAGGCTGAGCTGCTGCGAACGCTGGAAGCGCAGAACATGCTGCTGAACAATATGGGCATGCAGGTTATGGATGCTGCAGATGGTCTGGAAACACACCAGTATACTTTCGGCGGCCTTGCTGACTGCTATCAGCAGTTTATCATGGACATCAGCGGCGCTGCTGAAATTCCGGTGACGCGTCTGTTCGGGCGCTCTCCCTCCGGCCTTAACGCTACGGGTGAGAGTGACCTGCAGAACTACTATGACATGATAGCCGAGAAGCAAGAGTCTTATCTGCGTCCTATCCTGAACAAAGTGCTCCCACCGTTCATTATCTCGACTCTAGGCAGCCTGCCTGACGACTTCGATTTTGAGTTTGACCCGGTTGCAGAGCCTACGGACAAAGAGCGCGCCGACCTTGCCAAGTGTGGCACAGACAATGTTGTAGCTGCCTACAATGCCGGTCTTATCTCTCAGCGCACTGCGTTGAAGGAGCTGAAGCAGCAGAGCGAGCGCACCGGTGTCTGGACGAACATCACCGATGAGGACATCGAGCGTGCGTCCGACTCCGTGGAGCCGCCTGGTGAGATGGGCGGAATGTTTGGCGGCGAAGAACCGATTGAACCACAGGCGTCTGCTTCTGTTAGGCAAGTGAAAAGTGCAGATGCTGCTTTCTGGAGTGAGGCTGATGATTTTAATTCACATCATAGTCCTGAGAATGGACGATTTTGTGAAGCCGATGGTGTTGGCGGTGGGGCTGAAAGAACAAATAACTTGCAAGAAAGCAAAAAGAATGGTACAATCAGCACCAAAGAAACAATAGCTCCAGAATGGTTTATTAAACAGAACAGGCCATTATTGATGAATGCGGAAATTAAGCAGTTGGGACATGTGCGTTGGATAAGTAAACATGTTTTTGACCGTATGTGGGAGCGTGGAATAAATGCGGAAGAAATAAAGGATACCATCAAAAATGGAGAGAGAGCTGTTGATAATCAATACGGAGGTTATATTTACTCTTCAAACGGGATAAAAGTTTGTGTTACTAAGAGTGGAGGCTTAAAAACGGTTATCAATAAGTCTACACAAAATTTTAAAACTTCTCTCGGAGCAATATTTTTGGAGGCTAAAAATGCTAAAAAAACTAATTGAATTCTTTGAGCGAGAAACAGGCGTGACTATTGAAGAAGCGTATAATTTATCGCCAGAAGAACAAGAAGCAATTTTTGACAAAATGGTAGAAATTGAACTTGAAGAACTCAGGGATGTAAATGATGAGAACGCTCCAATAAGTGAGCGTTGTGCTTTAGCTTGTAAATGGCAAGATATCATGAATGGTTCGAAAATTTAAATCCTGAAGCGTAGTTAGAATTTTTCTAGCTACGCTTTTTTGTTGCAAGATAACTTGCAACAATTATGCATGAGAGTTAATATATACACACTAAAAATTACGGAGGTTAGTGTCATGGATAAAACTAAACTTAACCTGGAACGCCTGCGTGCTTATGATGCCGAATGGGAAGAAGATAAGCATCCGCGTGCTGAAAACGGACAGTTTACTTCTGGTAGTGGCAGTGCTGGTGGCGGAACTGAAAGCGGTAGTAAGTACGGCTACAGTCGTTCTGAACAGCATGTTGCCAGTAAAATGGAAGAATGGGGCAATGAGCAAGGAAACATTGCTGCACTTGAAGCTGCCGACGCTTTCCGTGATGCGCGTGAAGATGAAAATGATATGCGTGAAGTCTTGAAATCTGTACGTCAGCATTTAGTCGAAAACGAAGATGACATTCGTGGTTATGATGAAAATCCCAAAAATTTTAACAAGGTTATGGAACAGCTGGATGATATGGAGTCTATGCTTAATGACCAAGACGATTATGAATTTAAGCATGGCGAGATAAAATCTCCACTTCGTCAGGCTGCTGAGACGATTCAGGGCGGCGATGGTAAGAAGGATACTAATTATACTGCCAATGGTCAGCAGACAAAAGCAGATAAAACCATTCGAGAAAATCCTAATTATGTAGGCAACGATGAGGTTTACAAGCTCTTAGGCGGAAAGAATAATGTTGATTATTTTAAATTTATTACGCCAATTTCAGCACGTGGAAATATAAACTCAAAAGACGATATTACGATAGAATATGGTGATGTTTATTATGACGACAAAGGTGAGAGACGTGTGAGCACGAGCACTACTACATTTTATGCTGACAAGATTTTTAAATCATTATGAAAAAATTTAAAATGCCGCGAGTCATTGAACGCTCTTATGCCAGCGCCATTGACCGCCTGATGCAAGGACTGAAGCGTGAGTTATCTCACGTTGCCAGTCCTTTTTTTATTGCTGACATAATGCGTCGGCTGGCTCGTTCGCCGACTTTTATTCGTGCCTGCGACCAAATCGCACGCTCGATGGCCACGCATCTGTTCCGCGACGGGCATAAGACGTGGCGTGCCGCAGCAGCCGAGGGCAGCAAGGGGCGAATCATCCGCACCGCTCTACAGCGCGAGCTTGCCTCGCCACGCGTCGCAAAAGTGTACGAGGGTATAATCAGTCATAATGCTGAATTAATCCGCTCTATGCCGCTCACGCTGGCCGACAGGGTGGCTCATAAGGTTGCTAAAGGTTATGAGCAAGGCTTGCGACCGGAGGCGATGATAGACGATATTCTCAAAGAGTACCCGCACATGACCGAAGCTCATGCAAGGCTTATCGCCCGCACGGAAACGTCTAAAGCCAGCACTGCTCTGACGCAGGTGCGTGCTGCTGAGGCAGGGCTTGATTGGTACGTCTGGCGTACAAGTGAGGACTCTCGTGTGCGTTCTGCTCACTCTCACATGGATGGTGTGATTATCCCTTGGGGCGAAGCTCCGGCGCCGGAGTTGCTCAATCATGAGAAGTCGCAGGGAATTTACCATGCGGGGAACATTTACAATTGCCGCTGCTATCCTGAGCCGCTTATCAGGTTTGACCAGGTGGCGTGGCCAGCTAAGGTGTACCGAAACGGCAAAATCGAGCGCATGGGCATAAAACAATTTAAGAAACTATTACCTGGAGGTGAGCTATGAGCAAGGCATATTTTGGCTCACGAATCTCCGACCACATCCTCAAAACGCCGGAGGGCTTCTTGATCTGTAAGGATGTTCCGATTGCTCGTACCGGTACGCAGCAGTATAGAGGCTGCGAGTTTGGCGGTCCGGTCGCTGACGGCATTTATAATGTGCAGCGCCCTGAAGCTGAGGTTTTTGACCGTGCTGCCGTGGCAAGCTTTGAAGGCAAGCCTGTGTGCGATGAGCATCCGGAGGAAGATGTAACTCCCGATAACTATGGGCGGTACATGAAAGGCGTGTGCCGTGATGTGCGTCGGGGCGATGGCGACTTGAGTAATTGCCTGGTCGCTGATTTAGTTATTTACGATGCTGACCTTATCAATAAGATTGAGGCTGGCAAACGCGAGATATCTTGCGGCTATGACTGCTTGTGGAACCCGACGAGTGACTCCAGCTATGACCAGCTGGAAATCCGCGGTAACCATGTAGCGGTTGTTGATAGAGGCAGAGCGGGGCACAAGGTGGCAATCCGTGACACTGCCGACGATAAAAAAGGAGGTAAAAAAATGTCTAAATCTTTGATTGGACGTATCCTGCGAGCGCTGGCTCGCGACGAATCTACTACACCTGAGGACATGGAGGCTGCTGCAAAGCTTGCAGGTAGCTCTGACGCTGAGCCGCGTCCTCAGCCTGCACCAGCTCCTGCTCAGGCGGCTCCCTCAACACCAGCGCCTGCAGTTCCAGCAGCTCCAGCTCCCGCAACACCTGCAACACCTGCGCCTGCTGCTGTGCCGCAGCCTGAAAATAAACCTGCAGCAATGGATGAGGCTACTGAGGCGCGCTTTAAGAAAATTGAGGACGCACTGGAAGCTATCAGCTCTAAGCTGAATCCTGCGCAGCCTGCTGCTGAGCCTAAAAAGGACGCTCTTGATGCTCTGGAGGAAGAGCTCCAAAACAAAGCACCCGCTGCTGCTCCTGCCGGGGACGAGGATGATGTAATCGAGCCGCCGGAAGATATTAATGCGCAGGATGCAGCGCCGGAGGAAGATGTCGAGGGCGAGTGTGCACCTGATGCTAAAGAAGCACGTGACGCAGCTATGGCTTTAATTAAAAACTTGAAGCCTGCTGTTGCAGCTATCCCCAATGAGGCACAGCGCAAACGTGCGGCTGACTCTCTGGCTATCCTCATCAAAGGCTCTATGCAGCAGGATGCTCAATATGGCAAGCTGATGCAGATGCGTCGCCGTTCCGCTGCACAAGACAGCAAGCCTGATGATTACGCTCTGGGACGTGAAATTGCAAAAAAATATAATCCCCATTATAAAAATCGTTAAGGAGGCAAAACAATATGAGTGGTAAAGCAATTGGTATCTCTATGAATTTTGGCTATCCCGGTAACTACGCCCGCACTCCGGACGATATCGTGGCCAGCCGTCTGTTAAACGAGGAAAGCGAAGCTATCCCTTTTGGTGCCGCTGTCTGCATTAAAGATGACAACACTTACACTGCTGTTGGCGCTGCAACTACTGCTGCTGATGTCGCTGGCATTGCGCTGCGTGTTGTTAAGCAGGCAGTATCTTATGCAGAGCAAAATAAAACCGAATATCAGCCCGGTCAGTATATGTCTGTCCTGGAACGCGGCGCTGCTACTGTTGTATGTAATGTTGGCACTCCGAAAGCTAACGGTAAAGTTTACGTGCGCGTTAAAGCTAATACTTCTATCGCTAACGGCGTTGTTGGCGGCTTTGAAGCTGCAGCTGACAGCACTAACACCATTGAAATTCCGAATATGCGCTGGACTAGCGGCGCAATAGATGCGAATCGTGTCTGCGAGGTTACTCTGCTGACTCGTGCTTCTGCGTAATATAAGGAGGTATAAATAATATGGCAACTGGAAAATTTGGCTTTTATAGCCCGGACGCTGGTATGCGTAATCTGGGTAATCTTGCCATGCAGAATGGTGGTCGTAAAAGATTCCGCGGCTCTGCATGGGATGCTGCTGCCAGCTCTGGCATGGCGTATATTACAGGCGAACTTGAAAAGGTTGATCCTAAGCTGCGCGAACCTCTGACCAGCGTAACCTGGCAGCGCGATATTGTCGCTAAGACTGGCGGCGGCTGGGTAGAGTTTACTTCTACTTTTGATGTTGATTACGCTACTTCCGGTGCAAACGCTAACAGTATCACTGCTCCCGGTGCTACTACAATCCCTGTAATGCAGGTCAACACCAGCAAGAACATGTTCAAGGTATCCACCTGGATGCACGCTATGCAGGTACCGTTTATTGACCAGGCAAAAATGAAGCAGATTGGCCGTAATCTGGAAGATTTGCTGGATAAGGGCGTTAAACTTAACTACAACAAAACTCTTGACCTCAATGTATACAACGGCTTTAAAGAGGCGGGTACTACCGGTCTGTTGAATGATCCGAATGTTGTTACCTACACTGTGGGTAATGGCAAGGCTGGCACTGCTACATGGAATACTAAAACCGCAGATGAGATCCTGCATGACATCAACAATGCGCTGGTGGATGCGTGGGCTGCATCCGAGTACGACATGAAAGGCATGCCGAATCATATTCTGATTCCGCCGAAGCAGTATGCTTACATCACCATGCAGAAGGTTTCCGAAGCCGGCAACATCTCCATTATGGAGTATTTGATGCAAAACAATATTGCTAAAGAGCAGGGCGGCTCTATCACCATTGAGCCTTGCCGTTGGTGCATTAAGGCCGGCACTGGTCAAAAAGACCTCATGATGGTTTACGTCAACGACGAGGATATGGTCAATTTTGATTTGACTGTGCCTATCACCCGCGCGTATACTCAACCGTCTGTTGAGCGTGCCGCCATCCTGACTTTGTTTGCAGCGCAAATCGGCCAGGTTAAATTTATGTATTATCAACCTGTCGCATACCACATCGGTATCTGATTAGGCAATATTCTAGCCAGGCGTTTATCGTCTGGCTTTTTTATTTGAGGAGGACAATCAATGGTTATTTTAACTAAAAAACGCTTTGGCTTTGTGAAGCAGGACGGTACTGAACGCATTGATGCGGAACGCTTTTTGACTAAGGGTGGAATGGAAATTGAGGATGCTCCCGATTGGATTGCAACTGATCCGCTGTATGCGCTGGCTGTTGAGTTTGGCGACCTTGTGCCGGTCAATGGTAAAACTCCGAAGGCTGAGGCAGAAGCTGTTGCCAAAGCCAAGCAAAGCAAAGCGGAGGATAAAAGCGAATAAGGAGGTGCATTATGTACCATCCGTTGATTGCTCAGGCGAGCAATATCAAAACGCAGGAGAATCCTCCCTACACCAAGGAGGACTTCCTGGCATTCTATCCACAGTTTGCTGAGCCACTGCCGGAAATAGTGCTGGACAGCTTTGTAGAGCTTGGTCAGGCGTGTGTAAGCGAGCAGCGCTATGGCAAGATGTGGAGGATGGCCATCGGACTGTTCATCGCCCATATGTGCACTCTTTACATGCAGTCTGCTGCAGACCCGGGTGCACCTGCTGCAGATATCCTTGCTGCAGCTCAGGCAGCTGGCGTTATTACGAGTGAGTCTGCTGATGGTGTGTCCTATTCCATGGATACGTCAGCGCTTTCACAGGACCTTGCAGGTTGGACTGCGTTTAGACTGACTGCTTATGGCGTGCAGTTTGCCACTCTGGCGCGTTTTGCTGGCAAGGGAGGCATGTATGTATGGTAAGTGTAAAAACTTCCCATAGAACGGTCAGCGGCGGCCTACAGGGGCTTATGGACAGAGTACAAGCTTTGAACCGTGTTAATAAGCTCTACGTTGGTATCCCACAGGAGAAAACTTCTCGTGGCGATGAGCCTATCAATAATGCGAGCCTGCTGTACATCCATACTCATGGCATCCGGCGTAGGTCCATGCGTGAGGAAATGCAGGGCTACATGGATCAGGGTATGAAGTACAGTCTTGCCTATCAGCTCTACGTCCAGACACACGGTTCGCCGCTATGGCACGCTCCGCCACGTCCTGTTATTGAACCTGCCATCGCCAAGCACCACCGTGAGATTGCAGAAGAATATGCTAAGTCTGTAAAGGCTGCTATGACTGGCGATGGAAGCAGGGCTGATGCTTTTATCAAACGCACGGGCCTGCTGGCGCAGAACATCTGCCGCAAATGGTTCACGGATGCCGAGAATGGCTGGCCGCCTAACTCCCCGAAAACCATAGATAAAAAGACCAAAGGCAAGGGCGGCAAAACCAATCCGCTTATTGATACCGGTGCCTTGCGTAAGGCTATTGTTTATGTGGTAAGGAGTGATTGACGTGGTTAATGTTGGCAGAGTGGTGCGCAGCAAGCGTTTAGGCTGCCAGCGCATTACTGTCAAACGCTACGCTGCAAGCTGGCACGATGGAGCTTATGGCCGAGATACAGACAATCCTATTGTGCTGCAGGTGGCGGCGATTGTTACTGTTGCCCAGCCTAAAGATTTGCAGTTATTGCCCGAAGGTGACCGCGTAACCGGGGCAATGAAATTTTTGACGAACGTGGAGCTGCACGCGACCAATGGTGAAGCTATCAGCGATGAGCTTGAATGGCGCGGAGCACGCTACAAAATCCTCACTGTTACGCCTGATATTGATTATGGATTTTACCGCTCTATCGGGACAAGATTGGACGGTGATGGCGTTGGTTAAAAATATTGCTGAATTTGAATCTTTAATGTGGGCAGAGTTGATGGACATCCTCGGGCATGATGCTAAGACAATACCGCCGCCTGTACGCCGCTCCTGGCCAACGGACGGAGGTCCTGACTGGAAACTTACGGATAACGTGGTTTTTATGCAGTGCACTGAGGCGGCCGAGGACATCATGCAGCCGATTGATGAGCGCTGGCAGTCTGAAGGACGTGATTTTTTTCGTGAGAGTGCAAGTACACGTACCATCCAGCTACGCCTGAATGCTTATGGTCCTGCCTGCTATGAATCGCTGCTTAAGCTACGCCTTGAACTGCTGCGTGGCCGTCCGAAGCTCAAAAAACAAAAAATCTATATTATTCCCGGCAAGGATTCCATCCAATATGCGCCTGAATTATTCCAGGGACGGTGGTGGAAGCGTGCCGATTTGACTTTATATTTTAATGTGCTGATCAGCGTTGAATCTATCGTGAAAGCGATTGAAGAAGTCAACGTTACGATTAAAGCAAACGAGCCTGGTACGAGTGATGTTATCCTTGAGCCAGGCGAAATTATTATTAAGAAAGGGTGATTTAGTTGGCTTATAAATTGGACTTATCTCCGATTGTCGACGTGGTTATCAACCTGTCTGCTAAGGCTGCAGCTCGTAAAGGCTTTAATCTTGGCCTGATTATTGGCAAGTCTGAGGTTATCCCGGCGAATGAAAGGGTTCGTGTTTATACCAGTGCATCTCAGATGCTGACTGACGGTTTTGTGGAAACGTCTGCAGAATATAAGGCTGCTTTATTGTATTTTGCAGCTACGACCAGCCCTCGTAAGCTGGCAGTGGGTGTAAAGCTGGTAGGGGACGAGAATTTAACCGCTACGCTGGAGGCTTGCCGTGCTGCTAACTCTCAGTGGTGGCCGTTTACTTATCTGGGTGCAGAAGATGTTGATATCAAAGACTGTGCAGCTTGGTGCGAGACCGCTGTACCTGACAGCGTCTACATGTATACGACTGCTGATAAAAGCGTACTTGACGCATCTGGCGATGCAAAGAGCATTTTTAAGGCTTTGCAGGATAAAAACTACCGTCGCAGCTTTGGTCAGTATTGTGGTGACACGGATACTCCCGATGCTGTTGCAGCTACTATGGGCTACGCGATGGGCGCTAACCGTGGTCTTGCCGGTGATGCGTTTACGCTGGCGTATAAAACTTTGCCCGGCGTAAAAACAGATGACCTGTCTGAATCTCAGGTAACTCATGTGTGTGGCAATGCTGAATCTGCAGGCCATAATGGTAATGTATACATTAACCGTGGTGAGGAATATGATATTCTGCAGCAGGGATATATGGCTGATGGTACGAGCTTTGATGAGCTACTGTATCTTGATATGCTCAAAAACGATATTACGCTTAATGTCATGGACCTGCTTTACCAGCGCCGCAAATTGCCGCAGACTGAAGCTGGTGTTACAAGCATTATTAATGTTATCAATGATGCTTGCCGTAAATATGTGAAGTTGGGCTTTATCGCTCCGGGCAAATGGAACGGTGCCGAGTGCTTGAATCTGCAGACAGGTGATTACCTGCCTGATGGCTATCTGGTGCAGAGCGAGCCTCTTGACGAACAGTCTCAGGCTGACCGTGACAAGCGCAAGGCTCCACCGATTTATGTCTGCTGCAAACTGGCTGGTTCTATTGAATTTATTACCATCCAGGTTAATGTTAACCGCTAAGGAGGCTATCTGAATGGAATTAACTACTTACAGTTTTGCTGATTTGGCTGGCTCTATTAATCATCCGACGTTTGGCTCGTATCTTTTTGATGGTACTGGTGTAGGCTCTGTGACAGTATCTAAGGCCACAGACCGCACTGCTCATGATATTGCTGCAGATGGCTCAGTAATGGTATCTAAGATTGCGGGCAATAATGGCACCGTAACCATTGAATGTCAACAGACCTCTGCTATCCATAAATGGCTGAGCGCCTGGTTTAATGCGTTGTGGCAGCTGCCTACAAGTGAATGGGCAAGCACCAGCATGACGCTGCGTAATACCGCGACAGGTACACGCCATATTATCTCCGGCATCTCGCCGCAGAAGGAACCGGACACTCCCTATCAGAGCCAAGGCCAGCGAGTGTCTTGGACGCTGATGTGTGCTGAGATTACTAATCTGCCGATTTGACGATGGAGGTCTGAATTATGCTTAAACAAAAAACACAAGTTGTGGAGGTGGCTGGCAAATCCTACCAGCTCACTAAGATGGACGCTCGCACAGGCAGCTATGTCGCTTTTAAGGTTGCGGGTGTGCTGGCTCCCTCGGGCGGTAAAGCAGCCGAGATGGCTGCTGCCCTCATGGGCATGCCGCGCAAGGATTTTGACGAGCTGCAATCTTTGCTGCTGCGCACTGTTAATCGTTTGATTGATAACGGTAATGGTCAGCAGCTCCCCGAACCTGTCCTGACAGCTAAGGGTGATTTTGTTGATGAGGCTTTGGCGTATGATGCTGCCAGCGTTATCCAGCTGACTGTCCATGCGCTTATCTTCAACGTCGGAGGTTTTTTCGCCGCAGCCGGGTTGAATCTCCCGGCAGAATTGACGGGACAACCTACGAGCCGATGAGTTATCCGACGCTTGATGCTTTCGCCTTTGCTCCTGTTGTTGCAGGGTTTTGGCGGCAGCACGAGCTGAGTGATGGCACGTATGATTTTGATGATTTGCTGGACGCTCACGAACTGTTGGCGGTCAAGGCAGAAAACGCACGGCGGATGCAGGAAGCCATGAGAAAGGAGTAGGCTGATGAGCAATATCTTAGAAGAATATCTTGTGCGCATTGGCGCGGAAGTCGACAAGGACGCTTTTGCCGGAGCTGCGCAAGCTATCAGCAAGTTATCCGGTATGCTCGGGAAGCTGGGTACTATCCTTAAATATGGCGGTATTTTTGTAGGCCTTGCTAAAGTTACGGAAGCTGTCATTGATAACATCAAGGCTGTGGCCAGCGCCGATTTGGAATACCAAAAGCTGGCGCAATCAATGTGGGTGACAAAAGACACAGCTAAAACCTTGAGTGTGGTCCTGAAGACCATGGGCGCTTCGCAGGAAGATGTGGCATGGGTGCCGGAGCTGCGTGAGCAGTTTTTCCGTCTGCGTCAGGAGATGGCAGAGCTGTCTACTCCTGCAGATGCTGACGGACAGTTAGCCTGGATCCGTGAGATTGGTTATGACGTGCAGTCTTTGCAGCTCAAATTAAAAATGTTTAAGGAATGGGTGGTCTATTACCTTATCAAAGAGCTGCAGCCCTACATCAAAGAATTTCAGGAATTTATCCGCTGGCTCAATGATAAATTTGGCAAGAGCTTGCCTGCGCTGGCACGTAAGGTAGCCAGCGTGCTGGCGAGTGTTGTGCGTGTAGCAATGTCGCTGGTTAAGGCTCTCAAATGGGTATTTGAAGGCATTTATAATTTTATTGACGCGCTGCCGAGTAAAACAAAGGCTTTAGTAGCTGTATTTGCTGTTGTCGGTGCTGCCATCATGGCAGGGCCGTTTGGCTTGATGATGATGGCCATCGGCACTGCACTCATCATGCTGGAGGACTTCTTTGGTTATCTTGAGGGACGCGAGAGCAGCAATACCTTAAAGCCGCTCTGGAAATGGCTTACTGATGAGAACAATCCTTTGCATCGCATAATCACAAAGATTGGTGAAGGCATTGCGTTTATCCTTGAGAAGCTTACGGAGCTGTTTGAAAAAGTCTTTACGGAAGAGCGGCAGGAGAAGCTTAAGGAAATCGTAGCGAATATTGCTAAGAGTGTTGCCGATATTGCTGAAGGCTTGGCAACGATTGTTGAAAAGATTTGCGGTGAGAAGTATCCTGTAGTGAAGAAATTCTGGGACTTCTTCCTGACATCTGTCGGTAAAGTTGTAGATAAGGTACTCACACTGGAAAATAGGCTGGCACATCTATGGATGGCTTTGGGTAAAGCTATTAAGGGCGATTTCAAGGGTGCACGTGAAGAATTTATCAATGCTATTACTGAAGAAAATGCAACAGGTGAGCGTTCTAAATATATCCAGAAAAAGCTTATATCAATGGGATTTACTGCTTCTGCTGCCGCTGGCGTTGTAGGCAATCTTGTTCAGGAATCCGGTTTGCGCACTGATGCTATCGGTGATAATGGCACATCTGGCGGGTTAGCTCAATGGCATAATGAACGCTTAGATGCTCTTAAGCGTTTTGCTGCTGCGCGTGGTAAAGAGTGGACCGACCTTGACACGCAGATTGAATTCTTGGCAGAAGAAATGCGCACGTCCTACGCTGATACTTATGCTAAAATGCAAAGCGCTGAATTGCCGGAGATAGCAGGGCAAATTATGACGGACGAATATGAAATCCCTGATCCTGCATCTGCTAATTATTCTCAGCGTCGAGCTAACGCTCGTGCTGCCTATGAAGCTATGCAGTCTGGCAACAAACAAGCGGATGATTATCACGGTGGCGGTGGAGGCGGGTATGACAGCCTTGTTGCTCCTACGAGCTATGCTGCAGGTTTTGTTGCAGGTGGTACTGCCGGTCTTATGCCAATGGCGAACAGTACGGCAAATTATAACGGTGGAGTTGTAAATGTTGGCGGCATTGTGGTTAACTGTGGCAATGTCAGTGATCCGCAAGGTGTGGCTAAGGCTGTAGAAGGAACAATGGAAGATTTTGCCCAGCGTCTGGCAGCGCATAACGGAGGGACGGTGTTTGTATGAGCTTAATGGGTACAATGAACACTTTAAATGGTATCTGGGGCGCTAATAATCTGGTTGCTAAGCTCACGGGCAATAAATCATTTAAGACTAATGATGGTTATAGTCCATCTGTTTGGGGCAGTGGCCTAGGCTTGCAGCAGTTGCTGATGGTCAAAACGAACATCGACGGTTATTTTTTTGACGCTGTTTTTAGCGTCGATACCGAACACAGCTTGACGGTTACCCAGCATCCTGTGCAGACTGGCGCAAATATCAGTGACCATGCTTTTGTAAATCCTATCCGTATGACGATGCAGATTGGCGTATCTGATGCCATGGCTTATCGTGTTGGTGCTAATTATGGTGGGGATGGCGGCACAAAATCTGTACAGGCCTATCGCTTGCTCTGCAAGCTGCAGGAACTGCGTATACCCATGCAGGTTGTTACGCGTCTGAACACGTACCAGAATATGCTTATTGAGAGCATTGATGTGAGCGATGATGTGTCGACGCTATGCGCGCTCAAAGCTACTGTGAATCTTGTGCAGGTGCTGGTGGTTAATGTTGGCACAGAGAAAGTATCAGCGCGTCAGTGGACTACAGGTGCACAGAGCAAATCGCAGGAAGTGCAGCCTAAAGACAACAGCACGATTTTGCGCAAAGTAGAAAAGGGCACAGGTCTGGAGGTGAAGTGGTAATGAGCTATTATGAAATACCATTGACTACCACGCCTTTCGACCAGAAGACTTTTAAGCTGACGCTGGATGGCGAGCGTAACATCAACATCCTGCTGAAGCTGCGCTATTATGATTTGTATGAGTTATGGGTGGCTGATGTCTGCGACAATAGCACAGGCGAAGAGTTGATTACAGGCATGCCATTGGTGCCTGGTATTGATTTGCTGGGGCAGTACGCGTACTTAAACATTGGCAGTGCCCAAATCGTAGCTGTTGGTCCTACCACGCAGGAGCAGCCTGATAATGAGACATTAGGCTCAGCCTGGGTACTATTGTGGGGTGATGGCTCATGAGTAGTTATCTGTGGATGAGAAAGTGGAAAATCCTTGTTGTGGATGATCAGGACAAGGAGGCCCTGAATGTTTCTAATCTGCATGTGAAGTTTACTGTCAAAAAGTCGCGGGAAATAAACAACTATTCTACCGTGGAAATTTACAATCTTACTGCAGCAACCGAACAGAAAATCCTTAAGGAAGGCGACCGTATCATCATTGAGGCTGGCTATGAAGGCTATCTGACTACATCTGCAGATGGCTCCGTTCAGGAAGCAAAGGATGCTGAAGGCAATACACAGGAGAAGCAGTACGGAGTTATCTTTGACGGTAAAATTATTTATCCATCCCGGCGCAAGGAGAATAATACGGACTACGTGCTGTCGCTCCTATGCGTAGACGGAGCTAATGTCCTTGGTAAAAATTTTATTGCAAAAACCTTAAACAAGGGCGTTAATCAACGTCAGATTTTGGATGCGGTCTGCGAAAAGTCAAAAACCAAAATACCTACTAATAGTATTACTCAGGGCCTATCCGGGCAAAAGCTGCCGCGGGGTAAGGTTATTTTTGGCGAACCTAAAGATTATATTTCTGATATTGCCCGCGGTAACGGTGCGAGCTATTGGGTGAATGATGGCAAGCTGAACATGATAAAGCTTGCCGACGTTGCAAAGGATGAAGCCATTGTGCAAACACCTACGACCGGTCTTGTCGGGATGCCGACGCAGACGCAGTATGGCGCAAATTTTAAGCTGCTGCTGAATCCTGCTGTACATATGTGGTCTTTGGTGCAATTAAAAAACAGCGAGATTGCGGAAGCACAGGTTACTCCAGGTCAGGCGCAGATGCCGCTTGATGAAGAGTGGATTTATCAGGTCATTGAATTGACGCATACTGGTGATACGATGGGTAACGATTGGTATACGTCATGTACGGCTGTATCGCGCTATGGTAAGGGCGTTCTGCCTGCTCTCATGGCCAACAATTCGCAGAATCCAAACGGAGTGTGATTTTATGATTGATTTGAATTTGCGCACGCCGAACGTCGAACGTCAGGGCGAACTTGACGCTCGTGCCGCTGCAATCAAGACGCGCGTGTGCATGCCTGGCATTATCCAAAGCTTTGACGCGGCCGCTCAGACTGTTACTGTGCAACCAGCGCTGCGAGAAAAAATGCTTGCAGACGGTGATGAATCATGGATAGATATCCCCTTGCTGGTTGATGTGCCTATCGTCGTGCCACGTGCTGGCGGTTATGCACTGACGCTGCCTATACAGGCAGGTGATGAGTGCCTTGTGGTATTTGGCGATATGTGCATGGATGGCTGGTGGCAGAGCGGGGGAGTGCAGAATCAAGTTGAATGTCGCAGGCATGACCTGTCTGATGGCTTTGCTATTATCGGCGTGTGGTCGCAGCCTAGAGTAATCCCCGGCTACAGCACAGGCTCTGCTCAGCTACGCAATGATGCGGGCAGTGCTTACGTAGAGCTTGCTGGAGACACGATTAACATCGTGGGCGGTACGGTAAACATTAAAGCAGGGCGGGTGAACATCAATGAGTAATGCAACGCGTTTAGGCGATTTGGATACCGGTCATGATGCCTGTGCTCCGACAGCACTCGTATCGGCCAGCCCTAACGTATATATCAACGGCCGCGCTGCAGGCCGTGTGGGGGACAGCTATGCACCTCACGGCTGTATCAATCACCCGTCGCATAGCGGTACGATTGCCAGCGGCTCAGCATCTGTGTTTATCAACGGCAAGGCTGCCGGGCGCGTTGGTGATCCCGTGAGCTGTGGCGGCACTGTAGCTGAAGGCAGCAGCAATGTGTTTATTGGAGGCTGATATGCAGGTTAGACGTTTGGACGACAATTGGGACTTTTGCTTTGGTCGTGGCCCTCAAAATTACATCAGCGGCGTCGAAGCTGTCGGGCAGGCGATAAAGCAGCGCCTGCTCCTGCTCTATGCCGAATGGTGGGAAGACTTAAAAGATGGGCTGCCGTTGTGGGAGCAAATCTTAGGCACTTCAGGCAGCGAAGAGAACAGGCAGGCCGTTGACATTATTATCCGTGACCGTATAAGCGGCACGGAAGGCGTGCAGTCTGTCACGTCTTTTGAATCAAGCTATGAACGCAGACATTATAAATTCACGGCGACCGTAGAGACTATCTATGGCTCGTTGACTATTAGTAGTGAGGAGGTGCAGATGTGACGTATTTTAAGCCTTATGTTGATAGTACGGGACTGCATATCCCTACCTACAACGATATTTTAGAGGATATGATTGCTGCAATGAAGCAAATCTACGGCGATGATATCTATCTGGACAACAGCTCGCCTGATTATCAGCTGCTGTCCATTTTTGCTCTCAAGCAAAGCGATACGCTGCAGGCTCTCGCGTATGCGTATAATGCACGGTCACCTGAAACGGCTATTGGCACGTCACTGGACAGCGTGGTAAAGCTGAACGGCATTAAGCGCAAGGCTGCAGGGCACAGCACCTGCCAAGTAAAGATTACCGGCAGCCCGTTTACGCAGATAACCAATGGTGCAGTAAAAGACCGCGCGGGGCTGACATGGGATTTACCGGCAAACGTAGTAATCGACTCCAATGGCACGGCTTACACTGTAGCTACATGCCGCACTGCAGGCGCTGTGAGCGCGCTGGCGGGCGATATAGCGCAGATTGAGACGCCGACCTATGGATGGATAGCTGTTATCAACGAAGTGAGCGCTGTGCTGGGCAACACGCAGGAAACCGACGCGCAGCTCCGCCAAAGGCAGGCAATCAGTACGGCCAATCCGTCGCAGACCATGCTAGCTGGCACCAAGGGCGCTATTGCAGCGCTTCCGGATGTGTCTCGCTATGCTGTTTACGAGAACGACACCAACGTCGGGACTGTAACCGAGGATAATCCACACGGTTTGCCAGCACACTCTGTAACCTGTGTGGTTGAGGGTGGCACGGACGAGGACGTGGCTGAGGCGATATACCTGCATAAAGGCATCGGCTGTTATACAAACGGTGATGTGGAGGTGCAGTATACTGACCAGAACGATTATATCAATACCATCAGATTTTACCGGCCGGAGTATAAAACTATCTACGTCAAATGCACGCTGAAGAAGTATGTCGGCTATATGTCCAGCATCCAAGCTAACGTCAAGAGTGCGATATATGACTATTTGGCCGCGCTGACGATTGGTAGTGATGTGTCCGCTTCGGTGCTAGCAAACATTATTACTGACTGCAATCCGTCTTTGACTAAGCCCATATTTGGTATAAAAGAGCTGAAATTGGGGCTTGCCGCAGACGCGATGGGTGTTGCTGACATTGCAATCGGTTACAAGGAAATTCCGGAGCCGGTATACGATGCCATTGAGGTACAGGTCGATGCTTGATTTAACATATTATAAACGGCTGATCACGAGCGAGTATCGCCGCAGCGCTAACTTTACGGCTATGGTTGAGAAACTGCTCAGTTATGGTCTTGATTTGGACAGCAGCGCCACCGATTTGATTACGGCGTTCGAGGCTGATTATGCGACGACCGCACAGCTCGACATTCTCGGCGCTATCGTCGGAGTAAGCAGGCAGCTCAGCTTTGAGCCGTCCGTTGCTGCTACAGGCGACATTGTGTGCCCGTCTCCAACGGAAATTGCCAGCGGCACGGAGTATCTAACAATCAATACTCCGGAGCCGCAGAACATGGTAAGCGTCAGCTTTATTTCCGGCTTTCCTCCGGGGGAAATGAACGACAGCAACAGCATGATGGATGATGATCTGTTTCGACTGCTAATCAAAGCGCGTATTATCCAAAATGCGTGGAAGGGCACTATAACAGAGCTATATGAGCTGTGGGAATCGGTTATGGGCAAAGATAAGCATTTATCTATTGAAGATTTGCAGGATATGTCGTTCAACATCGTCCTGCAGGGCGATTATACTGCGCTGGAGCGCGAGCTGATTATCCACGCATATATCATTCCGAAGCCGGAGGGCGTACGCATCAACGTGCTGACATTCGTATCGACGGACGGCCTGCCACTGTTCTCCTATGATTACAACACTATGCGTTACAGTGGTTACAATAGCCATTGGGCTGTAGAAGGGAGCGAGCTAATAAATGGCGAGAAGTAATTTTAAGGTTTTTGCTGAGGCCGTGGACAGCAGCAAGGTTGTATCCGATGCTGAGTACGCTGTCAACACTCAGCGCATCGGCGGCGTTGTTCCGGGGCTGGCGGCGGCTGACCTGCACAACAAGCTGTATAAACAGGCTACGATTATGGCTGCCGCTATGGCGCAGGTCCTTGTCGAGCAGGGGCAGGATGCTTTGGACAGCGATTACGCAGGCCTTGTGGCATCAATCAAAAAAACATTCCTGCTGTCGCTTAACGGCGAGAAACCGGATGCTAAAGGCAATCTGCAGAAACATTTTGTATATAGTGTTGAGGGGAAAAAACCGGATAGCAGCGGCAATGTGTCTTTGAATATTGATTATCTCAACGCGATGAGCTTTGTCGGCTCTGTGGTAATCACCCGAGATAACATCAATCCCGGCACAAGACTTGGCGGCACGTGGCAGCTTCTGCAGAGCGGCCGCTATGTCCGTACTGCCGGTGCAGGTTATCCCGGCGGAACGATGGGCGGCAGTGATGGCTTTACACTGGGTGTAAATAATATGCCTGCACATAGCCATGAAGCTACAATTTATGGTGCTGGTAATCATAAGCATGATATTTATGTCAGCAATTGGCAAACACACGGCGGCAGTGGTGGTGCAGGATATCAAGCTCATGAGCGCCGCTGGGGCGCAACTGAAGAGGCTGGAAATCACTCGCATCAAATAACCATCAAATCTACCGGCAACGGAGAAAAGGTAACCTTCGAGCCGTCTTATCTGTGTTTATATTTTTGGGTGCGTACTGCGTGAGGTGAAGTAAATAATGAGTAATGCAAGAATACAGTTTAGCACAGCGTCCGAGGAAAAATGGCTGCAGGTGAATCCTGTGTTGCGTGAGGGCGAGCTGGTCATCGCACGCAAGGCGAACGGCAAGCGCAAGCTCGTGGTCGGCAAGCCCGGCGGTTCCTCGTACGCAAACTCCGAGGTGGTATGGGATGCTGAGCAGGCTGAAACATATATGAATACCACCAAGGATTTAAGCGAGAATGTTAACGTCTTTGTGCCGCACATTGATTCTAGCGGCATTTTGACTTGGACGAACAAAGCCGGCCTTGATAACCCGAGCCCGATAACCATTAAAGGCATCAAAGGTGACCCCGGCGAAAAGGGCGAGCCAGGGCAACGTGGCGAACAGGGCGCACAAGGCATCCAAGGACCGCGTGGCATCCAAGGTGAACAGGGCGAGCGAGGAGCACAAGGTTTGCAAGGTCCAGCAGGTAATGCAGCTACAATTACCATAGGCAACGTTACGACAAGTGCTCCCGGCACATCGGCTAGTGTCACCAATCGCGGCACATCGTCTGCTGCCGTGCTTGATTTTGTGTTGCCTAAAGGCAAGGATGGTGCTGATGGTGGTGTAACGGTTGATGAAGAACTATCAAGCACAAGCACTAACCCGGTACAAAATAAAGTTATCTATAATGCGTTGCTGGATAAAGTTGGAACGGAAGATATTTTTAATGGGTTTGCTTTAAGAAGTCCAACAGCTTCAATCATGTGGCGTTTAGGCTCACAGTCATTAGGTACGCTTACTGCAACTAATTATACAGGTACTGCATTACGTGCAACACAAGATGGTGCAGGTAACGTAATCACTGATACGTATACTAAGAAGGTTGATTTTGATAAGACTATTAGCGAGTTAGGTGTAGCTTTCCAACAAAAAGCTGATAAGAGTGATTTAGCTGATGTTGCGACTAGTGGTAAATATACTGATTTATTAAATAGACCTACTTACGTTGTGCAGTCCGTAAACAATATTAAACCAGACAGTGATGGCAACGTATCTATAAGCGTGGAAGGTGGTGGTTCTGATATTACTGTGGACGCAGAACTGTCTGATGCTTCCATTAATCCGGTTCAAAACAAAGTAGTAAAAGCAGCACTTGATAACAAACTAAACACTACTGACACTGCTGCTGCTGCTAACAAATTAGTAGCATCTACCGTAACTGCTGTTAATGTAGGTCGCCCTCTTGTCTTTTTCTCTAATGATTCTGGGGGCACATGGCTGGAAGCTCGTTATGATATTAATTTTAAATACAACACAGTAACTAAAGATTTAACTGTTGGTAAAATTAATGGCGTTGATGTTACGGCAATAGATACCACCTACGCTAAGAAAACTGATATTAGCGGTATGGTTAAGTCTGTCAATGGTGTATCGCCTGATACCAATGGTAACGTAACTATTGAAGTCAGTGGTGGTGGTTCTTCTGTTACTGTTGATACTACTTTGTCCTCTTCCTCTACTAATGCTATTGCTAATAAGGCTGTGTATAATGCACTTTTAGGTAAAGCTGGAACTGACATTTTTTCCGGCTTTTCTTTAATGGGTGCTGGTGCTACAATAAATTGGCGACAAGGTTCACAGCTAATAGGGTCAATCAGTGCTACAAATTATACCGGCACAGCTAATGCAGCAACACATGATGATGCTGGTAATACAATTTCAACCACTTATGTTAAAAGCGTAAACAACACTAAACCCGATTCAAAAGGTAATGTAACTATTACTGTTGGTGGTGGTGTAAGTACATCTGAAGCAAATGACTGGCCTGTTCAACAGTATTTTTATATGGCTAAGTTCCAATTAGAAAAATATGATACAAGTTATGCTAGTGGAACTACTATGAACCCTACTGCTGTTACATCTATATATAATGCAACAGGCAATCTTACTTTAGATTTAACGAATTTAACCTCTCTATTAAGTGCAGGAGAATCAATAGTATTTACTGCCTACATTACATCTACTGCTGATTATGCTCTTACTATAACTAATGGGGGCACGTTAAAATATATAGGTAGTCCATCTGATTTAGCGATTACGAGCGCAGGTTTATTACTTAATATCTTTATAGCATTAGATAATAGTGGTAACAAAACAAGCATCGTACAAGCATCTAAGTTATCATAAAGGTGATGTAATATGGGACTTAATCGTTTATTTATGGTAAAACATGCTGAAAGTGGTGCAGTTGATGAGAATGTTTTTATTATGACTATGGGACAGCAAGGTAGTCAATATGGGTATAGTCGCAACAATGGCAACTATGGCGAGGTTACAGGTAATGTTACGCATGATGGTAGAGCAGTTACTCTTGTTATGCTGTCTTATTATGGTGGATGGCTTGACGTTGCCTTTAAAGAAGAGGGTGTGACGGGGGGCAGCCGTAATATTAGTCTTAACATCACTCCACTTGAAACAGGTGTTACTCAATCACTTGCTGTTGGTAGAATATCATATCAAGGTGCTGCAATAGGTTTTTACACCTACGTTCAACGTGTACCATCCAGCATCTCTAGTATGTTTACTGCTGCTAATGTAGGAAAAAAATTCAAAATAGAGATAGTGTTTAACTAGGCGGTGATTTAATGCAAACAACTTATACATACAAAGAGCAGACCTACTCTAATCTGTACGGGCTTTCCGAAGCGTTAGGCAAAGACGGCGTGTTTATCCCTCTGTCAATCAACGATGAAGCCTTAGCGGAATTAGGTGTAACTGTTACGCATGAGGAAGAACCTATTGAAAACGTAAAACAGCGTAAAATCTTGATGCTGAAGCGCCAGCGTGATGCTACAGAGGTTGAGCCGATTGAATACGGCGGGCACCTCTACGATTATGACAGCAAGGCGCGCGACCGCATCGCAGCAGCTATCATTGCGCTGGAGCTGCAAGGCGAAGGAGCTACAATAGAGTGGACCACGGCAGATAATGAGGATGCGGTGGTTACGGCTCAGGACCTGCGTATGATTATTGCTTCCGTGGCTGCACGCAGCAATAAACTGCATACGGCGTACAGGGCTGCTAAGGCACAGGTTGAAGCTGCCAGCACGGCAGAAGAAGTAGAAGCTGTAACAATGAATAATTAGGAGGTTGAGAGATGGATTTTTTAGCTTTACGTTATGCCGTATACAATACGGCACACACTTTGACTCATGGTTTTACCTACAAATCGGTGATCGGGGCAATCCTTGCGGTATTGCTGCACAAACACGCGGTATTGTTTATGGTTTTTACCGCATTGGTATTTTTGGACTGCTTCACTCGCTGGATGAGCCTGTCTTATAAGCGCCTGCAGGGCATGGGGCAGACTCCGTCCGTGACGCAGATTATCGGCGGCATTGAGGCAGCTCGCACAGAAGGCCTTATCTCCAGCGAAGTCATGAAGCATCGCTTTGTTGGCAAGGTTATTGTTTATATCCTTTGCGTGCTGGCTGCCGTATTGGTAGATTTGGCCATGATCACGCTGCAGCAGCCTGTATGGGCTGTGCCGCTGGTGGCAGGTTATCTGGTCATCACAGAGCTGCTGTCTATTTGCGAGAACCTCAACGACGCCGGTATTGAGGCAGTGCAAGGTCTTGTTAATGTTATCAAAAAGAGAAGAGGTTGATTGTTATGGCTATGTTATCTGCTCATTTTTCTGAGTCTGAATTTGCTTGCAAGCATTGCGGCGAGCTGCCTGTTTATGGCATTAGCTCTGCATTGCTGACCGGTCTGGAACGCTTGCGTGCACGCTTAGGTCGTCCCATAAACATCACCAGCGGCTATCGTTGCCCGGTACACAATGCCAATGTAGGCGGTGTGTCTAACTCTCAGCATGTCGCTGGTACTGCTGCAGATATCTATGTTGATGGCGTATCTACACGCGAGCTGGCCCGCATCTGCAAGCAGATTTTTGACGGTGTTGGTACTTATGTATCGCAGGGTTTTGTGCACGTCGACATGCGTGCTGGCGGCTCCGTGCCGGGCTATTATCTGTGGGAGGGCTAAAATGTGGGGAAAATATTGCGCAATTACTGCAGCTATATTGTACTTGCTGTTATCTGCCTCTGCATCGGAGGCATCGTCGGCTACAACCTACACAACCTACACGATGACGGCGGCGGAAATGTCAGCGCTCGACAGCAGGTTGAGTCTGCTGCTGCAGCAAACCAAGAGCACCAAGCAAGCGCTGGCAGAATCACAAGCAGCGCTGACAGAGTCGAGAGCAGAATTGAGGAAGCTCAAAATGGAATCAGTCAAGCTGCAGATAGAACTGCAAGCTCAGAGCAGCTTATTGGAGAGTGCCAACAGATCCTTGCAGGCATCCGCCAAAGAGGAAGCTCGCACCCGCCGCAGAATTAAAGCGCAGCGCAATACCGCTATCGTTGCGGCCGTTGGTCTGCTTGCCTATGCTATCAATAAATGATGATTGATTGGGAGAAAGTGATATCTTAGGAGGTCTTGTGTATGGATGTCACTCGTAAGCGAGCGCGTGCGTGGCTACGTATGTGCTCACGAATCGAACTTGACCGTGCCATGGAAGAAGCACGGCTTACGGAGCAGCAGCGGGAAGTCATTGAGTTAATGTTTACCCGAGGCTTGTCCGTGGTTGCCATCAAATTACGCTGTAATATGGACGAGAGTACAGTAAAACGTATCCTTGCCCGCTCTTACGACAAAATCTACAATGTCATCATGTAATCTGCGCCCCAGTGATCCTGGGGTGCTTTTTTTATGCCCTTTTATTGCGCTTTTGCACATCGCTTTTGCCTATACAATGTAGACAGAAATGAGGTGAGCTTATGAATTTTGCAAATATGCCAAATCAACCGAACCTGCCGCCTATGCCGCAGCTCTTTGGTCAGCCAGCACAGCAGATGGCTCCAGCTGGTGAGATTGTATGGGTGCAGAGCGTCGACCAGCTCAATGCTTTAACTCTCCCACCTAATGCGTCAAGAATCTACATGAACTCTGCTGATGCGGAGTTTTACATCGTGACTACGGACAAAATCGGCATGAAGTCTGTGGTAGCGTATACGTTTGTGGAGAAGCCTAAGCCGCAGCCTGTAGAGTACGTTACCAAGGCGGAGTTTGCAGAGCTTATCGCTCTGCTGAAAGGAGCGCAAAATGAATCCAATTTACCAAAGGCAGAATCAGCAGCAGCGTCAACCTCAGGCGGGCGACCTGCAGGTCATCAAGCAAAATCTCAATGATAAAATGCTGCAACAATTTATTGCCCAAGCTAGGCAGCAGGGAATCTCAGAAAACGATATCAATGCTGGCTTGCGAATGCTCGGGTACAAGTAGGCATCACGCGCGATGTGCATTATTATAAAAGGAGGGATATCTTATGGATATCGGCGAAGCAATGGCGTTGACCAATAGTAACAATAACTGGATGAACAATCCGTTTATGTATCTTATCTGGCTGGCGTTTTTCGGCGGCGACGGTTTTGGCTTTGGCCGTCGTGGTAATACCTTAACTCAGGCAGAATTACAGGAAGGTTTTAACAATCAGAATGTAATGCGTGCCCTGGAAGGTATTAAAAACGGTGTTTGTGATGGCTTTTACGCTATGAACACAAATTCTCTGCAAGGTCAAAATCAGCTGCAACGTGATATGTGTCGAGGCTTTGATGCAGTAACTGCTGGTGTTACTAATACTGGCTATCAGTTGAGTAACCAAATCACGGAGAACCGTTTTGCGGCTCAGCAGTGCTGCTGCGAGACCAATCGCAACATCGACAGTGTAAAAGCCGAAAATTACAAAAACACTTGTGAAATCACCACTGCTATCCACAGCGAAGGTGAAGCTACTCGTGCTCTTATCACTGCTAACCAAATTCAGGAACTTCGCGATAAACTGGCAGCCCGTGAACGTGAATTGCAAGCTGAACGCTATCAAGTTAGCCAGCTCACTCAAAACAGTACTATCATCGAGGCAGTGCGTCAGCTGTTAGGTCAGCGTGGTTGCGCTGGCTGCCAATATCTGACTGCTGCTTGATTGGCGGTGATAGGTAATGGCTTATCTGAATACTTATAATCTTGCTAGTCAAGCTCTGGAGGTTGGCAATGTTATTGCACTGGGGGCTAACGACGTGCAGTTTAGTGGGTGCTGCAATGGTTTGAACCATGCAGCGGGCACTGGCATTATCAATGTCAAGGCTCCAGGTGTGTACGAGATCAACGCTACAGTGACTGTTACTGCTACGGCAGCTGGTGCTATCGGCATACAGCTCTATAATGGTGCTGATGCTGTACCGGGTGCTGCTGCCAGTCAAACTGCTGCTGCCGCTGGTGTGGTAATGTTACCCATCAGCAAACTGATCCGCGTGCGTCCGTCCTGCGCTGCTGTCGGTAATGCGGCAAATCTCAGCCTGCAGCTGACAGGTGGTGCCGGAACGGTCACCAGCGTCAATGTAGCAATACATCAAATCGCTTGATTTTATGCGGTATAGTCTTTAATGTCTATACCGCATATTTTTTTTATTTAAAATTTAAATTCATGACTTGCAATAATCAAAAAGTAGAGTTAATATACATATAATGAAAATGAAAGGTGGTTATGAACCATGAAAATTATTGATGTTATGCAACAATGGAATGATGATTGCAATGATTCTTTTCAAATGCTGGCTGGTGAATATTTTTTTGAACAACTCGAATACGATTGCAGCGAAATTGAAGCTTTGAAAGCTACAAAATCGTATCTGGAAAAATTCACTGAGGCTGATTTTGCCGAGCTCATCGGTGGAAAAGATGCTTGGCTGGAAGCGCTAAGAACAATAGATATTCTTTTGAAAGCCTAAATCCCTCACCGCTAACTAAATTTTAGTTAGCGGTTTTATTTTGACCACTTTTTGACTGCTACATCTAGACAGATATGCAAAGATATAGTAAAATATAGCATAGTGTGAATGTTGTCTACCTGCGTAGACATGCGGAAAATGGGGATTTATGCCTTTTGGGGCTGTGGTCTAAAAATGGTCTTGAAAACTAGCGAAGGTGCAAGCCTTCCGTGGGTTCGAATCCCACCCTTTCCGCCATTAAAAAATTATAATAGGGTCTTGCAATTTAGATAAGAATCTGTTATAATAAACAAGTAGTCTAATGGAGTGGTACTCAAGCTGGCTGAAGAGGACGGTTTGCTAAATCGTTAGACGGTTTACCCCGTGCGTGGGTTCGAATCCCACCCACTCCGCCAACTATGGCAATCGGCTCTCAGAGAAATCTGAGAGCTTTTTTTTGAAAAGCCTGCATCATCGTGAAAACTTTATTGACAAGCATCCTTAAAAGTGTTATAAATTTATATTTGTTAGATGTTTTATGTACATGAGAGGATGAATATTTATGAGAAAAAATACTGTAATTTCCCTGACGGCTACGCTGTTGGCTGCGAATATATCTTTTGCGGTACCGGCTTTTGCCGACAGCCTGCAGACATACAATCTTGATACGATGGTTGTTACCGCGCAGCGTGAAAGCAAGCGTGATGTTGATACGCCTGCTTCCGTTACAACCGTTTCCCAGAAGCAGCTTGTTGAAACCGGCGCTGCTAATCTTTTTGATGCCTTGCGTTTGCAAAGCGGCGTAACTACCTATTCCTATGGCGGCAGCCAGTCCCTTGGCGGTATGAACGCAAAAATCCTGATGCGCGGTGCGAATAAAGGCACTGTGGTAATGATTGACGGTGTACCTGCCAACATCAATGAAACCTATTATCTGGATTCCGTTCCTGTAGAATCTATTGCACGCGTAGAAATTGTTAAGGGTGCTGCTTCTACTCTTTACGGTTCCGAGGCTTCTACCGGTGTTATCAATATCATCACGAAAAAGAAAATGCCCAACACCTTATCTCTGACTAAGGGTGAATACGGCAGGGAGAAGGCAGCACTGACATTGAATGCTAATAAGCTGAATTTTGCAGTAGCGCTGGAGCAGAGTGACCCGATGAAGGGTTATAGCAGTAACTATAAGCAGATTAATGACTTAAATAAAAAGTCATTTACTGCGAGCTATCAGTTTGATGATAATTGGAGTTTTTCACATCAGCACAATGACAGCAAGTATTCCTATGATCAGTATGACAAAACCTGGAGCAAGCTTACCGAGGATGCGAATTACCACTATATTGATGATTTTTCACGCTTACAATATAAGGATGACAGCGTGAGTGCCAATTTGTTTTATAACCGCAGCAACCGCAGAAATCAGACTTACAATGTTACGGGCTCTAAATGGACCAAGTCCGATCATTTACGCTTTGATACCATAGGCCTTGATCTGCAAAAGCAGATTACCGGTAAATTCGGTGATGTTATTGTTGGTACGACGGTTTCCCGTGATTCCTATAAAAATGATATTACCGTAGCAAAAAACATTAAACCCGGTACGAAGATTAACGAATTCAGAACAAATTATGCTGTGTTTGCACAGCTTTCCAAGGATCTTGGTGCAGGCTATACTGCTACCGTAGGTGCCCGTGAAACTGTTGTAGAGGCTAACAAGCGCTATAATGCTTTTACACCGCAGTTTGCTTTGCTGAAGAAGCTGGATAACAACAGCAGCTTATATGCAAATGCGGCAAAATCTTTTAAGATGCCTACATTTACCCAGATTTACGGCGGCGGCGGTGCCAACTTTGCTGCTAATCCTTTACTGGAGCCTGAAGAAGGCTGGACCTATGAGTTCGGTTACAAAAAGACATCTAACACAAGCATGTTCAAAGCTGCTTTGTATTATATGGATTTGGATACTATTGAATACGAAGGCAAGGGAACCAGCTCCAATCCGTATGTGACACGTAATATGTCCTTTAAAAACAAAGGTCTGGAAATGACCTATGAGAAGGATTTCGGCAGCAAATACAGCTATTCTCTGGGCGCTAATTTCTGCAATCCTATGGGTAAAAATAAAAAAGGCGTATGGGAGCGTAAATTTGCACGTGAGCAATACAATGCCGGCATTAAATACCATGATGCTAAGTTCAATGCTGCGCTGACAGGCATGTTTACTACGGACAGAGCCAGCGGCTGGGGCGATTTGCTGCCGGTAAACTTTATTGCCGGCTATAAGTTCGATAAGAGCAGCACGGTAGAGCTTGGCGTGGAGAATATTTTCGACCGCGATGATATCGTAAGCAATCCGGGCTCCGCTACCAAGTATTACTGCCTGCCGCGCATGGTGCATGTGACCTATACTTATACATTCTAAACATAAATAGGTTGCTATGTTTCTAGGGCGTTTTGTTTGCAAAGCTTTTTATCTGACTATATTAAATATCCATAAATTGAGCTTATTCAGATGCCAGTCGATAGGTTATAATGATTACATTATTAAAGTGAAGGAGTGTGTCTTATGACCTTGATGAATAAAGCATTGACTATTGCCGGCAGCGATACAAGCGGCGGCGCCGGTATGGAAGCGGATATTAAAACTATGGAGGAGCTGGGCGTTTATGGTATGCCTGCTTTGACCTGCATTGTTACTATGCATCCTACTACTTGGGAGCACAGCGTATTTCCGTTGTCGTTGGATTTGGTAGAAAAGCAGCTGGTGACAGCGATTGAAGGCGTTGGCATCAATGCGATGAAAACCGGTATGCTGGGAAGTGCTGAGCTGGTAGAACTGGTTGCAGCTACGATTGATAAGTATAATTTGCAGAACGTTGTTATTGATCCGGTTATGGTCTGCAAGGGCTGTGACCTGATTCTGCTGCCGGATGCGGCAGAATCTATCAAAAAGCTGCTGATGCCGCGCTGCGATATTATTACCCCGAATACCGTGGAAGCTGCTTATCTTGCAGATATGCCTGAGGTTACTACCGTAGAGCAGATTAAGGAAGCAGCAGAGAAGATTGTTGCTGCCGGTGCGAAGAGCGTTGTTATCAAGGGCGGCGAGCGTCTGAGCGATAATTCCGCTATTGATATTTTCTACGATGGCAAGGAATTCACAGAAATGGCTGTGCCGAAAATTTATCCTTCCTACAACCATGGCGCAGGCTGCACCTTCTCGGCAGCAATTACCGCAGGCCTGGCAGACGGCCTGAGCATGCAGGAAGCGGTACTGCAGGCAAAGAAATTTGTCACTGCTGCGCTCAAGCATGGCTTTGCTATCAATAACATTGTCGGCTGCACCAACCACACCGCATATAGAAAATATAGCGAATAAAGTAAAGAAAACCGTCATTTCCTCAGCTTGTTGGGGAAATGACGGTTTTTGTATGCTTTTTGTATTACAGAGTAGTGGAATCCATAGTGCAGTCTTCCAGCAGCTTTTTGGCATCAACATATTGCGCAATGCCTGCAGCTACCTTCTTCGATTCCTTCATTGCCAAAACGACGGTAGCAGGACCATGTACCACATCGCCGCTGCTGAAGACACCGGCGCGGGTAGTCATGCCGTAGGGACGGTCACGGGTGATAACAAAGCCCTGTTTATCAACCTGAATACCTTTAGTGGAAGAAACAATACGTGCTGCGGGTTTCTGGCCTACTGCGAGGATTACGCAGTCGCAGGGGATAAGCTCCTGGCCTCCTTCCGCGATAAACTCACCGTTTTCGGTTTTGGTGATGTTTTGCAGCAATAAACCGGCTAATTCGGTTTCGTCCGCTGCCGTAGCCTGACGGCGGATGTTTTTTAAAGCGCGCATCTGCTTCTTGTTGAAGTAGGCGATAGGCTGCTTCAGGAAGCGGAACTGTACACCTTCGGCAACAGCGGCTTCATATTCAGATGGAAAAGCAGAAATTTCAGCTTCCGTTTTGTGGTAGACGATGGTGACGTTTTTGGCGCCACGACGGATGGAGGTGCGGGCAGCATCCATAGCAACGTTGCCTGCGCCGACAACGATAACGTTGTCACCGGTGTGCAGCAGTGTTTCGCTGGCATCCAGCTTGCCTCCGTCAGCTAATACAACCATACGCAGGAAGTAGGTGGCAGTCAAAATACCGGACAGCTCCTTGCCGGGGATGTCCAACGTGCGCGGCAGGGAAGTGCCTGTGCCCATGAAAATTGCATCATAGCCTTGGGCAAAAAGGTCATCTACGGTAAAATCTACGCCGGCAAGCTGCTTGGTGCGGATTTCCACACCGATATGTTGCAGCTCGCTGATTTCACGGCGGACAACATCTTTTTGCAGACGGAATTCCGGAATGCCGAAAAGCAGTACGCCGCCCGGTTCGCTTTGTGCTTCGAAAATAGTAACATCAAAGTCCATTTTTGCCAAATCACCGGCAACTGTAAGACCTGCAGGGCCGGAGCCGATTACGGCAACCTTACCGCGCAGTTTGCTTGAAGGCTGCGTGGGCTTCAAATCATTGTTGTGGGCAAAGTCGGCAATGAACATTTCCAGACTGCCGATTTCGATACCGCATTTCTTTTTTGTCAACACGCAATGTGCTTCGCACTGACGCTCATGCGGGCAGACACGTCCGCAGATAGCGGGCAGATTGCTGCGTTCGGAAATAATTTCGTAAGCCATACCGATATTACCTTCGCTTAAGGCACGGATAAAGCCGGGAATATTGTTTTCAATCGGACAGCCGGTGCGGCATGTAGGGCGCGCACAGTTCAGGCAGCGGCGTGCTTCCTGAATTGCTTCTGCTGTGGTCATTGTTCTGCTCATTTTTCTACCTCTTTTTAGTCAGAATGCTTACTTTGAGTGTCATAAATAAGATTTTCCAATTCCTTGAGGCGGCCGTTAATTTCTTCCATGTGTTTGGCGAGCAGTTCTTCATAATCTGCTACCGGATCAGGCAGTTTATCATGGTTCAGGTCAATCATGCTTTCGGCATCATTGTTGGAGGCAATACGTACACCGTTGCGTGTTACAACACGTCCGGGTACACCAACAACGACGGAATTGGGCGGAACCTCTTTAAGAACTACACTGCCGCTGCCAATTTTGGAATTGTCGCCTACCTTGAAGGAACCGAGCACCTTCGCACCGCTGGAAACAACAACATTGTTGCCGATGGTGGGATGGCGCTTACCCTTTTCTTTGCCGGTACCGCCGAGAGTAACTCCCTGATAGAGCGTGACGTTGCTGCCAAGCTCAGCGGTTTCGCCGATAACAAGTCCCATACCATGGTCAATAAAAAGACCGGGGCCCAGTTTAGCACCGGGATGGATGTCTATACCGGTAAGAAAGCGGGAAAATGTATTAAGCAGGCGTGGGAATACTACCAAGCCCTTCAGATAAAAGTGATGCGCTATACGATGGAGCCAGATGGCATGTAGCCCGGGATAACACATTGCGGCCTCCAGTCTTGTTTTTGCGGCCGGGTCGCGCAGCATAATGGCATCAATATCTTTTTTCATCTGAGCAAACATGTCAAGACTCCTTTCTTTATATTATATCAACATGTGCTGTAGTTGTCAGCAGTCAACTGTTTTAAGTCAGACGCTTTCTGCCGACAAATATCATTTTTATATTTTAGCACAGATACCAGTGAAAGGTAAACAGAAAAACTGTAAAACTTAGTAAAAAAGTAGGCAGTAAACATTTTGATACTCTTATTTAGTGGACAAAATTCTGAAAACTAGCTGATATTGCATCAAATTGCACATTATGAAGCAAGAATTTTTTTAGCGGATGTTCTTATTTGACTTTACCTATAAGTATGATATAATTGAGTCAAATACTTAATATTTTTCATTAATGTACGTGTCAAATAGACAGGTACGTTGGAGGCGCACTAAAATGACAAAAGAAATTTTAAAAGAAAAGGCATGTGCGGCAATTGACGCATATGCGGACAAGATAAAGGCAATTTGTGCCAGCATCAACGATGAACCGGAATTAGGCTTCAAGGAAGTCAAAACCGCTGCCAAGGTTGCGGAATTTATGCGTGACCTGGGCTTGGAGCCGCAGACCGGCTTGGCCATCAATGGTGTTAAGGGACGTGCGAAAGGCGGTAAGCCCGGACCGACAGCTGCCGTTTTAGGCGAGCTTGATGCAGTAGGCTGCCCGACAAGTCCGAAGGCGGACCCGGCAACAGGCGCTGCGCATGCCTGCGGCCATAACTTGCAGATTTCCACCATGCTTGCTGCTGCCTGCGGTATTGTAAAATCCGGTGTTTTACCGGAGCTGGCCGGTGACGTTGTGTTCTTCGGTGTTCCTGCTGAGGAATATATTGAAATTGCGTACCGCAAAAAATTAGTAGAGTCTGGCAAGCTGCATTTTATGAGCGGCAAGGGCGAGCTGATTTATGAAGGCGCTTTTGATGATATTGACATGGCCATGCAGATGCATGCCGATAAAAATATGCCGAAGCCTACGGTTTCTATCGGTGAAAGCAGCAACGGCTTTGTAGGTAAAACTGTTCGCTATATCGGTAAAACCGCTCATGCAGCCGACGCTCCACATGAAGGCGTCAACGCGCTGAATGCTGCCTGCCTGGGCCTGATGGGCATAAACGCTTTGCGTGAAACCTTCCGCGAGCAGGATGTAGTGCGTGTACACCCGATTATTACTAAGGGTGGCGACTTTGTAAATTCCGTGCCTGATGATGTACGCCTGGAGCTGTATGTGCGTGCGAAAACCATGGATGCTATTGATTCTACCCATATGCGCGTTGACGCAGCGCTTAAGGCCGGCGGTGATGCTGTCGGTGCCCAAACTGTCATCGAAACACTGCCGGGCATGTTCCCTCTGAGCTGCAACAAGCGTATGAATGAGCTGTTTGCAGCAAATGCGAAAATTGCTTATCCGGATGTAGAGATAAAGGATGCCGGTCATTTCAGCGCCTCTACCGATATGGGCGACGTATCACACCTGATGCCTGTTATCCATCCGTTTATCGGTGGTACGGACGGCCTGCTGCATACACCTGACTTCCATATGGTAGATTTTAATGCCGCTGTGCTGCTGCCTGCCAAAGCCTTTGCCATGATGCTGATAGATTTGCTGTATGATGATGCGAAAGAGGCTAAGGCTATTCTGGCGGACTTTAAGCCTATTCTGACCAAAGAAGAGTATATTGCAAAGTTAGAAAGCTATTTTAATAGATAAAAATAAAAAAATTTGTGGGAGGGAATGTAATGAAGAATATTAAATTACATGCCATAATTCTGGCGCTGATCATTGTTTCCGAGCTGATCGGCACTCATACCCTGAAGTTCGGTATCGGTCGTATCGTGCTGCTGCCGATGCTGTACGCTCTGCTTTTGGGTATTTTGACAACACCTAAATTTTTGAACCTGTCCGGCAGAAAGGAAATGCTGGATGCCAGCAGTCTTGTCGGCGTAACGCTGATGCTTTTGATGGCACGCTATGGTACGCTGGTAGGTCCTACCCTGCCGAAGATTCTGGCTGCTTCTCCGGCGCTGATTCTGCAGGAGTTCGGTAACCTCGGTACTGTGCTTTTAGGCGTACCTGTTGCTGTTTACCTGGGCTTGAAGCGTGAAACCATCGGTGCTGCGCATTCTATCGCACGTGAGCCGAACGTAGCGCTTATCGGCGAAAAGTTTGGTCTGGACAGCAGTGAAGGCCGCGGCGTTATGGGCGTTTATATTGCCGGTACTGTTTTCGGTACTATTTTCTTCGGCCTGATGGCCAGCGTTGCTGCTTCTGTCCTGCCGATTCATCCGTATGCACTGGCTATGGCCTCCGGTGTAGGCTCTGCCAGCATGATGACGGCTGCTGTAGGCTCTTTGGTTGCTATGTATCCTGATATGGCTGACCAGCTGGCAGCCTTCGGCGCAGCAAGTAATATGCTTTCCGGTCTTGACGGTCTGTATATGTCCGTATGGTTGGGCCTGCCGATGACCGAATGGCTTTATAAGAGATTCTATAAGATAAAATACGGCGTACTGCCTGAAGTTGAGAAGAAAGGAGAGGAAGCATAATGAAAATTAAAGATACAATTATCATTTTGGCTATTGTAACCTTCATGAGCTTGTTCTCCAATGTATTGGGAACTAAGGCAAATATTATAGAGTCTATTCCCGGTCTGCTGATTTTGGCAGTGATTGCTTTTGTTGGTATGCTGATGTCCAAATATATTCCCGGCGGTATTCCTGCGGCAGCATGGGTTGTAACCTTGGGCTGTATTCTGACTATCCCCGGCGTTCCGGGCAGTGATATTGTCAATGGTTATGTGAAAAATGTTGGCTTTGTGGCTCTGTGTACGCCTATTCTGGCTTATGCCGGTGTATCCATAGGCAAGGATCTTGACGACTTTGCCAAGACCGGCTGGCGCATTGTTATTCTGGCAATCGTTGTTTTTGTAGGCACCTATATTGCCAGTGCGATTATTGCTCAGTGCATTTTGAAGGCTTTGGGACAAATTTAAAAGAATTGCTTTTGACCGGCATCGGCTCGATGCCGGTTTTTTTAAGCTTGCAACTTATTGTATACATGCTTTTTTGTTGAAATAATCTGCAAGTTAGAGTAAAATATGACTATAAACCATGAGGAGGTATCACTATGTCTGAAATCTTAGCGGAAGCAACCTTTCCGAGTGTAATCCATAATAATGAAGTTTGCGAAGAAATCGTTAAATGGGGCAATAAAAATGGTTTCCCCCTGCAAAAAGCAAAATTATATAATAAAATGGATGGTTATGTAGGCTTTTCTCCTGATAATTATTTCATTAAAGCAACCCGTCTGCCGCCTGTTCCCGGTGGCTGGAAGGTCGTTGTAGAAAAATACGAGGCTGAAAGCCGCATTATTCCGTTAAATGTTAAGCCCGGCACCAATGAAGTTAACCGTTTCATCCTGAAAATGATGGATGAATATGTTAAGGAAGGCCTGAAAATGGAGCTGAGTGACGAGGTTTATGAATCCTATGGTACTTATCTGCGCGATTTAAAGGTTACCGGTCACACTGTATTGATCAACACCTTTGAAGACTTTATCGAAAACATGCGTTAAGCTATGGCCGGTGTTTTGGAAAAACAGCTGGCGCGGGCGCTGGATATGCGCCTTGCGGTTTTTACATCCAAGGCAGCAAGCGGCAGCCTGCTGCAGGATGAAATGTCTTTGCGCGCCGCTGCCTATATGGCTAGTGAAATCATTATGCCTTGCTGTTGCATGATGTGCAACAAGGCTAAGCTGGAAGCGTTGCTTTCGCAGACGAAGCTTTGTGCGGAAAACCAGGAATTAACGCAGCGTTTGGCGGCGCTTGTCTATGATGATTTGGCGCGTTGTAATGGGTTAGGATAGGGCTGAGAAAAAAACTTGAAAAAAATCTCAACTTTTTTCAAAAAAGGTGTTGACAAAAGTCGCCTGATGCCTTATACTTATATTCGTTGCTGATGCATGCGGAAATAGCTCAGTGGTAGAGCACCTCCTTGCCAAGGAGGGGGTCGCGAGTTCGAATCTCGTTTTCCGCTCCAATTAAAAATTTGCCCGACAGATTGTGTCTGTCGGGTTTTTTGGTATTGTCAAGAAGCGAGCATTGTGATATGATATTATGAGCGATTTGTGTCAGCACATTTTCGCTAAGGAAGGCTGACAGTTTAATCCGATTATATTATTTTTTACCCACATAAATTTAAGGGAGGATTTTATTAATGAACGTTACTGTTGAAAGAGTAGAAAATGAGGCAACTTTAAAAATTACCGCTCCGGCTGCTGAGGTAAACGCAGGCTATAAAAAGGCTGTAAAAAAAATTGCTGACCAGGCAAATATCCCTGGCTTCCGTAAAGGCAAAGCTCCGCGTGCTATCATCGAAATGCACTATGGCAAAGAAGCTGTAAAACAAGAAGCTTTTGAAATTGTTGCCAACAAAGCATACAGCGAAGCTCTGGACCAGGAAAAACTGATCCCTGTATCCGATCCTAAAGTTGAAGAATCTACCTTCGAAGAAGGCAAAGATATGGAACTGACCATTAAAGTAACCCTGAAACCGGAACCGGAACTGGGCGAATACAAAGGTCTGCATGTAGAGAAAAAAGAAGTTGAAGTAACCGACGAGCAAGTTGACGCTCAAATTAAAGACATGATGAGCCGCGACGCTAAAATGGTAGTTGCTGAAGAAGGCGCTGTAATTGAAAAAGGCGACTTCGCTATCATCGACTTTGCAGGTACTGTTGACGGCGAACCGTTCAGCGGCGGTGAAGGCAAAGGCTATCCTCTGGAAGTTGGCTCCAACTCCTTCATCCCCGGCTTCGAAGATCAGCTGGTTGGCCTGTCCAAAGGCGACTCCACTGACGTAGAAGTAACCTTCCCGGAAGATTACTTTGTTAAAGACCTGGCTGGCAAAGAAGCTATCTTCAAAGTAAATATCCAAGACGTAAAACGCAAAGAGCTGCCGGAACTGAACGACGAATATGTTGCTTCCAAGACCGACTTCAAAACTGTAGAAGAGCTGCGTGCTAACTACAAAGAGCGTATGCAAAAAGCTGCTGAAGCTAACGCTAAAGCTGAATACGAGCATGAACTGATTGACCTGGCTGTAGCTAACGCTAAATTCAGCGTTCCGGAAATCATGATTGAAGACAAAATCAGCCAAATGGTTGAAGAAATGAAAATGAGCCTGGAAAGCCGTAAAATGAGCCTGGATATGTACATGCAATACACCGGTCTGGACATGGCTAAAATCCGTGAAAACCAACGCCCGGTTGCTGAAGAAAACGTTAAGACCGATCTGGTTCTGGACGCTATCGCTAAAGCTGAAGACATTCAGGTTGACATGGCTGACGTTGATGCAGAAATCGCTGCTATTTCCGCACAACACGGCGCTTCTCCTGAAGAAGTTAAGAAAATTATCAAAGGTAACGGCACCATGGGCCTGCTGCTGGCTAACATCCTGCGCCGCAAAGCTGCACACGTTGTTATCGACAGCGCAAAATAATTTTAGGTTATACTTACAGTAAAGGAGTGTGACAAAATGAATTATGTGCCTATCGTTGTTGAACAATCTAGTCGTGGAGAACGTTCCTATGATATTTATTCACGTCTTTTGAAGGATAGGATTGTTTTTGTTACCGGTCCGATTGATGACAATATGGCAAATGTTGTCATTGCTCAGTTATTGTTCCTGGAGTCCGAGGATCCGGACAAAGACATCCATCTGTATATTAACAGCCCCGGCGGCAGCGTAAGCGCCGGTATGGCTATTTATGATACGATGCAGTATATTAAGCCTGACGTTTCTACTATCTGCATGGGCATGGCTGCCAGCATGGCATCCGTGCTCCTGGCAGCAGGCGCGCCGGGCAAGCGTTTTGCATTGCCGTATTCCCGTGTTATGATTCATCAGCCCTTGGGCGGTGCACAGGGCCAGGCAACGGAGATTGAAATCCATGCCCGTGAAATCCTGCGTATACGTGAAGAAATGAACCAGGTACTGGCAAAGCATACCGGTCAGACAGTGGAAAAGATTGCTGCCGATACTGAGCGCGATCATTATCTGACGAGTAAAGAAGCTAAGGAATATGGCCTGATTGATGAGGTTGTTTCCCGTAGTAAATCTGCAGAGTAAGATATACTATAAGGAGATTTAAAAATATGAATTTTGATGAAGGACATGATGGAAAACCATGCTGTTCCTTTTGCGGCAAGCGTGAAGGTCAGGTAAAAAGACTGATTTCCGGTCGTGGTGTATTTATCTGCGATGAGTGTGTCGACTTCTGCAAATCCATGCTTGACGAGGAAAAAGAAAGCGATGCTGCCGAGCAGTTGGCGAATGCAGCTGATCTGCCGAAGCCTCAGGAAATTAAGGCAATCTTAGATGAGTATGTTATTGGTCAGGATGAGGCTAAAAAAACCTTGTCCGTAGCGGTATATAATCATTACAAGAGAATCAACTACGAAATCCAGAATCCGGAGTCCAAACGCGACTTGGAGCTGCAGAAATCCAATATTCTGATGCTCGGTCCTACCGGCAGCGGCAAAACACTGCTCGCCCAGACTCTGGCAAAGATTCTGCAGGTTCCCTTTGCTATTGCTGATGCTACTACCTTAACGGAAGCAGGCTATGTAGGCGAGGATGTTGAAAACATTCTGCTTAAGCTTATCAGCAATGCCGATTATGACATTGAAGCTGCTCAACGCGGCATTATCTATATCGACGAGATTGATAAAATTGCCCGTAAATCCGAAAACGTTTCCATTACCCGTGATGTTTCCGGTGAAGGTGTTCAGCAGGCTCTGCTGAAAATCCTTGAAGGTACTGTTGCCAGCGTTCCGCCTAAGGGAGGACGTAAGCATCCGCATCAGGAGTTTATCAATATTGATACAACCAATATCCTGTTTATCTGCGGTGGTGCCTTTGCTGGACTGGAGCATATCATCAATGCCCGCGTAGGTAAGAAAAACCTGGGCTTTGGTGCTGATATCCGCCGTAAGGAAGAGGTTGATAACGAGGCTGTATTTGCCAAGGTATTGCCTGAGGATATCATGAAGTTCGGTATTATTCCGGAATTTGCAGGACGTATGCCGGTAGTAGTAACACTCAATCCGCTGGATGAGGCTGCACTGGTACAAATACTGACTGAGCCGCGTAATGCTTTGGTTAAACAATACCAGTGTTTCCTGGAAATGGATGGCGTGGATTTGGAGTTTGAGCCGGGTGCTCTGACTGCTATTGCTGAGGAAGCATTGAAACGTAATGCCGGAGCGCGTGGTCTGAGATCGATTATCGAATCTACCATGCGCAACGTAATGTATGATGTTCCTTCCCGTGATGATGTAACAAAGTGCATTGTTACTGAAGCTACTATACGCCAGCATTGCGAACCGCAAATGATTACAAAATAACAAAATATCTAAGGGGGAAGGATTATTATACCTTCTCCCTTATTTTATCGCTATGACAGGTATACGCTTTGCACTAGTCAACAAATTTTAGACACAAATCATAAAAAAATATACAACAAAAAAT
>OGUL01000369.1_pt1 | contig 54802 bp, 47 predicted proteins | sample 1553651 | NCBI WGS metagenome assembly OGUL01 (sample SAMEA2580048, study PRJEB22360) | human gut metagenome | biome: human gut; feature: human-associated habitat; material: faeces | place: Denmark | collected 2008/2010
TCGGCATCTTCGGCGCTGACCGCCAGCACCATGCCGATACCCATGTTGAAGATGTTGAACATTTCCATATGGTCGATTTCGCCGGCCTTCTCCAGCACGTCGAAGATCGGCAGAACCGGCCAGGAGCCGAGGTTGATGTGTGCGGCCAGACCGTCCGGAATCATACGCGGAACGTTTTCGATGAAGCCGCCGCCGGTGATATGTACCATACCGTGCAAATCGAAGTTTTCAATCAGCGGCAGGCAGGTTTTCGGATACAGACGAGTCGGAGTCAGCAGCTTTTCGCCCAAGGTGCAGCCAAATTCCGGAATTTCGGTGTCCATAGTGTAACCCATAGCCTCAAAGCAGATTTTACGTACGAGAGAGAAGCCGTTGGAATGCACACCGCTGGAAGGCAGGCCAAAAAGCACGTCGCCGGCCTTAACCTTGTCACCGGTAATCATTTTGCTCTTCTCAACTACGCCAACACAGAAGCCTGCGATATCATATTCGCCTTTGGAGTAGAAGCCGGCCATTTCGGCAGTTTCGCCGCCGATAAGAGCACAGCCGCTTTCCTTGCAGGCATTGGCAACACCCTTAACGATGTTGGCAACCTTTTGGGAATCAACCTTATCTACTGCAATGTAATCCAGGAAGAACAAGGGCTCTGCGCCTTGTACCAGGATATCGTTAACGCACATTGCTACAGCATCCTGACCGATAGTATCATGCTTATCAGCCATGAAAGCCAGCTTCAGCTTAGTGCCTACGCCGTCAGTACCGCTGACGAGCACAGGCTCCTTGTATTTGCCGCTGTTTAAAGCAAACAGGCCGCCAAAACCGCCCAGATCACCGATAACCTCAGGTCTGTAAGTAGCACGTACGCTGTCCTTCATTAATTCTACTGCTTTATTACCAGCATCAATATCTACACCGGCATCAGCATAAGTAAGTTGTTTCTTTTCCTCGCTCATGAGCCTTCCTCCTGTTATTCAATAATGCTTTCAGGTTCTGCTTTGATTACACTATCTGCGTTATCGGGATATTTAGCGCTGAAGCAGGCACAGCACAAACCATCTGGATCAATTTTATCAATAGCACGTTTCATGCCATCCAGAGAAATATAATGCAGACTGTCTGCCCCAATATAACGGCAGATTTCATTTTCCGTGCAACGTGCCGCAATCAGCTCCTTGCGCTCGGAGGTATCAATACCATAGTAGCAGCTGTCTGTTACCGGGGGAGAAGAAATGCATACATGCACTTCACGTGCGCCTGCCTCTTTCAGCAGTTTAACAATCTTGCCGCTGGTAGTGCCGCGAACGATGGAGTCATCGACCATGACAACAGATTTGCCTTCTACAACGCTGCGTACCGGATTCAGCTTCAGACGTACTGCATTAGCACGTTGCTTTTGCGTCGGCTGAATAAAAGTACGGCCTACATAACGGTTTTTGGTAAGACCTTCCAGGAAGGGAACACCGGCCTCCATAGCATAGCCGATTGCCGCCGGAGTACCGCTGTCAGGAACGGATATAACGATATCCGGATGAATATCAGGCGTTTCCTTAGCCAGCTCGCGTCCCATCTGGATACGTGCATCATATACAGATTGGTTGTCGATGATACTGTCATTACGAGCAAAGTAAACATATTCAAAAATACAGTGCGCAGGCTTTGCCGGTTTGTTTTCAGCCCACATCATGCTGCGCGGTTCGGAGTTATCGCTGTCGATAATAATCATTTCTCCGGGCTTAACATCGCGTACCAGCTCTGCACCAACCAAGTCAAAAGCACAGGATTCGGAAGCAACGCACCAGCCGTTTTCCATCTTGCCGAGTACCAGCGGACGGAAGCCGTAGGGATCGCGTACTGCGATAATTTTGTTATCAGTCATCAGCAGAATAGCAAAAGCACCCTTAATCTGGTTAACAGCCTCTGCTACACGCTCTTCAATAGTCGGACGTGCACTGTAGGCAATCAAGGTCAGAACAACCTCGCTGTCAACAGTAGTATTAAATACTGCGCCTTCCTTAGCCAGGTTAGCACGCAGCTGACCGGCATTAGTCAGGTTACCGTTATGGCTCAGAGCCAGGTTACCGCCGTCAAAATAAACCTTCAGCGGCTGAATGTTATACGGCATGCTTGCACCGGTGGTGGAATAACGTACGTGGCCGATAGCCGCATAGCCCTGCAAATCAGCAACGCCATCCTTGAAGACATCGGCAACCAGACCCATGCCCTTTTTAATTTTCATACGCTCGCCATCAGTTACAACAATACCGGTACTTTCCTGGCCACGATGCTGCAGCGCATACAATCCCCAATAGGTGTTGAGTGCTACGTCCTCATTATGGCTGAAGATACCAAAGACGCCGCACTCCTCATGCAGCTTGTCTTCGCTAAAATTTTGCTCCTCGAAAATCTGCTCCACAATTTTTCTCCTTAATTTTAGTTTTTAGTTATCAATTGTCAGTTATTAGTGGTTAGTTATAAGTGATCAGTGATCGGTAATCAGTAATTAGTTATTAATGTTTAGCAGTCAGTTTCTATTCACTATCCACTACTCACTATTCACTATTACAGGTGTAAGTCCTTAAACTCCTGCGCAGGAACGCCACGCATGGAAGCCAGCTTTTCACCCTTAGCTCTTACTTCTTCACGCATTGTTGCACGATGCTCTGCCAGCTTTTCTACCAGCTCCGGATATTTTACGGAAAGAATCTGAATTGCGAACAATGCAGCATTCTTAGAACCATTGATAGCCATCGTTGCAACAGGTACACCGGAAGGCATCTGTACAAAGCTCAGCAGTGCATCCATACCGGCCAACGGTGTTGCATTAATAGGAATACCGATGACAGGAACGGTAGTAAAGGCAGCGATGAAACCACCCAGATGAGCAGCTGCGCCGGCTGCGGCAATAATTACCTCTACGCCACGGTCACGGGCACCCTTAGCAAAGTTTTGTACTACATCCGGAGTACGGTGAGCGGAAGCAACTACTACTTCAGTTTCAACGCCAAACTCCTTCAGAGTTTTTTCTGCAGCCTCAAGTACAGGCCAATCAGAATTACTACCCATGATAATTGCAACTTTCATTGAAATCTACCTCCCAAAAATTACTTGTAGAAACAATAAAACCCAAGCAGAAAGCTGTTCAGTTTCGAAATCCTGTGCAAAATCTAACCCGGGTTCTCAATCACTTAAATAATTCACTTTAATTATACCAATCCAACGCGTAAACGTCAAATAAACTGTGAACTTTTTAACAGTTTTTTAGAAAATCGTTCGGGAAACTTCGGGGTAAAGAAAAAAGCACCCTCCGCCGCCGCTTTCACGGCAGCAGAGGGCGCTTAAACCTAAAGATGTTTTATTTTACGACAACGTCAATTGCATCATTTACCAATACAACCTCAACCTTGTCGCCATTTTTAATTTCGCCTGCAACAATCTTCTTGCCCAGGATGTTTTCAACAGTGTGGACAATCAGACGTTTCAACGGACGAGCACCGAAGGCAGGATCAAAGCCGGCCTTTGCCAGGAAAGCAACAGCCTCGTCGGTATAAGTAAGCGTCAGCTCCAGCTGCTTATTCAGACGGTCGCCCAGTTCATGCAGTACCAGTTTAACGATTTCCTTAATCTGTTCTGCCTGCAGCGGTTTGAACACAACGATGTCATCAACACGGTTCAGGAATTCCGGACGGAAGAAGTTCATCAGCATCTGCTGAATTTTTTCTCTGTCCATAGAGCCCTGCGCTTTCATAATCTCGTTGCTGCCAAGGTTACTGGTCATAATAATCAAGGTATTCTTGAAGTCAACGATACGGCCTTTACCATCAGTCAGACGGCCATCGTCCAGAACCTGCAGCAATACGTTAAAGACATCTGCATGTGCCTTTTCGATTTCGTCCAACAGGATTACGCTGTACGGATGACGGCGTACAGCCTCAGTCAGCTGACCGCCTTCATCATAGCCGACGTATCCCGGAGGCGCACCGATCAGACGAGATACGGTATGCTTCTCCATGTATTCGCTCATATCGATACGTACCATGTTGCGTTCATCATCAAAGAGCACCTCGGCCAAGGTCTTAGCCAGCTCGGTCTTGCCGACACCGGTAGGACCAAGGAAGATAAAGGAACCAATCGGACGATTAGGATCCTTGATACCGGCACGCGCACGGATAACGGCCTCACTGACAGCCTTGACTGCCTCGTCCTGACCGATAACATGCTCGTGCAGGATTTCCTCCAAATGAACCAGTTTAGCACGTTCACCGGTGCCTAAGCGGGCAACAGGAATGCCGGTCCAAGTGCTGACAACCTTAGCGATGTCCTCTTCGTCAACCTCTTCCTTGAGCATAACATTATCATTGCCGTTTTCATCCTTCTTGGACAAAGCAGCCAATTCCTTCTGCAGCTCAGGCAGACGGCCGTATTTCAATTCAGCCATCTTGTTCAGGTCATAGTCGCGCTCAGCCTGCTCCATCTGGTTTTTCACAGCATCAATTTCCTTCTTTACCTCACGTACGCGGGCAATAGAAGCCTTTTCTGCATCCCAGCGTTTAACAAGCTCGTCATTTTCCTTACGCAGCTTTGCCAGCTCCTCGTTCAGCTTAGCCAAACGATCCTTGGACTGAGCATCCTCCTCTTTGCCCAAAGCCTGAGCTTCGATTTCCAGCTGCAGAATACGACGTTTGCTTTCATCAAGCTCGGTCGGCAGCGAATCAATTTCGGTACGCAGACGGGCAGCAGCCTCATCTACCAGGTCAATAGCCTTATCAGGTAAGAAACGGTCATTGATATAACGGTTAGAAAGCACAGCAGCAGCAACCAGGGCAGCGTCTTTAATGCGCACGCCATGATGTACCTCATAGCGTTCACGCAGGCCACGCAGGATGGAAATTGTATCTTCAACGCTCGGCTCCTTAACCATTACCGGCTGGAAACGACGCTCCAGCGCACTGTCCTTTTCAATATACTTACGGTATTCGTTCAGCGTAGTTGCACCGATGCAGCGCAGCTCGCCACGTGCCAGCATCGGTTTCAGGATATTGCCTGCATCCATAGCACCTTCGGCAGCACCGGCACCGACAACGGTATGCAGCTCATCAATAAACATGATAATCTGACCGGCGCTTTCGCTGACAGCCTTCAATACCTTTTTCAGACGCTCTTCGAATTCACCACGGTATTTAGCACCGGCAACCAGAGCTGCCAGGTCCAAAGCATACAGGGTTTTATTCTTCAGGCTTTCCGGTACATCGCCGGCAATAATACGTCTTGCCAGACCTTCAACGATGGCAGTTTTACCAACGCCGGGCTCACCGATAAGCACCGGGTTATTTTTCTTACGACGCGAAAGGATTTCAATCGTACGACGGATTTCCTCATCACGGCCGATTACCGGATCCAGTTTGCCTTCTTTAGCTTTTGCCGTCAAATCCTGGCCGTATTTTTCCAGCGTCTTTTTAGTTTCATCATTTGCTTCGCTATTTTGATACTGCATAAATGCCGCCTCAACTTTTTTCTTGTCTATACCATATTTACGGAAGAGCGATACTACATCGCTGTCACCGTCACTTGCCATAGCCGCAACCAGCTGGCCGATGCCGATTTCTTCCTTGCCTTGTCCCAAAATAGCCATTACTCTGGCAAAGCCGGTACCCATCATCAGCTGACGGTCCTGACCTTTTACTCCGGGGATTTTTTGTACTAAAGCCTTAGCATCCTTGCTGAAAGCATTTTCATCAATGTGCAGGCTCTGCAGCAAATATTTAAAGAAGCCGTCGCTGCCGCACAATGCTGCCAGAACATGTGCCGTTGTCAGCTCCTGGTGATAGTTCATAACTGCCTGCTGCTGAGCAGCCTCCAAGATAGCCTTTACCTCTTCACTGTAGCGTTCATTCATCACGCTGCACCTCCTTCTATCAGGTTCAATAGCGGTCAATAACCGAATGGAGTTGACTCTTTTCCATTTCCGGACCACTATTCACTTTCTAATTGCTATTATATCAGCAAAAGTCAAAAAGTCAAATAGTTTTCTGTGTTAATTCAGTGAAAAATCACCGTCATTTTGTTGACATATTGTTATGTTTGTGGCAATATTAATAACATGTCGTTCTGTCGGCCAAGTACTCTTTACCCCAAAGACCAGCGGCACACCCCGGCCGTTTTGACCTTTATGCGTACTTCCACCAACAGGTCTATAATTATATTATTTGTCATGTTTTATGAGGAGGAAACAAAATGTCACCTACCAGCTTATTGCGCGGTATTGCCTTTTTGCTGCTTTTGCAATGGGTATCCACGCTTATCATCAACGCCCTCGGCGTACCCTTTCCGCCCGCTCTTTTGGGAATGCTGATTTTAACAGCACTTCTCTGCGGCAACGTTATTCCGGCAAGCTCCATCGAGGGCATCTGCGATATCCTGATTTCCAAAATGGGTATGCTGTTTTTACCGGCAGGCGTCAGCGTCATATTATATGTAGATGTTATCAAAGCTGAGCTGCTGCCCATTACTGTTACCATTGTTGTCTGCAGCATTGTCGTTCTGGCTGTTACAGCCTTCTTTATCGAAGCAATGCTCAAAGGAAAGGAGAGTCAATGATGCTTTTTCCCGACGCTTTACTTAATTCACCGCTCTTTGGCATCGGTCTGACGGTTATTCTGTACGCTATCAGCGAAATCATCATCGACCGCTTCAGCCTGAACATCATTCCGCCCTTCGTTATCGCCTGCCCTCTGGTCATTGCTGTCATCGTTCTGTCGCCCGGCGTAGAGTACAAACAGTACGAGGCAGGTGCGGAATTCATTAACTTTCTTTTAGGACCGGCAACCATCGCTCTGGCCCTGCCCCTGTACAAGAACCGTGAACTCATCATGGCCAAAGCCGGTGCTATTGCCGGCGGCGTTACATTGGCAACGCTTTCGGCTATCATCGTCGTTTACTTCTGCGGCAAGGCCATGGGTACCAGCGAGCAGGTTCTGCTTTCGCTCATTCCCAAATCCATTACCACGCCAATCGCCATTGATGTTTCCAAAACCATCGGCGGCATTCCGGCATTGACTACAGCTGCTGTTATCTTCACCGGCATGCTGGGAGCAACCTTCAATCACAAGCTGCTGCGTCTTTTGGGAATCAAAAACCATTTGGCTGCCGGTCTTGCTATCGGCGCCTCCAGCCACGGCCTCGGCACTAGCGTCTGCGCCAATGTCAGCCCCATTCAGCTGGCTATCGGCGGTGTAGCGATTGCCCTTACCGGCATCAGCACCTCTATCCTGGCACCGATTTTACTGCCGATTTTAAAAAGCATCTGGTAAGCAGATAAAGCAAAAGCCCAAATTCTCACATACATTTCATGTGGGAATTCGGGCTTTTTTGTTTTTAGAGATGCGGAATAATCCCGCGCAGCTCGGAAAAAATTACTGCCGCCTTATCTGCAGGATATACGCTGCACGGCAGCTGCCGCAGATCCTCCGTGCGCCAGCCTTTGTTTTCTTCCGCCAGCTTGGTCAGTGCTTCTTCCAAATCATGTGCCAGCACAACAGCAATCGCATCAAGATAAAATTCGCTGTTGACGCAGGGCTCATCAATCATACTGTGGCTGTGATATGTTTTGTTGTGTCGCCAAACGTAAATGTTCATGCAGCATCCCTCCGTTCATGGTGATATTTGTTTAATTCTTGGGAGGGAGCAGTTTTTCCTGCTTAAAGACCCCAAAGTCGAAACAACGTAAAAAAGGACCGCCACGCTAAGCATAGCAGTCCTCAAATCATCTGTATATAAATTATTTGCCCAGGATTTCGTTGACGTAGTTTACCGCACTGACAGCGTTCGGTGCATAATGCTCGGCACCGATGGTATCAGCGTATTCCTGTGTGAGCACCGCGCCGCCGACAACAACCTGACAGTCACATTCATTATGCAACGCAGCAATAGTTTCTTCCATTGCGCCTACTGTCGTTGTCATCAATGCAGATAAACCGACAACCTTGGCATCAGTTTTCTTAGCTGCCTCCACAACTGCTTCCACAGGCACATCCTTGCCCAAGTCAAGCACGCGATAACCGTAGTTTTCCAGCAGTACCTTAACGATGTTTTTGCCGATATCATGGATATCACCGTGGACGGTAGCGATAATTACCGTTTCTCCCTGCGTTTCGCCCACGCCGACAGCCTCACGGATAACCTCAAAGGCAGCCTTCGCCGCATCCGCGCTCATCAGCAGCTGCGGCAGGAAGAGAGTTTTCTTTTCAAAGCCATGACCGACAAAATCAAGCGCCGGAATCATATACTTGTTGATGATATCCAAAGGCTTTTCGCTTTCCAAGGCCTTGGCTGCTGCCTGACGCGCAGGTCCCTGCAGTCCTTTGACAATGGCATCGTAAAGTCCCATTTCGCTTACTGTTGTCGCAGCAGCCTTCGGCGCATCAGCATAATGCTGCACGTATTCCTTGCAGCCCTCGTCATAGCCTGCCAGCGCACGATAGCCGTAATAAGCATCCATCATCGGCTTGCTCTGCGGATTGATGATGCCGCAGGAAAGACCTGCTGCCATCGCCATGCTGAAGAAGGTGCTGTTGACAGCATCACGTCCGGGAAGACCGAACGAAATGTTGGAAACACCCATAACAGTGTTAATGCCACGCGCCTTCATTGTGCGGATAACCTCACAGGCAATCGCCGCGTTATCAGCACCTGTGGAAATAGTCAGTGCCAGCGGGTCTACAACTATATTGCGGCTTTCAATGCCGTATTCTGCAGCACGGGCAATAATTTTTTCAGCCACAGCGATACGTCCTGCGGCAGTTGCAGGAATACCGTTATCATCAAGACACAGTGCAACCAGCACAGCACCGTATTTTTTAGCCAGCGGCAGCACATGCTGCAGGCTGTCCTCCTTGCCGTTGACGGAATTAAGCATCGGCTTGCCGTTATAAAGGCGCAGCGCTCTTTCCATTGCTTCGTAATTAGATGTATCAATCTGCAGCGGGGTATCGGTAATCGCCTGCAGCGCCGGCACAGCCTTCGCAGCCATTGCCGCTTCGTCAATACCCGGCGTACCAACGTTAACGTCCAGAATCTGTGCGCCTACGCCAATCTGCTCCAGACCGAGGCGGCACACATAATCAAGGTCACTGTTGACCAATGCTTCCTTCAAACGCTTTTTGCCTGTAGGATTGATGCGTTCGCCGATAATTATAGGACCTTCGCCCAAATGCACTGCCTTGCCGTAGGAGGATACCGCCGTCAAACGGCAGTCACGCGTACCTCCGGGTTGCAGAGTTTTGCATTTGGCAATCATCTGCGCAATATGCTCCGGCGTTGTACCGCAGCAGCCGCCGACGATGCTTGCTCCCTTGCCTGCAAGCTCGTACATCAGCTCCGCATATTCCTCCGGGCCGACATCAAAGCAAGTTTTACCGTCACGCTGTACCGGCAGTCCGGCATTCGGATTGATAATCAGCGGCAAGCTGGTTGCTGCCAGCATCTGCGGAAATAATTTACCCACCTGCACCGGTCCCAGACCGCAGTTAAAGCCGATGGCATCTACGCCCAGACCTTCGCACATCAGAGCGGCATCCTCAACCGTAGCACCGGTCAACAGCTTGCCATCCTCGTCAAAGGTCATGGTCACGCAAATTGGCAAATCACAGTTTTCCTTAGACGCCAAAACCGCAGCTTTGATTTCATAGGTGTCGCTCATCGTTTCGATAAGAATAAGATCCGCACCGGCAGCAGCGCCATAGCGCACCATTTCGCCGTAGGCCTCTACTGCCTTTTCAAAGGGCAAATCGCCATAAGGAGCTAACAGCTTTCCTGTCGGTCCCAAATTCAGCGCAACAAATTTATTTTCCATGCCACCGCAGGCCTTCTTGGCAATCGCCACTGCCGCTTCGATAGTTTCCTTGCAGTCCAGGCCGGAGCCTGCCAGCTTCAACGGATTAGCACCGAATGTATTGGATTTTACGATATTGGAGCCTACATCAAGATAACTGCGATGCACAGCCTCTACAATATCGGGGTGTGTAAAATTCCAGCTTTCGGGCAGCTCACCTGGCTGCAGACCGCGTGCCTGCAGCTGTGTGCCGGTGGCACCATCAAAGAACAGCATTTGCTTGCCTAACAATTCCTTAAAATTCATAAATTAAATCTTCTCCTCAAACTTTCTTAATATCAGTATCTCTGTAAGGACAGTTTATATTACTGCAGGTCATACATTTATTCTGCACGCAGGCAGCATCTTCCGATAAGCCGATGATTGCCGTCACCGACTTGGACGGAGCCATCATCAGTCCGTCCGTCAGCGTCAGGCCGATGCGCTTGGCACAGTTCAGCACAGCGAACAGCTGACACTGCTCCTCCAGCGGCCAATCTCCGTAACCAGGCGAAAAGCGCGGACGCTGCAGCAGACCGCCGGTTTCAGCCTGCGCCTGCACTTCATCGCAATAGCTTTCAATCAGCGCCGCTGCCACAGCCTGAGCCGCCGCACCTTCAGCAACGCTGATGAGCGCAAGGCGGCGGATAGCTGCGTCCACCCTGCTGCCGAGCGTTGCGCCCATCAGCAGTACCGTGTCGCAACCCTTTAAATGACGCGCCAGCGCACGCGAATGAAAGCGTACGCCGCAATCCAGCGTTACGCCTGCCTCATCTGCCGTTATCGCATGCTTTTGCAGCACATAGCGTGCCTGCACCTCATTGCGCAGCTTCAGATAAACCGTATCCACTAAAATTTCTGCTGCCTTATCTCCCGGCTTGGCCCGCAGATAGCGCAGCGCTTCCTTTTGCTTAAATTCCATAACAATAACCTGACTTTTGCGCCATAGCGCAAGACTATTTATCTACAATCTCTCCGAGATTATTCATAATACCGGCAAAAATTTCCGGCTTGTTCATCGTATAGATGTGTACATTGTCAAAACCATTGGCAATAAAATCAATAATTTGACCGGTAGCATAGGCGATACCTGCCTGCTTCAGTGCCTCCGGCTTATCGGCAAATTTTTCTACCATCGCACGGAACTGCGGCGGCAGCTTAGTACCGCTCAGCTGGCAGATACGGATAATCTGCTTGGCATTTGTCACCGGCATAATACCCGGCACTACCGGCACATTGATGCCTGCACGCAGCAGGCGGAACATATAGTTATATAAAATCGTATTATCAAAAAACATCTGCGTCACTAAAAAGTCAACGCCGGCATCTACCTTGTACTTGGTGTTTTCTATATCCTGTTCCAAGGAACCGGATTCGGGATGGCCTTCGGGATAAGCAGCACCGCCGACGCAGAAATCGCCTTGCTGCTTCACAAAACGCATCAGCTCACTGGCATGGGCAAAGCTGCCGATTTCCTCACCATGCATATCTGCCGGGATATCGCCGCGCAGTGCCAGAATATTTTTTACGCCAAAGCCCTGCAGCTGTCCAAGTACCTCTGCCAGCTTTGCTTCATCAGCCTTTACACAAGTCAGATGAGCCAGAGCCGGCATGCAGTTATCCTCTACTTTTTTGGCCAGTGCTGCCGAATAGCCTACCGTGCTGCCGCCTGCGCCATAGGTGACGCTCATATAGGACGGCTTGCTGGCTGCAATTTTGTTGACAATCTCCAGACTGTTTTGCAGCTCTGCGCCCTGCTTAGGCGGAAACAGCTCGCACGACAGATGAATTTTACCGTTTTTTAAGATATCAATTATTTTTTCCGATGTCATAATAATCCCCCAAAATCAAAAGCATTCGTATGACATTTTAACAGTTAGCGACATCTTTGGCAAACAAAAAGCAGAAGAAATTAACTAATAGGCGATAAAACCTACCAAAATGATAAATATGTTACACACTAAAAATCCCGCAACCAAATAAGCTGCGGGATTGAATTTCGTTGGCGGAGACGGTGGGATTCGAACCCACGTGCCGCGCAAACGGCAAACTGATTTCGAGTCAGCCGCGTTATGACCACTTCGCTACGTCTCCATTATTCTGTTATGGCGAAATATTCGCATCAGGTTAACATTAATATTATATAGGAAAAATCCCGTCTTGGCAACCGCCTGCCGAAATTATTCCTGCGGCGCGCCAGCTTCACTCTTGCGCTTCGCCTTGTTTTCCTGACGGCGACGGCGGAAAAAGTCGCGCATCACCTGCGCGCATTCCTCCTCACAGATGCCGCTGACAACCTCCGCGCAGTGATTAAGATTAGGATTCGTAATGATATTGAAAATGGATTCCGCACCGCCGGCCTTCACATCAGGACAGCCATAAACAACGCGGTCGACACGGCCGTTAACAATGGCACCGCTGCACATCGGGCAAGGCTCAACGGTAACGTAAAGCGCACAGCCGCTCAGACGCCAACGCCCCAGACGCTCGCAGGCCTCACGGATGACGATGACCTCAGCGTGCGCCGTTGCGTCATGCCACGTTTCACGCATATTGTGCGCAGCGGCGATAACCTCGCCCGTTGTCATGTCCGCCAGCACCGCGCCGATAGGAATTTCACCAAGCTCTGCGGCCTTGCGTGCCTCCACCAGTGCCAGCTGCATATACTTTTTATCGTCCATCAGGCATCCTCCACCGCTTCCATCAGCAGCTCCCATTTTTCCATCAGCTCGGCAATGGTTTGCTCGTATTCCTCATGCTCTGCTGCCATAGCTGCACTATGCTCAGGACTGGTGTGATTTGCCGGGTCCGCCATCTGCTTTTCCAAAAGGCCCATCATAGCCTCCTGCTCACGAATTTGCAGCTCTACCTTAGGCAGCAGTCGCGCAGCCTCATCAGGACTGTAACGGCGCTTTTTATCCTCCTGCTTTTTCGATTTCACAGGGGTTGCGGCAGTCTGCTGCTGCTTTTTAGCCTGCGCCTCCGCATAGGCCGCAGCCTTTTCCGCTTCCTCCTGTGCCTGCGCCAAAGCAGCAGCCTTTTTCTGCTTTTCTTCAAGGTAAAAATCGTAATTTCCCTTGTAGTCCTTAACCTCTAAATTCTCAATCTCCCAGATGCGGTCAGCAACCTCATTGACGAAATAACGGTCATGGCTGACTACCAGCACTGTGCCGTCAAAGGCCTCCAGCGCAGCCTCTACCGCTTCACGCGCCATAATATCAAGATGGTTCGTCGGTTCGTCAAGCACCAAACAGTTGGCGCCGTCCAGCACCAGCTTCAGCAGCACCAGACGCGCCTTCTGACCGCCGCTCAGCTCGCCGATTTTTTTGAACACATCATCACCGTGGAACAGCATACCGCCAAGCATCGAGCGTATATGTTCTTCCGTAAAGCCGTATTCAACAACAAAGTTTTCCAACAGCGTCTGCTCCGGGTTCAGGCGCTCATAGCTCTGCGAAAAATAACCGATCTGCACTCTGCTGCCAATCTTTGCCTTGCCCTTAAGCGGTGCAATTTCACCCAAGATAGTACGCAGCAGCGTCGTCTTACCGGTGCCGTTGGCACCCAAAAGCGCCGCCTTTTCACCGCGGCGTAGTGTAAGGTTAATGCCCTTGGCCAATACCTTCTCGCCGTAGCCGATGGTGAGGTCCTCCATAATCAGCACTCTGTCCGCACATTCGGCAGCCGGCGGCAAACGCAGCTCAAACTCCTCGTGCTGCACCGGCGCATCAATACGCTCCAAACGGTCCAGCTGTGACTGACGGCCGCGCGCCATTTTGCTCTTGATGCCAGCCTTGAAGCGACGGATATAAGCCTCCGTGCGCGCAATATAATCCTGCTGTGCATTGTAGGCAGCAGTCAGCGTACTGCTCTGAATCGCCTTCTGCTCCAGATAGCGGCTGTAGTTGCCCTTGAAGGATTGCAGCTTGCCGCCTTCCATCTCCAGAATACGCATAGCAACATTATCAAGGAAGGCACGGTCATGGCTGACAACGAGCAGACCGCCCTTAAATTCCTGCAGATACTTTTCCAGCCACTGCGTCATTACAATATCCAGATGGTTTGTCGGTTCGTCCAGAATCATGAAGTCGGGATTACGCACCAGTGCCGCCGCCAGCATCAGGCGTGTTTTCTGACCGCCGCTCAGCGTTGCCGCGTCATGCTGCCACCAGTCCTCGGTGTAGCCCAAACCGATAAGCACACGCTTAATGCGGTTTTCGTAATTATAGCCGTCAATAAATTCGTAACGTTTAAGTACGCGTCCGTATTCCTCCAGGCAGCTGTCCAGCTTTTCGCCCTGCAGCTTGCCGGAATCAGCCTCCAGCTGTGCCAGCTTTTGGCGCAGGCTGCTGATTTCCGGGCAGGCTGTCTGCATAAACTGCCAGATAGTACCTCTGATATCGGTAAAGCCCTGCTGTACATAGCCCACACTGATACCGGGCTCGAATTTTACCGCACCGCTGTCAACCCATTCAGGCTGCAACAAACAACGCAGCAGCGTCGTCTTGCCGCTGCCGTTGACGCCTACAAGACCGACATGCTCGCCCTGCTCTACCATGAAGCTGACGTCCTTAAATATTTCATGAATGCCAAATGCTTTGGCTATTTTATCTACTACTAATTGCATAACCATTCTCCTTTTAATAACTATTATAACACCTTCCGGCATTATACTCAAAAGGCTCTGTTATATTCTTATATTTTCGTGCATTACATAAAAAGAGGCTGCCGCATCAGCGGCAACCTCCATATACTTTTAAGATTTATGAGCCATAGCAACCTGAGTTTTGGTCTGAACCAAGCTCTTGTGATGCTTGCGCCAACGATAGCACAGCATCGGCACCACCAACATCGGTACACCTGCATACAGCGTCTGGCGTAAATCCGGTGTCAAAGCAATTACTGCCAGGCAGAAAACCTGCGACCAGATACCGAAATGCGTAACATACGGGAAGAACGGTGTTTTATACTTCAGAGTATCCTCCTTGCCTTCGGCAATCAGACGGCGGCGGAAATTATATTGGCTCCAGCAAATGGAAATCCAAGCCATTGCTCCGGTAAAGCCGGATACTGCCAGCAAATAAGTATACAGTGTAGAATCGGGATTAAAGGTGTAGAAAACGATAACTGCCCAGCAGGCGCACACAGAAACGATAATGGAATTCTGCGGCATACCGTTTTTATTGAGCTTGCCTAAAAACGCCGGTGCCATATCCATACGAGCCAGTGCATGCAGCGCACGAGCACCGCCGTACAGGCCGGAGTTAGCACAGGAAACACCTGCAACCAGCACTACAAAAGCAATCGCGGAAGCTAAGCCGTCAAAGCCGTATTCCGCCAAAGCAGCAGCAAACACGCTCTCCTTCAGGCTGGCCTTATCCCACGGCATAATGGACAGCAATAATGTAATAGGAATGATATATAAAGCAATGACACGCCAGGAAACATTACGAACCGCAATAGGAATGCTTTTAGCAGGATCCTTGCATTCGCCCGCAGCCAGACCGATAATTTCGGTACCCTGGAAGTTAACCAGAATAATAACCATGGTCAGCACAATCGGCCAATATCCCTGGGGAGCAAAGCCGCCTTGGCCAAGCAACACCTTAGCGCCTAAATAGCCCTGGTCACCTACAAGACCACAGACTATTAAACCGGCAACGCCGCAAAAGCCAACAAGGGCAGCAATTTTGATAATAGAAAGCCAAAATTCGCTTTCACCAAAATTATCAACATGAAAAAGGTTAATTACAGTCACCAGCAGGCCAAAAAAAATTGCCCACCACAGCTGACTGACGGCAGGTACAAAATTATTCATAATAATACCCGCAGCAATCATTTCAGACGGCACATAAGCCATCCAGTTCAGCCAATAGGCCCAGCCAACGCCACAAGCCCAGGTTGAGGATATATTCTCACGTGCGTAGGTAACAAAGGAACCGGAAATAGGCTTGGCTACAGCCAGCTCCGCCAGGCACAGCATAACGCATAAGACGATTGCACCGCCAAAAAGATAAGAAAGGATAATAGCAGGTCCGGCCTGCTCAATCGCATATCCGGCACCTAAAAAATAACAGCTGCCGATGATGCCACCTAAAGAAATCATCTGTAAGTGTCTGTTCTTTAAACTTCTATTCATGGATTGCTCGTTCATTACCTTAATAACACAACCTTTCTTGAGCATATGTGTGGAACCTTCCGTTCCACCTTAATTCTTGTGATATGATTTTACTACAAAAAACCGCGTTTGTATAGCAAAAAATGCACTAAAATCAGCAATTTTACAAAAAAAATCTATTTTCCTCTTTTTTCCGCTGTTTTGCATCATTTTCAAGCAGACTTCTTCGCAATTCTATGCAAAAAATACTCCCCCGCCATCCCAGCAATGACAAGGGAGTAAACAAAGAAGGCTACTCTAAAGATGATTGAAAAGACTCCAGCAATGCATGCAGATACAGCCAAGCGCACTTACGAGCAGCATGCAGATTACCGAAAGCCTAATACCGTTTTTCAGTAAATCATCAGGGTTCAAACCGTAGGTTACACCTACGGCACGTGTGCTGACCGGCAGAATAAAAGCACAGTTAACGGCAACAATCGAGGTCAGGATATAAGGAATGGGGTTCAACCCCAGCTGCTGCGAAATGCTTTGTACTACCGGAATTGAGATAGAAGCCGCCGCGGTATTGCTGCTGATTTCCGTCAGGAAGGTAGCAAAGAGCGTCAGGCTGAACATCGTTTCCCAGCCTCCGCTTAACGGCAGCAGCGTAATTACCTTGGCAATCTGCGTTGCCGCACCGGTCTTTGTAATCAGCTGGCCTAATGCCAGACCGCCGGAAAAAAGGAAAATCATACCCCACATGATGCCCTTTTCAGCCTCACGCCATGTAAGGAGCAGCTGGCCTGTTTCGTTGCGCAGCATAAAGGTGAGCATACCGAAGGTGAAGAAAACATAGGCAGGCTTCATCAACGTCAGATACTGCACGTAAAGCGGACGGACGAAGGCCAAACCTGTTGCGAGAATAAAAAGCCACAGTCCTAATTTTTCACCGCGGCTCATCGGCCCGAGCTTTTCATAGGCAGCACGGAAGTATTCCTTGCCGCCGTCAAGACGTTTAACAGGCAAAGGCAGATGCAGCAGATAAGCCAGAATGAGCAACATGATGATGAACAAAAGCGGCAGAAAGCGGATAACCCAATCCACATACATGAATTCGTGTCCCGTGAGCTTTTCCAGATAACTGATTGCTACCAGATTAGAGCTGCTGCCCAAAGGTGAGCCGAATCCGCCGAAGCCTGCGCCCCAAACGATGGCCAGCAGAATCGGTGTTGCTACGGGATTATTTGTAATCTGCTGCTGCCCTAAAAAGCGCAGCATGCTTACAGCCACCGGCAACAGAATCATAACAACGACGACGTTGGGCAGAAAGATGGACAGCAGCGTTGAAGCCACCAGCCAGACGCATATCTGCTCGCGCATCGATGTTCCCAAGCCGCAAAGGCTTTTTATCGCCAAACGCTTATCAAGGTGTGTTTTTTCCCACACCAGACTGATAAGGTCACTGCCGACCAGCAGCACGACGATTTCCGAAAAGTATTTGCTGATAATCCCCTCCATCGGCACCATGCCGAAGATAGCATTCAGCGGAATCGGCAGCAGTGAGGTGACGGCGATATTTACCGGCCGCAGCACCCACCAAAGGCCCATCCAGAAAATTGTAGCAATGGCAGCTGCCTGCTTAAATTCAATCACAGGCGCTAATACAAGCAGCACGGCCAGAAAAAGTAAGGGACCCGATAAAACGTTCAACGAGCGGTGTTTTTTCATAAATAACAGCTTCCTCTCCGAATTCAATAGTAGTTTTCCTTCTATTTTTGCATTTACTTAATTCTACTCCCGTTCTATAATTAAGTAAAAGACTTTATTTTGATTAATATAATCATATTTTTTGATATTTTAAGGAGATGCTGCTATGGATTTCGCTTTTTACAGAAACTTTATCACTGTTGCCGAAACAGGTAATCTCAGCGCCGCGGCCAAACGTTTGGGGATTGTACAACCGGCGCTCAGCGCACAGATGAAGGCTATCGAAAGAAACTACGGCGTGCAGCTTTTCAAAATGCAGCGCGGTAAGCGCCACATTGAACTGACGGAAGCAGGCGAAACCTTTTTGCAGCAGGCGCGTCAGCTGTGCAATACGGAAGATGATATCAGCCTGCGTATGCAGGCCTTCGGCAGGCGTGCCGCAGGTACGCTGCGCTTCAGCGTGTCACACGTGCGTACCGACTATTTCCTGCGCAGCTATCTTATTCCCTTTGCCAAGGAAAATCCCGGCATCAGCTATCAGTTTCACGATGCTACGGTAGAGCAGCAACAGCAGCAACTGGAGGCGGGCAGTATTGACTTTGCCTTTGCCAATGCGCCACTGCCTGCGGCGCACAATTTTGCTACTATCAAGGTGCAGCGGGAGAGTTTTTATGCTTTCTATAATGTTGAATTTGCGGTTCCGTGGGCAAATAAAAGCATGCTTTCGCCGGAGGATTTGGCGGGTGTGCCCTTGTGCTGTAATTATGGCAGCTATGCGCTTTTGCGCAGTGTGTTTAAGGATTATGCGGTTAAGCCTAATGTCGCCTTTATTGCTACTACGGCGGAAAGTGCGCTTACTTTTGCTACAAGCGGGCTTGGGGTCGCGGTTGTTGCGGCGTTGGAGAGTGATGCGGTACCGCCGGGGATGGTGCGGCGGCAGGTGGTTGACAATAAGCTGCATTTTGATCAGACGTTGTATTGGAGTAAGGAGCATAAATTATCGCCTGCGGCGGAGAGGTTTTTGGAGTTTTTCCGCAAGAGGATTTAAGCTTGTTACTTTTCCACGGAAGGAAAAGTAACCAAAAGTCCTTTGACCGCGCGCAGGATTCCGGTGCTTTTCGCCATGCGTTTGCCGCGAACCGAAGTTACGTTGGTGTGCTATAGAAGAAAGCGATGTCGGTTGAGCGTCAAACGAAGGAGAAGTTCCCAAAACAGCGCAGGCTGTGCGAACAAAGACGCTCGACTGTAGCCAGCATCCGTTCCTGTCCGGCGCGGCACGGAGTATGTGGAACGTGCGGAGGGAAAATTATATATGCGAAGCACAAAAAACGCCCACGTTCTTTCGAACGCGAGCGTTAATTTTTTGCTGTTATTCTTTTGGTGTTGCTTCGTCTGCATTAGCAGCAGCTTTCGGTGCATCTGCTTCAGCAGCAGGAGCTTCAGCCTTTGCATCAGCTTCGGCAACGGGAGCAGCAGCTATTTCCTCATCCACAACAGATTGCTGTACTAATTGCAGCTTTTCTTCTGCGGTAAGGATATGACCGTATTTTACCAGCTGGTTGATTTCTTCCTCTTCCAGAGTTTCCTTCTCCATCAGAGCTTTAGCAATCACATGCAGCTTGTCGATATTGTCGGACAGCAGCTTTTCAGTAGCAGCATAAGCATCTTCCATAAAGTAGCGTACCTCTTTATCAATTTCGGCTGCCACTTCTTCACTGTAATCCTTGTCGCGGGCAATGTCGCGGCCCAGGAATACCTGATCCTGACGATGACCAAAGGTTACAGGTCCGATGTTTTCACTCATGCCGTATTCGCAAATCATCTGGCGTGCCAGTTGAGTTGCACGCTGCAGATCATTGCTGGCGCCGCTGGAAATTTCCTTCAGCACCAGAGCTTCGGCAACACGGCCACCCAGCAGCACCTTCAGCTCATCGAGCATTTCGCTGCGGGTTGCATAATACTTATCTTCCTTAGGCAGGCTCAGGGTATAACCACCGGCACGGCCACGCGGAATGATGGTAACCTTATGTACAGGGTCAGTGTGTTCAAGCAGCATACCAACGATGGTATGACCGCCTTCATGGTAAGCAGTCAGGCGTTTTTCCTTATCACTGATGACACGGCTCTTGCGCTCCGGTCCCATGATAACACGCTCGGCAGCCTCTTCCATTTCCGGCATATTGATAGCCTTCTTGTCCTTGCGGGCAGTCAGCAGCGCTGCTTCATTAACAAGGTTGGATAAATCAGCACCGGTAAAGCCGGGAGTACGCTGAGCGATTACGTCCAGATTTACATCCTGTCCCATCGGCTTGCCCTTAACATGTACCTTCAGGATTTCGGTACGTCCCTTAATATCAGGACGGTCTACTACAATCTGGCGGTCAAAACGGCCGGGACGCAGCAGTGCCGGATCCAGAATATCAGGACGGTTAGTTGCGGCAATCATAATGATGCCTTCGTTAGCACTGAAACCGTCCATCTCAACCAATAATTGGTTCAGAGTCTGCTCGCGCTCGTCATGGCCACCGCCAAGACCGGCACCGCGCTGACGGCCTACGGCATCAATCTCATCGATAAACACGATGCAGGGTGCACTTTTCTTTGCCTGGTCGAACAAATCGCGTACACGAGATGCGCCGACACCGACAAACATTTCTACGAAGTCAGAACCGGAAATACTGAAGAACGGAACTCCCGCTTCACCGGCAACTGCCTTCGCCAACAAGGTTTTGCCTGTACCCGGAGGGCCATAGAGCAAAACACCTTTAGGAATCTTAGCTCCCAAGTCATTATACTTCTGCGGATGCTTCAGGAATTCGACAACCTCTTCCAGCTCCTGCTTGGCTTCTTCAGCACCGGCAACATCCTTAAAGGTTATCTTCAGTTTTTCCTCATCGTAGCGACGCGCACGGCTCTTGCCAAAGTTCATCACCTTGCCGCCACCGGCACCGCCCTGATTCATCAGCATGAACCACAGGCCTACGATAATCAGCATCGGCAAAATAGAGCTGAGAATGCTCATCCACCAAGGTGGTTGCGGCGGCAGCTCTGCCTTAATGTCTACTTTCTTTGCTTCCAGCTTTTCTACCAACTTGCTGTCATTAGGCGCAACGGTAGAAAATTCCTTGCCATCCTTTAATTTACCGCTGATAACGTTATCAACAATAGTTACCTGTTTGATTTCATCCTGCTGCACATGCTGCATAAAACTGGTATAGCTTATATCGGCAGGCTTAGAATTCTTTTCACCGTAAAGGTCAAACATCCAGATAATCACCATGATAATCAGCAGATAAAAAAGTACGTTCTTAAAAAATTTATTCAAGCACGTAGCCTCCTTCCACTTAGCTCATAATGTTTTTATTATATTATAGATAGGAAAAACTAGCAACTGTTTTATGCAATTTACAGGAACATTCCCCGTTTTTTATTTGCGTGCATATACAGCAGGCTTCAGAATGCCGATAAACGGCAGATTGCGGTAATCACCTGCATAATCCAGGCCGTAGCCTACTACAAATTCATCAGGAATTTTAAAGCCTACGTAATCAGCCTCCAAGCCGTTTACACGGCGCTCGGCCTTGTCGCACAGAGCAGCGGTTTTCAGAGTTGCGGGCTTATAATGACGCAGCATATCGGTGATAGAAGCGAAGGTAACGCCGCTGTCAATGATATCATCGATTACCAGCACGTCCTTGCCCTTGATGTCCTCGCTGACATCCAGCTTAACCTTCACGCTGCCACTGGTGCTGGTTCCGTTGCCATAGGAAGAAGCAACCATAAAGTCTACGCGCAGCGGCATATCAATAGCACGGGTCAGGTCGGTAGCAAACCAGGCAGCACCCTTCAGCAGTACAATGACAACAAGCTCCTTGCCTGCATAATCGGCAGCAATCTGCTTGCCCATTTCCTGTACGCGGGCATCAATTTCTTCTTTAGTCAGCAAAACTGTCTTAATATCGTCATGCATTTTTCATTCTCCTTATACTATACTTTATATTATTTTAACAAAAATAAGCTGTTTATTTTTGTAGACTGCGTTTATTCCCTGCGGCAGCTGGATGATCTTGCCACCGCTGCGCCTAATCAGCAATGAATCAATAGCCTGACTACGCTCGAAGGACAGCTCCTCGCCGCCCAGCTCGAAATACGCGCGTCGCAATACTCTCAGCCTTACGGCACTGTGCAGCGCCGTAAGCTGCATCACTGGCAGGCTGACAGCAGCCTCCTGCCTGCGCGCCAGCTGCCTGTAAACAGCATCAGCCATTTGCTCCAGACACTCCGCATCCTGCGCCAGCAAGGCGGCAGTACGCGCCAACGTCGGCACCACAGCGGGGTTAAAGCTACGCTCCAGATACGGAACAAGCTCCAGACGTACACGGTTGCGCGTATACGCCGTATCAGCGTTGGTGCTGTCGTAGCAGACTGCAATGCCTTCTGCGCTGCAATATTCCTCCAGCAGGCTTTTCGGCAGCGTCAGCAGCGGCCTGATGATATCGCCCTGCTGCGCCCGCATTCCGGCAAGTCCCTGCAGTCCTGCGCCACGCAGCAGCCTTAAAAGCAACGTTTCCGCCTGGTCACCTTCATGATGCGCCGTAACAATCGCCGCAGCGCCCTGCTGCGCTGCTATGCGCCTAAGCGCCGCATAACGCAGGCGGCGTGCAGCATCTTCGGTAGAAAGCCGGTTCTGCGCCGCATAGGCTGCAGCCTGCACATGCTCTGTAAAGCAGGGCAGTCCCCAAGCCTTGCAGGCACGCTGCACAGCCTGCATATCGCGCAGAGCCTCTTCACCACGAAGTCCGTGCTCAACGTGACAGACGCTGTAGCTTCCCCATCCCTGGGCTGCCAAAGCAGCACAGGCATGTGCCAAAGCCAGAGAATCGGCACCGCCGCTAACAGCCAGCAGGTAATGAGCATCCGGCCGCAGCAAATTTTTAATTATTTTGCGCAGCTTGTAGACTGCAGGCGCAATCTGCCTCATAGCATATCTCCTTCAGCAGCGGTTTAAACGTGTCGTATCGCATTTTTCTATGCTATAAAAGAAAAGGCACTCTCAGGAGTGCCATTTCATTAATTACCAGCTTGCTTATTTATCACGTCTGGCACCACGACCACCGCGTTTGGACTCAGTATTACGTTTTAAATCCAGCATACGGTCATCGCTGTCTTTCAGGAATTTAGATAATTTATCCTCAAAGGAAACGGGCGCCATAGGTCTTGCGCTTTGCGGGCGCATACCGCCACGGCGTTCACGATTGTCGCCTTGCGGACGCATACCATTGTTGTTGCGGCGCTCGCGGTTATCGTTTTGCGGACGCTGCGGTCTCGGCTGCGGATTTGCAGGCGGCGGAGTGAGCTGTTTTATAGACAGACCAATTTTGCCGCGATCATCTACAGATAATACCTTAACCTTAACCTTGTCGTGCTCCTTTAAAAAGTCATGCACGTCTTTTACATAAACATTAGAAACCTCAGAAATGTGAATCAGGCCAACCTTGCCCTCAGGCAGTTGGACAAATGCGCCAAAATTGGTGATACCTGTAACTTCACCCTCTACAATTGCACCTACTTCAAGTGACATCGAGAAAAAAATCCCCCTTAAAAATTCTTAATACTCTTGTATTATACTCTTTAATTTTTCATGGTGTCAATAAAAAAAGCAGAACAAAAGCTATCATTTCTTGTTCTGCCTTATTTTTTCTCATCAACTATAAACAGCGGCACCTCATCTTTACCCACCATGTTGTAATCCTCACGGGCGAGCTTTTCAATATAACGCGGGTCATCCAGACGTTTACGCTCTGCCTCCAGCTCAGTCTTCTGTTTTTGTAAAGCAGCAATACGTTGCTGTGTAGCAGCCTGTTCCTGTTTAATCTGATAAATAGAATACTCCTGCTTGCCGATAACGAACAGGCAGGCAACAAACAGCAGCATCATAAAGACATTAAAAGCTTTAGATTTATGTCTTATGCGACGTCTAACCATATCATAGCCCCCCAGCATTGAGTATTCCGCAGTATATCTTTAGAAAAGCCCGGCAGCAGCTGCCGGGCTTAAAGCACTATAACAGCTTATTATTTTACGTTAACAGCATCCTTGAAAGCTTTACCGGCTTTGAAAGCAGGGATGGTTGCAGCAGGAATAACTACCTTCTCACCATTTTGCGGATTTTTACCTTCACGTTCTTTACGAGCACGTGCTTCAAAAGTACCAAAGCCTACTACTTGTACTTTGTCACCCTTAGCAACTACCTCTTTAACGGTTTCCAGAGTAGCGGTGATAGTTTTTTCAACGTCTTTTTTGGTTAAGCCGGCTTTTTCAGCAACAGCAGCGATTAACTCAGTCTTGTTCATCAAAAATTCCTCCTTAATTATGACTTTAGTTATTATTGCAAATGCTTGCGGAGCACGTAACTTCGTAACGTAACTCAAATTTAACTAGCAATAGTATTCTACACTGTCAAACGTTTTCCTGCAAGCCTTTTCCGAAAATATTTATAAATTACGGGGAAAATAGCGTTATTTTAGTAACTTTATTGCAAATTTACCTTATAAATCACTCTTACGCTCCAATTCCTTAGCCTGATTCCAAAATTCATCCAGCTCGTTCAAAGTGAAATCCTGCCATGTTTTGCCGCTGGCTTCCACCTGCTTTTCCACGTAATTAAAGCGGGAAGCGAAACGGTTATTGGTACCATCCAAAGCAACCTCCGGCTCGATACCGTTATGACGCGCATAATTTACCACAGCAAACAGCACATCGCCAAGCTCACTCTCGGCAGCAGCCTTATCGCCTGCCTGCAAAGCCTCCTGCAGTTCGCCCAGCTCCTCCTGTACCTTAGCCCATACAGATTCGCTGTCCTGCCAGTCAAAGCCGACCTTGGCAGCCTTGCTCTGCAGCTTATAGGCACGCAGCAGCGCCGGCAGTCCCTGAGATACGCCATCCAATACATGCTTGCGCTCCTGTTTTTCCTGCTTTTTGATAGCTTCCCAATTTACCAGCACCTCATCGCTGTTGTCGACATGTGTATCGCCGAAAACATGCGGATGACGGCGGATAAGCTTATCCGTAACCTCGTCGATAACATCCTGCAGATCAAAGCGTCCTGCCTCCTGTGCCATGCGGGCATGGAAAACAACCTGCATGAGCACGTCGCCAAGCTCCTCACGCATGCCATCAACGTCGTCAGCGTCCACAGCCTCCAGATATTCGTAAACCTCTTCAATCATGTTACTGCGGATGGATTTATGTGTCTGCTCTCTGTCCCAAGGGCAGCCGTCAGGCTCGCGCAGAGTGCGCATAACATCAGCCAAAGGCTGGATGTCGAAATCATCAAAGCCTGCTTCTGGCAAAAAGTCCTCCGCATAGCCTTCTTCTTCGCCTTCCTCGGCAAAATCGTCATCATCCTCGCCAAAGGTAATAATACTGGGAACAGCTTCCGCATCGTCAACCTTTTCAAATACGGTATCCTCTGCTCCCTCAGCCATCGGCGGAATATAGGCGCTCGTAAGATGGTCGATATTCGGCTGTCTGTCCAACTCGAACAGCTTAATCGGACGGCATTCCTCATCAGGCAAACCCAGATTACGCAGGAAATAAATTTCGTATTCGTCAGGCAGTACATCCATCAGCGCAATTTTCAAATCGCTGGCCACCATCTGACTATAAACCTGAGTAATCATCAGCGGATGCTGTCCGGCACTTGCAATCTCCGCAAAATCCTGCGCGTCAATAATCTGCAGGCCGGCAATCGGGTCGATGCCCAGCTCAACGTAAGCCAAGTCCAAGAAGCTCATAGAAGGCTTAATAACCAGCTTAATGCCCTGCGCCTTTGCAGCGGTGCGCATTAAAACAACGGTCTTTTCCGCAACCAACGGGCTGCCGGGTACAGCATAAACAACATCGCCGTTGTGCGCTGCTGCCAGCACACGCTCGACAACACTGTTATATACCTCCTCAAAGGAAGCAGCCTTTTCGTATAAATCGTCACATGAAGTAAATTTTACGTTTTGCTTTTCCAGCTCGGCAACGGTAGGATGCACCGCCGTGCGCAGGATAACCTGAGCGCAGTTTTGCAGAAGCCCCATAGTTTCCAACGAAAGATGTCCCACAGCACCGGGGCCTAAGCCGACAATTGTAATTGTTCCCATGATAATACGCCTTCTTTCTTAATTATTTAAAAAATCGTTTCACTACCGGCAGCTGACGCAGCTCCTGTCTGTTCAGCACGCCTAAAAGCGGCAGCAATATGATATAGCTTATCCCGGCAGCCAGCATAGCAGCGATTGTTGCCAAAGCAGGCGATGCACCGCCAAGCAGCACATGCGCTTCTACGGCCACAGCACCCATCATCGCTGCTGCGGCAATGATTTTCGCAATACTGAGCCAGGAAAATCTTATACTGAATTTATACAACGCTATAATATTTAACAGCGCCGTCACGCCAAAGTTAATATTCGTTGCCCACGCTGCGCCGGCAATACCGTATTCCACATTCGTCAGTTGGAGAACGGCAACCAGCTTGGCTACAATACCGATAAGCATATTCAGCATCGGCAGATTGGTGTGCCCCATTCCCTGCAGCATACCTGTTGTCACCTGCTGCAGGCCTAAAAGGCAGATGGCAGGCGCCGAATGCATAATAGCAACGCCAGCCTTCGCCGTACCGTACAGCAGACAGCTGATAGGCTCTGCCAACACCCACATGCCTACGGAAGCAGGCACAGTTATCAGGCAGCACAGCTTCATCGCGGTCGCCGCCTTTTGCCCGATAATCTGCCATTTATTCAAAGCAAAGGCTTCGGAAACAGCAGGCACAAGGCTTGTTGCCAGCGACATCGTCGGTATCGTGGCCATTAACAGCAATGGCTGTGCCATGCCTGCCAGATAGCCGAACTGCGCCGTCGCCTGCTCCACACTAAGACCGCTGTCAATCAATCGGCCGGGCACCAGCAATACGTCAATGCTGCTGGTAACAGGCACGAGTATATTGGCGCAGGACACTGGCAAAGCCAACAGCAGCAGGCGCTTAATCAATACTCTGCTGCGCACAAGCTCGGCAGCAGGTACCTGCTCCACCTGCCACTGCTTACGGTAATAGCGATAAAAGCAGCCCATAACCACAAGACCGGTCAAGCTGCCCGGGACAGCGCCGAAGGCAGCACCGGCAGCAGCGTATTCCAGACCGTAGGGCAGCAGCACATACGCCAGCACCACCATCGTCACTACGCGGATAAACTGCTCTACAATCTGCGATACCGCAGGCGGTATCATCAGCTGATGTCCCTGAAAATAGCCGCGGAAGCTGGCTAAAATCGTAGCAAAGAAAATTGCCGGTGTCAGCGCTATAAGCGAATAATAGGCACGCGCATCGGTAATCACGCCGGCATCCACCAGCCAGCCAGCCGCCAGCACCAGACAAACCGCCAGCACAGCGCCCACGCAGGCCATCAGGCGCAGCGAAATGCGAAACACCTGACTCACATTAGCATAGTCCTTCTGCGCCAGAAAGCCTGCGACAATAATCGATATTGCCACCGGAATGCCGGCCGCAGAAATCGCAAGCAGCAAAAGGTATACGGGATAGGCCATCTGGTAAAGTCCGATACCCTCGCCGCCCAGCAGACGTGAAAGCAGGATGCGGTTCACAGAACCGATAACCTTTACCATCAGTCCTGCCAATGTCAGAATCATTGCGCCGCGCAAAAATTTATCACTGCTCATCTCCTGCTTTCACCTCCTTTAATCAATCTTCCAATATCAGAGCAGGCAAAGTCTGCTCCAGCCACGCCAGGGGCTCCTGCTTTGACGTACCCATTCTGTACGTCAGCTGCTGCTCCTGACCGTTTTTCAATGTCATCGTCTTAGGATGCTGCATCAGCAGCTTCAGAACGGCCTCCGGGTTTACCTGTGCCTTCTCTCCGAAGGTCAGGCGGATAATACCCTGATGCACATTTACGCCACGGATTTTCAGCACTCGGCACAAGCCCTTAAGCGCTGCCAAACGCCAGAGCATTTCCACCTCAGGCGGCGGATTGCCGAAACGGTCGATAATTTCGTCCAGAAAATCCTCACGCTGTGAATATTCCAGCTCGCTGAAGCGACGATACAGCTCCATTTTATAACGCGGATCCGGAATATAGCTGTCCGGAATATAGGCCTCTGCCTGAATTTCCAGAACCGGCTCCGGCTCAGGCTCGGCCTCCTTACCGTTTTTCAGGCGTTCAATGGTTTTTTCCAGCATCTCGCAATAAGCGGCAAAGCCTATGCCGGTAATATGTCCGTGCTGCTGTGGTCCCAGCAGATTGCCGGCACCGCGGATTTCCAAGTCACGCATAGCAATCTTAAAGCCTGCGCCCAGCTCAGTAAAATCACGGATAGCCTGCAGACGCTTTTCGGCAATTTCACTCAGCGCCTTATTAGGCTGATAAACAAAGTAGGCATAAGCAAGACGCGAGCTGCGTCCTACACGTCCGCGCATCTGGTAAAGCTGCGAAAGGCCGAAATTGTCGGCACCGTCGATAATAATCGTATTCGCCAAAGGTACGTCCAGACCATTTTCCACAATCGTCGTACACAAAAGCACGTCGCATCCGCCCTCATAGAAGGTAATCATGGCATCCTCTAATGCGTCCTCATTCATCTGCCCGTGGGCAATTTTGATGCTGATGCCCGGTACCAGACGGCGCAGCTTGGCAGCCAGCGGCTCCAGAGCGCTTACTCTGTTACTGATATAGTAAATTCTGCCGCCGCGGCGCAGCTCACGCTCCAGCGCTTCCTTAATCATGCCGTCGTTATATTCGCTGACATAGGTTTCAACAGGCAGACGGTCCTCCGGCGGCGATTCGATAACGCTCATATCACGGCCGTTGACCAATGCCATATGCAGCGTACGCGGAATAGGTGTCGCAGAAAGCGACAAAACATCTATGCCGAGATGCCATTTCTTGATTTTTTCCTTTTGGGCAACACCGAAGCGCTGCTCTTCATCGATAATCAGCAGGCCGAGGCTGGTAAAATTCACATCCGGCTGCAGCAGACGGTGCGTACCGATAAGAATATCCACCTTACCGTCAGCCACCTCCTGCAGAACAGTGCGCTGCTCCTTCGGCGTACAAAAACGGTTCAGCAAGCGAACCTCTACGCCGAAATTGCGCACGCGCTCCTTGAACGTAATATAATGCTGCTGTGCCAGCACTGTTGTAGGCGCCAGCACCGCCACTTGCTTGCCGTCAAGCACAGCCTTAAAGGCAGCACGCAAGGCTACCTCAGTTTTGCCGTAACCAACATCACCGCAGAGCAGACGTTCCATCGGCTGCGGCTTTTCCATATCAGCCTTGATTTCGGCAATCGCCTTCAGCTGGTCCAGTGTTTCCTCATAGGGGAAGGCTGCTTCAAAGTCCTTTTGCAGCTGACAGTCCGGCGAAAAAGCATGTCCAGGCATAATCTGCCGCTGTGCATACAGACGCAGCAGCTCCTCCGCCAGCTCCGTAATCGCCTTAGCCGCCTTGGCCGTAGTGCGTTTCCAGTCATTGCCGCCCATTTTCGACAGACGCGGCACACTGCCCTCGCTACCGACATATTTATGCAGCATACCGACCTGCTCAACAGGAACATAGAGCTTATCGTCACCGGCATAGGCCAAAAGCAAATAATCACGGTGGATGCCGTCAACCTCGACGTTTTCTACGCCTATATAACGGCCGATACCATGAACCTTATGAACAACGTAATCTCCGGCCTTGATATCCGAAAAATACTGCAGCTGCTGGCCCTGGTTTTTGGTATGCAAGCGCTTGCGCTTCTGCATGCCGAAAATATCATTTTCCGTCAGCAGCAGCCATTCTTCATCCCAGAAGCGAAAGCCGTGATCCAAATCGCCGTAGGTAACATTAACAACTCCCGGCTCAAAGCTCTTTTGGGCAAAATGTCCCTTTAGTCCGTAGTTGCGCAGATTATCCGCAAAACCACGGGCCTTAATGCTGCCGGAAAGCATAATCAGCGGCGTAATTCCCTCCGCCAGCCAGTTCTGCAAATCCTCCACCAGCAAATTAGTATTCTTATTATACGGCGCAACCGCGCGCACCGGTATATTCAGCGAAGGCAGCTGCTGCAGATAGCTGTGTCCCAACGCCGATACCAGCATGGCACCGTTGGCGGCCAGCTGCTCTATAAGCTCCTGTTTGTTGAAAAGCTCGGAGGCATGCTCCTTGTTTTCCTTGTCCAGCTTTTCCAGCATACTGAAAACATGCACCGGCTCATCAACAACTACCATAGTATCCGCAGCGCAATATTCAAAGATATCGGCATCATAGCTGAAGCTTTCATCCACCTTCAGCGGAGCAATTTTGATACTGGTGAGAGTCTGCAGACTGCGCTGGCTGTCAACATCAAAGCTGCGCATAGCGTCAAGCTCGTTGTCGAACCATTCGATGCGTACCGCAGCACTGCTGTTAATCGGGTACACGTCCAGAATATCGCCGCGCAGGCAGAACTGTCCCAAAGCATCAACCTGCTCCGTACGCTCATAGCCCAAATCAAGCAACGCGGCAGCTATATTACGCTGTTCGTGCTCCTCGCCGACAGCGAGCTGCAGCGCCTTGCCGGACATACCGCTCGGACGCAGTTGCTTTTGCTGCAGCGCTTCTGCCGTAATAAAGACTATGCCACGCTCCTCACCGCTCAAAAAGCGCAGTGCGGCCGCACGTCCTGCCTGCAGCTCCAGGCTCTGCGTATCGGCCTGCACACGCGGCAAACTTACAGGATAAAGCTCCTGCATAGGTAAATCCGGGTACAGATAGTTAAGTTCGCGGCGATAGGTACGGATTTCCTCACGCGAAGCAGTAATAAAGGCCATACTGCCCTTGCCGCCCAGCAGCTTATCTGCGGCAGCAAAAAAGACCGGCTTGCTGCTTCCAGCCAACCCGGTTAAAATACAGGCCTGTTTTTTCTTTTGATATTCGGCCGCCTGCCGCACTTCCTTGACAGCGGCAACCTTATTGACTAATAAATTTTCCATAGGCTATACAAATTGATAAATAGGGCTGTTACAAACGTAACAGCCCTATAATCTGTTTTAAAATCAGAGCTTAACAGCAAGTACTTTGCGGTCCATGCTGTGAATAGCATCAACGAAACGTACGGTGCCGGTTTTGTAACGGGCAGAAATAGTATGAGTACGTACGCCGTCGCCGAAGTAACGCAGACCGTTCAGCATGTTGCAGTTGGTAATAGCGGTAGCAGTAAACATGCAGTCATCGCCTTTTACCAGATCATCCAGAGTCAGCACCTTGTTAACATCAGCAATACCCATCTTCAGGCAGCGTTGAACCTGTGCTTCGTCTTCGGGAACCAGACGAGCTTGCATATCGCCGCCCAGGCATTTAACAGCAGCAGCACCCAGAACACCTTCCGGAGCGCCACCCTTACCAACGTACATATGCACGCCGCTGCCTTCGATGCAGCATTCAACGATCGGGTTAACGTCGCCGTCGGTAATCAGGGAGATACGTGCGCCGGCTTTACGGATTTCGTCCATCAGGCCGTAATGACGTTCGCGGTCCAGCAGAACTACGTTCAGGTCGCTTACTTTACGGTCCATTGCTTTAGCAACGCGTGCCAGGTTTTCGCTGATCGGAGCATTGATATCGATGCAGCCTTTAGCACGGGGGCCGACAGCGATTTTATCCATGTACATATCAGGAGCATGCAGCAGGCAGCCACGCGGAGCGATAGCAATAACTGCGATAGCGCCGTTTTGTCCTTTAGCAACCAGGTTGGTACCTTCAATCGGGTCAACAGCGATATCAACCTCAGGGCCGCCGGCACCTACTTCTTCGCCGATATACAGCATCGGTGCTTCATCCATTTCGCCTTCGCCGATAACAACGGTACCTTTAATATTTACGGTATCAAAGGCTGCGCGCATAGCGTCAACAGCCAGACCGTCAGCACCGTTCTTGTCGCCTCTGCCTACAAGATGACCGCAGGCAATAGCTGCCGCCTCGGTTACACGTACAAATTCCAAAGAAAGCTCTCTGTTCATTCTTCACAACACTCCTTAATATAATTTCATATGGTAATAGCACTGCTTGTGCAGCGCAAGAGAATTAACTCTATGTCTAACCTTTATTATGACACGTTTATTCTGATTAATCAATCTAAATTTTATTTACAGCAACAGCATCAGGCAAACCTGCCACGGCAAAACAAAGACAATATACAGCAAAAACAGGCTGAACACTACGGTTACACCTGCACGGAAGGCATCTACAAGGTACACTGCCTCCAATGACCGCACCAGAAGATACAGCATCCACAGACAGCCTATAAGAAACAGCACACCTAAAAGCGGCAAGCCGTTAAGCCCCATCCTTCCCGCAAGCAAGGCTCCCGGTGTGAGCAGCAGAAACGGCAGCGTAGTATACCCCAAAAGGCAGATGAGCCCGACAGGGTCGCCTGCCAGCGCACCGAAGGTTTCCATAATGCCGTGCAGCAAAAAACCGTAAAGCGTTAAAGCTGTTCCCGCAATCAGCACCGTAGCAATAATAATGCCGAAGCGCACCTCCAACGGCGAATCCAACAGCCAGCAATTTGTTGCTACGCCAAAAAAGCTGAAGCTGAGAGTGAAATAAAAAGCACTGCGCCAAAGAGAAGGCTGCTTGGCAATCGCAACCATGCCTGCACCGGGCTCAAAAAGTACCTCAAAGGTTTTGCGCCTCATAGCTCATCACCTCGTCATACCGCCTGCCGGCGCCCCGCTCTGCTGCAGACTGCCTGTCAGCTGGTTTACAAGCTCTGTTTTAATCAGCTCCGCAATATGAGCGCTGAGCAGAAACTCCCACGGCTGCTGTTTTTCCTTAGCCTTCACCGGCGGCAAGCCGTCGGCACCAGGCTTAATTTTGCCTAATTCGCCTGCTGCGGCAAGCGCATCGTAATAATCACCGATTTCATCTACCAGGCCCAGATTCTTAGCCTGCAGACCGGTATAAACGCGGCCGTCAGCCAAGGATTTTACCTTGCTTTCTTCCATCTTGCGTCCTACGGCAACAGTTGTCACGAACTGCTCGTAGATTTCGTTGACGATGTTCTGCAAAATAGCCTGTTCTTCAGGTGTCATCGGTCTGTCGCTGCTCATAATATCCTTATAGGGACCGCTTTTAATCTTATTGCTGGTGATGCCTATTTTCTTGAACAGCTCCTCCGTATTCATGTACGGCATATACACACCGATACTGCCGGTAAGCGTTGTGGCATTGGCATAAACCTTGTCACTGGCGCAGGCTGCAATCCAATAGGCAGCGCTGGCACCTGTATTGCCCATAGTTGCCACAATCGGCTTTTTGGTTTTCTCCTTAAAGCGCTTCAGCTCACGTCCGACCTCCTCGGCAGCCGTCGCACTGGCGCCGCCGCTGTCAATACGCAGGACTAATGCTTTGACGCTGTCATCAGCCGCAGCCTCACGAATCTGCTTCATAATGCTGCCGCTTGTTACACCATTGGTCTGGCTGAAAATATTGTCCTTGCTGTCCGCACCGCTGATAATCGTACCGGAAATATTGATTACGGCCACACGGTCAGGTACAGTAACAGTTTTCTCGGCATTGTTATTTCCCTTGAGCAACGAAACGACAAAGCTTAACACAGCCAGAATCAATACCGCACTGATAAAAATTTTCTTAAGCATTCAATCACTCTCCTCCCTAATTTTTAGTATAACATAAGCAAAAACTCCCCTCAGGCGTATGCCTTACGGCAATTGCGCCTAAGGTGCCTAAGAGGAGTATTTTTATTTTCCGAAAGCAACGTCGGCTTAAGCTCAGCGCTTTCAGGATAACCTTATTGGTGATGTTTTACCGCCGCACCTACAAACTCTCTGAATAACGGATGCGGATTTGTCGGACGGGATTTAAATTCAGGATGGAATTGCGCACCGAGGAACCACGGATGCTCGCTCTCAGGCAATTCAACAATCTCTACCAGACGGCCATTAGGCAGTGTGCCGCCTAGAACTAATCCCTTGCCCACAATTTCCTCACGGAAAGCATTGTTGAACTCATAACGATGACGATGACGTTCGTAAATCAGCTCTGCATTGTAAGCCTTGCTGGTCAGCGTATCGGGATAAACCTTACACGGATACAGTCCCAGACGCATCGTACCGCCCAAATCCTCAACATCAATCTGTTCCGGCATCAGGTCGATAACAGGATGTGTGCTGTTCGGATTGAACTCCGAGCTGTTGGCATCAGCCATACCGCAGACGTGACGGGCAAATTCAATTACTGCGCACTGCATGCCCAGGCAAATACCGAAGAACGGAATCTTGTGCTCACGTGCATATTGAATAGCCTTAATCTTGCCTTCAATACCGCGGTTACCGAAGCCGCCCGGCACCAGAATGCCGTCAACACCAGCCATAACCTTATCCATATCCGTATCATCTGCTTCGATTTCTTCAGCATTTACCCAATGGATATCAAGCTCGGTTTCATTGGCAACTGCTGCATGACGCAAGGATTCGGTAATGGAAATATAAGCATCCTGCAAAGCAACGTATTTGCCGACTACAGCAATAGTTACCTTCTTGTCATATTTTTTCAGGATGCGGGCCACCATATCATGCCAGCCCTGCATATCCTTCGGCTTGTCCTCCATTTCCAGCTTGCGCAGGACAATGGTATCAAGTCCCTGCTCCTCCATGAGCATCGGTACCTCATAAATGCTTCTTGCGGTAAGGTTTTGAATAACTGCGTCCGGATCAACGTCGCAGAACATAGCCATTTTTTCGCGCATTTCCTTAGAGATAGGCTTTTCGCTGCGGCAAACGATAATATCAGGAGAAATACCGATGCTGCGCAGCTCTTTGACGCTATGCTGAGTCGGTTTGGTTTTCAGCTCACCGGCTGCGGAAATATACGGTACCAGCGTAACGTGAATATAAAGCACATCGTTCTTGCCGACATCCTTTTTTACCTGGCGGATTGCTTCCAAAAACGGCAGGCTTTCGATATCACCTACAGTACCGCCGATTTCCGTAATAACGAAGTCGGCATTATCCTGTTGGCCTACGCGGAAAACGCGCTCTTTGATTTCATTTGTGATATGAGGAATAACCTGTACGGTACCGCCAAGATAATCGCCACGGCGTTCTTTATTTATTACACTCTGGTAAATCTTGCCTGTGGTCGTATTGGAGTTTTTGGACAGGTTGATATCAATAAAGCGTTCGTAATGTCCCAAGTCAAGGTCAGTTTCCGCACCGTCGTCGGTTACAAAAACCTCGCCATGCTGATACGGGCTCATTGTGCCCGGGTCAATATTGATATACGGGTCGAACTTCTGGATAGTAACCCTATAGCCGCGGCTTTTCAGCAAACGGCCTAAAGACGCAGCAGTGATGCCCTTGCCCAAAGAAGAAACAACGCCGCCTGTCACAAAAATGTACTTGGTATTAGTAGTCATGATTTTTAACCCCCTCAGATTTCATAAAATGCTACAAAAATATTAAATTGTATCTAAACTCACTGCAGGCGGCAAAGCCCAAGGACTCTGCCACCTGCAAAAGAATTTCTTAAATTACATTCTTTCCGGAGCAGAAACGCCCAGAATACCCAAAGCATGACGGATGGTGTGACCAACTGCCTTAACCAAAGCAATGCGGGCTTGTTGCAAGTCTGTATCTACGCCCAGAATACGGCATTGGTTATAGAAGGAGTGGAACAGTGTTGCCAGCTCATAGGTATAGGTTGCCACATGATGTACAGCGCGTTCGCGGGCTGCACGAGCAAGCAGTTCCGGATATTCGCCCAGCTTTTTAACCAGCGCCAGCTCTTCGGGAGCCTGCAGAGTATCCAGCTTCAGCTCGTCCAGAGCTACAGCCTCAATGCCTGCTTCGGCAAGCTGACGGGCAATGCTGCAGATACGCGCATGCGCATATTGGATATAATAAACCGGGTTCTCATTGGATTTTTCGGTAGCCAGAGTCATATCAAAATCCAGCTGGCTGTCTAAGGAGCGCATGCAGAAGAAGTAACGTGCCGCATCAACGCCAACCTCATCCATCAGCTCGCGCAGAGTGATGGTTTCGCCGGTACGCTTGGACAGCTTAACGATATCGCCGTTGCGGTACAGACGTACCATTTGCAGCAGCAGCACCTCCAGCTTATCGGCATCAAAGCCCAAAGCACTTACAGCAGCCTTCACGCGGGCAATATAACCGTGGTGGTCAGCGCCCCACAGGTTGATGATGCGGTCAAAGCCGCGCTCGAATTTGTTGCGGTGATATGCAATATCGGCAGCAAAGTAGGTGGAAACGCCGTTGTCACGGATAACAACGCGGTCCTTGTCATCACCGTAAGCGGTGGAATTAAACCATTTTGCGCCATCCTTTTCATAAACGCAGCCTTTTTCCTCAAGGAATTTGCAAGCCTCACGAATTTTATCGGCATCATGCAGGGATTGCTCGCTGAACCATACATCGAAGGTTACGCCAAAGGCTTCCAGATCTTCTTTCAGGCCTGCCAGCTTTTCTTTATAGGCAATTTCCAGGAATTTAGCCAGACGCTCTTTTTCCTCTAAAGCAACAAATTCCTTGCCATAGATACGGATTATGCGCTGAGCGGTTTCAATGATGTCATAGCCATGGTAGCCGTTTTCCGGGAAAGGAATGCCGGTCGGCATTTCATCCAGCTGTTTAACGGTCAGGTCGGCAGGAACGCCGCCCATTTCCTCCAGCTTCAGCAGCTGCAGGTAACGTGCATTGACAGAAGCTGCCAGATTGTTCATCTGATTGCCGGCGTCATTGATATAATATTCGCTTTCAACATCATAGCCTGCAGCACGCAGCAGGTTAACCATAGCACTGCCGACTGCGGCACCGCGGGCATGGCCTACATGCAGCGGGCCGGTGGGGTTAGCACTTACATATTCAACCTGCACGCGGCCCAAGCCGTTAGCAGGCAGATTGCCGTAGTTTTCACCGGCAGCCAGAATACCTGCCAGCAAATCAGCGGTCCAGTTTTGTTTCAGATAGAAATTGATGAAGCCGGGGCCGGCAATTTCCATTTTATCTACGGAAGCACAGTCCAGATTATCTACAACAGCCTGTGCAATCTGACGCGGTGCACAATGCAGGCTGCGGGCAGACTGCATTGCAAAGTTAGTCGCAAAATCGCCGAATTCCTTTTGTGGCGGAACCTCCAGCATAACCTCGGGCAAAGTACCCGGTTTCAAAGTGCCATTATCGATAGCTTTTTGCGCTGCATCTTTAATGGCAGCGGCTAATAAATCCTTTATATCCAAAGCAAAATCTCTCCTTCTCTTTATTTATTGCTTATTTTGTTTCGTAAATAGGGTCATTAGTCAGTTCAACGCCCAGCTTTTTAAATACCTTGAAATCTCCCTCTGTCAGCATAACGGTGGAATGTGCCTGACAGCCCTTCAGCTCCGGCAGCTTTTCCAGCGCCAGCTTAGCCAGACTGTCCGTTGCAGCACACATGGAAAGCGCTATCAGCACCTCATCCATATGCAGGCGCGGATTGCTGCTGCCAAGGTAGCGTGTTTTCAGATTCTGAATCGGGTTGATGTAGGTCGGCGAAATCAGGTGCATTTCATCCGCAATACCGCCCAGTTCCTTAATAGCGTTCAACAGCACGGCACTGGCAGGTCCCAGCAAATCCGTAGTTTTGCCGGTAACGATTCTGCCATTGGCAAGCTCCAGCGCAATAACAGCGCACTTGCGTTCTTCCGCAACCTGCTTGGCTACGGTAACAACGCGGCGGTCATTTACGCTGACCTTAGCCTGCTTCATCAGCAGCTCCAGCGTATAAACCTCCTGCTTGCTAGCCTCATCCAATGCCAGACGGTTCAGGGACTGATAATAGCGGCGGATAATTTCCTGACGGGAAGCCTCACAGCAGACCTCATCATCACAAATGCAGTTGCCTGCCATATTAACGCCCATATCGGTAGGCGATTTGTACGGGCAATAGCCGTAAATGCCTTCAAAAATTGCTGCCAGTACAGGATAAATTTCAACGTCACGGTTATAATTTACCGTGGTTACGCCATAGGCCTCCAAATGGAATGGGTCAATCATATTAACATCCTGCAGATCCGCCGTAGCAGCCTCGTAAGCCATGTTTACAGGATGCTTCAAAGGCAAATTCCAGATGGGGAAGGTTTCGAATTTAGCATAACCGGCCTTAATGCCGCGTTTGTTTTCATGATACAGCTGTGACAGGCAGGTAGCCATCTTGCCGCTGCCGGGACCGGGAGCAGTTACAACTACCAGCGGACGTGTAGTTTCTACATAATCGTTCTGTCCATAGCCCGCATCGCTGACAATATGCTCCACATTATGCGGATAGCCTTCAATCGGATAATGGTAATAAACCTTGATATCCAAAGCCTCCAGCTTATTCTTGAAGCTTTCGATGGATTTCTGCCCCTTATATTGCGTAATAACAACGCTGCTGACATAAAGTCCCTTAGAACGGTAAACCTTTACCAGGCGCAGTACGTCCAGATCGTAGGTCAGACCTAAATCGTGACGCACCTTGTTATTTTCAATATCATCGGCATTGATGGAAATAATCATCTCTGCCTGATCCGCCAGCTGCAGGAGCATCTGCAGCTTACTGTCCGGAGCAAAGCCCGGCAGTACGCGGGAAGCATGGTAATCATCGAACAGCTTGCCGCCGAATTCCAGATAAAGCTTATCGCCGAATTTACTGATGCGCTCTCTGATATGCTCAGATTGCATGGTCAAATATTTTTGATTATCAAAGCCTATTTTCATATTAAATTTCCTCAACCTCAATTAAAATCTTCATCTCGCCGTAAGGCTTCTCATCGTGATACAGTGTATATTCCATTTCCAGCTCCCACATGCCGTTGCGGAAATGGGTATATACATAGCTTGTTTCCGTCGTCAGAGGAATTTTCATATAAGGTGTCTGATAAAGGCTTTTATCTACGTAACCACGACGAAACTCCTGTCTGTGATCTACGCTGCCGCTGCGCATGACTATAACGTGCTCATCGTCCCATTTCAGCGTTGTCTTGGTATTATCCAGACCGGACTGTTCATCCTCCTTATAGATTACGTAGTATTTGCCGCCTTTTTCCGTCATCATACCCGTATACTTTTGTTCAGAAGCCTGAGCCTCACTGCCCTCATCCTTCGTTGTACTCAAAATACGAATTTTTACCGGCTGCATAATACGTGCCTCCATAAACAAGAGAGAGCCTGCACCGTTTCGCCACACCATTATGATCGAAAGGTTGCAAGCCCTACAAGATTTTTGTCAATCTAATGCCATTAAACTTTTCTGCACTAAAAGACCTCTTATATTCTTCAATATTATATAACAGCTATAAAGCACAGTCAAGAAATTGCATAAGGAAGTGCAGTATTTCCCATAACAGCCAGCTAAAAAATTCAACCAAAAACGACAGAGTATACTGCCATAGTATAGCTCTGTCGTCAGCTTTTTAATATAAAATTTATTTTTTTGCTTCTTCCTTGGCTGCTTCTTTCTGCTGCGGCAGCATTACACTGAAATCATTCAGCAAAGGCTTCTCGCCGTTCAGCTTGAAAAGATATACGAAGCGGGCAGCCGGTTTTTTCTCTGCAGCAACCTGATACAGCAACACGTCTGCGCCATTATGTTTTTCAACAACAATCAGTTGATTGGTGGTCAGCTTACCGAAATCCTTAGCAAGCTGTGCATGCAGATTATTGTAAGCCTTTTCATCCCAGTTCTTTTGCATATCCTCGGTCATCATAGAGGTAACTGCCTTGTAGTTGCCGCCGTTGATAAATTTGTCAACGATAACTTCCTCTGCGTCCAGCACTTTACCGTTGGATGCGCTGCAAACTGCGCTGACAGCCAGCATCATAATCATTGTAACCAGCATTAATATTTTTTTCATGGAAATTCTCCTCCCTATATGCTTAATATGTGTTTAATTATAGTCTTTCGTGCCAACAAGTGCAAGCGTTACCATAAAAACTTTACAAATCTTTTCCGCTAACGATAAATTCAATCACAAAACTAAAGATTTTTGTTTTTCCATTCCGTCAGCTGGCTGCTGAAGGCTTCCCACTGCTGTGGCAATGCTTCCAGCGCCGCATCGGCCTTAGCCTGCTCCCAGCCGCTGAACAAGGCTGCTTCATAGCGCAGCTCTTTGATTTTGGGATGTGCCGCCACCAGCTTCTCTACCATCATGGTGTTGATATAATCATCGTGCAGCAGGCCCAGCATATCCTGCAGATACTTCAGGCTACGCAAAAGGCGTGCTTCCGGAGCCAGTTCCGGCACGCTCTGCAGTGCATAACGGAAGCGCTTGAGCTTGATACGAATGCGATGCAGCTGCTCCATATTATGCAAATCGGGATATTTTTCCGGCAGCTCCATCAGCTTGTCATACCAGTTACCGAAACGACGTGACAAAAACTCTGCCAATGTCAGCTCCCTTTCAGGCGCCGGCACGCTGTACAGCCACAAAAGCAAACGGGCCAGCTCCAGCGTCAGGCGGTTCAGCCTCAGCCCGCGCAGCGCCTTAGCTGCAGCTGCACCGCGCAGCTGTGTCAAAAGCTCCGTAAGCTGCGGCAGTGCAGCTTCCTGCTGCTCACGGTTGCGCTGCAGACGCGAGCAGATTTGCAGCGCCACATCGTACTCCCGCACATCACCCAAACGATTGGTGCTCGCCTTCAACACTCCCTGCCAGTGCACCGCCTCCTGCTCAGGCAGCAGCGGCTTGCATAGAGTCAGCAGCGAGCGCAGACGTCTGAGCTTTACCCGCAGCTGACGCATCAGGCTGCGTTCCGGGCCACGGCTCAAGACCTCCTGCCACAGCTTGCTTACATAATAAACTTGCCAGGGAAGATGACAATACAGCAGGCTCATAGCGCTGTCGGCATTGTAGGCCGCCAGCTGCTTTTGGTCAAAGCAACCGCGCAGCTGGTCCAGTCGCTGCGAAAAATCCGGCTCCTCCAGCACAAATTTTGTTTTGGAGGCCAGCAGCTTCTGCAGCAGACTGTCAACAGCCTCTACAGTTTTCGCATTACGATATTCAAATTCAATAATGATATCTGCTATCGCCAACAGCTTATCGCTCACAAGCAAAGTGCCCCAGGCACAATACAATCGAATGCCGTCCGTATTTTCCGGTGTAAAGCGCGTCAGGCGATATTTGTACATATCATTATCGTTAAAATATTTTTCTTTGATTTTTACCTTGACGGTACTGCCAGGCAGCAGCCTTTTCGCAAGATTAAGCAGCTGCGCCTGGTTTTTTACTTCCAGTCCATGCAGACACAGCTTGTGTTTCATGACATCTACCTCCCGGACCTTGACGCTTTTTTATGCGCTTATTTGTTCTTCGGTACAATTTCCAGCCAATAATTATCAGGGTCGGTAATAAAGTAAATTCCCATAGCAGGATTTTCGTAGCAGATGCAGCCCATTTCCTTATGCTTAGCATGCGCTGCTTCGTAATCATCTGCCAAAAATGCCAGATGGAATTCATTTTCGCCCAGATTATAAGCTTCCTTACGGTCACGCAGCCAGGTAAGCTCCAGCAGATGCGGAGTTTTGCCGTCCGTCAGATATACCAGAATAAAGCTGCCGTCCGCAGCCACCTTACGGTGATCCTCCTTCAGGCCCAAAGCCTCCTCGTAAAACTTCAGGCTTTTTTCCAAATCCAACACGTTAAAGTTGTTATGTGCGAAAGTAAATTCCATATTGTACACCTCTCATTAAATTATATTATATATTAAAAAAAACACTACCTGCTTCAAGAGCAGGGCAGCTAAAGCAATACCTGCTGCCAGCTTGCCGACCATTGCAAAAAAGCGCATCTTCGCTGCCGTCCACGCCAGCTGTACAGCTGCCGCCGAAACACCCGTATGCGCCAGCTCATAGGCAAACGCAGCCGCAAAGGCACCGGCCATACCGCCGAGCAACGAGCCTAATATCGGAAAAATCAATGTACCGAGCAGAGTGCCGGCAAAGCTTCCCAAGGCAATGAAAATAACCGCGAACCAAGATACCTTACTGCGCTTGATGCCGAACAGGCCAACGCAGAACTCCCAAAATTCACCCAAAGCATAAATAAGCACCATAGCTGAAAGCAGTCTGCCGTTAAAATACAGCACCTCATCAAAAAAAGCAAACATCAAGGATGTCAGCAAGAGTAAAGTATTTCCCGGAAGGTCGAATATTGTCAGTATCGGTCCCGATATAGCTATGAAGATTGCAAATGTACGCTCAACCAGCAGTTCCATAACATGCCTCCGTCTATTTATATTGTATTAATTATACCACATCCATAAACATACAAGTTTACTAAAGTGTCACGAGAATTAGAAATAAATGTAAAATCGTTGTGCAGAAACACAGAAAATGCTAAAATTAGTTAAGTTGAAAAATTCTTAACCAAGGAGGTTCCCTCGTGAACGATATATTGCTTACTCTTAAACCCTGGTACCCTTCCATAAGTGCCTTTCTTTTCTTTACCGTTGTCCGCTACATTTATAAAAACTTTTTCATCAGCCTTTTACGCCGTCTGAACAACAAGGTTTCCTTCAGCTACGGCGAGGATTTTCTTAACGCCTTCGAAACACCTATCAATATTGCGCTCTTTATTATTGCATTCTATGCGGCAATCAACCTGTCGCCGTTGGCATCAATACATGATGTAAGCTTTACCGACCGCATTCTGCGCACAATTATTGTCACCAACTTTTTCTGGGGCCTTTATAACCTGATTGATACAACGCACGGCGTTTTCTTCGATTTGCTCGAAAGATTCGGTATTCAGACCGATGAAGCCATCGCCAACATTCTCGCGACTGTTTTCCGTATGATTATCATCATGCTGGGCTTTGTAACAGTAGCCCGCGAATGGAATTACGATATCAGCGCCTTCATCGCCTCCCTAAGTATCGGCTCTTTGGCTGTTGCATTTGCAGCCAAGGATGCGTTGGCCAACGTTTTCGGCAGTATGATAATCCTGCTCGACAAGCCCTTTAAAATCGGCGACTGGATTAAAGCCAACGGCATCGAAGGTATCGTAGAAAGCGTTTCCTTCCGCAGTACCTGTATCCGCACCTTTCCGCAGGAGCTTGTTTATATTCCAAACTCTCTCCTCAGCAATACGCCGATTACCAACTATACGCTGCGCGAACGCCGCCGCATCGACTTTACGCTCGGCCTGACTTACGGTACAACGGCTGCCCAAATCGAGGAATTTATCTTCAAGCTGAAAAATTATCTGGAGGATCTCACGCTTATTGATGAAAATGATGTACGCGTTCATTTCCTCACCTATAACAGCAGCAGCCTTGATATACGTGTTGTCTGCTACGCCAAAACAGGCAAGCACCTCGAATACCTCAACATTATGCAGGAAATCAACCTGCATACATTGGAGCTGCTGGAAGAAGTCGGCGTAAGCTGCGCCTTCCCCAGCACCAGTCTTTATTTTGAAACTCCGCTGCAGGAAAATGTTACCGAACAGCCTGCCAAAGCACAATCCGAAGCTGATAAGCCAAAAGATAACAGCACATCGGCCGGCTGCTAATTCACTATTATTTTGCAGAAAATTTTTGCAAACTGAGTTATAATAAAATAAAGAATAATTTTCCATTTTATCTCAGTTTATATTTACAGGAGGCTGCCTATGACTAACAACATTAAGCAAGCGATTATTATCGGCGGCGGTCCCGCCGGAGTAAGTGCCGCTCTTTATCTGGCGCGCGCCGGTCAAAAGGTATGCATCATTGAAAACGGCCCCGGCGCACTGGCCAAAGCACATAAAATTGACAACTACTACGGCATTGCCGCTTCCGGAGCCAAGCTTTACGCGGCAGGACTGGAGCAGGCACGCTCGCTGGGCGTAGAAATTTTGCAGGATGAGGTTCTCGGCGTTGAATACACTGACCGCTTCACACTCAGCTTAAAGAATACGGCCGAGCAGCTGCAAACGGAAGCTCTTGTTCTGGCTACCGGCAGCAAGAATATTACGCTCAACCTTCCCGGACTTATCGAGCTGGAGGGCAAGGGCATAAGCTATTGCGCCGTCTGCGACGGCTTCTTCTTCCGCAAAAAGCGGGTGGCGGTTTTAGGCAACGGTGCCTACGCTCTGCATGAAGCAGCTTATCTTAAGCAGCTGGCAGGCAGCGTCACCATCCTGACGAACGGTCAAAGCGGCGACGCAGCCAAGGCTGCAGGCTTTGAGGTAAACACCGCTGTGCTGCAGGCAGTAGAAGGCAACGGCAAGCTCAGCAGCATCCGCTTTACCGACGGCAATGCGTTGGCTGTCGACGGCTTGTTCATCGCCTTAGGTACGGCAGACAGCACCGATATGGCGCGCAAGCTCGGCGCAGAGCTGAACGGACGCTTCACCCGTATCGACGGCGACGGAGCAACCAATATCCCCGGACTTTTCGCTGCCGGCGACTGCACGGGAGGCTTGATGCAGGTTGCTAAGGCAGTGCACGAGGGCGCACGTGCCGGCCTGACAGCGTTAAAGTTTTTGCGCCAACATAAGACAGAAGAAAAATAACTAAAATTTTTACCAAAACACTTAAGGAGTGATAATTATGGCATTAGAAATTACTACAGCAAACTTTGAGCAGGAGGTTACCAATTCTACCCAAACAGTTCTCGTTGATTTTTGGGCATCCTGGTGCGGCCCCTGCCGTATGCAAGCTCCGATTCTGGAAGCCTTTGCCGAGGAGCACAGAGATATCAAGATTACCAAATGCAACGTTGATGATAATCCGGAGCTGGCAGAAAAATTTGCTATTATGAGCATACCTAGCCTGCTGGTTTTCAAAAGCGGCAAGCTGGTAAAATCCGCAGTCGGCCTGCACGATAAGGAAGCGTTGACAGCACTGGTAAAATAAGCCGTTGCTTAATTTCTTGACGAAAAAATCCCGGTTATGGTTTTTGAAGAAGCCATGCCGGGATTTTCTTTGTTATGAAGCATAAAAAGAACTCCCTACGAAGCACTGCATGAGCAGAGCACGTAGAGAGTTCTTTATTTTTCTTTATACCGTGCCGCTTACGCAGCACGGCTTATTTTTTGATTAAGCAAGAATTTTATTCCTTGCCTGCCAGCTTTTTGTAGCCGTCCAGACGAGTCATAGCGTCTTTCTCGGTCTTTTCGAACAATGCTTCCGCAGTATCCGGGAACATCTTCTGCAGAGAGCTGAAACGAACTTCGCCCATGAGGAAGTCACGGAAGTTTGCGGTAGGCTCTTTGCTGTCCAGAATGAACGGATTCTTGCCTTGCTCCTTCAGCTCCGGATTGAAGCGGTAGGTTGCCCAGTAACCGCAGTCAACAGCACGTTTTTCTTCGAGCTGGCTACAGCCCATGCCAACCTTCAGGCCGTGGTTGATGCAAGGTGCGTAAGCAATAATCAGGGACGGGCCGTCATAAGCCTCTGCTTCGGCAATAGCCTTCAGAGTCTGATTCTTGTCGGCGCCCATAGCAACCTGTGCAACATATACATAGCCATAGCTCATAGCCATCATGCCAAGGTCTTTCTTCTTGGTCTTTTTGCCGCTGGCAGCAAATTTAGCGATTGCCGCAGTCGGAGTAGATTTGGAGGATTGACCGCCGGTGTTGGAATATACCTCGGTATCGAATACCATAACATTGACATTCTCGCCGGATGCCAGTACATGGTCCAGACCGCCGTAGCCGATATCATAAGCCCAGCCGTCGCCGCCGAAGATCCAGTGGCTGCGTTTAACGAAGAATTGCTTCTCGTCATACAGAGCAGCGCATTTATCGCAGTTGTCTTTGTATTTTTCCAGTACAGCAGTCAGCGCTTCGGCACGTTCACGGGTGCCTTCGCTGTCGTTGACATGCTCCAGCCAATCGGTCAGCGCAGCCTTGAGATCCTCAGGCAGCTCGCCTTCCAGCATAGCTTTTACCATGTCTTCTACACGCTCACGGGATTGTTTAACGCCCAGGAACATACCTAAGCCATATTCAGCGTTATCCTCAAACAGGGAGTTTGCCCAGCTCGGACCATGACCTTTGCAGTTTTTGGTGTACGGCATGGACGGAGCGGATGCACCCCAGATAGAGGTACAGCCGGTTGCATTGGCAATCATCATACGGTCGCCAACCAGCTGGGTTACGAGCTTAGCATACGGAGTTTCGCCGCAGCCTGCGCACGCACCGCTGAACTCAAGCAGCGGCTGCTCGAACTGAATACCCTTCATGGTCTTCTTGTTGAGCGGATTTGCCTTCGGAGCAACCTCCTTCTGGCTGTATTCCCATGCAGCAGCTTTATCAAGCTGAGTATCGAGCGGCTTCATAACGAGAGCCTTGCCCTTCGGAGCCGGGCATACCTGAGCGCAGTTGCCGCAGCCGGTGCAATCCAACGGGGAGATGCTAATGCCGAACATCAGGCCTTTAGCGCCGATAGCAGGCTTGCTCGGCAGAGCTGCCGGAGCCTTGGCAGCTTCTTCCTCGGTCATGAGAACCGGACGGATAGCAGCATGCGGGCAAACGAAGGCGCACTGGTTACATTGGATACAGGTGTCCATCTGCCATTCCGGTACGTCGATAGCGATGCCGCGTTTTTCATAAGCAGCAGTACCGCTCGGGAAGGTGCCGTCAGCATAATCAGCAAAAGCGCTTACCGGCAGCTTGTCGCCTTCCAGCTTGTTCATCGGAACGAGCAGCTTGTCAATGAACTCGTTGCCGGTTGCAGCTTCGGCAGCAGTATCGCCGGCCTCAGCCCAGCTTGCGGGAACATCAACGGCAACAATAGCGTCAATGCCCTTGTCGATAGCAGCGTTGTTCATGTCGACAATGTTCTGGCCTTTCTTGCCGTAGGAATGCTCAACAGCATCCTTCAGGTATTTAACAGCGTCAGCCAGAGGAATAATATCAGCCAGCTTGAAGAAAGCAGACTGCATAATCATGTTGATGCGGCCGCCCAGACCGATTTCCTGAGCAATCTTTACAGCATCAATGATGTAGAATTTGATATCGTTTTTAGCAATGTAGCGTTTGAGCTGACCGGGCAGCTGTGCGTCGAGCTCCTCAGCGCTCCAGTTGCAGTTCAGCAGGAAGGTGCCGCCTTTTTTCAGGCCTGCGGTTACATCGTATTTATGAACATAGGACTGATTGTGTACTGCAACAAAATCGGCAGCATCAATCAGGTACGGTGCCATAATCGGGGTATGACCGAAGCGCAGATGGGAAACAGTTACGCCGCCGGATTTTTTACTGTCGTAGGAGAAGTAGCCTTGAGCGTACATATCGGTGTGGTCACCGATGATTTTGATAGCGCTCTTGTTGGCGCCGACGGTACCGTCACTGCCCAAGCCCCAGAATTTGCAGCCCTTGGTGCCTGCAGGAGTTACATCAACGCCTGCTACGCACGGCAGAGAGGTATTGGTTACATCATCAGTGATACTGATGGTGAAGTTGTTTTTCGGTTCTGCACTTGCCAGATTATCGAATACAGCTACGATATCGCCGGGCAGCAGGTCTTTGGAGCCCAAGCCATAACGGCCGCCGATAATCATAGGCTTGCGGTCGCTTGCATAGAAGGCAGCACGCACATCAAGATACAGCGGTTCGCCGAAAGCGCCCGGTTCTTTGGTGCGGTCCAGTACAGCGATACGTTTTACGCTTTGCGGAATTGCGCCCATGAAGTGCTCGATGCTGAACGGACGATACAGGTGAACTACGAGTACGCCAACCTTTTTGCCCTCTGCGTTGAGCTTTTCAACAACAGTGCGGACGGTTTCGGAAGCGGAGCCCATAATGATGATGATATCTTCGGCATCTTCAGCGCCGTAGTAGTTGAACAGATGATATTCACGGCCGGTCAGCTTGCTGATTTCGCCCATGTAATTCTCTACGATTTCCGGCAGAGCATTGTAATAGGTGTTAACAGCCTCGCGGGTCTGGAAGTAAATATCCGGGTTTTGTGCGGTGCCGCGGATAACAGGATTATCCGGGTTCAGACCGCGTTTGCGGAATGCGTCTACAGCATCCTTATCCAGCAGCTTTTCGAGGTTAGCATAATCCATAACCTCAATCTTCTGGATTTCGTGGGAGGTACGGAAGCCGTCAAAGAAGTTCAGGAACGGTACACGGCCTTTGATAGCACTCAGATGTGCTACACCTGCCAGATCCATAACCTCCTGTACGCTGCCTTCAGCCAGCAATGCAAAGCCGGTCTGACGGGTAGCCATAACGTCCTGGTGGTCACCGAAGATAGACAGAGAGCTCGTTGCCAGTGCACGTGCGGAAACGTGGAAAACTGCGGGCAGCAGCTCGCCGGCCATTTTATACATATTAGGAATCATCAAAAGCAAGCCTTGAGATGCGGTGTAGGTAGTAGTCAGCGCACCAGCCTGCAGAGAGCCGTGAACTGCGCCGGAGGCACCTGCCTCGGACTGCATTTCCATCAGCTTAACGGTTTGCCCGAAAATGTTCTTTTTGCCTTGGGCAGCCCATTCATCGACAACCTCAGCCATCGGTGAGGACGGAGTAATAGGATAAATTGCAGCAACATCGGTAAATGCGTAGGAAATATACGCAGCAGCTGTGTTGCCGTCCATTGTTTTCATTTTTACCATTGGATTCCCTTCTTTCTTGAAATCACAAAATTACTTGACCTTAATTTTTACAGGAAAAACTTTCCGGTTCATACAATTAGTATACACTACTCAGCCTAGTTTGTAAAATATCTGCATAAATGTATACAGCATTTTTGCGTAAATAAAATGTGAAAAAAGATGCCGCCGGTTAAGCAGCATCTTAAAAATATTTACGCCTCCAGATAAATCGCACTGTCAAGTTTTTCGGTCACATAGCCGATAATCTGCGTACCCGGAGCAACAGCCCGCAGCTCTGGCAGACAAGCTTCTGCCTCCGTCGCAGGAACAGCACATAGCAGGCCTCCGCTCGTCTGCGGGTCGTAAAAAATATCCTGCAGCGCACGCGCGACAGCTCCCACAACGCGCACACCTGCTTCGGCAAAATCACGGTTACGATAGGCGCCGGCAGGAATAAAGCCCATATCCGCCATCTCGTATGCTTCCTCGTGATAGGGCACAGCCTGTGCCTTCAAGTGCACGGTAACGCCGCTGCCCTGCGCCATCTCCAGACTGTGTCCCAAAAGCGCAAAGCCTGTCACGTCGGTGCAGGCATGCACGCTGTAGTTCACAAGCACATCATGCGCATATTTATTGAGCGTACTCATCTGCACATACAGCTTGTCAAGCAACGCCTGTTCTGCTAAGCCGGCCTTCGCCGCCGTCGTCAGAATGCCTACACCCAAAGGCTTTGTCAGCAGCAGTACGTCACCGGGTTGCGCGCCGCTGTTCGTCCACACATTTTCAGGCTTCACAAAGCCTGTCACCGCCAAGCCGTAAATCGGCTCCGCGCCATGAATGGTGTGGCCGCCGGTGATAATTGCACCTGCTTCATAGGCCTTGGCATAACCGCCGCGCAAAATCTCCTGCACGGTTGCCTTGTCCATTTTCTCGGGAATGCACATGATATTCAGCGCCAGCTTCGGTTCACCGCCCATAGCATAAACATCACTCAGAGCGTTCGTCGCCGCAATCTGTCCATACATAAACGGATCGTCGACAATCGGCGGAAAGAAATCCGTTGTCTGCACAATCGCCAGCTCGTCACTCACACGATAAACACTGGCATCATCGCTTTTATCGTAGCCTACCAAAAGATTAGGATCATAATGTGACTGAAAGCCCTCCAGCAAATTGCACAGCGTACCGGCACCCACCTTGGCACCGCAACCCGCACAGCTCGCCAGCTTCGTCAGCTTTACTTCGTTTTCCATAGCTCAAACCTCCGCTTATTCGGCAGCAGTATACAAAACCTCGTAGCCATCCTCCCGCTCACGCACTATCTGCTCCAGCTCCGGTGTCTGCAGGGACGCCGCATCCTCCAATGCCTCCGTTTTAAAAAACACGCAGGTACCGCAGCTGCTGCTCAGGCTGCGCGGCACAGGACGCACCTGCGCCTGCCAACCGCGCTCCGCGCACAGATGCTGAAAGCGCACCGCACCGAAGTGCGAAAAGAACGTTGCAATATACTGCATCATTTGCTCAGGGACAGAGTAAATTCGCCGTCCTGCTCCGTTACAGCAACTTTATATCCCTGATGCTGTGCGTAGCGTGTTACATTTTCCTTGGAGGTATTGTTATCCACGATTACCTCATAAGCAGCCTCGCCGCTCATCATCGCCTGACGCGTCAGGATAACAGGTTCGGGACAGGAAAGTCCTCTTGCATCAATAGTTTTCATAGCGTTTCCTCACTTTTTATATGTATTCAGATAAGCAATCACAGTAACAACAACAATACCGATAACAACAGCAATCTGACCATTGGCAGTAGGACCGTTGCCGCTGGATGCCAGGCCGAAGTTATGCGCAAAGGCCGCGCCCACGATAAAGCCCAGCAAAGTTACTGCGCTGTCGGAGTTACCTTCGCCGGACAGCACCAGCTGACGCATCGGGCAACCGCCCAAGAGTACGCAGGCAAAACCCGCCAAGAAAAGTCCCAGCACGTTCCACAGCGCATCGGTGTGCGCAATAGGCTGCGCCGCAAAGCCCACCTTGAAAAAGGCACCGCCTGTTACAGAGGTCAGCACAACATTGCAGGCAGCAGCTGCCGCAACAACAGCCACAAAGCCCCACAGCATTTTAGTTTCTCTAAAGAGAATAAAATCGCGGATACCGGCAATCATGCAGAAGCGTGTGCGCTGCGTAAGATAACCGACTGCTACTGCAGCAATCAGGCTCACAGCAACAGCCGCATGCTTGGCACCGGGGCCGCCGCCCGCCTTGGTAAAGTGGATGAAGGCCGGTGCGGCAACGAGCAGCACCAACAGTACAACGGCAATCACCGACATAATGCTGCCTTCCGCCGCCGTCATCTTATAGGTACGCTTCAGGCTGTAACCACGGTTCAGGAAGAAGATGCCGGCATAAATGCCTGCCGCAAAGCCAACCAGACCGACAACAGCATTCAAATCACCGCCGGCAATACGCAACAGCATTCTGAACGGACAGCCTAAAAACATCAGGCAGCCGATCATAGCAAAAAAGCCCAGTACAAAACGTGTCAGCGGAGAGCTGCCGCCCTTCGGCGAAAATTCTCCGTGCAGATATGCAGCACCCAGTGCGCCCAGCACCAGACCGCTGATTTCCGGACGGATGTACTGCACAGCCTTTGCGGCATGCAAGCCCAAGCCACCAGCAGTATCACGCAAAAAGCAGGCAATACACAGGCCCATGTTGGCCGGATTGCCGAAAAACACCAGCATTGCTGCCACAAGACCGATAACCGCACCTGTTGCAACAATCGTTATTTGTTCATTTTTCATAAAAAGCCTCCCCAAAATATTTCTTCGACAAAAGTATACCATAGCCCACGCGCTTCTACCAATATCATTTATAGATAAAGCTGATTGATTTATTAGCTTTTCAGATAATTATATGATAGAATAGGCGTAACATGAGGAGGTACGGAAAATGCAGCAAATTTATCTCGACAACGCCAGCACCACCTTTCCCAAGCCACAGGCAGTTGCTGACGCAGTTTATCAATATATTACACATGCAGGCACCAACATCAGCCGCGGTACCTGCGCTGCGAGCAGCGAGGACCTTGTCTTTGCCACCCGCGAGCAGCTTTGCCGCTTTTTCGGCGGCGAGGACAGCAAAAATGTTGTCTTTACGAAGAACATTACCGAAAGCCTGAATATCATCATCAAAGGACTGCTGCACAGCGGCGACCATGTGCTTGTTACCGCAATGGAGCACAACGCCGTCATGCGTCCGCTCCAGCAAATCGGCACAGAGCTTACGACTGACAACGCTCCCATCGATGCCATCACCTTCAGCCGCATTCCCTGCGACGCGGAGGGCACGCTGCGCTTAGACGCTTTGCCGCAGCTTGTGCGCCCCAACACCAAGGCTATCATCATGACGCACGCCAGCAATGTCTGCGGCACGCTGCAGCCCTTGGCGGAAATTGGCAATTTCTGCCACAAGCACAAGCTGAAATTCATCGTCGACAGTGCGCAAAGCGCCGGCGTTGTTCCCATCAACATGCAGGAAATGCACATCGACGCTCTCGCCTTTACGGGGCACAAGGGACTTTTGGCACCGCAGGGCATCGGCGGCTTTGTGCTGCGCGAAAGCATGATTGACGAAATAACACCTCTTATCGTCGGCGGCACCGGGAGCCTAAGCCACACGGAGCACACACCCCGCTTCATGCCGGATAAATTTGAGGCAGGCACGCTCAACCTACCGGGAATCGCCGGTCTGCATGCTTCGCTCACATGGCTGCAGCAGCAGGGCATTGATAAAATCCGCAGGCACGAGCTGACGCTTACGCAGCAGTTTTTAGACGGACTGCAGCAATTAGAAGCGCAAAACTTATTGCGCATCGTCGGCAAAAGGAACTGCAGCGAGCGCGCGGGTGTTGTTTCTATCAGTACAGATATAACAGATATCGCAGAGCTGGCCTTCATCTTAGCGGACAAATACGGTATTACTACGCGCGTAGGCCTGCACTGCGCCCCCAACGCCCACAAAACGCTCGGAACCTATCCCACGGGCACACTGCGCTTTTCCTTCGGCTGGCACAATACTGCAGAGGAAGTCAATGTTGCTCTGCAAGCATTGAAAGAGGTGCTCGCCCATGGACTTTAAACAGCTGCAAAGCTTTGTCACCGTAGTGCAGGAGGAAAGCTTCACGCAGGCTGCAGGCAGGCTCTTCGTGTCGCAGTCCACCGTCAGTACGCATATTCACCAGCTGGAAAGCGAGCTTAACACCAAGCTCATTCTGCGTACCACCAAAAGCCTGCAGATAACACCCAAGGGACGCGAGCTTTACGAATACGCGCTGAATATTCTGGAGCTAAAGGAGCGCATGATTCAGGCCTGCTCCATCGAAAGCCGGCGCATCATCCACCTCGGCGCCTCCACCATCCCCTCGGCCTATATCCTGCCGCAGCTTTTGGCGGACTTCGGCAAATTGCATCAGGATATTTACTTCATCATTCACCAGAGCGACAGTCAAGGCATCATCAACGGCCTAAAGGACGGACTGTTCAACCTTGGCTTTATCGGCATGAGCTGCGAGGACAGCGACTTCTGCTGCCAGCCCTTCTGCAAGGACCGCATGGTAGTCATAACTCCGGTCAACGAGCATTTTCTGCAATATAAGCAGCAAAAGGAAAATGTGCTGCCGGAGCTTTTACGCGAGCCGCTGATTCTGCGCGAAAAGGGCAGCGGCAGCAAAAAAATGGCCGATAACTTTCTGGCGCACAGCGGAATTTCCGAGGACGAGCTGCAGATTATTGCCCGCGTCAACGATCAGGAAACCATCAAAAACCTTGTCGCCGGCGGCATGGGCATTTCCATTATCTCGGAAAAGGCGGCTCACAACTTTCTGCAGGAAAAACGTTTGCTGGCCTTCGAGCTGCCGCAGGCTTTTTCCGAACGCAGCCTCTATCTCATCTACCGCAAAAATTATCTGCTGCCAAGCTACGTCAAGGAGTTTCTCGGCTTCATCAGCCAAAGCAAATTATAAGCATAACAAAACGAGTACGCACAGGACGAACCCTTGCGTACTCGTTAATTTTTGCATATTTACTTGACGATTGTCACAGGCACATCAGCGTTTTCCGCGATGACGCTGCTGACACTATTGCGGAACAAGCCTTCCAAAACTCCCATGCCTCTGCTGCCCAGCACGATACCGTCACAATCCTGCTCACCTACAGCACGCAGGATGCTTTTGGCAATATCGTTGTCGTTTTCCAGCAAATAGGTGCAGTCAATGTTCTTGCCGCTGAGAATCGCATGTGCGGCATCAAGCACTTCATCCCCCATCTGAGCATACAGGCAATCGCTTCCAAATTCCACAATATGCTGTTTCATTCTGCCGGAAACCACCGTCATAATTACCAGAGAGCCACGCGTATAGCTTACAAGCTCACAGGCATATTCCAATGCTCTCCAGGAATGCTCCGTACCGTCAATAGGTACAAGAATGCGTTTAAGCATTTTATTTTACAATCAGCACAGGTACATTTGCATATTGAGCAACCTTAGAGCTTACGCTGCCAAGGAAGAATTCAGCAATACCGGAAAGGCCACGGCTGCCGATTACGATAGCATCTGCGCCGGTCTTTTTAGCCATAGCAATGATGCGTTCGGACGGATGGCCAACCTCCAGACTGAATTTGGTTTCGCCTTCGTAGGTGCTCAGACGCTCCTGCGCCATTTCGAGAACCTTGTCACCGATTTTCTCCAGCTCACTGTTGCCTTGGCTTACAGTTGCATGATCCAGAGGCACTGCCAGCAAAGCAGCATTATTATATGGTTGGATTACATTGATTACATGCAGTTCGCCGCCAAACTTTTTGCCAAGCTCTACAGCAGTATCCAGTGCTCTCCAGGAGCCTTCACTGCCATCTACAGGAACAAGAATCTTTTTAAACATAACAACGCACCTCCATAATAATGCACATATTGTAATTTATTTATTATATTTTCTACAAGAAGAGGCTTTTTTTCTTCTTACGTTATATATTCTGCCTTAGCGCAAAAATTCCTGCTTAAATTACTCGCGACCGCGATTTTTTCTTTTTTCGTGGATGCGGGCAGATTTCTTGCTGAACTTTTTCGGCTCGTCAGCCAGCTTTTCCAGCTCGGAAGGAGATTGCTCCTTAGCCTCGGCAAAGTTTTCGCCCTTCACAAAGCGGAAATAAATCGCAATGCCGGCAATCAGCACCAAAGGAATGCTGCCGATAATATAACGGTAGCTCTGCGGTGCAGCCATCGTAATAAAGTCATAGATAACGATACATGCAGGCACCAGGATAATCTGTCCCATGCGGGCGAGGAAGCCGTCCTTACCCATAAAGCGCACTACCATGCCATAAGCCAAAAAGGCTACCGCAAAGGAAACGAAAGACATAAATACCAGAAACGCAAAAAACTCAAAATTCATCTAAAAAGGCACCTTCCTTAATTCTTCTGTCCGCAGGCACGGGCACCAATGACGCGCGCCGCCCAGACACCGCTGGCA
>OGUL01000403.1_pt1 | contig 51525 bp, 46 predicted proteins | sample 1553651 | NCBI WGS metagenome assembly OGUL01 (sample SAMEA2580048, study PRJEB22360) | human gut metagenome | biome: human gut; feature: human-associated habitat; material: faeces | place: Denmark | collected 2008/2010
CCGTGAGGCTCTAGGCTACACGGTCTAGAGCGTCCAAGAAAATGTCCGCAGTCCCAAAGGCCACCATCTTTCGTTGTGAGGGAGATCGGTGGATCGATCAGGGCCTTCCTTATCCGCGATCGAAGAAGGGACTCTTCGAGCTGATGCTCACAGGAATAGCAAGAACTTGCTGAACACCTTCACCAAGTAAGCCGAGGTGTTCGGCGGCAGTGCCAGCGGAGAACATGATGCGCGTATCGACCCCGTAGGCTTGCGCACGCGATACGGCAGATCCAAGCGCGATGCCCACATCGACCACATTGATCGCACAAGGCGCTTCGGCGGGCTTCTCGCCGCAGGTCGGGAACCCACAATAACCGCAGTTCAAAGATTGAACCTTAGGTCTGGTCCCGACGAGCACAACACATTGGCATGCGCGAACGCATCCTGCATCGCGAAGGAAGAACGCATGCCCGCGCTCTTTGCCGATGGTTTCCATGGCGAGCGCGAGAGCTTCCTTCTCATCGCCGTTCACAACAGCGCATTCGAGCACATCGATGCCCTTTCCTTTCGGAGCAGTGCGTGCTGCAACGAGCATCTTTTGGGCGATATCGAGCGCTTGGGCTTCGCGCCGATCGCGTTCGTTATATATCATGGGAACTCCTTGCTAAAAACGGGTAGGCTCTTGTCGTTCCATCAGGTACTTGTGACAGGATAGCATCAATGCGGGTGAGCTACATAGATGACCCAGTAGCGCTCCCAGACACCTGCAAGGAGGCAGAGCACTCCCGCGGCAGCCGCTCCGAGCGGTCCGAAGAAGCATGCAGCGATGGCGCAGATGCCTGCGATGCCATAGACAACGATTGCATTGCCCGCAAGAACCGCCTTTGAGTACATCTTGGAGGCGCGTTCGTGGATATTCATCCACACCAGTGCGTAGGTGAAGCAGCGGAACACGATCAGCGCGATGAACGGGATGATAAGTGCTTCGATGGCAGCGAATTGTCCGAAAACGAGCGAAAGCACGATCAGAAGACCCATTCCCATCGTAAGAGCATCGCTTGCTACCCAACAGGTGAGCCAACGCGCTTTCTTAAGGCCGGGCTGCGATGTGCAGCTGAACACCACGCCTTTGTAGCAGATCACCACGCACGCTGCGATGAGCGCTAAGACCGCGAAAAGACGGAAGAGCACATCGAGCACTATAACAGCTTCGGGAGGCAGCCCAATGGTTGCGAGCAATGCGACCGTGATCCAGTAGATGGCGAGCGCGATGAACAGCATGATCGAATAGAAGATCAGACCCACCACGCCGACCGATAGGGGGGAGGTGGGGTGCAAGACCCTCATGGCATGTATGAATCGGACATGATCGCCCAGGTCGGCAACGAGCAAGAGCAGATCGAAAAGGACAATGAAGAACGCGAGCGTAAGCGCGATCGGCATGACGGGGCCGAAGAGCGTAGGCGCAGTGAGCCACGTGATCATCGTCACGAACATGAAGCCCGCAGTGAGATTGTTGAAGAAAAGATCCCACACGATGATGTTCTTCCAATCAGGAAAATGAACGGTATCGTGCTGTTGGTATGCAGAAGGTTGACCTTCAATCCATGTTCTATCCATGATCATCTTCCTTCCTACAGCAGACAAACAACGATCGTGATGGCTGCGATCGCGAGCATTCCTATAGCTTTGGCGTAATCGCCGATCATGAAGCTTACGGGCAATTTCGGTTGCGCTGGCAAGCCATAGACAGCAGGCTCGTCCATCAACAGGTAGAACGAATTGAGCGGTTTGTAATCCTGAAAGGGATCAACGCCGTACAGGTTGGCTTTCTCGAAACCTTGCTCGTGAAGAAGGGCCAATCGTGCACGCGCACGCTCGACCATCTCTTCGCGCGGACCGAACTGGATCGCGCCGGTGGTGCACGCCGTAGCGCAGGCAGGCTCTAATCCGTCGCGCAAGCGATCGTAGCATTCAGCGCACTTCATGGAATGACCGGTCTCTTTGCTCACTTCAGGGACGCCGAAGGGGCAGGCAGCCACACACATACGACAGCCCATGCAGATATCGGTCTGGTAATAGATGCCTCCGAATTCATTGCGAATGATGGCGCCCGTGGGGCAGGCTTCATGACAGGGTGACTCCTGGCAATGCTTGCAGTGGTCGGCCATGAAGAGCCATTGCCCTTGTTTCGGTTCATGAAGCAAGTCGTCCATCGAGGTAGGGGCTGTTCGGTCCGTTTCATTGACCTCTGAGAAGCGCTCGATGAACTTGACGTGCCGCCAGTTCTCTGAAGAAAGATCGCGGGTGTTGTCGTAGCTGTTCCCCGACCATTGGATATCCGTGGTCTTGAGCATGTTCCACTGCTTGCATGCGACTTCGCACGATTTGCATCCTGAGCAGATGGAGGTATCGGTGAAGAAGGCCATCTCCGTTTGCGCAGGAAGCGGATCGCGGCGCTTGAACAAGGAGTAGACAACATCGAGTCTGCGATTCTTGTGCGGCTCTTTTGCGTCGTAGCGCTTATCGGAAAGCTTGAGTATGTTTCGCGGGTTCGGCTTCACGGCTAGTTCCTCCCTTCCGGTTGAGCCGGCCAGGGGGTATCAGGGATCGGCTCATCGAATAAGGGGTCGTATTCGAGTGGATATGGATCGAGCTTCTGCAGGTCGTTCGGGTCTGCCTTGGTGATCCGCACCGCAAATCCCTTAGATGCGGGAATCAGACCATCGGAAGCCATGATAGCGGGGCTGAGATCGTTGGTGATGTCGCTGACCATCAAGCCCTTGTATCCTGATGCGACGAACGCGCCAACGACGGTCGCCTTCTGTCCGTAGACCTCTCCGATGCGCAAGCGGGGCGTTACGAGGGCGCGGATCTGCAGCTTAGCGCGTTCGCTTTCGACGGTGACATAATCTCCTGTTTCCACGCCGATACTTGCTGCTTGCTCGGGAGAGAGCTCCAAGAAGCGTTCTGGCTGCAATCCGACGAGCCACGGCATCGTGCGCGTTTGCGCACCGGAGAGCCAGTGCTCGGTCACATGGTAGGTGGTCATGATCGTGGGATAGTCGTGCTCGCCCACGGGTGCGATGGGATTCTCAACATCGTCGACGATGACCAATCCAGGATCGCGCGTCTGTTCCCAAAGCTTGTTCTCATAGGGCGATTCGGTGGTTTCGTAGTAGACCGGCATGGGGCCCTCTTTGATGCTGTAGGGCACGAAGAGCCATGCCTTGCCGTCCGAATGAGCGCCGAAGGGGCAATCGCCCGCAAGCGCCGCATCGCCTGTTGCGCCCGGTTCTGGTTGGTAAGTTGGCGGCTTCTTCGCATTGCACTGCGGCTTGTCGTAACCTACCCATTGTTCGAGCTGTTCATCCCACCAGATGAGTTTCTTGCGCTCTGACCAAGGCTTGCCTTCTGGATCGGCGGAGCAGCGGTTGTAGAGGATGCGAGAGTTCTCGGGCCAGCTCACGCGATAGTCCGAGAAGATCGATCCGTTATGGACATCTCCTGTCTCCGTGCGATTCATCAGGTTCTCGCCTTCGGGGCCAAGGATACCTGAGAGCAGGCGGCATCCGCATACCGTCGAGCCATCATCTTTGAGCGTACCAGACCCTTGGCAGACCGAGCCGTCATCGATGTTGAATCCGTTCATCTCTCTGACGACCTTCATCATATCAAAGTCGCCTTCGATAGGGGTGAGCTCGAATTCTCGCTCGCTTCTGGTAGGACCGTTCGCATCGTAATCCCAATAGAGCGCGCGCATGCCCGCATCGCGTTCATCGGTCGTTGCATTCGCTTTTGCCTGCAGTCTCTTGCCCAGTTGGTAGATGTACCACGAATCCGCATGAGCTGCTCCGGGTGCTTCTTGGATGCACTCGTGCCATTGCAGTACGCGTTCGGTGTTCGTGACCGAGCCCTCTTTTTCCAAGCAGGTGCATACCGGTAAGTAGAAGACCTCGGTTTGACATTCATCGGGCGAGGGCCCTTTGGGGTCGGCATACCAGACCGAAGCGCTCTCATTCTCGAAGAGATCCATCACCACGAGCCATTCGAGATTTCGCATCGCATCGCGGCTCCAGCCCGTGTTGGGGTTGGTCACGGCGATGTTCTGGCCGATCACCACCATGCCATCCATACCGCCACGAAGGGCTTTTTCCATGGAGACGGTGAGCGATTCGTTGTCACTGAGCTTCGGGAGCCATTGATAGCCATATTCGTTGTCTTTGGTGGCGTTCTCACCATAGTAAGCTTTGAGCAAGCTGACCATGTAATTCGGCAGTGATGCCCACGAACCACGTTCGGTCTCCAGCTTCCACATGCCATCGCTCGTCTTGTCGAGCGCGCCGCTGAAGCCATGGCCATTAGCGAGGTAATCGGCCAAGGTGGCGTTGCCAGGATGTGCTTCTGGTTGAGGAATGTAGTTCGGCAAGACATTGAACAGCGTGGGGACATCGGTGGCGCCTTGTACGTTGGAATGCCCGCGGAGCGCTAAGATGCCGCCGCCAGGGCGACCGATGTTGCCGAGCAATAGCTGCAAGATAGCGGCGGTACGGATGATCTGGGAGCCGCTGGAATGCTGCGTGAAGCCGGTCGCATAGCAGAAAGCCGTGGTGCGATCGCGCCCGGAGTTCCTGCCGATGAGCTCGCCGACCTTCACGATATCTGCTGGGCGGCACCCGCAGATATCGGCCACTACCTCAGGTGTATAGTAGCTGAACTGCTTCTTGATCAGCTGGAACACGCAGTGCGGGTCTTGGAGGGTAAGATCTTGCTTGGGCTGCCCATAGCTGCCATCGGGATTCATCTCGTATTGATAATCCCAAGTGGTTCCAGCCTGAGAATACGAATTGGTTTCAGGATCCCATCCATTGAAGAAACCGCGCACATCATCGAACTCAAAACCGGGATCGATGAGCGTAGCTGCATTCGTATAGTTGATCACGTACTCCTTGAACCAATAATCATGCTCAAGGACGTAATTGATGAGGCCTCCGATGAAAGCGATATCCGCGCCAGGACGCGTATGAACGTAGTGGTCGCATGCCGCAGAGGTACGCGTGAAACGAGGATCGACATGGATGGTGATCGCGCCTTTTCGCTTCGCTTCCATCGGCCAATGGAACGCCACGGGATGAGCCTCTCCCATGTTCGATCCCATGATCAGGATGCAGTCGCTATTGATAAGGTCGCGCGGAGGATTGGTGCAGGCACCGAATCCGAAGGTTGGCGAAAGCGCTGCGACGGTTGTGGAATGGCAATATCGTGCGGAGTTCTCGGTGGGCAAGATGCCGAGACCTCCCGTGAAGAGCTTTCGGATGAGGTAGCACTCTTCATTATCGAGAGCCGATCCGCCGATGAATCCGATGTTCGTCGCCGCGTTTATCGTGAGGCCGTTCTCGTCCTTTTCGACGAACCCCTTGTTGCGGGTCTCCCAGATGCGATCGGCTATGGTATCGAGCATCCAATCGATACTCTTCTCCTCCCATTCGCTCGCACCTGGTGCGCGGTAGAGCGCGCGTGTCTCTCGATAGGGGTTGCGGTTCAGCATGAGCGTAGACATGCCCTTGGGACATTGACGCCCCGCATTGATGGGGGAGCGCGGGTCTCCCTCGACTTCGATAAGCTCTTTGTCCTTATAGAAGGCCAGTTGCGAACAGCCTACCGCACAGAACTGGCATACGGTGGTGCCGCACTTTGCTCCGCGCAACCTCGTGCACTTATGAACCGTACGATCGCTCAGAACGTCATTCACGTGAGCCATGGTCAAGTCCTTTCCTTCCTTAAACGGTGGACTACTTGAGCGTTCATGCTAAGCAGCTCACCAGCAAACCGCAGTAAGATCACCGAAGCGATTCATGCGGGATCATTCCAACTCTCGTTCTCCAGTGCGCACCGGGCGATCGACGGGCCGATCGCTTCCCATAGGAGCGCCATTCATGCGCATCTTCTGCATGTTCCTCATGAGATAGATCGGCGATGCATATCCGCTCCAGATGTGTATCAGCCTGGTGAAAGGAACGATGAGGAAGACGCAAAGCCCGATGAAGATATGGATCTTCTGCGGGGTGGCTGCATCGATCAGGTGCGTGTAGGCATCAGGCTGGAGCGTGACCAAGGCGATGGCCCAGTTCACGAAATCCAAGAGGCCTTCGCCTGATTTATCGTAGAGCGCTGCGTTGACCACGCTCGTTGCGCCCATGATGAGCACTGCACCGACCACCACCAAAACGAGCCAATCGCTCGGACGCGAGGTCTTGCGAATGCGCGGGTTGGTGATGCGTCGGTGGATCATCAGCGTGATGCCGATGAGGCAGAGCACTGCGCAGGCACCGCCTGCGATGATCTCGAGTACTTGGGTCATTTGCGGCGTGATGCCAATATCCAGAAGGAATTGCTTGGGTACGAACAGCCCGAAGAGGTGTCCGAAGAGCAGTCCGATAACGCCGACGTGGAAGAATCGCGCGCCCCAGTTGATCTCTTTCTTACCGCCCAGAAGCTCCGAGCTCTGGCTTTTCACCGTGTAGGGGTGCGTGAGGAAGCGGATGAAGCTTCCCACCAGCCAAACCGTGATGACCACATAGGGAAATACCTGATAAACAATGAAATAGAGAAGGTGTGTAAGATCCGTATCCATAGTCATCACTTCTGCTTCCTTGGCTTGGCAGCTACTTCATAATCCTTGAACGTAGGTGCGATCTTCCTATCCATCGGGCCGCCGAAGATCTTCGATGCGCGATAGCGCTGATCGCGCCCGCCGCCCATGTTCATGCCTTGTTCACCTTGCTTGAGAACGCTCGCCTCGTGGTCGCGGTTAGCGGTGGGTATCACGAAGCGATCCTCGTAGTTCGCGATGGCAAGCAATGAATGCATCTCGCACACATCTTCAGGTGTAAGACCGAGCGCGCGAAGCTCGTCGATCTCGGGAGCTTCTTTGATAGCTTCGAGTGGCAATTCGCTCTTCAGGTACTGATCGAGCCCTGCAGAATCGCTGTAGTGCCTTACGATGAAGCGCATGAGCAGTAAGCGCGATAGAGCATCTTGGACGACCTGGGTGTTTCCGCCAGCAAGGAGGTTGGCGAGATACTGGATCGGTATCCTCAAGTCCTCTGCTTTTGGCAACATGCCATCCATCGAGAGCTTGCCTGCATCGATGGCGTTCGCGATCGGGGACAAGGGGGGGAACGTACCAGACCATCGGAAGCGTGCGGTATTCGGGATGCATCGGGAAGGCGAGCCCCCATTCGATGAGCTTGTGCACGGGCGACTTCTGCGCTGCCGTGATCCATTCATCCGATATGCCTTCAGCGCGTGCTCCTTCGATAACGTCAAGGTTGAACGGATCGAGAAAAACGCTGCGCTGCGCTTCGTAGAGATCGGCGTCGTTCTCGGTGCTCGCAAGCTCTTTTATCTTGTCGGCATCGTAGAGGACGACCCCTACATAGCGAATGCGTCCCGTGCATGATTCAGAGCATACGGTCGGGCATCCGCTCTCGATACGGGGATAGCAAAAGATGCATTTCTCTGCTTTTCCGCTCGACCAGTTGTAGTAGACCTTCTTGTACGGACAACCGGTCATGCACATGCGCCAGCCACGGCATTTATCCTGATCGACCAAGACGATGCCGTCCTCTTCGCGTTTGTATATGGAGCCTGATGGGCAGCTTGCAACGCATCCGGGATTCAGGCAATGGTTGCACAGGCGCGGAAGGTAGAACATGAACGTATTCGCGTATTGCGCGTAGATCTCGCGCTGGACGCCCTTGAGGTTGATGTCCTCTACCGCTTCAACATCTACGCCACCAAGATCGTCTTCCCAGGCAGCGCTCCCTTCGATCTTGTCCATCACCTCGCCCGTTATGTAGCTGACTGGCTGGGCGGTAGGCGCCGTTTTCATGAGAGGCGCCTTTTGCAGCTTCTGGTAATCGAAGGTATAAGGTTCGTAGTATTCGTCGATGGTCGGCAGCAGTCCATTGCTGAAGATGCCGGCTAGAAGCCACGAGCGGGGCCCGCGCTTCAGCTGCAGCTTTCCGTTCTTGACCTGCCAGCCACCCTTCCATCTGTCTTGGTCTTCCCATTGCTTCGGGTAACCGGTGCTCGGCTTTGTCTCGACATTGTTGAACCAGACGTATTCCATGCCTGGTCGATTCGTCCATACATTCTTACAGGTGACCGAACAGGTATGGCACCCGATGCACTTATCGAGGTTCAAGACCATCGTAACTTGAGCGCGTATCTTCATAGTAGCGTCTTCCTCCTTGTGCCTCGGGTTAGCAGTCTTTCGCGACGACGCGCTTGGTCAGAATATCGGCTTCTGTCTCAGCTTCCTCATCGAGCCACTCAACAGAATCGAGCTTATGGAGCCAGATGAAATCGTCGCGATTTGGGCAAATGGTCCCATAGTAGTTCAGGTGGAACGAGAGCTGCGCATAGCCGCCGATCATGTGCGTTGGATTGATCACGACGCGGGTCGGAGAATTATGGTCGCCACCGCGAATACCCGTGACCTTCGAAGCTGGCGTGTTCATGATCTTCTCGGTTGCATGCTGCAGGATCGAGAGACCTTCTGGCATGCGCGAGGTGAGGATGGCGCGCGCCACCATCGCACCATTGGCATTCCAGAATTCGACCCAATCGTTGTCTTCGATACCGGCAGCTTTCGCATCCTTATCGTTGAGCCAGATGGTGGGGCCTCCTCGCGAGAGGGAAAGCATGCGTTCGTTGTCGTAATAGGTCGAATGGATGCCCCATTTCTGGTGGACTGTGGTGAAGTTGAGCATGATGGTGGGATGGCCATTATCGGCAGCATGCTGATAGCCAGCCAATGCTCGTTGGTCTGCGGGCGGTCGGTATTGGGGGAATTCCTGGCCGAAAGCGCGCATCCATTCGTGATCTTGGTAGAAATGCTGCCTGCCAGTGAGCGTTCGCCACGGAAGGTTCAGATTGATGTTCTGCCAGAACGCGATATAGGGGATCTCGTCGTTTTCGGTGCCGGACCAATCGGGCGCCGTGAAGGTCTTGCGCGATTGGATCTGAAGGTCGAAGAAGGTGAGCTTATCGCCCCGATGCTCTTCAGAGAGCTGCTTGCAAGGAACGCCACTTTGCTTCTCGACGAAATCCCAGCTGTTGTAGGCGAGAGTGCCATTGGTCTCGGGCGAGACACGCATGATCATATTGGCTGCCGCGATATCGGAATCCATCTTCGGACGACCTTGGGCAACGCCTTCCTGCATCGTGCCGTTCAATTCGGCCAGTTCCTCGATCTCCTGATCGAGGCCCCATTTGATGCCACGATTGCCGCCGCCGTTCTCTGAGAGGCGTGGGCCTACTGAGCAGTACATATCGTGGATGTTGGCGTAATTGCGCTCCACTTCAACGATATGCGGGGCGGTCTTGCCAGGGATCAGGTCGCATTCGCCTTCGTACCAGCGCTTCACCTCGAGCGGTTGTCCCAGCTCGGATGCCGTATCATGACCGAGCGGCGTGAGCAGCACATCCTTAACGGCGCCGAAGCGTTCGGGATAGGCACCGCCGAGCTGCGAGATGCGTTTGGCGAGCAGCTCGAAGATCTCCCAGTCGCTCTTTGCTTCCCACGGGCATGAAACAGCCTTTACAAAGGGATGGATGAAGCTATGCATATCGGTGGTGTTGATGTCGTTCTTCTCGTAGAAGGTAGCCGCGGGAAGCACGATATCGGAATAGAGGCTTGTGGTTGACATGCGGAAATCAAGGTTGACCAGAAGGTCGAGCTTGCCAACGGGCGCTTCTCTCCATTTCACGAGTTCGGGTTTGAGATCTTCCTCCTCGGCAGTGAGCTCTTCACCGACGATGCCATCTTGAGCGCCCATGAGATGCTTGAGGAAGTATTCTTGGCCTTTGCCGGAAGATCCCAAGATGTTCGAGCGCCAAACGAAGAGGTTGCGCGGCCAATTGAAGGGCTCATCGAGGTCTTCGAGGCTGAAGTGGATATCGCCGTTCTTGAGCGCATCAACAAGATAGTCTTGCGTTGTTTGGCCACTTGCCTTTGCCTTTTCAGCGATGTTGATAGGGTTGACATCGAGCTGTGGAGCGGTGGGGAGCCATCCCATCTTCACGCTCTGGAGGTTGCAATCTATATAGGTGCCGCTATAGCGCTTCGCATCGGCAAGAGGGGAGCGCATATAGGAAAGCGGCATGCGTTCATAGCGCCACTGATCAGCATGCTCGTAGAAGTAGCTTGTTGCGTTCATCTGGCGTGAGGCAGGGATCCAGTCCTGTGCGAATGAGAATTCTGCCCATCCGGCTTCGGGGCGGATCTTCTCCTGCCCGACGTAATGGCACCAACCGCCTCCAGGAACACCTACCGTTCCGCAGAGCATGAGGATGTTCATGATACCGCGATAGGCATTGTCGGTCTGATACCACTGATTGAGTCCAGCGCCCATGAGCACGCATGCTCTTCCCTTGGTGGTAGAGGCTGCAGTTGCGAATTCTCGCGAGAGACGTATCACGTCTTCAGCGCGTACGCCGGTTATGTCTTGCTGCCAACGAGGCGTGAACGGAACGTTATCCATCTCGCCCTTGGCCACCTGACCGCCAATACCGCGGTCAATGCCCAAGAACGCGCCAAAGAGATCGAAGACCGTTGTGACAAGGGCTTCTCCTTCAGCTGTCTTGATACGCTTCACGGGCACTGCGCGCTCGAGCACGGGGCCATCGTCGGTGTTGCCAGGGAACAGCGGGATGCTCTCATCGCCGAAATAGGGGACGTTCAGCGCAACCACTTCGTCTGAGGAATCGATGAAGCTCAAGCGAGGATGGATGTCCTTGCCGGTCTCTCCATCGATCTCGAGGGTGTTCCATTTGCCCTCATCGCCGTTCGCTTCCTGCTCCCATCGGTAGCCGATCGAGCCTTGCGGCACGGCAGGGGCATCGCTCGTCTCATCCCATACGACCGTCTTCCACTGGCTATTGCCCGCCTTGGCGTAGGCTTCAAGATCGCTCGCGCGCAGCGTGCGCCCTGCCACATAGGCATCTTTGCCCGCGCGCTTATCGAGGCAGACCAGCATGGGAAGGTCGGTGAACTTCCGTACGTAATCAGTGAAGTAAGGATCGGGGTTGTCCAGGTGGAATTCCTTGAAGATAACGAAGTTCATCGCGAGAGCCAGAGCAGCATCGGTGCCTTGCTTGGGATGCAGCCACCAGTCTGCGTCTTTCGTGCTCTCGCAGTAATCGGGACAGATATTGACGAGCTTCGTGCCGTTATAGCGCGCTTCGATCATGAAGTGAGCATCGGGCGTTCGTGTCATGGAGATGTTCGTGCCCCAGCAGAGGATGTAGTTGGAGTAGTACCATGCTTCCGACTCGGGCACGTCCGTTTGCTCTCCGAAGGTTTGAGGTGACGAAGGTGGAAGGTCGCAATACCAGTCATAGAACGAAAGGGGCGTTGCGCCGATGAGCGACAGATAGCGAACGCCAGCGCCATAGGAGACCATGGAATAGCCGGGGATCGGCGAGAAGCCCGCGATGCGATCGGGACCATATTTCTCGATCGTGTAGAGGTTGGCAGCCGCTATGATCTCGGTGGCTTCATCCCAGCTCGTGCGAACCAGATCGCCAAGGCCACGCACTTTCACGTAGCTTTCACGGGTTTCGGGGTCTTCAACGATACGCTTCCATGCTTCGAGGGGTTCATGATGAGCGCGCTCGCGACGCCATGCATCGCGAAGTTGAGCGCGGATGAGCGGATGCTTGACGCGTGCTGCGCTGTAGAGATACCACGAATACCCTGCACCACGAGGGCATCCACGCGGTTCGTGATTCGGAACGCCGCAAGGGGTAGGAGGGTAGTCGGTTTGTTGGGTTTCCCACGTGACGATACCGTCCTTCACGTAGATCTTCCAGCTACATGATCCGGTACAGTTGACACCATGCGTAGAGCGCACGATCTTGTCGTGCGCCCAACGATCACGATAGGCATCTTCCCAGTTGCGGTTCTCGTCGGTGACTTCGCCCCACCCGTCGGCGTAGCTCCCAACGCGCTTCTTGAAGAACAGCGAACCTTCGGTGAATTTCGACATATGAACCCCTATTCATCATGGCTCGAGCGGTGGTTGCTGCTCGAGCACGTGGATGTTGGTCTTGGCATGAAGCCCTAGTGTTGAAGCAGCCTTTCCTAGCAGCGGTTCGGCGCATTCTTCCTGTCGTAGAAGAAGACGTTGATCACCAAGATGGCGGCGAAAATGACCGCGGATACCGCAAACATCACCAGCGGGCTCGTGGATGCGAGCAGAACGCCGATGGTGAACGGGCCGTACGCTCCGATAGCAGAGGTCCAGCCAACTACTGCGCCACCTTGAACAGGCGGGAAGAGTACGGCCATCTGCTGAGTGGTGGAGGCGTTGCCGCATCCTGTCCAGAAGAACACCCACCACATCGCGATCATCCAGATCCAGCAACCCATAACGGAGTCGGGCTTATAGACGCACAGGAAGATGAGGCCGATGATCACTGCCGCAGCCATGATCGTGGTTACGCGCCCGCCGCGGATCTTGTCCGAGACCTTGCCTGCGCCGACGCGAGAAAGGGCACCGATAGCAGGACCGACCCATGCGAAGGCGATAGCGGAAGGGGCACCTTCGATGTGATTGAATACGCCATCGCCCATCAGTGCGAAATGTGCGCCCAAACCTGCGAAGGTGGCGAACGTTCCGTAATAGAACAGCGTCATAAACCAGGTGTGCTTGCTCTTGAAGATGGAGAATTGCGTTTTGAAGTTTGCGGTAACTGGGACCGAACGCAGCAAGACGATGGCCAGGATGGAGAGGATCACCACGAGCGGGACCCATATCCAGCCGGCGTTCTGGAGCCAGATCTCTTTGACCTGGCCTGCTACGACCTCATGCTGCGGAGAGCCCAAGATCCCAAATACAGAAAACGTGATGACGATCGGCGTTACGAATTGGACAAGCGAGGTGCCGAAGTCCGACAGGCCGCCTTGTACGCCGAGGGCAAAGCCGCGCTTGCTCTTCGGGAAGTAGTAATTGGTGGACGCCATGAGTCCTGAGAAGGTGCCGCCGCCAATACCAGCAAGGAAGGCGAACAGCATCAACACTTCGAAGGGAAGCCCTGGGTTCGTTACCGCGTATATCCAGCACCCAAGCGGGATGAGCAGCAAGATGGTCGACATGAAGACTAGCTTGCGTGTACCCATTATGGGCGGTAAGAAGGTCCATAAGATACGCAAGGTGCCTGCTGAGAGGCCTACCATCGCCACGAGCCAATAGAGCTGGCTTGCATCAAGGTGGAAACCGACGGCGTTGAGGTGCGGCGCCAGCGAGGGCACCAGATACCAAGCGCAAAAGCCGAAGGTCAACGAGAAGGTGGAGATCCATACCGTGGTCCAAGCTAAGCGCTTGTCCCATTTCTTCGGGTCTTCAGGATCCCATTCTTTTATATCTGCTTTCATGGCGATCACTTCCGTTCTTAGTGAATGCAACGGCCTCAAAACAGCGGTTGAAATGCCGTCTACATAAACCCTCCATGAGCATACCTAATCTTGTTAATTCAACAGTGCATGATGAATTGTTCTAATCTTTCTGTAGGTCTTTTGTTAGTCACTTGTTACCTATGCTGCTCGCCTGCGTTTTCATGTGAGACCTTGTGCCCTACGAGCTTGGATGCTCATTCGTTCTTCGGTTGAGGTTGCCTATAATGAGTTGAACACTGTTTTTGTCGATACCGAGCGCCTGTTCGTGTTTGAAAGGACTCTACGATGATCTGGGAATTGAAAGCTCTTGCCTGTCTTCTGCTCTATCCGGATGACGACCTTCTGGAAAGCCTTCCCGAGATCGATGCGGTGTTGCAGAAGAGCGAAGAGTTGGAAGCTGGCTCGAAGAAGCGCCTGTATGAGTTCGTCGCATGGGTCAAAGGGACGGACCTTACCTCGCTCCAGTCCGCTTATGTGTCGACCTTCGATATCGGCAAGCATGCGAGCTTGAACCTCTTCGAGCACACGCAGGGCGATTCGCGCGATAGAGGACACGTGATGGTGGAGCTGAACAGGCTCTACAAAGAGCATGGACTCGATCTGACCACCACCGAATTGCCGGATCATCTGCCCGTCTTCCTTGAGTTCATCGCAGGGCTCGAGCGTGAAGATGCCATGCTCTGGCTCGAGAGCACGATCGAACCCATTCGCAAGATCGATCGAGAGCTCCAGCTTGATGAGAGCCCTTGGGAAGCCGTGAGTGCGGCGCTGATCGACTTCGCGGGGGCGGAGCGCGAAACATCCTCTGAGCGTTCGACTGCTGAGATGATCCCGTCGTTCGATGCGGAATACTTCGAAGCTCCAGTCACTTTCGGCGGTTCCGTCAACCCCGTTTCATCCTCAGCAGCGCTCTAAGCTCTCCTACGAGTACAAACGCGGCATCAATAACAGAAGTAAATATCCTCCGTTTTTTGATTCCCTTCTTTCTTTTTTGCAAGGATTTGCAGCGCTGAATCGTGTTAAGAGAAGAGAGGAAGTATAAGAGGAAGGTTACCTCATGAAGAAGCACATGAAGAAGCGGTCTTTTGCTTTGTTAGCAGTGGCGGTATGCGCTGTTCTAGCGATCCCTGCGCTCGCATTCGGTTCGGCGGCCGTGTTCTCAACCGAAAACGCAGTGCAAGCTGAGAGCGCGTTCGGTATTGAGAGGCAGGTCGATCAGTTTGACACGACCGTTCCAGCCGCGAACGAGCAACCTGAGTCCGCTCAACCGAACGCGGATGATCGGTCTGCTGCGGTTACGAACAAGGCATCTCGTCCAGCTGCAAATAGCCAAAGATTCATCGACGAGAATAGTAATGGTGTTTGCGATCACTATGAACAGGGAACCTGTGATTCTTCTTGGTGTGCTGGTGAAGGCTTAGGACAGGGGAGGGCAGGGAAAGGCCCCAATTCCTCTGCAGGACCTTCATCAGGGAATAGACATGAACCAGCTTGTGGGCAAGGATATGTTGATGCAGATGGTGATGGAGTGTGTGACAATCGAGGGACTGCTAATTGCGAAGCAGCCAATCGTGGCCACCATGGCAGACATTCCTGATAACGAGTATTAGCGAAAAGGCATGATGTGCGCAAGAGTGACGACATTGAGAGAGCGATAGATACCTTTGGGTCAACGGTGTGGCGTGTATGCGTTACCTTCTTCCGGCATAGCCACGACGCGCAAGATGCTTTTCAGGAGACATTCTTGAAGTATGCGCTTGCCGAGGAAACGGATTTCCAGGATGACGAGCATTGCAAGGCGTGGCTCATCAAGGTGTCGTCCAATGTATGTCGTGACATGCTGCGTGCGGCGCATCGAAAAGACCATTCGTTCGATCAGGAAACTGAGAGTCCATGCTGCGAGTTTTCTGTGGATGAAGACCCAAAAGAATCACGACATTTAGAGATAGTGGAGGCATTCCGTTCGTTGGATGATCCGCCGCGCCTTCCTCTTTTTCTATCGCTTTATGAAGGCTATACCGCGCCAGAGATCGCAGAGATAGTAGATGCTCCTGTAAACACGGTCTATTCCTGGATAGCGCGTGGAAAGAAGATGTTGAAGGAGGCGCTGTCATGAGAGATCATGAGCTGGAAGAACAGGTTAAAGCTGCCTTTGATAGCATCGAGCTGCCTCAAACGGTAAAGCAGCAGACGCTTGATCGCGTTCTTGACCGCTCGTCTGCTGATGCGCATGTGGATCGGTCAGCTTTATCGAGTGCAAATGAAAAAGCCCCTGTCATCGAGCCTTCTTTTAAGAGGACGAAGCGTCGAAAGACCATGACGATCTTGAGCGGAGCACTAGCTGCATGCCTTATCGTGGCGGCTGCTCTCTTCGCTATTCCTCAGCATGAAACAACGGTAGAAGAAATCCTTGAACCTACGGCGTTCGTAGACATAGACATCAATCCCTCGATCCAGCTAAAACTGGACCAGTCGGGAACAGTAGTGGATTCCGAAGGCATCAATGATGATGGAGTAGAGGCTCTTTCAAAGGTTGCTCTTGAAGGTATGAGCTACGAACAAGCGCTGAAAACACTGGCTGAAAGCGATGCTCTCGCTCCGTATTTTGAAGAAGATGCATTCGTTGCGGTGAGCGTATCTTCTCAGGATCAGGCTCAGGAACAGGCTTTGATCCATGCGAGTGAAGCATGGCTTGCGAGTGTTCCTTGCAGGAGTACATGCAGTGTTGCAAGCCAGCAATTCTATGAAGAGGCTCATAGTCATGGCATGGGTTGCGGCCGGTATGCTGCAGCCGTCAAACTGATCGAATTGGACCCCGATACTACGCTCGAGGAGTGCTCTCGCCTATCCATGCGCGAGTTGCATGATCGCATTGCTGCCTGCGCGTCGGATGATCCAACAGGGTCAAATCAGGGACAGAATGCAAACAATGGAGCGCATAGGGACTTTGATAACGGTCGGGGCCATGGTGCAGGTAGAGGCCATGGTGCCAACCATGGGTCGTATCATGGCCAGAGATGAACCAGTGTTCTATAAAAAAGTTTGCTCATAAAACAATTGTATGAAGAGTGCTTTCACCACGGCCTTCTTGATCATTGCATCCTGTTCGTTGTTCGGGTGGTAATGCAATGCATTTCGCGCTGAACTTGCCGCTGAACTGCCTAATCAATGGCCTCTACTCAATAAGTAGTGAGGGTATTGTTTTGCGGTATCTGAACAATACGTAGCCTTATGTGATGCCCCTGTGTTCCGCGACCTATACTATGAAAATCGTGCTTGGCAAGCTTGGTGTGAACATGTTCAACGGGCCGTCAAGCAGAAGGGGGAACCTTTACTATAAGGAGGAATAACATGGCAGATTACTACGGAACAGATACGGTCGTTTCGGACCTTCGCGACGATGGCCTTTTGATCATGCGCATCAACCGACCAGATGTTGCTAACGCTTTGAATGGCGAAACGTCTCGCGCGATGGAGAACATCATGAACAATGCCGAGACGGATCCGGCGGTCCGCGCGATCATCGTTACGGGTACGGGCAAGGTCTTTTGCGCTGGCGAGGATCTTTCGGAGCTTTCTGAAGGTGGCGAGTGTCAGACGGTCACCGAGCATGGTTTCGGTGGTTTGACCGCACGCGTTTGCTCGAAGCCGATCATCGCGGCTGTGAATGGTAGTGCTGCAGGTGGCGGTATGGAGATCGCGATCTCCTGCGACATCGTGGTCGCCAATGAGAATGCGAAATTCGGTTGCACGGAAGTTGGCCTTGGCATCATCGCTTCAACGGGTGGCATCGTGCGTCTTGCTCGCGACATCAACCGCAAGGATTGCATGGAGTTGCTGTTGACTGGCAAGAAGATCAAAGCACCTGAGGCTAAGGAGCTTGGCTTGATCAACTATGCTGTTCCTGCGGATGAGGTCATGGATAAGGCGATCGAGATCGCTGAGACGATCTTGCAGAATGCGCCGCTCGCGCTCAAATGGACCAAGTATCTTGTCCATGCTTGCGACCAGATGAGCGAAGAGGATGCTATGCGCTATTGCGATGCTGCCTATCGCTTCCTTGAGAAGACGGAAGACGGCATCGAGGGCCCGCTGGCCTTCACCGAAAAGCGCGAGCCGAAGTGGGTCGGCCGCTAGTCCTTAGACGGACGCTGTCTTACAAGACAACAGCTTGAACATACCCTCCTAAAGATAAGGAAAAGGCACGCGCTCGGAGGTGCCTTTTCCTCGTTTATAGGCCAGATCGCATGCTCAATCCATGCGGTCTGGCCTTTTGTTCGTGAAGGGTTTGCTAGAAACCGCTCGCAGCTTTGAGGCGGTAGATCCCGTCGTCTGTGAGCACCATGCGCTGAACGATGCCCTGCGCCACGAGCGTTTGGATCATGACGAACGTTTCAAGCAGCAGGTAGTAGCGCGCAACCGCGGGAAGCTTGTACCACTGCTCAGGCTCAGGGCGCTTCGAACAGAGGCGGGCCACCGTCTCTCCCATGCAATAGGGGTGTGCGGCGATAGCACGCAGCACCTCACGACGGCGCTCAGCTTTGCGATCGATGATCTCATTGATGCGGTCCGAGAAGCCCTCCTTGATCGGGCTGCCATGGCCAGGGAGCACCAGGCGGGGTTTCAGCTTCTGTACCTTCTTCAGGCTCTCGAAATAGCGCTCGTAACCGTCTTCGCCAGTGAAGAACGAATCGATAGCGGGCGTGGTGATGGTAAGCACGTGATCGCCACTGAACAGGATGCCCGCATCGGCATCGAAGAGCACGAGAGAATCGGGAGAATGCCCAGGCACCTCGAAGACCTGGAGCGTGCGATTTCCGACCGTGATAGCGTTGCCTTCCTTAACGGGGCGAATATCAAAGCGCTCCTCGTCGATGAAGATCGTTTCGCGGTTGCAGGCTTCGTACGCTTGCGCATCAGCAGGACTTGCACCCATCGCCAGCATGCGGCGGAAGAAGAGCTCATCGATCTCGGAAGCGGTCGGCTCATGCCTGCTCTCGAACCCGATCCGTGATCCGCAAATGGGCGTACCTGGCGCCAAGATGTTGTTCACCTGACCAGAATGGTCGAAGTGTTGATGCGTCAAGAAGAGCTTGAGCTTGCCGAGATCGACCCCGATTGCTTCGAGCGCCTCGCGCATGATGTGATAGGACTGTTCGCCAGGCGCACCAGCATCCACCATCAGCCACTCTCCATCGTCGTAGACCAGATAGCTATTGGAAACACCATCACCAAGATTCTTGAAGCGCACATGGGCTGAATAGACGAGTGGATCTTTGCAGACCAGCTCCCAATGGCATTCGGGCTGCAGTTCATCTGGGTGCTCGCGTGTGAGCAAGGGTTGCTGTTGAGGCTGTTGTTCGAACATAGATGCCAGCTTACCAGACGAAATTGCCCAAACGGATCTTGAGCGCCATTACGAAACTTGAACGTTGCGCAAGGCGCCGTCGATCGCTAGTTCAACATGCTTGATTCCTGGAGCGATTGTCCACGTGTCTCCGGTGCCATCATGACCGAAAGCACCAATCCCAAAATGACGAGTCCTGCAGCTACCAGCATGGTCGGTCCAACGCCGAAGTTCTCGAGGAAGATCGGCGTGCCGTAGGTCGAGATGATGGTGCCGATACGCGAGATCGAGATGGAGATACCCACCGCTGATGCGCGCACATGGGTAGGGAAGAGTTCATTGGGGTAGAGCCACTGCAAGATGCCCGGGCCACCGCTGAAGAATGCGTAAAGTCCGAATGCGATGATCACGACCCAGATCGGTGCATCAGGGAAGATGCCCAAGATCACGAGACCGACAGCCATGAAGAACAGCGACCCGATCAGAAGCGGGCGTCTGCCCAAGGAATTGAGCCAGAACATGGCTGGGATCGTGCCGATCAGGAAGAAGAGGCTCACCACGCTCTCGCCCAGAATGGACATGCGTCCTTCCGAAAGACCGAACGCGCTCATAATATCGGGGCCGAACGTGTAGATCGCGTACATAGGAACGACCTGGCAAAGCGTTAAGATGCCCAGGTAGATGATGCGCTTGAAGTAACCTGCCTTGAACAGGAATCCGAGCGAAGTCTTCGTGGGCTGCTCGTCCTCGTGGATCTCGATATCCTCACCGAACACGCGGTCCATGACAGCACGCGCTTCAGCGAACTTCCCCTTGCTCTGCAGCCAGAGCGGGGACTCAGGGATATCGTGTCTGCCGATCAAGAGGATGATGCAGGGAACGACCGCGCTGCCAAGCATCCATTTCCAGCCATCTTCGATCCCTACCAGGGCAAAACCGACGAAAGCTGCGGCTGTTGCGCCCAAATACCACGCAGCCGAGACCGCACCCATCGAGATGGACCGGTGCGCCTTCGGGGTGAATTCGGCTATGAGCGAGGTGGCGATGGGGTAGTCTGCGCCTACGAAGAGACCTATCGCGAAGCGTGCCAAGACCAGCTGGAGCGGGTCAGCGGCGAAGACCGAGAGTACTGAGAACACTCCAATGGCCACTACGTCGATGATGAACATGGCGCGCCGGCCTACCAGGTCGGTCAGCCAGCCGCCTAGGATCGTGCCGAAGAAGATGCCCAAGAACACCGAAGCGCCAACCGCGGCGCTCCACATGGTATCGAGGGCGAAGAGAGGGGTGATCTGGGTGAGTGCTACGCCGATGATGGCAAGGACGTAGCCATCCAGGAAGGATCCGCCGCTCGAGAAGAAGGTGATCTTGCGCAAAAAGGGCGTCATCTTGACATCATCGATGGTCTTGTTGACAGCCTTCTTGACCTTAGTTGCTACTTCATCGACGGTGGCATTGGTCGCGCGTTCGCTCGCACCTCCTGAAGCGGGAGCAGACGCAGTTCCCGAAACAGCTGCTACCGCGCTACACGCAGCTACCGATGTAGTGGATGTAGGCGCCGAAGCAGCCGCACCTGCCGATGCGGCAACAGGTGCTGCTTGTGGTGGACTTACTGCTTGCGTGATCTTCTTAATCGCTCGTCTCATGACTGCTCACCTTATTCCAACGTTAGTTCCATTCTACTATTCCGTAATTCAGATGCGGTTTTGCTCCGGTCATATTGGCATCGGCATCGACCAACTGAAAGCGCCCTTCGTTCTCACCGACGCGCCACATGCGTGTCGTGAGCGTTTGACCTGGTATGACCGGGGAAGTGATGCGCGTTTTGAAGCGCGTCATGCGTTCAGGTTGGCCCGGGAACCAGGTTGAGATGAGGTGGCGCATAGCGAACCCACCCAGACTCACTCCGTGAACGATCGGACGTGCAAGGCCTGTTTGTTCGGTGTAGGCCCAATCGATGTGCTGCTGATGCCAATCGCCCATCAGCCGATAGATGAGTGGCATGTTGAAGGGGACCGTCTCGGTCACTTCGGCATCTGGCAAGCGATCGGGGATCTCCACCACATCGTGCGGAGGCTTCGGACCGCCCCAGCCGCCATCGTTGATGCAGACGTCCCAGGTCTTGACCGTGCAAAGATGAGTGCCGTCGTTGCTGTAGCTCCTGCCTGTTTGCAAAGAAAGGCATCCGCGACCCTCGCCGCGATCATAGAGGGCGTCTTGCGTGACGAAGGTCTCGACACGATCGGACATCTTGAAGGGGGCATGGAGCTCGATCTCGAATCCGTAGTGCAGCGACCCTGAATAGTCGTATCCATAGTCGAGCGTGCGCGTCATCTCCTCGTTCACCGTGAGCGGCACGCCGAAGATGGGCAAGACCGCCAGATGGGGGTCGTTCGCATCGCCTTCGTTGAGGTATTCAAGATCGGTGATGCCGTCGTAGCCCGCATTGCAGCCGAGCGCACAGATCTCCAAGTCCCTGAAATCGTACGAGCGTACGAAGGGGCCGAACTCTTTTCCAACGATTTCGGTACTGATCGCCATGGCGTTCATCAACCTCTCTCATCATTTGCGCGCAGAAGCGTATGATCGCCTGCGCAGTGCGGAGCGAAACTGGGTGCAAGTTCTCGCTTTCCGCGTGGTCAGCTTAAGAGCTTCTTCTCGATCTTCATGCTGCAAGTACGCGGGAAATCTTCAACGACCTCGTAGAAGGTGGGGACCTTGAACGATGCCATGTGGTCCTTGCAGTACTGCTCGACTTCCGCAAGCGTCATGCTCTCGCCTGGTGCGAAGCGAACGAACGCTTTGATGGCCTGATCACGGATCGGATCAGGAACACCGATCACCGCAGACTCGGCGATAGCAGGATGCTGTTCGAGGATCTCCTCGAGTTCGGTAGTGGAGATGTTCTCTCCTGACCTCTTAACCATGTTAACCTTGCGATCGACGAAGTAAAACCAACCGTTATCATCTTGATAACCTTGATCTCCTGTTTTGAGCCAGCCGTCGATGCTGAAGGTATTCTCGGTCGCTTCGGGGTTGTTGTAGTACTCGAGCATCACCGAACGGCCACGCTCGCCTTTTATCTGGATCTCGCCAACTTCGCCAGGGGGCAGTTCGTTATCATTCATGTCGCAGATGCGCGCCTTGTAGCCGAGTCCTGCGCGCCCCACCGAAGGCCAGTTACGTGCGCCAACGGGCGGGTCGGTAATAGCCCAGCCGATCGATTCGGTCGAGCCGTAGGTGTTCATGATCTTCATGTTGAAGCGCTGCTCGAATTCTTCCTTCTCCGCATCGGTGATGGGGATGAAGTAGAGCACTTCGCGCACGCAGTGGTTCTTCTCTTCAGGATCGACCGGTTGGAGAAGCAGCGTCCGCAGCATCATGGCAACGCATTGGATGACGGTGGCCTTGTAATGGCGGATCTGCTTCATGAAGCGGGTCGCCGAATACTTCTCGACGATGATGAGGGAAGCTCCTGCGGTGATCACGGGCATCAGGGCGGCCAGCTGGAAGTTCGAGTGGCATGCGGGCATCGAGGTCAGCACGCGGTCGCTGCCGCGCAGCGAGACTTCCCAATCTCCATACAACCCCGAGAACACCATGTTCGCGTGCGTGAGCACCACGCCTTTCGGGCGGGAGGTGGTGCCTGAGGTGTAGATGATCTGCACGGGGTCGTCGGAGGCAAGCTCGCAGGAATCGCGCAGGATCGCGCTCTGTTCGCAGCGCATCATCCAGAAATCGTAGATGCCCTGCTGGCCTTCTTCGACCGTGCCGAGCGGCGTGTAGATGTTCGAGAAATCGATATTGCTCTTGGGTGACTCAGTGCCCGCGCGCGCAACTACCACGCCTTTGGGGAAGTAATGGCCGCGTGCGAGGAGCTCTTGGTAGGTCTCGTAGAAGAGCGGCTCGACCACGACGCAGATCGCATCCGAGTTCTCCAGGATGTATTCAGCTTCATCGGCGAGATATTGCTCGTTGATGGGCACTGCTACCGCGCCGATCTTCGCAAGGCCGAACAGGCACATCAAGAATTCTGGTGAGCTGTGGAGGTGAAGGGCCACGTGATCGCCCTTCTCGATGCCGAGATCGAGAAACACATTAGCGATACGGTTGACGTCCTCGTCGAATGCGGCATAGGTGTATTCGAACACATCGCCTACGCGGTTCTGGAACGTGAGGAAGTGTCGTCTTCCCTTGCGCTCGACCACGCTTTGCCACAGGTCACGGAGCGTTTCGTTTCCTACGATGTCGGCCATTTTCGTCCCCTCCTACGAAAAGATGCTGGTAGATTTTCATTTCCCCTTCTCATAACGAACGCACGCGTGGCAGTGCTATCTGGCGTTCATGGTCGGGACCGAGCCCGTGTGCCCTGAAAGCTCATGGTGAACGCTTGCGCCTGACCCTTCGAGCGCTCGTTCGTGATGAGAAGAAGACCTGCCTAAGGATTCCCCCCAGATCCCCTCCGGGGCAGGTGACCGGAGGGGATCGTTTGGAAAGATCGGGAGCGCTGCAGCTCGCGGCGGCGCGCGCAACCCGTGAAGCTTGGCACTGTTGCCAGGCGGTGAGCTAGCCCGCTTTGACCACGTTGGCCGCGATCAGCTCGTCGATCTGCTCGGGCGTGTAGCCGAGCTTGGTGAGCACATCGATGGTGTCGCCGCCTTGCTCAGGCATCGGGCGCCACACTTGGCCAGGCGTCTGCTCGAAGCGCGGCATGGGGGAGAGGCCTTTGAAGGTGTCGCCATCTTTGGTTTCCCATTCGATGAAGTTGCCACGCATCTTCATGTGCTCGTCTGCCACCATGTCCTCGAACTCATAGACGCTTTGAGCAGCGATGCCCTGTTCGGCCAGAACATCCTCGAGCTCGAGCTTGGTGCGCTCGGCAAGCCATGCCTCGAGGCGGCGCTCGAACTCAGGTGCGATCGGCATAGAGAGCCACAGTGATGCCGTATCGTCCGGCACCTCAGGAGATCCCCATACGTCTCCCATGCCCAAGGTCTCGAGCATCCACTTGTTCTGGCGGATGCCGAAGAGGTTCAGTGCGATGAAGCCATCAGCGCATTTGTAGACGCCGATGCCACAGAGGTTCTGGTTGCGGGCGCCCGCACGCGGCCACTTCACGCCATCGTTGAGGTAATCGACCAAGTAGTACTGGCTCATGTACATGATGCCCTCGTACATCGCCCAGTCGATGCTCTCGCCCTGACCAGTGCGCTCGACCTTGTGGAGTGCTGCGAGCGTTGCTGCGATCAGCAGATAGCTGTTGATGTAGTCGCCGGAGTAGGGCATCGTGATCATAGGCTGCTCAGGCGTGCCGTTCTGGCAGGTGAAGCCTGCATACGGACCGACCGTGCCATCGTAGGCGGCGCGCTTCACGCGGTCCGGGTCGCCATAGGCGCCGAATCCTGAGCAGTGCACGATGACGAGCTTGGGGTTCGCGGCCCACAGATCCTCGTCCGTGATGCCCTTGCGCTGCCAGGTGCCGCCCTTCGAAGACTCGAAGAAGATATCGGTGTCTGCGAGCATCTTCAAGAGCACTTCTTTGCCTTCGGGGGTGAACTGGTTAAGCGCGACCGAGCGGCAGTTGCGGCGTTCAGCCTGAGCTGCGTTCTTCGCGTCGCGGACCGTATCGCCGTAGCCCGTGTTCTCGAGCCAGGTCACATCTGCGCCCCAGTCGGCCATGATGTTGCAGGCACGCGGCACTGCTTCTTCCATGGCGGCGAAGACGACCTTCACATCATCCAAGACACCGAAGCTTGGTTTTTCAGTTGGGATTGCCATGAGGTTCCTCCTTGTGGTTTCTCTTAGGTTCGAAGCTAGGGCCTAGCGATACTTCTTCAGGGCGTTCTTTGCGGTAGTGAGGATCATCATCTCGTCGGTACCACCGGAGATACGGTCGACACGCAGGTCACGCCAGAAGCGGTTGATGCGATGCTCGCTCGCGACCGAGATGCCGCCCATGATCTGCATACCATCGTCGACTACCTTGAAGGCGGCGTTGGCGCAGTAGTACTTGCACATCGCTGCTTCGCCGGCGTCGAATTCGCCATTGTTGTTATCAGCGTTCCATGCTGCTTCATAGAGCATGTTCTTCATGGCGTTCAGGCGAATGGTCATCTCGGTGATCTTGAGCTGGTTGAGCTGGAAGCGACCGATGGTCTTGCCGAATGCCTCGCGCTGATTGGCGTGACGCAGTGCATCCTCATACGCGCAGATAGCGTTGCCATAGTCGCAGGCACCTACCAGCCAGCGCTCGAAGTTGAAGTCGGAGACGCCGCGGTTGAAGCCATTGCCTTCCGTGCCGAAGATATCCGACTCATCGAGTTCCACGTCGTTGAAGTAGACCTCGCAGCAGCTATCCATGCGAAGACCGAGCTTGTCCAGCGGGCCCAGTTCGATGCCCGGCTTGCTCATGTCCACCATGAACTCGGTGAAGACGCTCGGGTCATCAGCGTTCTTCGCCATGACGACGAGCCACTTCACGCCCTTGGAGGAGGTGATGAAGGTCTTGGTGCCGTTCAGGTAGATGTGACCGTCGCGACGCTTGTAGTTGGTGGTGAGAGCGGAGACATCGGAGCCTGCGCCTGGTTCGGTGCAAGCGGAGTTCCAGATCTGCTCGCCGGTGCCCAGATATGCCATGACCGCATCGATCTGCTCAGGCGTGCCTTCGCGGATGATGGTCTCGAAGCCAGGCAGCTGATAGAGCACGTAGGTGGGGCCGCCGTACTGACCGAGCACCTCATAGACTGCCATGAGGGTGACCAGCGGCTGCTCAAGGCCGAGTCCGCCACGGTCTTCGGGGAGCATGATCTGATCGAAACCGAGATCGCAGAGTCCCTTCACCCAGCGAAGCGGGTACTCATGCTTTTCGTCGCACTCCTGGAAGTACTGATCCCAGGGCTCGCTTTCCATGTACTCACGATAAGCCTGGACGATGAGTTCCTGGTCGACGCTTAGTTTGAAATCCATTGTTTCCTCCTTTTGGGGCGCTACTGCGCGCTGCGCGGTAGCAAACTTCTTCCTTATTGTCTTGGCGGAGTTCACTGTTTACCCCCGTGAACCACCTCAAGACGATCGCCAGCTTGCTTATATAGCAAGCGTGTCGCTAATGGGGTAGGGCGGCCTTGCTAGGCAAGACCGGGTTCTGCGATGCCAACCTGCTCCTTGAAGAAGGTGGCACCGTGCTCGAGCGCATCGTTAGCTGCGTCGAGCGCTTTGGTGTAATGCAAGAATGCATGGATCACGCCTTCGAACATCTCGAACTGATACGGGATCGCATACTGATCGCAGATGGCTGCGAGCGTGCTCGAGTCATCGCGCAGCGGGTCATACTCTGCTGCTGCGATATAGCAGGCAGGCATGTCGTGCGTCATATCGTTCAAGAAGAGATTCGCGTAAGGCGAGGTCTTCAGCTCTTCGATATCGTTCGCATAGAGCTGCTGATAGAACATCCAGTCTTCTTCGGCAAGGCCATCCCACGGGCCACCCAAAAGACGCATGGATGAAGAATCGGTAAGGCCGAACCAACCGTAGTAGAGCAGCAGGCACTTGATATGAGCGATCGAATCCGTGGTGTCGCGCAGATAGAAGGTTGCGGCCAGGTTCAGGTGTGCTCCACCTGAATCACCCGCGAATCCCATGCGCTCGGTATCGATGCCATAGGCTGCTCCTTCTTCGTGCAAGAACTGCGCAACGAAGGCGACCTCCTCCACGGCTGAAGGGAATTTCGCTTCAGGGGAGAGGCGGTAATCGACTGCTACTACGATCGCGCCCGTGTTGCGGGCGAGGATGCGGCAGATGCGATCATGAGTGTCAAGGTTGCCGAGAACGAAGCCGCCTCCGTGCACGTAGACGATAACAGGAGTGGTTGGGCTTTGAGCTTCCTTGCCAGCAAGTGCTTCGTCGGTCGGATAGTAGAAGCGTACTGCCATGGGGCCATGAGGACCGGTGAGCTCTTCATCGAAGGAGAGCTTCATGACCGGGCCACCTTCCACCCAGAACTCACGGCCGAGCACGTAGTTCTCACGCATGATATCGAATCCGACCGAGGTGTCATTCGCATCGCCAGCGAGGGTGGCCTCTTTTGCGAGGATCGCCTTCATCTGAGGATTGATGCGAGCCAGTACATCAAGCTTATTCACGAGTTTCTCCTTCTTTGGGTGGGGTGCCTTCGGTGGGAAGACACCCCTTTGGACGGTAGATTGAGCAGAGACAGTGGGGAGTTTGTTCGGTGATCGTGTCTCAAGATCACCTGATCGAGTGTGCGAACCTTACGCTTCTTGCGCTTGTACGTCCGCTTCGATCTCTGATTCGACTTCTTCTTCGATGATGTCGTTGCGGTGCTTCTTGATGGAGCGGAGCAACATGACCAGGCAGAAGATGCCGACCACTGCCAGACCGATCTCGATACCGAAGATGCCGTTGAAGGCTGCGGTACCCTGAGCGTCGATCATGGAGCCGTACCAGGTGTGGATGAAGACGTCGGGCAGGAAGCCGATCACGGAGAGCAGACCAGCTGCGGTGCCGAAGATCTGCATCGGGATCTTCACCTCTGAGAGTGGGGACGAACCGATCGAGAACGCGCCGTAGGTTGCGAAGCCGAACAGTACGACCATGATGGATACGATGATGGCTGCATTAGGATCATGCGGATAGAAGATGAATCCTATCAGTACTGCGATCGCGAGGACGAATCCGCCGATGATCGCCTTCGAAGGACTCTTGATTTTCGTCGCTATGAAGCCGACGATCGGGCCAGCCAGCAGACCAATACCATAGGTACGGATGAGGCCGATCACGTTAACGAGGTTGCCATCTGCATTGAAGCACTGGGTCAGATATGGCGTGGTATAGGTAGCGCCCTGATAGACCGCGTAAACGCAGAAGTAAGCGACGCATGCCCAGATAACACCGGGGTGCTTGAAAGCTTGCACTGCCTCAGCAAGGCTGAAGAGCTTCGCATTCTTGTTGATCTCGCCTTTGAAGTCGGGGATCAAGAAGAAAGCGATGATGCCCAGTACCGCGATGATCACTGCCAAGAAGATCAGCATGACCTGAACACCGGTGGCAGCATTCGCGATGGATGCGATGATGCCCGCGTTGATGAGGCCGAGCACGAGGCCGGTAACACCATAGATAGAGTAGGAGATACCGATCTTGGACGCGTATTCATCCTCTTCGCAGCAGAGCCTGACGACCTTGAAGCGCGTGCCCCACCAGATGAGGATGGAGGTGACGCCCATGGCGACGAAGAGCGCGAAACAGACTTGCACCGAAGGAAGCGTGGCGTAGATCGCTACCAAGACCGCTGTGGTCAAGAAGCCGACCGTTGCCAGGGTACGCATGCGGAACTTGTCAGCTACGATGCCTGAAGGTAGATAACAGATCATCGCCGCGATGCCGTAGGCAGATACCATGAGACCGAGGTCTGCATTGGAACAGCCGAGTGCTTGCATCAGCGGATCATAGAATACATTCTTCAAATACATTGGTGCGTAGATGATCGATGATCCCATCGAGATCAAGATCACGAGCGCCCACTTGTGGAGCGTTGAGATGTCGCGGTACGTCACCTCACCTTTGCTCTTTGCTAGGAGTGACATTAGCGTCCCCTTTCCTTTTTCCTTGGCTACTCTTCAGAGTGCCGCCTTCTGTTTCCCCTCTGCTTACTTCGTTTTACGTTCGTTCGTTATCTCATAGTGCCCAGTTTTGCGATCTGTTGTTCGTATGTCGCTTTGCTTTGATTCGTTCGCGAACTGGATCTTATGAACCAACGAAAAAGACGTAAGCTGCCAGCATTTACCGACGGGATCATCTTGATTGAACGCGTTCATGAGCGCATCACCTGATACGAGGGATTATGAGGTTGCGACCAAAGTGGGGAGTGGACTTTTTTTGGTGAGCGAGCGACATACTAAAAAACTAGTGATGCTCCTGAGCTTATGTTCTGTATGCTGATACTATACATAGAATGAAAATCCGACGAATAAACAGCGTGCGTTCGTTTTGAGGAAGGGTAGCGAAAAAGGTAGATCACTATGCAAGATACTCGATCAGCTCTTGACGAAGTGGAAGAGCATGAGCCGATTCAGAGTGTTGACGAGAACACTTTGGGCGAATCACCAAAAAATGCTACGAGACAACCCGTTGTTGATCGCTTGATGACCGTTCATCCAGCGCTCAAGTACCTTGGTTTCTCGCTTTTGATGGCCTATCACTATCTGATGTGGTTCTGCCCGTCGAGCTTCTTCAAGACCGACCTTTTGGCTGCGAGCGTTACGGTGGCATGGCTTTGGAATCTGGTCGGTACGGCATTCTTCATGATCGTTGCTGTGGTCCTCTTGGGGCGCAAGCGACATCTTTCTGATTACCCGTGGGTCATGAGGATCGTTACGGTGCTTCTGATTGTTGCGACCGCATTGTTGCTCTATGGGGCGCCTATCACGAGCTCTTCCTATGTGATCTACATATTCAGCTTCATCGCTGGCGGTCTTGAGGGCCTGATGTGGATCTTGTGGGGCGAATCTTTGACACGTGCGCGAGCGAACTTCTCGGTGGTGCATATCGGCACCACGTTCGGCGCGACCGTGTTGGTGGTTATGATCGTAAGCCTGTTCATTCCCGCGGATCTCTCGCCGCTCTTCGTCGTGCTGCTCGTGGCGTTCTCTGGTGTGTTCCTTTATGCGCATAAGAAGGTTCCCGCAACCTATCCCGTGCTCTTGCCGCACGATACGGTCAAACCGGCGTATTCGAGCGTGCTAGCGGTCTGCAGTGTTGGCTGTTTTACGGGCGTTGCCTGCTATTATCTGGTGGCCATCGTTCCGTGGGAATGGTTCTCGATCGGCGAATACATCTTCGAGATCGGCGTGGTGACCGGTGCAGCGTTGATCTTGCTTGTCTCGGGGCTTTCGGTGCTCTTCAAAGCGAAAGCTTCGATGTTCAGGCTCTTTCCGTACTACTTGGTCTTCGCTATTGTGGGGCTGACCTTGTTCCAGAGCCACGAATCGCTCTATCCGGTTGCCTTCGTGGTTGGGCTGAGCGTCTCGTCGCTTTTGGAGATATCGCTCATCATGTACTTTGGCACGTTGATGCGTAGGGGGTTCTTCGCGCCTGCGCTGGCGGTCACGTTCTCGCTCGCTTCGATCCGTATTGGTATCGCGCTGGGGAATTGCCTTGGGCTCTTCTACGAACGTCACGTTGAGATCGCCCAGCTTGCGGTCACTCCTACCACGCTCATCTTCATCTGCGTCCTGGCATTCGTGTTGGTGCCGGTTGGAAAGCTTGAGCCGCGCTTCGTTGCGCTCACCACAGCCCCCGTTGCACCGTCCGAGATCGATACGATCTGTTCCCATATCATCGCAGAGTTCAAGCTCTCAGAGCGCGAGGGTCAGATTTTGAAGTTGATCGCGCGGGGCAACACTGTGAACAGTATCGCGAACAAGCTCTATATATCGCCGCACACGGTGAACACGCATATTCGGCATATCTATGACAAGGTGGGTATCCATAAACGAGGAGAGTTGCTCGAATATATCAATATGAAGAAAGAAGAGCAGGTCTAGCGCGCGTTCGGGGTTGCCGCGCTGCGCACGGTGGCTTGCAGGTGCTGTGTTGTGGCATTCAACGCAAATGAAGCGCTCAAGTGGAAAAGCGCACGAGAGGAAAGAAGGTCAAGCATGAAAGTGGTCATCGTTGGTGGAGTAGCAGGTGGTGCAACGGCAGCGGCGCGTCTTCGTCGGTTGGACGAGCACGCGCAGATCATCGTGTTCGAGCGATCGGGCTATGTTTCTTATGCTAACTGCGGGCTACCTTATTACATTGGTGGCACTATCGCTGATCCTGAGGCACTCACGCTTCAAACGCCCGAGAGCTTCCGCGCGCGGTTCAACGTGGATATGCGCGTGAACCATGAGGCGACCGCGCTCGATGTTCAGGCGAAGACGGTTACCGTGAAGAACCTGGTAACAGGTGAAGTGTTCAAGGAATCGTACGATAAGCTCATCCTCTCGCCGGGTGCGAAGCCCACGCAGCCGCGCCTTCCGGGGGTTGGGCTCGAGCATGTGTTCACGCTACGCACCGTGGAAGACACGTTCCGCATGAAGGAATTCATTGATGCGCACCATCCGCGCACGGCGGTGATCGCGGGCGGTGGTTTCATCGGGCTTGAGCTGGCCGAGAACATGCGCGAGATCGGCATGGAGGTCACTATCGTGCAGCGTCCGCAGCAGCTCATGAAGCCCTTCGACCCCGACATGGCGGCATTCATCCACGCCGAGGCGCGCAAGCATGGCATCAAGCTGGCGCTCGGGCACACCGTGGAAGGCTTTCGCGAAACGGGCGATGGCGTGGAAATGCTTCTCGCAGATACTGATCCGATCCCAGCTGACATGGTAGTGCTGGCCATTGGTGTCACGCCTGACACGCACCTTGCGCAAGAGGCGGGTTTGGCAATGGGCGTGCGCGGCAGCATCTTGGTGAACGACCGCATGGAAACCTCCGCGCCCGATATCTATGCGGTAGGCGACGCCGTGCAGGTGAAGCACCTGGTAACGGGCGAAGAGACGCTCATTTCGCTAGCGGGTCCCGCGAACAAGCAGGGGCGCATCGCAGCTGACAACATTTGCGGCATCCCGAGCACCTATCGCGGCTCGCAGGGCAGCAGCGTCATCAAGGTCTTCGATATCACGGCGGCTTCCACAGGCGTCAATGAAACGGTGGCGAAAGCAGCGGGGCTTGAGGCTGATCACGTGATCCTCTCGCCCATGAGCCATGCGGGCTACTATCCGGGCGGCAAGCTCATGACCATGAAAGTGGTGTTCGAGAAGGAGACCTATCGCCTGTTAGGTACCCAGATCGTAGGGTATGAGGGTGTGGACAAGCGCATTGACGTGTTGGCAACGGCCATCTTCGCAGGCTTGCGCGCGACCGAGCTCAAAGACCTCGACCTGGCTTATGCACCACCGTATTCTTCGGCGAAAGACCCAGTGAATATGGCGGGCTTCATGATCGAGAACATCGAAGAAGGCATCGTGAAGCAATGGTACTTAGGTCAGCTTGAAGAACTGCAAGAGAAGGGAGAGCGCGGGCAGGTAACGCTGCTCGATGTGCGCACACCTGCCGAGATCGCGTTCGGGCGTATTCCTGGGTTCATGAACATCCCGCTCGATTCCTTGCGCGATCATCTTGATGAGCTGGACCCTGCGAAACCAATCTATGTGATCTGCCAGAGTGGCCTGCGTAGCTACGTGGCGTGTCGTATTCTGGCAGGTTATGGCTTCGATGTGTTCAACTTCGCAGGCGGATACCGCTATTTCCAGACCGTGGTGAACGACCGCGCGCTCATCGAAGCAGCCTTTCCGTGCGGCGCCGATCAGTAGTGGAAGATTGTTCGTTATGGGACAAGAGGTACGAGCGGTCAACCTTGCGCGCGCTGAAACGCGAGCTTGCATTACGAAAGCTCTCGTAAAGCTTACACAGGAAAAGGCGCTCTCTTCCATCAGCGTAACGGAGCTCTGCCAGGCTGCGGGCGTTTCGCGCATGGCGTTCTATCGCAACTACGATTCCAAAGAAGAGGTCTTCACTGCTCGGCTTGAAGAGGTCATTGCAGATTATGCGCACGTCACCGAGCCGCTCCTGAAAGCCGGAACGCTTTGGTATGATGTCGGCCATTTGAGCACGTGCTTCGAATTCTTCAAGAACAATGCAGCGCTCATGAATTGCCTTTTTCGCTGTGGGTTCACGGGGTTGCTCGTGAAATCGATCTCCGATTTTCTGATCGGCCGCTATGGGAATGGCACCCCTGAGGGCAATTACATCCTAACGGCTTTTGCAGGCTCGCTCTGTGCGTGCTATCCGCTTTGGGCCAAACGCGGTTTCAAGGAGTCGCCGCGGCAGATGGCCGAGCTGCTCGGGCGATTCTATACTGCCATCCCTTCTGCCAGTAACTAGAGGCTCTGTTATAAGTCGCAGCAGTTCGGAGCCTTCGCAGTTTCGCGAATCTTGTGGTTTTCGCAAGGTGTCTCACAAACAGCTCGAGCTGGCTATACGACCGGCCTCGCTGATCGCGTTTCAACCACTCGGCTTACGCTCTTCCTTACCTTTCGTGCTGAACAATTTGCGCCTTTCTGTAACACTCTGCATCGCGGAGCAGAAGACCGCTCTGTCAAACGTTACAATTTGTAACAGATGAAGTCAGGAGGCAGCATGCGCACAGCGGTGATAACGGACACGAATAGCGGGATATCGACCGAGGAAGCGGCGGAGATGGGCATTCGCTCCATCTCGATGCCCGTGCTGATAGATGGGGAGATCTATCTTGAAGGGGTCGATCTTGGAAGCGAGAGTTTCTTCACGAGCCTGACCGAGGGCAAAGCGGTAACGACCTCGCAGCCTTCCCCAGGGGTCGTGTGCTCTGCATGGGAAGAGGCTTTGAACGAGGGGTTCGATAACGTGGTCTACTTGCCGATGTCTTCGGGACTCAGCCATTCCTGCGAATCCGCCCAGCTTGCTGCCGCCAACTATTCAGGGCGTGTTGCGGTGGTGGACAACGGACGCGTTTCGGTGACCTTGCGAGCAGCCGTTGAAGATGCGCTTGCGATGGCGAATCAGGGAATGCCGGCGGCTCATATCAAATCGGAGCTTGAGCGAAGGGCGAAGCTTTCGAGTATCTATCTTGCTGTCGATGATCTGGGCTATCTCGTGCGTGGCGGAAGGGTCACGCCTGCTGCCGCGACGTTCGCTTCTGTGTTGAAAGTGAGGCCTGTTCTGTCGATTCGAACGGGTCAGATCGAGCCGTTCTCTAAGGAGCGAGGCATGAAGAAGGCGGTGGCGAAGATGTTCTCAGCAGCCAAACACAATGCCAAGAAAGAGTTCGATCTCAAAGAGGACGAGCTGGTGGTGGGGGTTGCGAGCGCGGGGATAGACCCTGAACGCGAGTTGGAGTATCTTGAGCGAGCAAAAGCGGAGTTCCCTGATGCAAAGGTGTTCTTCAACAGGCTTCCCTTCTCTGTTGCGGTGCACACGGGACCCGGCGCGCTCGGCATTGGCATCCATGCGCGTCCGAAACAGTTGGCAAATCTGGATTCGTCGAGCGCTGAGCAGCAGGGCAGTGCTCAGGCCGAAGCGAATACGCAATGAATAGCCTGAAACGAATTGACCGATCTAAAACTTCTTTTGAAGGAGCTTAGCCTATGATTCGCATCATCACCGATTCCACTTCATCACTTCCGAAAGATCTGCGGGAGAAACTTGGCATCCATCTGCTCAACCTTGTGGTCAACCGTGGTGGCGTTAGTCACGTAGAAGGCGAGATGGACCTCGATGCGTTCTATGCCGATATTTACGAGATGGCCGATGATATTCCCACATCAAGCCAGCCTTCAGCGTTGAGCATAGAGACTGCGCTTGAAGAGGCGGCCGCAGCAGGCGATGAAGTGCTCGGAATCTTCATCAGTGGCAGGATGTCAGGCACGTTCGAGGGAGTTGCGCGCGCGGCGAGAGAAACTACCAAGCGTCATCCCGATTTCAAGTATGCGCTCATCGACAGCATGACCAATTGCATGGAGCTAGGCTGGGTGGTCGTCGCAGCATGCGAGGCACGTGATGCGGGCGGAAGCCTTGAAGAGTGCGTCGAGGCGGCCACGCGTGCGATGTATTCGACGCGTTTCATCTTCGCGCCTGAGTCGCTCAAATTTCTAGAGAAGGGCGGCAGGATAGGGAAGGCTTCGGCGCTGTTGGGCAACATGTTGAACATCTCGCCTATCCTTACGGTGAAGAATGGTGAGGCTGCAACATTTTCCAAGGTGAGAACCCAAAAGAAAGCGCTTGCCAAGATGGTCGACGTGTTCAAGCGCGATGTGGAGAACCATGGGTTGCGCAATGTTGCCGTTCACTATATCGGCTCGTGCGTTCCTGCGTTCGAGTGGGCACGCGATGTGATCGATCCACTGGTTGGCAAGACCGTGATGGTGCTTCCTGCAAGCCCCGTGATCGGCGTGCATGTGGGACCCGCAATGGGGCTTGCTTACGAATGCGCCGCGCCGATCGAGGGCAAGTTCGCAACTTCACCCGAGATCATTGCTTCGTAGTTGCTCTTACTCCCGTACCGCAAGACGGCTTTGGCGCGAACCTGTGCGTTCGCTCGCTCAGCGCATTCCGAGGCGATTGTTGCCTTCTTACAATCCCGTCATAAACCGCACAGCGTGCCTTCTGGGCGCTAGACTGCATCGTGTAGTTAGGTGTCTTGGATGATTCGTTGCCTTCAGTGAATTCCAGGAAAGCGCATGGCGAAAGGCGGTGGAGTAGATGGGCGCTCTAGGCTCTTTTCTCTCGAGCTTCTCTGAAAGTTTCACAGCTGCGGTGATCATGTGGCCCTTCCTGTCCTTCCTTCTTACGATGCCCATCTTGGCTTTCCTCTATCATCGTGATGGAAGGCTGCGTTTCGCATCAGCGGCGGCAGCCTATTGCAGTGTGCTCTATCTGGCGGGATTGGCTTGTTTCACGCTCTATCCGCTTCCAACAGGCGATGCGGGACCAGGTATCACCTATGGCATTCCGCCCCAGTTCAATCCGCTCAATTTCATCTTTGACATCGTGAAGGATGGGTGGAAAGCAGTATTCCAGACGCTCTTCAACGTGGTGCTCTTCTTACCGTTAGGCTTTATCGCAGGGCGGTTCTTGCAGATGAAGCTGCCTGCTGCGACCATCTTGGCGCTTGTCGTGAGCTGCTTGATCGAGACCGCACAACTCACAGGGCTTTTTGGCATCTACCCTTATGCTTACCGCACCTTCGAAGTGGACGATATCATCTTCAACACCTTAGGTGGCGTGTTGGGGTGGTTCTGCGCAAAGCTCTTCGCGCGAGCACTGCCACAAGCACCGGTCGGTTCGCCCGAGATCACGCATGATACAGGGCTGATCCGACGGGTCGTTGCACTTTGGATCGACCTCATTTTGATCGCGCTGGTAACGTTTGGCCCTTGGATGTTTCTCGATCTTGCCAGCGAAGTGCTCTTTGACAAGGCGTTTTCTCTTTTCGGAATGAATGCTGTCCAAACTGAGAGCGTGTTGGCCATAACCTGCTTCGTGATCGCTTTCGGTGGGGTCGAACTCGTCTTCCCCTGGATCAAGAGCGGCAGCACGCCAGGCGGTCTTATTGTGCGCATGAGCTTTGAGACGCGAGAGCGTTCGGGGAGTAAGCGGGTGCTGTTCTACCTGGTGCGCGGCGCTTTCCTGATCGCGCTCTTCGCACTTCCTCAGATCGTGGTCTTGTTCACGCTGGTCTTCTATCTCATTGCCCGCAAGATGCCCTACGACTATCTGCCCGGATAATACTGGCTTGCTCCTGGCGGTAGGGGCAAACTGCATAGCTGCCTTTATTCGGTGGTAGTCCGATCGTTCATCCTCTATAATGGTCTCATCAAACGACACTATGTCACTTAAAGGAGTGTTCGCATGAATTATCGGAAGCTTGGCAAGACGGGACTTATGGTCAGCGAGATCGGGTTTGGTCCTGAGTGGATGACGGGAACGCCGGAAGAAACGCGCGCCATCGCTGAGGTGCTGCGTGAAGCAGGCGTGAACTATCTGGACTGCTGGATGCCCGATCCTCATATTCGTGCGAACCTTGGCTATGCCATGAAGGGCCACACGGATGAATGGATCGTCCAGGGGCATATTGGTGCTTGCTGGGTGGACGGTCAGTATCTTCGCAGCCGTGATGTGGCATTGGCAAAACCTGCCTTCGAAGATGAGCTTGCACTGCTCGGTGTTGACCACTTCGAAGTAGGCATGATGCACTATATCGATAGCGTAGATGAATTCCGCGCCTGCCTGGATGGTCCCTATTATGAGTATGTGCAAGAGCTGTTGCGTGCGGGAACCATCCGCCATGTTGGCCTTTCGACTCACAACCCCGAAGTTGCCCTTGAAGCAGCGCGGAGGGAAGTGGTGGAGGTCATCATGTTCTCGATCAACCCTGCCTTCGATCTGATGCCTGCTTCTGAAGACGTGAACGATCTGTTCGGGGATTTCGAAGAAGCGGGCGAGCAAATGGAGCCTTTGCGTGCCGAACTCTATAGCTTGTGCGAAGAGAAGGAGATAGCGCTTACGGTGATGAAGCCGTATGCCGGTGGTCGTTTGCTCATGGATGAACAGTCACCGTTTGGTAAGGCGCTCACTCCTGTTCAGTGCATCCATTATTGTCTGGCGCGTCCTGCGGTCGCTTCTGTTTTGGCGGGATACCAGAGCGTCGAGGAGGCGCAAGCTGCACTCGCTTATGAGCAGGCAAGCGAAGAGGAGTGCGACTTTGCCCAGGTGATCGCTGATGCCCCTGCGCGCAAAGCATACTTCGGGCAGTGCACGTATTGCGGCCACTGCCAGCCTTGCGCGGTGGGCATCGATATCGCTACCGTGAACAAATTCGCTGATCTGGCTTCGATCCAAGATGCGGTACCGCAAAGCATTCGCGCGCACTATCTTGAGCTGGACAAGAATGCTTCCGATTGCATTGCCTGCGGGAATTGCGAACCTAATTGCCCCTTCGGCGTGAAGATCGTCGAGCGCATGGAAGAGACCGAGCGCCTGTTCGCATAAACGAGCTTACAGAACAGCGTATTCGTAATTCGGTGGTCTGAACTGATCAACGAATTTGCTCGGATTGAGAGTTGGTACTTCAGAGTTTTTGAAATCGCGTTTATCGCGCGTCACAATGAGTTTTTTATTTGGAGGGAAGGGCAAATTCTTGAAAGAACGGAAGCAATGATAGCTGCGTGCCACCTTATTTGAGAGAGCTTTCATCATAGGTTAATCCGTATTCATGTTCTAATACGTCCAAAAACTCTTGGGCAGACATAGCTTTTATAGGCGATTTCCCAACCAGCTCTTTGTCGCGTGTTATCAGATACTTTGCAGGAATATGCTTTGAAGCGTGTGCGATCAAATAATCTTCTATATCGCTCCAGTCGGACTCCAGTGCTCCACGAAGATCTGCTGCATAGGTGCCACACACCATGAAAATATCCAACGTTGCTAGAAGGGCATGCTTTACCTCTTCTGCTGGAGCATGCTTTCTTAAAACATAATAAGCATCAGCATACGACTGCGTGCTTGCCCATATCTGCAGGTCACCAAAAACAGCAGCGATGCATAGTTTCTTAATGTCGTTGACGTAAGGTCCCCTGACTGCAACAAGATCGATGAGCGCGTTAGTATCAAGCAATATCTTCATATTTATTCGCCCTTACTGCTTGCGCATATCGCTTGTCTGCTTTGACGTCATCAGGAATGTCAAGATCAAGCATGCAGTTCTTAAACATGTTTTTGATCAACTGTTTTTGGTCTTTCGACAGAGCTCGTTTCTTTTGTTTGCTTTTAGACGGGTGAGCTGTTGGCAAAGCATGCTCTTCAAGAACATATTCAAAAGCAGCATTCACAAGATCGCTCGTGGAAGCCCCAAGAGATGCTAATTGGATGCTCGCCTGCGAATAGAGAGCATCGGGAATTCGTGCAGAAATCATCTTGCTCATTGATGCCCTCCTATCATGTATGACGTATGACAATTATATCATATCTTGTATGCTAACTCTTTATACAAGACACAAGACGTAAGACGTAGGCCCCCTTTTTGCGCGGAGCCAAAATTCCTGGGAGCATCGCTTGGTCTTGAGGATAACTAGGTCGGTGCCGCTACGAGGTAATGCTCGGGTCGTATTCCTTTAAAAGCTTCAGCAGCTCTTCTGCGTGGGAATGACGCTTTTTGGTAGCTGTTCCCACGATGGCGATGGAATCGTAGCTGCCATATTTCTTGAAGAAATCGGGGATCGCGTTATCTGCCTTAAGTTCTGCAGCGTATTTCTTGAAGTATTCTTCGTAGGGCATGCCCGCATCTAAATAAGCATCCAGCAGCGACTTCGTGGGGGAGTATTCGACATCGTGCACGTAATCGGCATGAGCGATCACGTGGGTGAAGTATTCGAGATCTTCTTGTTTGGTGAAGCCTGAAAGCTGATTCGTGTTTCTGAGGCGGATGTCGAGCACGAGCGTCGCCTTCCATCCGAGTATCTTGTTGAAGAATTCTTCTGCGGTTGTTTGATATGCGCTCAGTACGTTGATCTTCATAGTTACCCCTCCAGCCGTGCGTTTACCAGTTTCGCTCTCGCGATTCCAACACGCTTCAAGTCTAAAATACTGGCAAGCTTTAGTTCGGCGACGGCAGGTTTGCGTTACGGTCTTGATGATTGCGTGTTACGGAATGCTTCGTAAGAAAGAAGCTGAAGGGCGTTTTATTCTTATGGCGTAGCAAGGCGTTCTGCAGTGCGCTGAAAAGAGCCTACTGCCATCAGGGTTTCCTTATGTTCACAAATCATCGACCGATTGTTAGCGGCGTCTGAGCTGGCTATTGCTTGTTCTAGAATCAAGGCTGGTCAAGGCATTCAGCAATTCAAGGCATACAACAGCCTGTATAGATGGGTTCAGCATGAGGCAGATCAGAAGAACAAAGGGAAAGTCGACGCTTGGAAAAGACTCGATCGTGGTCGGGTTCTCGCTCTTCGCGATGTTTTTCGGTGCGGGCAATTTGATATTTCCCCCAACCTTAGGGCAGTTGAGCGGTGACCTTTGGGCGTGGGGATTGGTCGGGTTTCTGCTCGTTGATGCTGTTCTTTCGTGTCTCGGCGTGTTTGTGGTAAGCCGCTTGGGCGGCCCGCGTGGGGCCTTCGACGGGACGCTCGGAAAGATCGGCGGCACGATCTTAACGACGGTGGCTATCTTGTGCCTTTGCGTTGTCTTCGCCATGCCGCGCACGGCTGCTACTACCTTCGAGCTATCGGTCGCGCCCTATCTTGGCGAAGACGCGAATTCATTCCTGGTTCCATTCTCTATCTTGTTCTTCGTGATCGTGTATCTGCTCACCTGCAGGAAGTCGCGGGTAGTTGATATCATCGGCAAGTTCTTCACGCCGACGTTGCTAGTCGGTGTGCTCGTGCTGATCGTGGCTGGGGTCGTTGCCCCTATAGGAGAGATTCAGCCACCTCAAACGGATTATGTATTTCAGGAGGGCATTCGCTCGGGCTATCAGACCATGGATGTTCTCGGGGTCGCAGCGTTTTCCATCATCATCCTGGATTCTGCCGTTGTGAAGGGCTACACCGATCCTGGTAGGAGTTCGGCGCTTCTTGCTCGCGCGAGCATCGGGGCGGTAGTGATGCTCGGGCTGGTCTATGGCGGCTTGACCTACCTCGGCGCAACGTCGGTATCGTTGGGAACGGGCATGTCACAAGTTGGGCTACTCGTTGCTATCGTTGAGAGCGTTTTGGGGGATGCAGGCAAGATCCTGTTGAGCGCGATCGTAGCGCTCGCATGCGTGACCACGGCTGTTGCGCTGGTAAGTTCGGCTGCGGATTTCTTCAGTCGGCTGTTCAAGAACAAGATCTCCTACCAGGCGCTTTTGATCATAGACTGCGTGATAGGAGCGCTGATCTGCGATATCGGCCTCGAGAACATCATTCGCTTTGCCGATCCGGTGCTGGGCGTGGTGTACCCACCCTTCATCACCGTGGTGGTGCTTCTGATCTTCAGGAAGCAGATCAAGCTGCGTGAAGTCTACCAAGGGGCTGCCATAGGTGCGCTTGTGGGCGGGATCGTGGTTGAGCTGGCCGTGACCAAGGTGGCTACTATCGTTCCGCTTGAACTGCTCCCGTTGTCTTCGATGGGCTTTGGCTGGATCGTGTTTGCTCTTATGGGCACCTTGGTCGGAATGGTGGTGGGCCTTACCAGGCGCAAAGCTTGAATTGACTTACAATGAGGTCAGCCAAGAATTCACTCCGCAAGGATCAATATGACGAACAATACGCCACCCGAACCGCCAAAACAACCTAAGCCTTCAGTTGTTGTATCGTCCTCGAAGGCCGAGCGGATCTTCCTGATGATTTCGTGTATCTGCATTATTGGTGGGGCTGTGCTCTTCATCTACAGCGAACAAGCCGTAGGAATCGGACAGGAAGGCGTGGTGAACAAATTCCTGGGGAGCCTTGGAATGGCAGTGGCGAGCATCGGCATGTTCATTGTCGGTTGCTTTTTCGTGAAGCGCATCGTGCTCGGTCTCAAGTCTATGAGCTCAAGTGAGCGCTCAGAAACACGAAAGGCCTTCGTAAGGCAGCTTTCGATCGCAGCCCTTAACGTTCTTGTGTATGGCGCGCTGTTCATCCTGTTCTTGGGGAGTCTTACTGCGTTAGATGGCGCAAGCGTGGGAACGTACTTCGTTGTATTCGCGGTGTGGGCTGCTTGCATAGCATCATTCGTTCTTTACCGGCGGCATCGAAAGAAGCACAAGGTTTCCTATGAGCTTCTTAAACAACCTGCGATAACGGTATTTCTCTTTTTGTTTGCAGCTGTGATCCTCGCTGTATTCATCAGGTCTGACGTTCCTGATTCCTTTCAGGATCTGATCGAGGGTCCTGAAACAGCCGAGGTGCTTTTGGTCGAAGCTGATATCGATCATCCATCTGCTCGTTATAGTGCGATCATGCAAGATCAGCATGTTCTTACATTCTGCACCGCTGACGAAGAGCGCATTGTGCTCGTTGTGCCAGAAAAAGATATAGCAGCAGCTAAAGTGATCAACGACTATGGGAACTTTGTCCACCTTACCTATTACCCGCGCACCCAAGTGTTCTGCGAAGCAACGCCTTGGGAAACAGGAGCGCAGGATATGGGCCCTGATCTACTTGAGAAGTTGGTTGAAGAATACGACTTCGATCTGTAAGAGGATTTGAACAGGAGTGACCAATGGACGAACAGCGCAAACGAGAACTGAAGGAAGCGTATCGCAACAGCCGACCTCCTATGGGTGTGCTGGCGTTTCGCTGTGAGCCTACGGGGGAAAGCTTCCTCTTGGCATCGCGCAACATCTCAGCCGACACCAACAGCGTGACGTTCAAGCTGAACTCAGGCTATCATCCCAATCGACCTCTTCTGGAGTTGTGGGAGCGCTACGGCGAAGAGGGTTTTGCGGTCGAGGTGCTGGAGACGCTCGACTATCGCGACGAATCGGATGATCCTGCCGACTACAAGGACGAGCTCGATCAATTGCGTGACCTTTGCCTTGAGCGCGACCCGAACGCCTTGCTCTTGTGGAAGTAGCAAGACGTTCGGGTTGGCAGAAGACGCATCCTACTGATAGCGACGGTGGCGGGGGAGCGCGAGGATCACGCTCAGAAGAGCTACGACGATCACGCTCGTACCAGCAGCGCACACTGCTTTCAGATGAATCGCGGGAATACCCATCAATATACCGATGATGTAGGGGATGAGCCAGGCGAGCCAGACCACCGTGCTGAAGGTATGGAAGCGTTTTTGCGCCTGTTCGCTGCCGCGCAAATAGGTCCACGTTGCCCACGTTGCGTGAATGAGCATCAAAACGATAGCTACTACACCCGTGATGCCATGGACACCCATGCTGCCAGCAGTTTGCGCAGCCATGGAGCTCATCATCAGCGTGCCCGTTGTGTCGCAGGCAAGTCCGATCCAAAAGAGCGTTACGTATTTCCGTGTGAGCGTGCCGCTGCGGCGCTCTCCGAAAACACCCCAGGTATAGAACACGAGCGCGGCGCTGATCGCGATTGTTGAGAGAATAAGAAGCGGTGACATGATGACCTCATTTCTTTTCTTAGGACCGTCTCTTCAATAGAGGGCGATCTTTTGGTTGGTGTTCGAAAAATGAACAAGATTCATTTATTGAACAGTGTTCATTTTAGAATCATTTTGTGCGCTGTCAAGATATTTGAACGAAGTTCATGATGTCGTTATACTGGTGTCGTATTCCCGATCTAAGGACGCTTGAAATGGGCAAACGATCAGTTATCACCAGCGAAGAAATACTCGAGCAGGCCTATCAGCTTGCCTGCGAGCAGGGGCTTCGATCGCTCAGCATTCGTTCGATCGCTGCCGCCTGCGATGTTTCGGTGGGGACGGTCTACAACTCGTATGCGAGCAAGACCGAACTGATTAACGATGTGGTGGGTATGTTTTGGCAGCGAGCCTTCGCGGAAACCATGAAGACGCTTGCCGCGCATGAAGGTAATGACTTCATCTCTTTTTGCGAGGCGCTTTCGCAGAGTCTCAAGAGCGCGCTCAAAGAATTCAGGAAGGATTTCCTCTCCGATCTTTCTGCGCTCAGTGAAGGCGATCGTCTTTCGGCGCAGAAGCGAGAGCAGCAAAGCTTCATCCACGCACGTGCAGGAATAAAGCAGGCGCTGTTCAGCGATCCAAAGATCAAGCAGGATCAGCTAACGGGTGCGCTTACCTCCGATGCTCTTGCAGCGCTCGTCTGGGAGACCCTGATAGATTCTGCGCGCGATGACATGGGCTACGACAAGACCCTCTTCGAACTCCTCCGGTCTGCCTTGTATTAGGTCTTTAGATACTCTGCGTCCTTGCAGAGATCAAGTAGGTCGTGCTTCTAGTCGAATCTCAGATCTGTCAGCAAGCTGCTGGTAATTCGGTCCGAACCAAAGTGGTAACTCTTCTTGGCGCACGATGAGCGGCATACGATGATGGATAGGTGCCATGTCTGTGTTTGCCTCAGTTGTCACCATAGAAAAGGTATCTCTGCGCCAAGTGCAACCGATGAAAACAATGTCCTGCCCAGGAACACGGAATTCGTATTGGCGTTTGATGGGTTTCCCAGTTTTGGGTGAGGGGTAGGTTTCTTCACGATGTGTCTCGAAGAAAGCAGGAACAGGAAGGATGCAGCGTCTATGCTGCATGGATTCTTGCCAAGTTGGCTTCGTGGCGCTTTCGATTCGTGTGTTGAATACAACGCCTGGTTTCCAGGATTCCTCGAATCCCCACGAAAGCTCCCGTACTCCTAGCGATCCTGGTGTGAAAGCGGAAGAGAGCGCGTAAGATGGCGCAGTCATCGAAGTTGATGATTGCGTAGCAGCATCAAAACTAGGCACGATGAGTGGCGCGACCGACCTCGGATAAGCTTCCGTCGTTCGAACTGGCCAGTCGGGGCTGAAGTTCAGCGGAGCTCCAACTTCGAGTTTCAGCACAATATCGAGCACTTCGTCGTAGGTAAATATGATGCATCTTTTACACATGGTTCAATAGTATCAGCGAATGTTCGCAAGTTGCACGTATAAGATATAGTTGATGTTCGCTTATGATTCTTTGATATGCATAAAGCGTCTCGATTTCTTTTGCGGTTTCGTCTTTGATCTTCTGCAAACGTGGCGTGTGTGAAAGCATGACAGAGCGATTGGAAGGGGATTACGTGAAGGGCTTTAGCCTTGATATACTGGATCGCTCTCATGCCGATCAGCAGCGTGAAGAGATTCCGAAGCAACTTCAAACGCCTGCGCCGTCGGACGCTTTTAGTGTCTATTTGCTCTTCAATCTTGAAGCCGCTTATGATTTCGGCCACGTGATATTGGCGTTGGGCCCGATGGATGGCGCGCTTGAAACATATTCGTTCTATCGGCAGGGTACTGCCATCAAAGCACCGGCGCTCATGGCGTGTCTTGAGTACCCTCTCACCTTCGCGCAGATTGAGGCTTCATCGGGTTGGATCGTGCATGGTCAGCCTGGCAATTACTGGAACGAGCATGTGAATGCAGCTCTTGCGCTTTGGTGCACGAAAGAATCCTTCGATCAGATACGAGCATTTGCCGAAGCAAAACGAGCAAATCCTGGTGTTTATGACCTCTTTTCATACAACTGCCTTACGTTCGTGATCGAGGCACTTGCACAGGGCGGTGTCTCTTTGGAAGTTGGAAGCGGCAAACGGTTGCGAACGTTCATTCCGCGCAATGCGTTTCGTCGCGTGAGCCAAGTGGCGGGTGCACATAAACTGGGAGCCTGGAAATACTGGTTTCCCCTTGCTCAGCCGCCAGAGAACGGACTCCGAACAATCTCCGATACGCCTGGCAAGGATCGTCCTCTGAAATAGCTTTTTGGTACAGAACCAGTCTATAGTGCTCGTTATAGTAGGAGTCGTGTTCGTAGAAGCGTACTTCTTGAGAATTGATTACGCCGTTCTCGTCCTGGATTAGCTCGATACTATCGAAAATCAATTTACTTATCAGCGTTGGTATTGCGGTCACTGGCACATCAATATACACATCGACCGTATGCATTTCCTCTTTAGCGACGTGGAAGAGTTCGCCAGAGATCTTTCTCGTACGAATTAGTGCATGCGATGTCTGTTAAACTCTTTATCTTTTAATCAAACAGATGAATTAGCATCCTTAAATGTTGAGTTAATGGTTGACAGGTGTATCCGCTCTTGTCGCCAGACAACCCCATATGCGTAATCATATAGAAAGGGCGAGCAGACTCTCCTTTATCGTAGGTAGTGCAAGATTAGCTATTAGGTTGTCTTGCTAGGGATATTTTGCAAGCGAGAAAAACCAAACACAGCTCAGAAACGCAATTTGTGCAGGTAGACTCTATATATTTGATATTATGATTAAAACTGACACATTTGTTTGCAAATGATCTTTGTTGTCAAGTGATGCTGAATAGAAAATGATGGGTATTAATTTTGAGAATGAGGTTTTTGACACATGACAGAAATATGTGTGACTCGTCCAGCTAAACCTTTCTTGAAATGGGCAGGTGGAAAGAATTGGCTCATCAAGCATTTACCGTGGCTTCTAGGCGATCTGGAATATGCTCAATATCACGAACCTTTCCTAGGAGGAGCCTCGGTCTTTTTTCATCTTGTTCCACCTGCTTCAACGCTCTCAGATACTAATGACGAATTAATCAACACCTATATTCAAGTTCGCGATAATGTAGATGTAGTTATTGAACACATTAAGTCGTGGAAAATAAGCGAAGAGAAGTATTACGAAATCAGGTCAATGAAATCTGACGATTTGGTTATTCGGGCAGCTCGTTTCATTTTTCTTAACAGGACATCTTTTAACGGAATCTATAGGGTTAATAGAAAAGGGGAGTATAACGTCCCGTATGGAAAACGCGATTCTTACGAATTCGATTACGAGAGAATCCAGAATGCGAGTTCAGCATTAAATGGAACCAGTTTAAAGTGTTGCTCTTTCGAAGATACTCTGGATGATATTAAAGCGAACGACCTGGTTTTCCTTGATCCTCCTTATACTGTTTCACACAATAATAACGGCTTTATCGAATACAACAAAAAGTTATTCTCACTAGAAGATCAATATAGCCTTCGAGATTACATATTGAAAGTGATGGAAAAAGAGGCTTACTTCCTTTTGACAAATGCTGCACACGAAACAATTGCAGACATATTCAGTGATTGCGGAACAAGGATTAGCATGAATCGCTTCAGCTCTCTAGGAGGAGCAAAGGCTAAACGTGGCAACGTAGGCGAGTATATATTTACGAACATACCAGTGGGAGAAAAAGATGGAATTATCTAGCGAAATAGTCAGCGGAAAAGAACTTGAAAAAGCTAATAGGGAACGCAAGCGTGATTATATATTCGAAAACATTGTGGAAGAAGCTCGTGATCGATATATAGAAGAAGGCTGGGAAGTAGATCGCGAACTGGCTAATCGCAAGGTGAAGATGAAGAAGCTAAAACCCGCTGACGAAATCTTTGAAAATCGTGTTTGGACAATGCTGTACAAACTTGGTTTCACGCACATGAATCGCGATAATAAATTCAAGATTGAATACAAGCAGAATGGGAAGCAATCCAGCAAACAAATAGATGTTCTGGCAGCTGATTCTGAGATTGTGCTATTGATTGAGTGCAAATGCGCTAATAAGCCACGAACGAGGCAAAATTTTAAGACTGATATCGAAGCTATAAGTGGCTATAGAAAAGCTGTCTTCAATGAACTGAATGAGATATTTCCTAATCATAAGAAAGTCTGCGTTTTCGCAACTAATAATTATGAAATCACCGAAACCAATAAAGATTTGCTAGAAAATCAAAATATTCGTTACTTTAATGAAAGCACAGTCGAGTATTATGAATCACTTGGAAAAGCATTAGGGAGGACGGCACGTTACCAACTTTTGGGCAATCTGTTTGCTGGCCAAAAGATAAGCGAAATGGCCACAAAGGTGGCTGCAATAAAAGGAAAAATGGGTGGTAGAACCTATTACTCGTTCTCGGTTGAGCCCTCTAAGCTTCTCAAAATGTCTTATATTCTGCATCGAAATAGCGCGCAACCAGAAGAAGTCCTTCCAACATATCAACGTCTGATAAAGAAGTCGAGACTCAAGGATATTCAGAAGTTTATAAATAATGGAGGGTTTTTCCCGAATTCGATAATCGTAAATATAAACAGTGAGAGTGCTTCTTTCAAGCCTGCGCCGATGAAGAATCAACCTGAAGATTCAGACTCGCGCATAGGCATATTAGAGCTGCCTCAAAAGTATAGATCTGTTTATGTGATAGACGGACAACATAGATTATATGGCTATGCCGATAGCGATTATGAAGGAAAAGACACAATTCCAGTTGTTGCTTTTTATGATTTGGATAACAAAGATCAGATAAAAATGTTCATGGATATTAACGAAAAGCAGAAAGCTGTACCTCAAACGCTGAGAACTACCTTGAACGCAGATCTCCTTTGGGATGCTCCGGATATGGGGGATAGACAAAAAGCTCTTCGCTCTCGTATTGCGCAAGAGCTAGGCGAGTTGAAAAAGTCACCTCTCTATAATCGTGTAATAGTGGGTGAAAATGCCAAGGGCCCAAAGAGAACAATAACTCTTCCTTTTATTGATAAGGCCATAGATAAGGCTGGCTATCTCGGTAAATACAAAGACAATGCAATGATTGAAAATGGCTTATTTGAATATGGAGATATCGATACTTCATATAAGAGAATTATTGATTATTTGGTACAAAGCTTTTCCTATATAGAAGAGATAGCACCTGAAGAATGGGATAAGGAAGCTAAGCAAGGCGCAATATTCACAGTTAACGTTGGTGTATATGCTCTTATCTGCGTTTGCGCTGACATACTCAGACATCTGCAAGATACTCAAGATGTCGATGTCCGAAATGCCGAAATGGAAGAGCTGGTCGAGACAACCGAGTTTTTCCTGTTGCCACTTGTTGATTACATAAAGGAGTTAGATCAAGAAGGAAGAAATGCTTTCACTAAAAAATATGGAGGAAACGCTACAAAAGAATGTTGGTTTAAGTTCAGACAAATAATCCATGACGCTCATAGCGATTTCGATCCTGAAGGTCTTTCTGATTGGGTGCGCGACAATAGTATGCAGTATAACGATGAATTTAGAAACAAATTGTACGCTATTGAGAATAGAATCGCAGATCAAATCTCTAATACTCTTGAGAAAGAATACGGTGAAGACTGGATGCGTCTAGGTGTTGAGAGAAATGTCTTTACGACACTTAACAATCGAGCTACGGATAGACAATACAATACAGGTGGCGAGCTTGATCCCTGGAGAGAAGTAACGCTTGAAGAATGCAGGAAGATAGTTACATGGTCAAGAAACTGGAGGAACCTTTTCAAGCCCTTCTTTGAAAGCTTGGTGGGAGATGGGAAATCCCACAACAAGAAAGATCTTACCGAATGGATGACCGAATTAAATCGTGTCCAGAAACAGCTGAAAACAATCAAGGATTATAGCGTTAGCTACGATGATTACATTCTCGTTTGTGATTACTATGACAAATTAGATTTGTAAACATCCCTCGGTATCTGCCTGTACTGTGGGTTATAAGGACATGCTTTTGTGCTATAGCCCAGGATTAGCTAGACTCTGCACGGGTAAAATGTTAGGAAAAGGGAGTGCCTATTATCCTCATTTATCATCCTGTTTTTGAATCGTAGTGTATCAGGGCTATGTCTGGTTGCACGTCGTGTATGCAGTAGGTGCTCGGGCGCAAGAATTGCGCACTTGAATAAACATAGCAATTTTACTCCGCTAAAACCTCTTGATCTGTTTCTGAGTGTATTTCACTAAGCATTTTTAGACCCTTAACAAGTGATTCGTAAAGAGTCCAATATGTATCACTTTGTCCATTGCGAAGTTTCTCTTCATTGACCGCATAGAACATTGATGTCATCTCAATCGAAGTGCCGCTAAACAAAAGGTTTCTCTTTAGCCATGAATATTTAAGCCCTTGAATATCAACGACTCGCATATCGTTAAAATACTTTGGTCCTATCAAATTGTACGCACCTGGAAGGTATTCTTGAAACTCTTCGCTTATAGATTGGCCCCAGTAAGAAAACAAGAGTCCCGGCCGCCCTTTAAGATATGAACTAAGCAGTTTGCATAGATACTCCAGAGGAACGTGAGTGTGGGTCAAGTTTATGGAATTGGGATCCTCGCTCATTTCCCTGCTTATATCAGTTAAAAAAAGAGCGCATGCTGGTTCCTTAAGAGACGAGAATTGTTCTATTTGATGCACGCATAAAAGAGCTCTCTTTTCGTCCAGAAGAACGTTTCTAATGAATGAGTCAAACAGATTGTTAAGCTGCTCGTAAACGATAACAGCATGAAGATAGATATCGACCTCGGGATTTGCTGACAAGAATTCCTTTACCTTTTCGTTAAGAAAACTGGATGTGTGTTCATTAAGCAGCTTTGAACTGTCGAGGATAAGTTTGGACTCGGGCGACCCGTCTTGGCTAATGCTGCGGTTGAGTTTTAGTGGGAGAGTTCCCTCATGCTGGTATACATTTCTGAGTTTATATAGAAGAGCGTATGAATTACCACTATCGTATATCGCTGAAACTGCTTGTGAAAAGTTTTCTGCTTCAATCTTGCTTACAAGTGTTCTAATTTTGTTTTCGAAATGCGTGACAGTTCTCACTATGGCTTCGATATACGACTCAAGAGCCTTCTGAGCCTTTCTTATTACTTGAATATCTTGGCTATCAATAGTCGCCATTGTAGAAACCACTGCTGAGAAAGCATCGTTATAGTTGGCGATGATTTCAGCGAATGCGGCAATGCTCATAATTGAATTTACTCCTTCGAGCGCAGCCTCATATTCGGTTTTCAGTAGTGGAGTTACGCATATTAATTCAGACTCGACATTTTTGTTTGATGAGGATTTTGAAACAAAATATCCATAGCAATGCCCAGTTTTTTGAAATTCCTTTTCGTAGACAAAGTCTTCAGTCATGGTTCCTGCCTTTCAGTCTAAAGGTTTTTGCTGTCAAGGGTATTCGTCCAGTGGCTGGGATCGAAAGTCTGCTTCTAATCCTTTTACTCCCGCCGAGTGATTTTTTTGGTGTAGACTTTCTGCCTCATCTTGCTCCAGTCCCTTAGGAAGCCGTTGAAGGTGAAGTTCGTGGTCGTGTTGATGTCGACGATGGCGAGCTGGTCGTCGAGTCTTGAAGATGGCGTAACTTCATAAACTTATCGTTTTCAGTAGGGCGTAAAAGAACTCTCTCTGCTCGAGTTCCAACATAAATGGATACCCTTTCCTCATCATCGGTTTCGTTGCACTGCGCTCCAGAATTCCCTTCTTGGGTCTTTTATCAGCTAGTTCGTAGCTGCGCGGTGCGCTCTCGCTGATCTGCAGAGAGCGGCTAACAGATAGTTTCAGCGCAAATTATGCGATTAAAGGCCTGATAAGCCATCAAAATATACCCAAATGTTACGATAGTGTGCTGCGATTACTCCCACTCGATGGCGTCGGTTCTGCCGTCCCGTCACTCCAGTTACACCCAGTTTTCGGCATCGACACGGAACGCGTGCCGCCGAATGACGCGATGTCGCGTTTCGTCGGCTTCGGGGACAAAAGCTGGGACAACCTCAAAAACTTTTTTCAAACTCAGGGCTTTGAGTTTTTGTTTTTGTCCCAAAGTGCGCGGCGGGTCGCCTTTGGAGGCTCGATGGCGCCGAAAACGCCCGTTTTGAAACTCAACCGCCCTTTTGCCCGCAAGCCGCCAGCTGCAATCGCAAGTGAATTAACGCGGGTGGCTTGCGCGCCATTTGCAAAACCCCAGGTCGCAGGTCTTCGCCATTCGTGAACAAAGTGAGTAGTCTCAGGTGGCTTGCTTATGAGTTGGCGAACGGGCCTTCAGGATTCAGGGCAAACATGCTGGTAGAATAGGATTCTCAAATCAATGACAGGAGACCGAGCATGGCCGACCCCCACGCTAGGAAGCCGATCCTCACGATCGAGCAGCAGATAGAGCACCTCAAGCAGAAGGGCGTAGCCTTCGAACTGTGTTCCGAGGAAGAGGCCGCGGACTACCTGCGCGACAAGTGCAACTTCTTCAAGCTCGCATCCTACCGCAAACTCTTCTCGAAATACGAGGGAGGCCCGCGCGACGGCCGCTACGTAGACCTCGACTTCGGCCAGCTGCGCCTGCTCGCGGCGCTCGACCAGGAGCTGCGCCACGCCCTGCTCGGCATGACGCTCGACATCGAGCATTTCCAGAAGGTGACACTGCTTCGCGAGATGGAGGACCGTGGAGAGGACGGCTACGCCATCGTGGCCGACTACATGGCATCGCTTACCACTGCAAACAGGGAGTACCGCCTGCGCGAGCTCTACGTAGCCCGAGGGTGGGGGCCCGCACCCCCTCCGGCTCGAGCCTCTACGCGAAGTACTCCGGCGACATGCCTGCCTGGGCCTTCCTTGAGCTCACCTCGTTCGGCACCCTCATCGACTTCGTGCGCTTCTGCGCCAGGCGATGGGGCGACAGGCGCCTCGAGGCCTCCCACTACGACCTCAAGCGCGTGAAGTCCGTCCGCAACTGCGCCGCGCACGGCTCGTTCCTGATCAACT
>OGUL01000435.1_pt1 | contig 49095 bp, 56 predicted proteins | sample 1553651 | NCBI WGS metagenome assembly OGUL01 (sample SAMEA2580048, study PRJEB22360) | human gut metagenome | biome: human gut; feature: human-associated habitat; material: faeces | place: Denmark | collected 2008/2010
GACTCCAACGAGAATCGAACTCGTGATTCGACCTTGAGAGGGCAATTTTATAAATTTCTTTCCTTTATTTCAACGATTTTATACCGCCTTTGCAAAATAATTTTGTAAAAAATATGTATATAATTCACATTCTAATATTGTTTTGGTGGCGAAATTGGTGGCGAAGTTTTATTTAATAGCAAGATACTTCATTGATACATAGTTTTGTAGCTACTTTTTGCAATAAAAAAAGACCAGGGATTTCTCCCTGGCTTAATCGCTATTTAAGATATTTAGTTGCTACGTATCCAGTAGTTGTTTTGTATTTAACCTTCGTCCATGAAGTTCCTTTTTTAACTACTTCTACCTTAATTCCTTTCGGAATCTTTCCAAGCTCTTTTGATTTCGCATTTGCAGCGCTCCTGATCGTAAGAGGATCTTTCTTCGTATTTACTGTTGCATACGTTTTTTTCTTTGTGGCTTTCTTTTTAACCGCTGTAAGAAAAAGCTTTCGTTCTGCTTTTCTTCTCCTGGTTAATCCATTTAATACTTTTCCGCCAGCTTTATTGTACTTGAGCATCTTTGATGCAATCGCTGTTCGTGATCTCGTTCCGTTTGCAGTCAACGCATCAATACTTCCGATGTTGTATGCAAAACTTACTAATGCGTCAATCTCGTTCTGATTCCATTTATACTTGTTGTTATACTTCATAACTTTCGGCAGATATTTTTTATTTAATGCTTTTTCAAGCCAGTTATCCGCTGTTTTTTCCGTAATCTTAAGCCCAGCTTGCACTGTTACTTTTGTAATCGCCTTATCTGCATTTGTTATTCCGTAACCGATCGTCCAGACTCCGACTTCATCTTTGTAAGATTTTAGGTATAATCCTTCAAACTCTTTTACAAGTTTAATACATTTTTTGCTTACTGTTGCCATATTTATTCATCTCCCTTATCTGTGTCTTCCAGGATGTCTGCTTTGTTTTCCACTTGTGATCTGATATTTTTCACAAGTGGCTCTAAAAACGCTGGGATCTTTCCTCCTGCGTCTTTAATATTTTCCAAAATCGAAATAATCTCATTGCAATCAATCCAGACTGCCACAATGCACGCAACCAGGAAGGTAAACGGTAATGCTATTCCCATCATGCTAGTCGCATATACAAGCAATTGGTCAACGATTGCCCCAACAACTACAAGCAGCCACATGCATACTTTTTTAAAAATCCCTCGAATTGATTTATAAGAATTTATGTCTTCGGCCCTGTACTTGCTGGCAATCAGTCCTGTAATGTAGTCAACAATGTTACATAGAACCATTAAGTATACTGGGACTGCTAACACTCCAAGTAATGATGATAAAAAGGCAACTATCGCTGTAAGCATGATTTTAATATTGTTCGCCTGTTCCATTTTCTTCATTTCCCTCACTTTCCTTTCTTGGGTTAGAAAATTATTATTTACTGCATAAAAATAAGACCTCTGCGGGTCTTGCTCTGATACTGTTCATTTTTTTGCTCCTATTGTTCTAATTGTTTTAATACTTCTGATCTAAATTCTTCTGGGATATTAACGCCATAGGTTATGTCGTTTAATCTATTTACATCCTCGATCGAATTGATATAGATTTGCAGCGAATTCAAATATACTCTGTGATACATCACGTGCTTGTCCATTGCTTCTTTCAGTTTCAAGATATCTTCTTTACTAAATATCGTGTCAACCTCATTGTCTGCATGATATGGCAATAATGTATCGCCAGCATTCGCACGTGCTGCAAGTAAATTTATATATGTCTGATTTTGCTCTGTAAATGAAAAATGACCTTTGACTGCGTTTAATTCAAGGTCTAATCCTATTGTTATGATCTGATTGCATTCATTGGTCATTTCTTTTATTTTTCCAGATCTTATAAATTCAAGATCCTTTGTATTTTCTTTTTTCTTTTCTGTATCATTGGATACTTCCTGCTCCTGGTTAAGTGCCGTGATGATCCCATCATAAATACTCTTGGATGTTATTTCTTCCAGAATTACAGTTTCGTAGTCCCCTGCTTCTTTTGGCATATCATCCCAGTCTTTTACGTGGTAGATTCTAATACCATTTCTTTGTATAATTCCTTGCGGATTATCATCTTTATTACATCTTAAAAACATTTTTGCATTTTGATCATATTTTACATATTGTAATTGTTCATATGCATCAATGATTTTTCCATTTTTTACTGCCTTATACATAGTCTTTCCTTTCCGAAAAGGTTAGAGTACAATTCTTCCATGTTTTTGATTGTATAATATGCGTTAAAATGTCTTGCGTATGATCTCCAACTCTGAAAAGCACTCCACGCATCCTTTTCTGTCATTCTTCCAGCCTCACAGAATTTCTTTAACTTCTTTAGTTTTCTCCTTTCTCTTGTTACACTTTTCTTGTAAATTTTCTTTACAATCTTTCCTGATGGTGTCAAGAAGAATCTTCCTTTCAACCATGTAAAACCATGACTAAGTTTTACTATTTGAGTCTTTTTGTCATTCAGAATAATTCCAAGTTTTTTACATTCCTCTTTTATGACATTCAGGCATTGTTTTAAATATTTTTTATCTGGATGAATCAAATAGCCATCATCCATATATCTACCATAATATTTCACTTTTAGTTCTTCTTTAATCAAATGATCCAATTTATTACATGATGCAAGTGCTAGTGTTTGGCTGATCTGTGATCCAAGTCCAAGCCCTTTGTTTCCTTGAAAGCAATCAATAAAATGATTTATCAAATCAATAGTCCTTTGATCTTTAAATGATTTTTGAACGATTTCTTTAATCACATCATGTGATACATTATCAAAAAACTTGCTAAAATCAAATAACAAAATATAGCCATCTGTGCAATATTTTCTATAATGATATTGTAAATGTCTAATCATACGATTCATAGCAAAATGATATCCTTTGTTTTTGATTGATGCTCCATTGTCATAGATAAAGCTTCCTTCAATCACTGGTACTAACGCGTGATCGCAAAGGCACCTTTGAACAATGCGTTCTTCAATCTTCACGCTTTTAATCTTCCGCTTTTTCCCTCTTTCAAATAAATCAAATTCACAGAATCCTTTGCTTCTAAATTTTCCATTCATCAATTCTTTTCTCGTTTGATAAACATTTAACGGTGCTTGTACGATGTATTTTTGTGTTGATGCCTTCCATCCAACATTTCTTCTACATCGAATATAAGATTTATAAAGATTTTCATAAGAAAAAAGCTCATTAAAAGAAAGAAGCTTTTTCTTTTTCTTAACTTCTCTTCTTTCTTTTCTTCTTTTATATCTTACTTCTTTTCTCTCTTCGCTCGTCATATTTACCTCTTATTCATTTGTACAGATATAATCCTGATTTTCCGCATATCTGCATAGCGATACTGGGAATGAAACGGAAGATTATCAGGCAACTTCCGCCATGCAAGCAGCGTCCTCCCAATCGCATCAAATGTTATATTTACCTTTTTAGGAAGGTCATATTCTCCTTCTATCTTCTATTCTCACTGCTTTCGCCTTGTGGTTACTTGGTCTGAAAAAATAGAATCCAACGCACACGCCATAGCCGCCGGTAGCATTATTACTATTGATATTACCATTGTTATTGACATTGCGAAAAGACACCGCACCGCCTGCATCCGCAGACCTCAGTGTCACACAGAATATAACCTGTTTTTAATTATTTTAAGAATTTTTGAAATCTTTTTCTGTCTTTTGTCATAGCACCTTTAATCAAATTAATCTGAGTTGCTATTAACTCTGACCATTCTTCTAAAACCTTCGTTTCAAAATGTATTAATTCATATGCAACCTCAATCTGTGATACTAAATTTTGACATTCCACATATGCTTTTAAGAAAAACTCTCTTCTTATTTGAACTTCTCTTGCATTTGTCGGATAAATGCTGTTTGCCTTTTTGGTGTTTGCATATATTTGCGTTGCAGCATCTGCAAGATGTTGTCCCAAATAAAATGTATACCTTTTAGGAATTGTATTTACACAACGCCTAATTGTATATATTTCAAGCTTTCTTGCGTTATTTAAAAACTCCATTTCTGAAAGTCCTCTTTGGCTTTTGATCACGCTCATTACTTCATCCTCCATGTGTCAGTATATCATATTTTTGTTTTTGAATCGACCGCCTTACGGCGGTTGATATATTGACTGCTTTTTTTCTGCCGGGACATAGCCCGGCAGATAATCTGATTAAACCGAGAAGCCAACGCACACGCCATAGCCGCCGGTAGCATTAGTACTATAGATACTACCATAGTTATTGACACCGCGAAAAGACACCGCACCGCCTGCATCCGCAGACCTCAGCCAATAATCCCATACTGATCCTGTACCGTTATAGATGCACTTTTTCCTCGAATTGTTGTCAGTGTAGCATGAGAACGTCACTTCTTCTGCTTCTGTTGAAACTTCGTTTTTATAAGGAACTGCCGTTAGCTCAGCTCCCACTTCACAAATTGACGGAATTCTCAAGTGATCCTGTGATGTTGTTATCGTCGTTGATTGGTTTCCGGCACTTGCCAGCGTATCCGACAACGCGATAAAGTTTCTCCATTGCGGTGGCAGCATAGGATATAATGTTTTATTCATCCATTCTCTTAGCGCGCTCTTATCCCATCCTCCTTTATTCGTTGCGGTCTTATTCATTTGTTGTCTGATTCCGAGCACACCAATCATGTAGAAATCACCATTCGTCATTCCTGTTCCCGATGACAATGCGTAATGTCCTTTGGAATGATATCTAAATACAATACTTTCGTCCGGAATAATCTCGTTCTCTTTTGCTTTCTGCGGTACCATTTTGATTAATGCCGCCGGGGTGAATCCGTATTCTACAGCTTTGCCCATTTTAAAAATTGAGTAAAACTCTCCGAACGTGTATGCAGATTTATCTTTTGGATCATCGCTGTAAGCATAGTCATACTGTGTTAAATCCTTGATCTGTCCTGGTAGCTGTGGGTAGATGTACGTTGCGTTAATGTCCATGTCTTGCGTAACGTCGTCCGCTGTCTTGTCCCATCCAATCCATACATATCCGGATTTTTCAAGGTCTTTTCCTTCGTAGATACAAGATCCATGAGCTTTTACATTATGGATCTCGATTACTTCTCCTTCGTTCAGGTATCTTACAACGTATGCCCTTGTCTGTGATGTAAACAATGCTGTTACCGTTGTATCTTGTGTGATATTTTCAATCGGCACGTCCCATTTGAAGAAAGTATACACATTATCCTGGTCCGGCTCTTTGATCGGTGTCCCAATATATCCTACCTGGATCGGATCTTGTGCAGCTCCTCCATGCTCAACCTTTTGTGTATTCAGTGTTGTTCCATCCCAGTTCTTAAATGTTACTGTATGCTCTTCCAATAGCTGACCGTATGTAAATGTTACTGTTCTGATCGCATCTGACAATTCTTTGTACTTTGTCGGCGAAATTCCGTCAAAATAAACAGATCCTGTCAATACTCCGTTTTCTGTGTTATGGCCATCGTCGTCAATACCATTCGCTTCATGTAATCTCATTAATGTCCTGTAGGCTTTGACCGTTGTCCTCCAATCAATGTCAATCAATCTTACTCTTGTCAGGTTTTCCGCGTTCATGGCAATTGTTAAAGTGTCAAGTGCTGGGCTTCCTGAAACATTCAATGTTGTTAAAAGATTGTACGCTTGTAATGTAAATTCTTTTACATACATCAGGTTTTTTGCAAAAATTGATGTAACTGCATTCAGTTTTGCTTTTTGCAATCGCTGGTATGGTGCAAATGTGACGCCTGTGATTCCGCTTCCTCTTGTATAGCACTCTTTTACGTTAATGTTATTGCTAAGATCTAGCTCCTGCGCCAGTGCTGGGCAGTTTTCAACATTGATGTACTCCAAGGATGTCGCGTTTTTTACAGTTACTTCTTTCATATTTGTATTAACGTACCCATCTGTACTTGAGCCGATCTGTGCTCGTTTTAGTTTTTTACAACTTGCAATGTCTGTGTATCCAGGATATAAGCATGACAGGTCTCCAAGATCCTGAATAAATGCAGCGTTTCTAATATAGATTTCTGTGTCATTCATCTGCGGTACGCCCAACTGTAATTCAACTGCTTTTCCCGCCGTTGTTCGTTTCTGCGTCGTTCCGGACCCAGCTTTTACAGTTATCCATAAGTCACTGTAAGGTGTGATCGTCATCTTGCTTTCTGGTGTGATCACAAGATTCCCACTTGTTGGTGTGTACCCTCGAATCGTTGCGCTTTCTGCCGTTGCGTAGGGACTTATAAAGTAAGAGCTCATAAATGCTCTTTGGTAGTGTAAAAACTGTCGCCTTTGCAGTCTCTTCTGCCCATTCAGCATCGGAATGTATGCAGACGTTCCAAGGACTGTGTATGTTTTAATGTCTTTCCGCCACACATCTTCAATCCATAGTGATTCTGCTGCAAGCGACTGTATTTCTTCGCAGTGATCTGCAAACGCATCAAGATCCCATGCTCCAGCATTTTCACGATTGATGTACATGTTTGCCAATTCCTGTGGAAACGCTTTCCACATCATCTGAAAGACGGTTGCATCTGCTGCGTTAAATACGTCTCTGGTTCCAATCTTATCGTAATCCATGTACCCATACTTAAGTGTTAAGCCACCCTCGTTGTCGTTCCCCATTGCTGTATCATTATCATACGCAAAACATAGATTCCATTTTCCAGATAATTTACTGTATCCCCAGAAAGTGTTCTTCGCTCTGTTGTCGACCTGGCTAAATACCAGAGTGATCAGTACGTGCCACATTACGGAATCTACAATCATGTGATCTGCTGCTTCTTTCCTGAATTTTGCAATCCTATACTCCTTTGAATCCACTGAAAAAGCCTGGCCGTCAATTGTCACTACACTTGGCAGTGTTTTGTTTGTTGCTGCGTCTGCATTGCAAGATACTACCCATGTCAAAAAGTCTTTCCACAATTGCTTTGCTTCTTCTTCATTTTGTGACTCCGCAAGGTGTCTAAATTCAAAGTTTGTATCTCCGTCCCATGTCTCTGTCGAAAGATCAGCAGACTTCATTCGGCACTGATTGGATGTATTGTTTGCTACCTCAATAACGATCACATCGTCTGTTTCATTTTGTGCAAATACATCCAGATTCTTTTTCGAATTGTTGATATTCCCCAACGAATAGAAAACTGTTTCATCTGGTGCTACTGTCATAGGTCCAACCTGTACCGCTTCATTTCCAGTGTTGTGAAAAAATAAAGCTGCCATGTGTCCCTCGACTGTATCTCTTACCTTTTTATTTATTTGCTTTGCTGGTCGTGTATATGGCTGATATGTATTGTACCAGTCAGATACCAGAATGTTATTAATATGCTCCTGTGATGCAACATTAGTTTTAAAATTCAGGTAATTAACCCCGATAGAATTATCTGTCATGGCATATGTGTCAACGTGGCTTCCATCTTCAAGATCAAATCCATTTTTAAAATTAAAGTCTTCATTGCATCCGGCCTGTACATATCCAAGGGATGATGTACCCTGTGCCTTCTGTTCTACGTTTGTTGCTGTCCATGAATGTGCTGCGCCACCTTTTACATATTTATGCGTAACGCTTCCTGTGATCTTCTGGCTTTTTGCCGTTGATACATTCGGAGCATGCCACGTGAAAACGTGCAGACCTGGATTGAGCGTTGCAACTTTATCAGGATCCAAGTTTCCAGAGGAATCATAAAGCTGATTCCTGTCATGTCTTGCCATGATCTCAGCCCCATCTTTCCCATCTGCGCAGAAGTTTGCCTTGATCTCGTCTGTTGTAAGATCTCGACTGTATACTCTAATCATGTAGATAACCACATCACAATCATCAGACCCGATTGTGATTCCTACAGGTGTTGTCTGTTTCAAGTTGTCATTGCTTGCATAGATTGCTGCTTTTGCTGGTGTTCCTCTTTCCCACAGCATCACCAGGCGATTTTCTGAATCCGGTTCAATGTTCACTTCTGCTTCTGTCTTGTACCCCTCACATAATGGATATTCAAGCGTTGTCTGCTCGGTTTTCACTGTCATCGAATTGGCTTTCATACTTAATCCAATGTTGTTATTCATGCATGTAATTGCCTGCGCATCAAACAATGAGCTGTTTTCAACCTTGTAAATAAATTTAAAGTTTCGCCCATCTTTTCTTGCATCCGTTCCAAACAATTTATAATCCAGTGTAATCCTGTCACCTTTTACTACCTTGATACATCGGATTCCTTCTGGATCCGTCTGTAATCCACCGTTATGCGTATCAAAATTTTCGGAAAGTGTCAGACCACTGACTATTTTTAGATCTGTGATCTTGTTCGGATCAATCTTTAATACAAGACTGTCTGTGATCTCACTGATATCAGATGATAGTGCAGAGACTTCAATCGTCTTTTCCCACCTCTTTCCATCACATTCAATTGCAAGTTTTAGCGTTCCTGCATCCGTTGTTCTATAACTCCAGATGTGTTCCGATTGATCTACGCTTTCGGTTGACTGTAGAGTGTCATTAATGTAAAAATTTACTGTTGTCGGATTGGCAGAGCTTAATACTCTGTATGGGATTGCCAGTGTCGCGTACTGGTCGACCTTTTTCTCTGTCAGTTTGGCTGCAACGACTGTCCCACCACCATCTTGTGCAACCGCACACGTGAGTGTGTCAGATGTTAACGTCACGCCGTTCAGTGACATTGTCCCGTACACGCTTACCTCATGTGCTCCAGCTGTAAGTGTTGTGCTAAACACAATCCTTCGCCCTGTCGTTGTTACCTCCTGCATGCTTTGTTGGATGCCGTCTACCGTCAAATAAATTCTTTTTACTCCTGATCCTGTTGGCGTTACGTAAATTGTCAACACTCCACTGTTCTTCTCGGTGTTTCCAAGATTCCAGTCTAACGTAAATGATTCCATTGTGATCGTTAACGTTCTTGTCGCTGTTGCTCCATATGTATCGGTCATTGTAAGCTTGACCGTATTGGCGCCGCTTGAAAGATGCTCAAAAATGTCCAATGTGATATTGTCGCCCTGTTCAATTGTTTTGTTCTCTTTCAGGATTCCTCCGACATAGATTGATAAGTTTCCAGCCCCTGTTGGTGTCTGTGTCGTTGCGTCCAATGATGAGAATTTAAACTTGATTGGTGCTGTTCCATTTGTCTGTAAAACTGAAAATGCCGCCGGCGAGTACATTGCAAATACGAGTTTGGATCCGGAACTAGATCCCCCACCTGTCCCTATAAAGATTGGATCAAATCCTTCAATGTCTGTCCCGTCCTGTGTCAGGTGTAGATATCCATCTTCGCTCATATACCCAGAATTAAAAGCAAGCCCACCACTTCCTGATCCAGTTCCTACTGTGATACCGTCGCTTATGATCTCGCCATTGTTTGTAAGGTATAACTTCCCATCTTCCATCCGGAAACCATTCGCATAATTGTTCGAGCTTTTTGTCAGTAGCTCTATGTTGTTCGTAAGTAGCCGAATTGCATCTTGTAAAGCATCTGTATCTTTTTCATTATCGATAATTCTTGACCTGAATTCTTCATTGAGCTTATCAAATGATACTGCCCCGTCTGCGATTTTTTTCGTTTTAATAGCTCCGTCTGCGATTTTTTCTGTTGTCACACTCTCGTTTGCCATCTTCTCGGATGTGATCGATCCGTCTTTAATTTTTCTTTCTGTTACAGAATTATCACTGATCTTATCTTCTGTTACTGCCTGATTTCCAATTTTTTCAGATGTCACAGATGAGTCTTGCAGCTTTTTTGACGATACTGAGCTATCTTTTAATTCATCCGTAGAAACTGATTGATACTGAAGTTTCTTCCCTGTTACTGTTCTGTCACTGATCTTATCTTCTGTTATTGCTCCATCTGCAATTTTTTCACCTGAAATGCTTCCATCTGCAATCTGTGCAGCCTGGAACTCTCCCTGTGCTTTCCATGCTCCATTCGTATAAACGTACCAGTTTCCGTAGACGTAACCTGCTTCTGATCCGTAATAGACGTAGATCTTTGATGTGTCTGTCATTTCCGCTGCTGTTTTTGCAGATAGTGGTGCTCCATACTGGTTTTTGTCTGCTTTAGTCTGCTTTAGGTTTTCAATGTCCTTCTGTATATCATCCAGTACGCCCAGTTCGTTTTCACTGACTGTCGCAGATTTTAATAAAGATTTTTTTACATCTAAATTAAATACAAAGCTTTGCACGATCTCTTCATCTTTCGATAATTCAATCTGGCATTCTGTGATTCCTGTTTCTGCAAGTGCCTGTTCTGTCAGCTTTATGATTACTGCATTTTCCGAAATTTCGCAATTATTGTAAATTATTTTTTTCGATTGTTTTACTGCGATAAATCTCGCTGTTACCCCTGTAAGGTTTAGTCCTATAATGTTACATTTTAAAACGCGGCCGGTATCTCCTTGTGTAACCTCTGCTGTTTGTCTGATGCCCTCGCTTGTTAAATCAAGTGTTATTGTTTTATCTACCATTGCCATTCTCCTATCCTACAGTACCTGTGATGATTCCATTTTCCACAACGAGACCAGCATTGTCCGCCTTTAGTCCTCCAGATGAATCCTGCGTAATCTTCCTGACATACTGAATTGTCCCATTGTAGCCACCGTCTATCTTGGCGTTCAAAATCTTGTTCCCTTTCATGTCAAGATCACACAGTACATTTAATGCTTTTCCTGTCAATCCTGTGTATTTTCCTCTAGTGTACACCATGATCGGCGTATACCCTGAGCCATCACTGTTTTTTGTCCCCCAAAACATATAGTCGCCATCTTCTAATTCAAAAACAAGTCCCGTCACATCTTCGTGATCTCGTAAATTGTTTGATCCGATTCTTCCTGTGTAGTATTTATTATTTACAATTTTCATGATCGCGTTCGCGATCTCAATCGAGTCATTTCCAGATAAATTTTTTATTGTTGCATTACCTGCAACAAATTCTCCAGTATTTAAATTCCAGTAGTTTCTTCCTGTCTGATCTGCTAACAATCCAGCTACGATCGTGTCTGCGATCATTCCTGCTGCTGTGATCGCTGTCGTCCAGTCCCAGTCTTTTCCGTCTGCTGTTCGTCTTTTGCTTATCATCAGCCCTTGTGTGCCAATTGCAAGTGCTCCATACGTTTCACTGCTTTCGTCTAGGTTTTCAAACAGGATGGCCATGACATCCTGTTTTTTCGCAACATTGTACTGTGCTCTCAGGCTTGTCATTGCTCCGTTTATAAATCCTCTGATTTTTTCTGCAACGAGTGATCCATCTGACCGAATTGCTTCATCGATCTTGTTGATGCTTGCCGCAATATCGTCAAAGTAATTTGATTGTTTTTCAAAATCTCCCAAAACTACGTATGTTACTTTTTTCTTGATGCAGTCGTACTTCATTTCTACAACTCTTGCATCTGTATTAATATCCAGTTTGCAATGTCGGCAGGGGATCGTGTCTCCAAGCGACACTTCTTCAAGCATTGCGTAGTCTTTGTACAAATCTGTGTTTTGCAAAAGGATCATATCGGCATCAATTGTTATTGTTGGCTCATCGAGTCCCATGTCAAACTGATCGTTGCATTCTTTTGTTAATGCAGCGTCAAGTTCTTCCTGTGTCTCGCACACTGTCCATCCTTCTTTGATCGCTTCATCCCTTGCTTCCTGTTCTTCTTCTTCTCCTTTTGCTTTAAGATCTTCAATCTCCTTTTTGATCTCATTTCTTTCTGTCAAGATCTCATCCAGCTGTTTCTCGTAATCAGCCTCTTTTACCTTATTCAATTGATGCTTTCTTCTTAACGTTCTTTCTTTGACGCCGTTTGCAACAAGCTTCACTTGCAGCTCCCCAAGCTGTTTTAAGTTTTCCTCCTCTTTTGTCGTATCTTTCATCCGCACATTATCAAATGTTATTGTCGCACTTTTTACTGTTGGATAGTTATTTATTAGTGGCGAATCTACGTAACCATGATTAGACATCGTTACTCCATCGTATCCCTTTGGGTAAATTCTAGTTACAACATTTCTGGTATCGATCTCTTCTGTCAGTCCATCCGCTTTTATGTTTTTCCCATACCTCAATTCTACGCCATAATCGCCGCCAACTCTTTTATTGATAATCACCGTATGATTATTAAACAAGATCTCGCCGCCCCATCGATTTATAAACGAGTTTTCATCGTCGCCGTTGATAGCTTCGATTAAATTCATATATTCATAGTGCGCAACTGATACCCAGGGGATATCAGAGCTTGCAGAGTACTTATTGTTTGCTGCTGTCATGATATCCAAAGCTTCTTGACCGTTTTTCATCGTTGGTCTTACATCTACCAGGAAGCAATCATCTTTTGCATCCATAAAGATCGGTTCAAGTGATGCCGTTATCTGCGAGTCTGATTTTTCTTTTTTTCGGATTCTAAACAACTGATCTCCGTTAAAGCTTGGCATTTTTACGACTGCCTCATCTTCAATGTATTTCCAGCGACCGCCTGCATCGATCGGATGCGACAGTTCTGCCGTCCACGTCCCATTCAAAACAGTGTGTACAATTGCTTTAGACGGCATCAATGTCATGTCTCCGTTTTTATCAAAATTCGTATTGTCCGGCTTATAAATTTGTATCATAAGCACCTCCAGTTTGGTATAACCTTCAAGCCAAATCCTTCTGTTATCTCTATTGTGTTATCCCCTTCTTTTAAGTACAGTTCCTGGTAATCTCCTGTGACGGATGTATTCATCATTCTGCCGTCTTGTCTATACGCAAGCATCAGATCGGTGTCAATTGTTACGTTTTGGCCAACCTCAGCTACAAATTCATTTCCATTCACTGTTAATGTACATCTGCCGTTGCCCGTAATCAGATACGTTGGATGCGAAACTGAATAAGGATTGTATAGCACTTCTTGTTTTTCGTACTCATAAGTTCCAGAAGCAAGATACTGATGTCCTTCACAAATAAATTCAGTTTCAAACTCTCCTACCTGTTTTACCTCTCGTTCTGAGCTGCCTATTGTTGTATGCTTCACTTTGTAATAATAGCCTGGCATGTCCTCAAGAATTAACTTGTTGTCCGTTTTATCAAGCAGCCATTTTCTCGCCTTGCGGAAAAGATCTTGCCATTTTGCTGGATCAGCTGCAAATACGAATGTGATCTTGATCGTAATGTCGTCAACAAATTCTTCTTCCGAGTACAGTGCCCCGTCTCTTCCTGGTATGTCTATCGTCTCATAACGATACTCTGGCGCCGGGATCGCTGGCCTTTCTTTTACCAGCACCCCGGCTTCTGTGTTTGTTTTTTTGTTTCTCTTTATCAAATACATGATGTTTTAGCTCCTATCTTTGTCAGAGTCTGACAAAATCAACGCCCTCTGAATCGTTTGCTTGTGATCCTGTTGTTATTAATTCCTTTTTCTGCCGTTTTGACGATGTATGCGTCAAATTCATGATTGCCAACTTGTACAGTTACTGCATTGTTCAGATTCACACTCGCTCCTGCTGGCTGTAATCCGTTCAGGTTTGTTGTGATACCTGTGTTCATTTGATCCGCAACGCTTTGCATTGCATCTTTTACCTTGTACACGTTCTTGTCAATTCCTTTTGCAAGTCCGTCCATAAAGTCCGGCATCCATGTCTCATAATCCCTTAATGGTCCTTCGTCTGGCCGTGAGAAATGTAGGAAACTTCTGATCTTTCCGGCTAATCCTTTGACTCCTTCTACAATCTTATTGATCCCTGAAAAGATTCCGTTTTTTAATCCATTGATGAAATCAGATCCCCAATGATAAGCAGATCTTGCAAGGCCAAGTATAAATCCTTTAATTGTATTAAACGGACCTTTCACGATTCCGGCCAAGGTTGATACAACTGTTTTGATTCCTGATTTCATTTTTGTAAATGCTCCAACTGCTACGCTTTTAATCGTGCTTGTTACAGTCGTGATCACACTCCTTATTCCATTAAATACTGTGGTGATCACTGTTTTAATTGCATTGACTACTGTTGTGATCGCTGTCTTGATTCCATTCCATACCGTGGTGACTACTGTCTTGACTGCATTGAATACAGTAGTTACTACTGTCTTGATCGCATTGAACACCGTTGTGATTACTGTCTTGATCGCATTAACTGCCGTTGTGATCGCTGTCTTGATTCCATTCCATACCGTGGATACAAACGTTTTCACTGCACCGAACACCGTCATAATTACACTGCCTATTGCATTTACTGCACTTGATACAGCGCTTTTTACAGCATTCCATATATTACCAAGAAATGCCGTAATCGTACTCCAGTTTCGTATAATTGCTATTACTGCTGTAATTGCTGCAATTACTCCAGCTACGATCGGCAAGAACGGTACAAGCGCCGTGGCCGAAAACGTTGTAAAGATCGTCATGATCGCAGCTATCGCTGGCGCTAATGTCGTAAACAGTGCAATCAATCCTGTAATTGCTATAATGACCGTTTGTATCGGTCCCGGTAATGATCCGAATGCCTGTGCTATTGTTGATATAACATTAACAATAGGTTGTAGAGCTGTAACAATCTGTGTTCCAATCGGAATCAGGCTGTCCTGTAGCTTTCTGAGTGCTCCTTCCCATTTTTCTCCTGGTGTTTGCTTACTCATCTCCTTCGCTTTGCCCGTTACGTTGTCAAAGTCATTTCCAACTCCAAACAGCGCAACTGATGCGTCGATACCTAAGTCTTCAAACTGTGTGGATAGTGTAGATAAGGCTTCTTGTTGTTCTTTTGGTGACATCTTTTTCAGGTCGTTCCCGACGCTTGCAGCAACGTCCTTGACCGTTGCTTTTCCTTTTTCCCATTCCCCAAATACTTTCTTTGTATTTGACGAAAAGTTATTGATATTCCCTTTAAACGTTCCGTCACCCAAACGAATCTGAAACTCTTTCAATGCATCTGCTGCCTTATCTGTATTCATCGCTCCGTTTTCCATTCCGTTTTTCAGGAGCTGGAACATTTCTTTTCCTGAGTATCCGGCAGTTTTGAATAACGGCGAATACTCGTTGATCGTGTCCATAAAATCATCGGATGAGTTTAATCCGTTTTTATATCCAGCCGCCAGCAAGTCCATTGCTTCTTTACTGGATAAACCAAAATTTTTCATCAGCTTTCCAACAGCGACTGTGTTTTCTTTTACGTCTGTTCCAGTTCTTTTGGAGATTATTGCGAGCTGTCCGGCAACTTTCGAAAGATCTGTATCGTTCAGATCTGACATATTTTGCTTGACTGCGATGATGGCATCTGCTGCTTCATTTGCATCTTCCACGACGCCTTGTTCAAAGACTTCCTGCGCGGCTTTTCCATATTCCTGTGTCTTTTGCTTCGACACATCAAGATTCGCCGCTATCTTTTGCTGGGCACTCTGCATATCATTTGCGGATTCTACCGCGCTTGATCCAACTTCTTTGATCTTCTCGCCAACAGCACTTAAGTTCTCCGCAGCTGTCATGATTGTTTGAGCACTTATATTTTTTCCGATTCCACTGAGTTTTTCTGATGCCGTTTCGGATTTTTCGCCTAACTGTTCCAGTTTTTGTTGTGTTGCTACGATCTCTCGTTGTAGCGCATTGTACTGTTCTGGATTGATTGGTGCTCCAAATTCTTCTGTTACCTGCTTGGCTTCAGTTTTTAATCCTGATAATTTGTTTTTTGTTTCTGTTATCTCGTTTTGCAGCGCATTATACGCATCTGTATTTATCTCCCCTGCATCTTTCATGCTCTGCTGTTCATTTTGTAAGTCTTTTAATTTCTCCTTTGTTTCTGATATTTCTTTCTGAATCGGGTCGTACTTCGCCTTCCACGCATCGTAATTATCCGCAGATTTTGACACCTCTTCGTTTGCTTTTTTCAGCATCTCCAGTTTATTTTTTGTTTCTTCTGCTGCCTGTGCCAGAAGTGTCTGCTGCTGCCTTAATAATTCTGTATTTCCTGGATCAAGTTTTAACAGACGGTCAACATCTTTCAATTGAGCTTCGAGGCTGCTAATATTCCCATTGATTCCAGAAAGTGCTTTATCGAGTCCTGTCGCATCACCGTTTAATTCAATCGTGATTCCTTTTATATTTCTTCCTCTTGCCATCTGTTGTCCTCAAAATCGCATCAAAAAAAGACACCTTCCGATGTCTTTTTTCTTTGCTTTTATTTAATGTTCGAAACGATGTGTATGATTTTATCCGCAAAGTAGTCGCTTAGAATCTGTTAAAGTCTTCCTGTCCTGCTTTGTCTGGATAATCATAATCATCATTTTTATTTTCAACCGCCATATCCATGATCATTCCTATTGTGAGTTCTTCCAAATCGTTCATGGATAGTCCGATTTGGACACATCTTAAAAGAAACAACGCTGTTGTTACTTCCCGATCAATGTCGCGCTCTTTTTTTTTGCATATTCCAACTGCTTGTTGTTCAGATTCCACAATTCAAAGATTTCTGGAAGAATTTGATAAATCGAAAACGTTTCAAAGCGATCTAACCACTTTCCAATATCGTTCGGTACACGGCTCGGATCTGCATGCTTTGCCATAATGTATGCAATATTTTCAAACATTTCCAAATTTTCAACCGGGAGCTCGTCCCCTTGTTTTTTCTTTCGATCCATTGCCTTTTTCAGCGCCATCATGTCTTTGAATATATCTTTCCCGAATATATTCCGATACATCCGTGGAATCGCAGCACTGGACTTTAATCTGACGTTTTTCCCGTCAATCTTTACTGTCTTTTCCATCTGATCACTCCTTTACGCTGCAACTTCTGGCGCTTCATACACGTTGTTAAACCATCCATTATAAGTTGTCTCGTCTGTTTCGTCTGTTGTTTTTGCTTTAACTCTTCCGTCTGCCAACGGAGAAACTGTTAATGATAATGTCTCTGTTTTTGGTTCGATCGTGTCTTCTTTTGTTTCACTTTCGATTGTTGGGCGTGTTGCCTTGCAGTTGTACAGAACATGACGAATTCCATTGACATCTCCGTCAAACTGGAACAATAGAGCAAACGATTTAACTGTTGCATCTGCATTCTCTGTCAATACATTTTTTGTATCTTTTGTATCTCCTAAGATTCCTGTCCTAAAATCATCTGGAATCAACGCCATTTCTAAATCTCCAGAATATCCGTTATTGGTGACAGATACATAATAAGCTACTCCGTCTGCGTAAAATGTACTTGTGCCTCCCTCTGCATCTAATGATAATGATACGGCCCCAGGAACTGCGACTGGTGTCCCCCATGTTATTTTCCCCTCAGTTTCCGTAATCTCAGCGTAATGCACATTTTTCAAATTGAACTTAATCTTGTTTTTACCTTTTTTCATTTTTTACACCTCCATCTGGTAAAGGACCTCATACATCTGTTCACTATCGATGTACGTTTCTTCCTTTTCCCAGGATACGTTATAGTTTTTAAATATCTCTTCGATTCTTTCTTCTAGCTTATGATCTTTTTCGTCTGTATATAGTTCAATGCTCACAGCGTCGATTACTGCATACACGACACCGTCGGCATAGAAATTTGCGCTTTCTTCATTTATCCATACAATAAACGGCGGATCAACTGCGTTTTCTTCCGTGAAATGATGGTACTGGAACGGGAGTCCTGTTTCTGCAAGCATTTCTTCAATTCTTTCTTTGCTCATCATCCTTTTACCACCTCTTCCTCAAGCTTCTTGATTGCCTTTTGCTCTACTTTTTTGATGTGCGGAATCGCAGAAACACGACCGCCTCCACGTTTTGCGTGGCCTTTTTCAAGTAAATGTGTTAAGCGGTACTCTCCGTTCCCAGCGTAGATCGTAGACGAATCTCCATTTGTCTTCTTCTCTGTTTTACTTCTCCAACTTCCTGCATAATCTCCTGTTTTTTTAGGTGATGTTGTTTTTAATTCTTTCACTGCTTCTTTTGTTGCCTGCTTTACTGCTTCATTCAGTACTTTCTTTTCAACTTTTGCGTATTTTTGCAGTTCTTTTCTGATTGCTTTCCCCAAATCTTTTGCTTCCACTATCTCACATCCTTATACGCAATTGGTGATCTTGACAATGATAAAAGCAGATACGGCGGCATCTGATCGAATTTATCCTGTATCTGCTCTATCTTGTATTGTTTCCCATTGATCAGGATCAGATCCATCCTTGATATATCTGGAATTTTGGGAATTGCTACCGTTTTCTCTATGTCATTTCCTGCCACTTTTGCATCCCAGAAGCGTTTGATACCGACTGTCATGTCTCCGTATCGGACCCTGTCCATTTTTGTTCTTACGATCTTTCGTTCTGACAGCTCACAGATCTGTAAGATTCCATCGTTGAACGTAACGAAATTATGATTTTTTATTCTTGGCATCTGCCCACCTTCCGATCTGTAACGAAATGATCTCACTTTTGTAATTGTTCCAAAAATCATCTAATGCACCGCTTCTTGCATACATGCAATAATCTAACAATAGTTGTTTTTCTACTGTTTCGTTTTCAAAATCGCATGTACCAATTTTTCCTTCAATCGCTGCTTTCCCTCTGGTAATAATGCCAGTGAGCTTTTGTGTCTCACTGGCATCCATATCCCATGTTATATCTAAGTAGTTTTTTACGTCTTCAATTAACTGTTCCATAGGCTTTTACCTATTCTTTTGTGACTGTGATCGTATATGTTTTTGTTTCCGCTCCGTCAGTTACGATAATTTTTACAGTATTTTCCCCAGCATCCCATGTCAGTTTTGTTCCGTTTGGATACTTCTTAGTCTTAAATTCGATCTCAACCTCTGCTGTTGCATCCGCTGGCAGTGCTGTGATTGTGTTGCCTGCATCTGTTGTTGTTACAGTGTATGCTGTAGTTCCTGCTGCAAATGTTTCGTTAAATTTCTTGTTAGAGAATTTCAGATCTGCAAGTGTCGCATCATCTACATCTGCTGTATTCGTTACTGTTTCGATCTTGTAATAAGCTGGCTGTAAGTTCCTAATATCAAATACGATAAATGCATTATTATCAACTGGGAATCCATGAGCGTACATCTTGATCAGATATACCCTTTCATCTTCTAGGAAGTGATATTCGTCAGAATACAGGATTTTTCCATTGTTGCCCATTCCCGCACCCATAAAGTAAAGGTTTGCAATTCCAAAAACTGCTTTTCCTTTTGGCACTGCTGCACTCTGCATAATATTGATATCAAACGGAAGTGCTGACACATATCCACCACCCGGTGCTGGGTACTGGATTGCTGGTAGAATCTTGCTGTAGTAATCGCTTGGATTTACAAGAAGGATCAAGTCTGTTACTGTTCTAGGCTGTCCTTTTTCATTCAGTGCCAGAATTGCAGCCTGTTTGTTTAACTGAATATTATCAAATTTTGTGATCTTTACAACGGATTTATCTGGATACACACCAGCAGTTACTGTAACATTATCGCCTACCTGTTTTGTCATTCCGATCGGTTCATCTTTTCCAGTTCCGTTGACAATTCCGTCTTCTAATCCATTTGCAAGTGCTTCATACAGAATTGTTCTGATGTAATTATCTAACCATTCTGGTCCAAGATCTAACATAGCTTTTGAAATTGGAATAAATGCTGATAATTTGTCCTGTGTTACATCAACTTCTTTAAATCCTGATTCTAACTCTTGAATGATTTTGTCTGTCAGTTTACCCCATGCAGCTTTCTGAAATCCGTTGGTATTCATCATCATTCTTGTAAGTCCTGTTACACTTGTGAACTGGATCTTACTTAATAATGGGTGATTTGTTTCCAGATCATTAAATACGGAATTAATGATTGTTTCTGGCATGACAACGTCAAGATTTCCAAGTGCCTGTTTTGGATTATCGGATTTCATCGCATCCATAACTGCTTGATAGTATTCTGTTTCTACACTTGTCAGCTGTCTGACTCCTCTTGTTGCAAGTACTGTAACGTCATTGCTCTGTCTGAACTCTGATCTTGCCTGTGTCAGCACTGCTTCCTGGATGTTCTCACATAACTGCATAAATCCATTGTCAAATGCTTTCAGGTCATCCTGCTGCATTGCTTCATGCATCAGCTGTAAGATTTCCTGTTTTTTTGTTTCTAACATGTCTAAATTTTTAATCGCCATTATTTCCCTCCAAAAAATTTCTTAAATTTGTTTACTGGCTCTTTTGGTTCTGGATCTTTCAATCCTTGCTGTAGTTTTTTTAGATCTTCTTTAAACGATGTCTGCATATTCATCTGCTGCCGCATTGCCTGGAGCTGCTGCATCATTGCCTTTTGCTGGACATCTCCATCGTCTTTCTGTTTCGATGTCGCAACTTCATCAATCAGTCCATACTCTAATGCTTTATCTGGCGTCAGATAAGTTTCTGCATCCATAAGCTCCTGTAGTGTAGCCTCGTCGATCGTTGCACGTTCCAGGAATACCTGCCGGTTTGATTCCATTAATGTATCAAGGTCATCTGCATATTTTCGCAACTGTTCCGCATTTCCGTAGCATTCCATCCACATGTTGTGCACAAGTGCAGATGTGCCAAGATTCATGATTCGTTTGTCACACGCCTGTAAGACCAGGAATGCAATACTATGTGCTACTCCGTCTACAATTCCTGTAACTGTGCAATCTTTTTGTTTCAGCAAATTGTAGATTGTAACACCTTCTGATACAGAACCGCCATTACTGTTGATATGCAATTCAATTTCTGAACCATCCTGGATCTCTTTCAATGCTTCTTTGAAATAGTTCGCAGACGTTTCCGACTCGCTGTATGACCAGGTGTACCAGTCAAATCCTCCGTATTTAGTCACATCATCATACAAATATAATTTGGTTGGTCCTGCTGCCTGTTGTGACTGTTCCAACCGCCAATACGTTTTAGGTTCCAATGTTCCCTCCTGTCTCGATCATTGCGTCAAGCACATCTTCTACGTTTGCATAATTCTTTGTGATGATGTGCTGGTTTGCCCAGTCCTCGTTGATCCTTGGTTTTCCAAGAAGTTCAAGGATATCATTCACACTAAATGCTCCGCAGCTGATCAGCTTATCAATTGGTGTTGCAATGTCGAATATATCAATGTGTTTTACTGTTGTGGTATCAATCCTCACATAGTTTCCACGTGAGAAATTTTCATATCCTCCTTCCTTTCGATTAATCTCCTGTGTGATCATCTTTGCCAATGGATCAATCACGAAAGTCAGAAGCTCATCCACCGCTTTACTAGTGTCTTGTACATCACCTTTCGCAAGGCTTGGTGGAAATGAAAAAGCCCTCGCAGTGAACTCAAATGTATCATCTGCCAGAGCTTTGATATCTCTTGTGTTTTCTGTCGAATATGTTTTACTGTTCTGACTGATATCCTGATAAGAATAACCGTCAAATAGCGGAAGCACTGCATTGTCTTGTTTAAAGAAATTTGCAAAATGTTCGCTCATCAGAGTCGCAAACGTCTCATCAAAGTTTTGCGCCTGTTGCGCCATAGCGCTAATGTTCAGGATTCCTCTGCTGCCTCGTGATTTCTGATAAGCCTTGAATGCACAGCTCATTAATTTGCTGTATGATGCGTTCATATTGTCAATATATCTTTTCACATCCTTTGAGTTTAATTCAAAGAAAAATACATCTGACATGCAAAACGTGTCTGACAATGTATAATCATCAATCAGAACGTTTTTGAACTCATAGTCACGCAATGCATACCTTTCTTTTTGATAAGAATCTGCGATGTAAAGAGCTCCATTGATTTCTACAACCAGTGCTTCATTCCTGCGGTATAAGGTACCGATCAGTTTGTTAATAAATGCTGTCGCATTCTGGTTTGGATTTGGTTCGACATTCCAGCGATACCATTCCTTTTCTTTCTTTTCTGTGTTTTTGTAGTATGTCTTGAATTCACATTTTGATAAGGCATTTGCAATCTTATTTACGCATGTCCAAAATGCTAATTCTTTTAGGTACAACTCGCTGACCGCCTGCTGCACATCCTCATCTTTTATGAGTTCCTCGACCGTTACAGTCTTTGGTGGTGCAAATTTCTGAATCAACCAGTCTTTGAATCCCACTGCTGCATCACCTCCTTTAATAGCTATAAATTTTAATCTTAGGTGTCGTCGTGATTGCTTTCTCTGGCAATACGTCCTCGACTACCATGCTTGCAACTAGCGCCATAAATGGATCTGTTTTTCTTGATTTTGCTTCGATTTTTCCATATACATAGTTCCCAAAGTCCATATCATCCGGCTGTCCTATCTTTCGATTGTGCCTGACTAGCTTCGTATTATTCGCTGCCCATCTTAATTCTGGAGCTTCGCCCCAATGGAACCAGTGATTTACGAAGCAGTGATCTATCACAGGGACTACGCGCATAATGTCTGATGGTCTGATTAGTTTCAGATTTTTGTAGATTTTCTTATCGAATCCGATTGTTTCCAAATACTTGCTTAGTAAAGCATATCGGAAATCATCTATTGCTAGCATTTCAATTCTGTAATACTGTTTCATTTTTTGAATATAATCCGTTATAATCTGCGGATGTATCTCTGCTTCATCAACGATCGTGATTCGTCCATCTTCCGCCCAGTCTTTCCATGGTATTTTTAACCTTGGAATATCCTTTGACTGGCTGCATATCCAGGAATGATTGATATCATACCTTTGATCCCCGTTCCTGAAGTGGAGGTTAACAGATACCCAGTCTGTGACTTTTGAAAAATCAATACCGCATGTACACGACCATTGCGTGACGTCTATAATCTCTTTTTTTGTTGCTGCGATGTTTTCCCAATCTGTTACCTTGATCTCGCTGGATCCGTCTGGGATATTCATTCTTTTTGTCATAAAAGCGGATAATCTTTGTGGATTTTTCTTCCAATCCCTGTACTCTTTCCGGATCTCTTCAAGAAGATTCGGAAAGTATGGAAGTGATGGATTTGCCTTCGGCCAATTTGCTTCATCATCTACCTCCTCTTTTGAATCAAGGCGGCACAAAAACGGCAGTAACCCATAATCAGGTTCATTCCCTTGTAGAATTTCCTCTGACTTATCAATCAGATCATCGCACACACCTTCTCTTACATCTCCGTTTGTCGTGTAATAAGATCGCCGTGGATGTTTCTTCTTTCCAAGCCCTGTTGTGAAAACGTTGATGTTTTTGTAATCCTGGTATTGGTGGACCTCGTTAAAAATACAAATACCTGATCTAAGTCCGTCCTTTCCTTTCGGCGAGTTTGTCCGTCCTTTGATCACAGCTTTTGTTCTTAGTGATCTAACCTGCTCTTTGGTCCAGTAAAAGAATCTCTTTAATTTCTTCCTGTATTTCGGCTCGTCAAACGCATTGATGATATCATACACAGGTCTCATTGCCTGTTCTTCATTGTTTGCGCAGATATCAACGTCATATTCTCGTATTCCACGATTATACGGCGAGGCAAGGCAGACAGATTCCCATGCAATCGTTCCATCTTTTCCGGCACCACGTCCGATCAGACAAAACAGATCCGGCCAGCGTGGCATCCCCGTCTCTCTCCAGTACGTGCAGTCGTGCAGACCGATCACAAATTTCTGCCACGGCATCAGGTAGTCATATGGAAAATATTTGATCAGGCTAATGTACTTTTCAAGCTGTTCATCATCTGTATAAATATCTTCCGCAGCAAAGCAATGTTTGACATGTTTTATCAGTCTTTTCTGATCCTCACACGTTTTATACGTTCCGTTTTCTACAATGTCAATCCATTCCTGAATGTGTTTATTGATTTTAGAGTTCGTCATCAAAATCACCATCCATTTCCTGGACAGCTTTGATTCCAAGGGAATCCAGGATCCTCAGCATTTGAGTATTTACTTTTAAGAGTTGTTCAGTACTTTCGTTTTTCTTAACTCCTTTCTGACCACCGCCATTGTTGTACTCAACTGTCACTCCTCGGTTTTGAATGTCCTGGATTAACAGGTTTTTTGTCTCATAAAATGACATATAATCGTCCAGAAGGTCAGAAAAATGCTCTCCATGTGTCTGATTTCTCTCCATTTGATCCTGAAGATCTGCCTTGATTTTTCTGTACTTTGCTGGTTTTTTTGCCATTTTTTGACCACCCCCTTCACGTGCGCGAGGCAAAAATCTCGGTTGTCGAGTCCACCCACCGGTCTCCGGTATCGGAATTAATTTCCAATTTTTTCGACCCGGGGGTATCTCTTCCGTTTTCTTCCAACCTACCAACGTTCCTCTGTCAACGGTTCCGTTCTCTTCTTCTTTCTGTATCCATGCACCTCTTCATGACAGTCATGGCACAGGCTGATCAGATTTCTTTTTCTTTCTCCTTGGAATGTGTACCAGATTTCAAGAGCTTTATCTGGATGTTTCCTGACACTGTTTATATGATGAACTGTTGTCGCTTTTGTAAAGGTTCCTCGTCGCTTACACAGTTGACATTCTTCTTTGTCCATTTTTAAGACATCCTTCCTCAAACGTCTCCATTTCCTCCATATGTAAAAACGATGTACGTCTTCTCGCACACAACGTTTTACATGGTTAATTTCTTCTTCTGTCATCCTTCTTATTATCTTTTACTCCTTGTCTTTCTTTAATAACCTGTTGCATTGATCTGTACAATTTAGTATTTTTCAAAACAAAGTCAGGAAAACAGATCAATAAAATTACGCAAATAACATCTTCAACCAATCTCATCTTTATTCCCACTCATACCTTCCTGCGCCTGCTCCGTATCTTTCTGTCATCATCTTCTTCCTTTCTTTGTCAGAGTCTGACAAAAAAAGATTGCAGCATCTGGATTCGAACCAGAAGGATAATTGAGTAACAAACCATACATCATGAAAGGAGGCGAACAGGTGAGATGAAAAACCTGTTCCTTTATACCGTTGAGACCAGCAATTATTTTATCCTGCTCCTACAGCTGCCGCACTGTTTTTTAGTTGACATATCTTATATTTTGCAAATATGTCTTTTATTTTTCTCTACTATAAAAGGCATCTGATTTTATTCCTTGTACTTAACACCGACCATTACAGTAAATGTTTCTGTACAAAAATAAATAAATCAAATGCCAAAATTTAATTTTGATATTGCTTTATCTGTCTGATCCTGTTCCACTCCAATGTATCTCAATGTGATATGAATGTCAGCATGATTAAACAGTTTCATAAGCATTGCAGCGTCTTTCGTTGCCTGGTACATATGATAGCCGAATGTCTTGCGCATCGTGTGAGTTCCTAAGTTGTGTACTCCAAACCTCTCTCCTGCTTCTTTGATCGTTTCATATGCCCATTGTCTTGTGATTGGTTTATGTGTCCTCGGATTTTCTAACAGATATTCAAGATCATCTTTTCCTTTTGTGTATTCTTCTAAAGTCTTCTTCAAGTTCTTATTGATCAGGAAACGCTTTTCTTTTCCTGTCTTCTTCTCTCTCATGTATATATGATCTTTTTCCCTGACATCTCTGACTCTCAGTTTTAAGATATCTGAAATTCTAAGCCCTGAATAAATACCGGTCACGAACATAACATAATCTCGTTCACTTTTTTCTCTTAAATATCTTGCAATGTCAAGGATCGTATCCATGTCCCTGATCGGTTGCACTGTGTTCATTTCTTCTCACCTTCTTTTTTGGACATGAAAAAAGCACACTGAAACAGATTTCTCTATTTCGTGTGCTTCGTTATCAATTTATTACCTTTACACTATATCGCATCTTATAGGTGACATTCTACGACAACTTTTATTTTTCTATATTTTATTTAATGGGCATGTCATGCATGGACTGTCATCTGCAAACAGATCTTCTCTGCTGCCTACTTGTGTTGGATATTTACAATAGTAATCGCACATCTCCTGTTTTACTTCTTCCAGGATGTCAGACACTGTTTTGGTTCTCTCGTGATCTTCTTTTATAACGCCTGTAAGATTCTTTGTTATTGATGTACCAAACGCTCTTTCGTATATTCTATCAATTTCTTCTGCGTCAAGTTCTACAAAGCCTTTTCCTATACTTTTTTTACATTCTTCCCAGAGTTCACACATCTGACACTTGCGATCATTACAATACTCACATAGTCTCAATACCTTTTCTTCTCTTGTCATAATGTTCCCCCTCTCATAATCTGCCCCAGGTGTAAAACAGCGCAAGCCCTCCATGTTTTTTGATCACTTCTTCTACTTCTTCTACTGGTACAAATCCATAAACCGCATCTTCTGGATCGTCCAATGGTTCTTCTGCATACATCAGAAATAACGGTTCTACTTCGCTTGGCATTCCAATCTCAACTGTATTGTATTTTGTCGAATGATCACAATAATGATTATTGCTCCATTGTACACTCATATTAAAGCCATCTCTGCAAAACAATCTCGGTCTTATTTCGTTTTTTTCGTTAAAGTGTTCTGTATACTCTAAAAATTTTATGATTTCCATCTCTTTCGCCTTTCCGCATGTTTTAGTGCTTCATGTGCTTGCATCAATATAATATTGTCAATCTGTTTTTATCCATAGATAGCATCGATTCAGATAATGTTACATAGATTGTTAGTGTCTTATCATTTACTTCCAATATCCTGCGATGCTGTTTACTTGATGCCACCGTGCTGGTCCTCCTTTTATCAACTCTTCTATCTCTCTTTCCTTGTTCAATTCATCCATTACGATATATTGGAAATTTGATTTCCATACTTCTACTGTCTTTTTACTTACTCCGATTCTTCGTGCTGTTTCTTTAATCGACCAATTTCTTTGAAACATCTTTTTGATCGTATCTTTTTTAAAATCCTATGTATATACTGTCTTCGGCATCTGTTCCCCTTTCCGCCCGGCAAATGCCGGGCTTTGGTGTTTTGTTGCTTTGTTAACCAGAATGCTATGTTTTTAGTTTCGCGTGGTATACAAAAACATCTGGTAGCATTAGCCAAACGGCTCAACTCTTTACCTGACCATAATTGTAATAATTTTGTTCAAATCAGGATTCTTTTGTTTTAGTGCCAGGTAAAGAGCTAAAACGTTTGTCAGAGTCTGACAAAATCGCATCTAATTCCTGGACTGCTGTCTTATGTTTTCTTAAGATCGTTCTTGTGCTGTATCCCATCTCTTCCGCTATATCTTCCATGGACATGTATCGTATGTAATGCAGCACAAGAATTTTCTCATTTTCTTTGTTTTTCATTCGTCTCAAGTTATTTGAAACGTTTTTTTTGTAATCAATCAACCAATCTATTTTGTAATTGATGGCTTTCTTTGTATCAACAATCTTTCCAACGATCTCCGCCATCTTGTCATTGTTTTCTTTTGCGGATGGCGCTGCATTGGGGTCAATGGATCCCGTTGTCTTTGTCGCGAGATCCATATAGCTTTTTGCATCCTCGATCATTGCATCGATTGCATTATCTACCTGTCTGATTTTTCCTAAATATATTTTTGTCTCTTCAAAACTCAATGCTTTACCTCCCTCAAACTGTTATGTTATACTAGCAGTTGGAGACATTGAATCTTTCCCCGGTTCTTGTCTCTTTTTTTGTTTTAACTAAGCTGATAACGCCAATTGTATAATTCTTTTTTTAAGAAACATTCGTTGTAACACGGTTGTCCTTTTTTCTGCACCTGGATCAGAATCACGTCTCTGTGGACCCTTTTCACTTTTCCAGTCACAATCCTGTATGGGCTTTTGTCATACTCTGTTTTCTTTCTCGGAATCCACATCTTGATCTTTTTCCCAGTTTTTATGTCTTTTATTTTTTCATTGATCATCTCAAACGTGATCAGGCTCTCAGTGATTGTATTTGTTTTTGTTGCATACTTTGCTATTGCCATTACATTCCCTCCTGCTTCGTACAATCATTCCCTAATATACGGCCTGCTTCTTCTTCCATCTTAAGGATCTCTTCTACACTTCCACATTCTTTTTTCAATGATTCCTACCCATTGTGGCTCTAGTCCTAACACATAAATTACTCTTGTCATTTTCCCACCTCCAGCATTTTCGTCATTGTCTTATCTTGTAACAACATTTCCATCATTGCCATTCTTTTTAATTCTTTTTCTGAATACTTATGTTCAGCAGTATTATTTTTACTGCTGCCGTTTAAATCAAAAATATTATGCTTTTGGATAAATACTTTAAAGAGAAATTCTACTTCTTCTTTCCATAGTTCTTTGTAAAACTCATATTCAATTCTTATCTGCGTTTCTTCAATTTTCGTACATTCTATCAGAATAATAGATCTTTTGCCTATTCCACTGGAATAAGTATATATCTTATTAAACCACTCATTTCCAAAAGTCTTATTCGCTATTTGCAGAATCAACTGTTTTTCAAATTTATTCTTATATTTAAATTCAAAGTTTTCCTTTTTTTCATCTGATAAATCAATTTCTTCAACGCCATACTTTTTCATTAACTCTTTTAATTTGCGTTGCGCAGTTTCTTTTTCTCCACCAATACCACGCTCTGCTAACGTCTTCAGCTTATTCAGCAATTGTTTTTTCTTATCATCCATTATTTTTCCTCACTTTTAAGGTATTTTCCAATATTATCTAAATTTTCAGGTGTGATCAGATCTCTCGCTTTCGCTGTAAAGCCTGATACTGCATATTTTCTCTTTGCCATTTACATTCCCTCCTGCTGCTTTCTCAGTAACTGTTTTTCCAAGTCGTCAAAATCATAGTCTCTTTGCGTAAAATTATGCTGTATTTGCAGCTTTGGAGCATTTGCTCGTGCCTTAGGTTCTTCAACAAATTGCTCATATGCTCTATTGATCCATCCATTCAGGAATCGTGGCATACCACGTTTTGTTTTTTGTTTTTGTTTGTTGTTGGTTAGCCAAGCAAGTGCTTTTCGCATCTGTGCATCAATATCAATACCAGGATAGAGTTGTTCAAATTCTTTCACGTCGTTCTCAGTGACCACGTAATCATCACCATTTTTCAATGGCATATGATATTCTCTTGCCCCCTGATAGAGCTGTTTGGAATCTTGACTATCGTTCTCCTGCTTCTGTTGTCCGGCTTGCTCCGGCAGTATGTTATTATTACTCTTACCTAAACTAACCTTACTCTTACTTATACTGGGGATACATTCTGTATCCAAGTTGTATCCATCTTGTAATTGATCACTTTTTTGGAACTCATAAGCACCATTTTCATCAATTTCAAGCATCCTCTTTTCTTGTTTATAATCTGTTTCATGATACCGGTCTCTTTGTATGTAGTTATGCATTCTCCAGTGTTTTACAACAATCACACCAGTATCATCAAATACAAGAATAAATGATTTTGCAATCAAGATATTTAGATCATCTTTGTTGCTTCCAATCATCCGTTGAATCCTATTGGCATTATTAATGAAACCATCATCATCAGCTCGCATTGACAGGTGAAAATATAATGCTTGAGCTGACAATGGTAAATCTAGAAATGCATCTGAATCAATTAATTTCTTATTGAACATCCTTCTGTTCGCCATCGTAATCCACCCTTTCTGTCATATCTCTCATGTACTTTTGTAATGCTTCCGTCATAACCTTCAGGCGAATCATAGCATCTTTATCTTTAATTTTCGTATTTGGAATTTGCTTTTTTACATATCCCAACACAGTCTTCACATCCTGGAAGGTGAAGGTTATGCTTCCCAAATCCTCTTCCGACATTTGTTTATTTTCTAAAACATTTTCACAAACATGCTCGCATTCAAGTGTGTACCCACATAATTTGCAACATCCTGGACATTCTGCAATATTCCTGTTTTGCTTGTATTTCTCTATGATTTCATCAATGTTGCACTCATATTTCTGATTATAAGCACACTTCGCAGTTACTTCCGGCAGTTGCTTTGTTTCATATCCCGATGGCATATTCTCGCACTGATAGCGGCAACCATGTGCATGATCACACAATCTACAACAACCAGAACATGGTCCATTTGTCTGTAAATGCTCCTGCTGCTTCGCAATAAGCTTTGTATGACAAATCTTTGAATCATCATATTTACATTTTGTCTTTTCTTTGAAATCTTCTTTAATTTCTTTCACCTGCGACAGCTTAACATCGTCTTGTTCTGCAAGATCTTGCTGTACCTCCTGCGGTAATGTTGCCATTTCGTTCGCAACAGATACTGGAATTTCGCCCTTTTCAAATTTCTCTTTTGCATTATCAACAAGATTGCGGTTAATGCTCTCTAATTGTGCAATTTTTGTTCCAGAAACACCTAAGATTGTGGATATCAATTTACGCATATCAGTAGATGATATCTTTGTCTCATTCTCCTTTGCGTACTGATCGAGTAAGATTCTGAGTTTTTCCGCTTCTTGCATCTTCTCGTATTCCGTACGCTCTCGCTGTGTTGAATTGCTCAAGATCAGATTCAACTTCCCAACAGTGCTTGTCGTATCTTCTACAACGCATGGCACAAATTCAAATTCATTCATTCCCATTTCTTCTACGTTATAAATCGTCGCCAATCTCCTGCGATGGCCCTCATTTATTTCGTACTCATCAATGTCTGTCTTTTTCACACGTAGTGGATTCTTGATTTCTCCTGCGATTCTAATTGCAGCCGCAAGCTTCTCAATTCCTTCGGTATCGTAAAAGTTATCGGGGCTTGGTTTCAATTTTGTGTAATGGATCATCTGCACTCTTGGAGCAGACTTCTTTTTTCCCTGCTGTGGTTTTTGCCCGATGCTATTTAAGACGTCATTCATGTCCATTTACAGCACCTCCTTGATCAATTCCTCAGTGAAATCGTTATAATCAAGGCATGCGTTCTTTGTACTTCTACATTTTCTTAATGGCATTCTACGGTAGGTAGAATAATTTACCGATGCACAATCTCTGATCAGACTCTTGAATATCGGATACTGATGTCTATTTACCAAATCGATCAGCCCGATCTTATTTGCCTTTGTCGGCTTCCAAAGCGTGATCAATACCTTATACTCACAATTTGGTGCAAGATCTAAGATATCTTGGAAGTGTTCATCAAAGAAAGCCAATCCGTTAATACTATTTCTGTCAAGTTTGACAGGGACAACGCAAAGATCTGCTGCTACAAGAGCAATCTTTGTATAAAGTTCAAAAGTCGGATGGCAGTCGATGATTACGAAATCATATCGATCTTCGCCTAACTGATTAATCTGATCTTTTAGTTCTACTGGACTGTAGATCTTAACAAATTCAAGGTGTCGATCTGCCTGTACAATATCAAGATTTTTGAATTTTGTTCTTCTGATTGCTACTTCAAGGGTATATTTACCTTGTAAAACTCCTGTTAAACTTTTCTTTTTTTCATCGTATTTGCCATAAAAATATGACGCGTTTCCCTGTGGATCGCAGTCGATCAACAGAGTTTTGTATCCTTTTTCACTCAAATTGTAAGCAAGATTTACCGCTGTAGCCGTTTTACCAACGCCGCCTTTGTAATTCATTATTGTTATTGTTTTCATCTTCTTTTTCCTCCATTATCTTCCTGTGAAATCTTTCGAGTTCTTCTCTATTGTGTTTCAGGTGTTTCGTTTCGTTTAAGATATAAAGTTCTTCACTTCCGCATCTTGGGCAGACACAGTCAAGTGTGACACTCCAGAATCTCTTTGAACATTTCGAACACAAATTATCCCAAAATGGTTCTGTAAAATCTGTTATTCCATCTCTGTAAGTACGTTTCATAAACACCCCTTGAAAAAAATTAACGATAATGGTACACTTTTATTAGTTCTAAATATGTACATCGTGATTTTTTTCACGTACTAGGCACTCATATGGGTGCCTTTTTTATTTGATGTCAACCTTTTCTGCTCTTATAGTTGCTTTTAAAAGCATTTCAATAATTTGCGCTGCTTCTCTTGCAGCCTGATAAATGTTTTTCATAGTTAGTCTCCTTTTTACTCTTCTGATGATTTACAGAGCTCTCTGAATTTGTATGTAATACTGAGAAGGATTTGCTCTGTTACTGTTATTGATGATTTTAAAGGGGGTATTTAGCTGTAGTGTATTTAGAGAGCTCTGTAAATCATCAGAAGTTTTTACTGTCTACAAAATCTTGCGTATTTTTAACCGATTAATCTCGTTTTTAAGTTGCTGCAGCAATTCCATTTTTACAGTCTGCGCATATTGTGGATCTGAATGCATCTCAAGGTTTTCTGCGAATGTATCAATCTTATCTCTCAGGATGCCGTATGTGTCTGAGCTGTCTTTTAGCTGTTGATATAGTGCGCATTTCTCAATTGCATGTGTTCCTGCATGTCGTTTTGCTAATGCGTAGAGTGATATATCTTTCTGTTTCATCTTTTTCACGCTCCTTTAAAGACGATATCTTTCCAGGATGGTTCTATCCCTTCTTTTTCTTCAAATTGGCTCATTGGGATTCTGATCAGCTTGCCCATTCGCAAAGCCTGAATTTCTCCGCTCTTTACCATCTTTGTTACAAATGACTGGGAACAGCTCATTTTCTCGGCAAATTCTTTTGGAGAGAGATACTGTTCATTTTTCTTTTGCTCTTTCAATTCTCTGATTTCTCTTTCGAGCTGTTCAACTCTCTGTTCCAAATACATTCCTTGCATCTTTTTCCCTCCTTTATTTAGATGTCTCAGTTTCTGGAAAAGGTAATTCTTCTGTTTTTCCTTTTTTATCTGGATATTCTTTTAATCCAGTCATCATTTCCCTGATGTATTTATGCGGTACATCGCACTGAATTGCGTTCATCATAATTTCTGCTTTTGCCCCTTCTCTCATTAATGTATACAGTTTTGACATCATGATTTCTGTTCTATCTTCTTTACTAAATGCATCTACAAGACCCATTATTTTTCCTCCAATCTATTTTCTCTTATTATTTAAATATTTCATTTAAACACAAAAACATCAGCATATATATAATCACCGAATTTGCTCTTGTCATTGGTTCCACTCGTGTTATTAAATATTCTATAAAGGTTGCGCTTATTAATGCTATAACCGACATTATTGCTATTTTCATTTCTACCTCGCTTGTCAAGTTCTTTTTCCTCGTATAATTTGCTTACAGGGCACTGGCATGTCCGAGTTTTATGAAAGGAGTTATTATATGGATAAAATATCTATTGATCAGCTTCGTGAAAACCTAAATGACTACTCTGCACATTTACAACGTTTCCAAGCTGATTCTAATGCTGATTCTGATTCTATAATCTTGTTTGATGAACTAGCTAAATATCATCACTATATGATTTCCGATATTATTGATTATCTGGATCAGCTTTAGTTTCTTGTTCTGTGTCATCTACTAGTTCGACACCAATCGCAAATTGTAGATGATGCAGAATCTTTGATGCTTCTTCTATCATCTTCTTTGCTTTATTTAATTCTTCTAAGGTCTCGTTTTTTCCAGTTATTTTTAAATACATCATTTTCTCACCTCCTGGTACTGTTACTACTGGTTTTCGGTAAAAATCGGTAGTGTTGATTACTGGTGTTTCTACTCTTATTTATTGTATTATTATTTTATACTCCTTTTAGTAGTATTTTATAATAAAAAAATATCAGGAAAAAGTTTTTCAGGTGGTTCTTTATACAGTCTACATATTTTTGCAGCTAATAAAATGCTTGGGTTTCTTTGGCCTAGTTCAATTTTTGACAGGCAATCTTGAGTAATTCCTAATTTATCAGCGATAACTGTCTGTGATTGATCGCCACGGCTTAATATTAATTCCGTTCTTTTCATCCTGTATCTCCTTTCTTTTCTTTTGTTACTCTTATAATATACTACAAAAAGTAGTATGTAAATACTTTTACAACTTTTTGTAGTTTTTATTTTACTACTTTTTGTAGTAAAATAATGAAAAAGAGGTGATAAAATGCGTAGAATTGCTATGTTAAGAAAAGAAATGGGTATGAATCAAATGGAATTAGCAAAATATTTAAGATTATCCCAACAAACTATAAGTAAATACGAAAACGGAAAAGCTGACCCAGACAAAGAAACTTTAATTAGATTATCCGAATTATTTAATGTCTCTACTGATTACATTATTGGGAACTCAGATAAGCGTGATCATTCAGAGTTAACATATAAAGACAATCGTAATATAGCAAAAACCCTAGACGTGCTTAAAGATCAGGTAGACAACAACGAAAGTGGTGAATTAAATTATAACGGGATTGAAGTTACAGATGATGATGCCGAGCTTCTTATGGATGCTCTTGATATGGCATTACGTCGGATAAAAAAGAAAAATAAAGAAAAGTATACACCTAAAAAATATAAAAAATAATTTTGTCAAAGTCTGACAAAGAATAGGAGGATTGATATTATGCCAATAACTATTTCATTTAATCAAGAAACTGGCTCTATTTCTGTCGAAAGTGAAAAACTCTTAAGTTCAAAGCGAAATAAAGGAAATAGTCTTTTAGATTTTCCTCAAAATTATACTGTAATTGATATCGAAACTACTGGTTTAGATCCAAATTTTGATTCAATAATTGAAATCGCAGCTATTAAAGTTGTTAATAATTCTATTGAATCAACTTTTTCTTCCCTAGTAAAGCCTCCAGTAATTGAATATGACGAAGAATATGACGACTGTGATTTTTTATCTGATGATGATGGGCACAAATATTATTATGTTGATGATTACATTTCTAAGCTTACGCATATCACAAATGAAATGTTAGATACTGCACCAGAAGTTAAAGATGTGTTAGATAATTTTGTCAATTTTATTTCCGATGATATTTTAGTAGGTCATAACGTCAACTTTGATATCAATTTTTTATACGATAATCTTTTGGATTATTGTGATTATAAATTGACCAATGATTTTATTGATACCTTAAGATTATGTCGTCGTTTACATAAAGAACTCACTCATCATAGACTTTCTGACATGGTAGAGTTCTATAAAATAGATACTTCTTCTGCGGCTCATCGTGCTCTTTCTGATTGTGAGACTACGAATAAATTATTTGAAAGATTACATGATTCAATGTTAGAACAATTTGAATCATTGGATAATTTTAAACTTTCTTTAAAAAGAAAGCGTAAAACATTAGATGTCAATTCAATTACAACATCCAATGAAAACTTTAATACCTTACATCCATTGTACCGAAAAGTTTGTTGCTTTACAGGAAAGCTTGAAAATCTCCAAAGAAAAGATGCTATGCAACTTGTCGTAGATCTTGGCGGTATTGTAGCTAATTCTGTTACTAAAAAAACAAATTATCTTATTCTCGGTAACAATGATTACTGTCCTACTATTAAAGATGGAAAAAGTAGCAAACAAAAGAAGGCTGAAAAGTTAAAATTATCCGGACAAGATATTGACATTATTTCAGAAAACACATTTTATGAAATGCTTAATTATGAACTTTGATGTTATATATTTTTATACAAAATGATTTTGTCAGAGTCTGACAAGATGCAAGTGGAAAAGATAATTTTCAACCCGTTCCGTAAATATAATCAAAAATAAAGGTTGTTAAATATTGCATTATGTTCTTATGCATTAAAAAAATAGTCGTCCTGTCTCCTGGGAAGAATAGAACGACTGTTAAGAAAGTTTTTCGTCGGGTTAGATGAATTTACTCCATCTATCGCGCCGACCTCTTCACTAGCTATTATAAACAAATACTTTAGAATTATCAACTAATTTTATTTTGTCAGAGTCTGACAAACTAAGGAAGTGGTTTACCTGAATACGAAAATAAAAGAAAACATCAGAAAGCTAAAAAAGAAATATAACTCTTCTGATCCCTATGAATTAATGGATTATCTGGAAATCGAACGTTTTGATGTGCCACTTGGTCATCGTTTGGGATGCTATATGTATTTACAGCGGTCGAAGTGTATATTTTTAAACGCTGATATCGAAGATGATCGGATACATCGAATCGTTGCAGCACATGAACTTGGCCATGCTATCCAGCATCCAAAAATAAATTGCAGCTTTATCCGGAATTATACCATGTACAGTAAAAACATATTTGAAATTGAGGCAAATAAATTTGCTGCGGAACTCCTTATTCCGGATGAAGTGTTAATTGAATACCAGGGAATGACAGTGGATCAGATTGCTGCTTATTTAAATGTGATCCCTGAACTTGTAAAGCTTAAATTTCTTTAGCTTTTTATTTTTTACCCAGTAATCGAACATATGTTTTGTATTTTAAAACAACCAAATAGTATATTTAAAGAAAGGATGATCATATATGTCTGTAATTACTAAAACTTATACAAGTAAAAAAACAGGAAAAATCAAAAAAAGTTATTGTGCTGTCCAATGGCACCCACTTTTGAAACGTAAGGTATCTGGTCCTCGCAGATCGAACAAAAAGGAAGCTAAGCAGGACGATGCTAAACTTACCCTTCAAATAAAAAAAGAAGTTAAAGAAGAAAATGTGAAAAAGCAATCAGAGGAATATTTCGGTAAAGTTGCTGATTTGTGGTTAGAGGCGAATAAAAAAACTTACGCAGATGAAACTTATCGAACTTATCGCGGATATTTAGACAGATATATCTTTCCTGTCTTCGAAGATGTTCCGATTTCTGGAATCGAATCAAGGCATATTTTAAATTTTAAGAAAAGTTTAGAAAATGGAAATAATCCAAGAAAACATAAATACGGAGCTGAAACTGTAAACAAAAACATTAATATCCTCTGTGATGTGTTCAATTTCGCCGTATCTCCATTAAAATTGATTGATGGTAAAGATAATCCAATGATTGGAATAAAGCGAAATAAAGTGGCATACATGGTCAAACGAACATGGTCTGACGAACAGATCTCTATCTTTTTAAGTTCTATGGAAGCAAAAGCATCGCATTATTATGCCATGTTCTGCTGTCAGATTCTTCTCGGTCCTCGTCCGAGCGAGACATGTGGTCTTGCAGAAAGCGATTATGATCCTGATCGTCAATGCTTTTATATGCATCGAACTTTAAACAAATACGGAGTTCTTGAAGACAATATGAAGAGTTCTAATTCTTTCAGAGCTGTTTACATTCCTGATACTCTAAATAAGGCTGTCAAGAAAAATCTACTCTGGAAGAAAGAAATGAGGTTAAAATATCCTGATCGGTTTGATAATGATTTTCTTTTTAACACTGAAATTGGCACTCCTGTCCGTCCTGATCACTTGTATCGAATGTTTACCAGAACTGAAAAACGTTATAATGCAAATCATAATGAAACCTTGCCTGTGATTACTCTGTACGATTGCAGACACACATTCGCAACGACTAATTACGAGCGTGGAGAATCTGATAAGGTTCTATCTGAGATTATGGGAAATACTCCTTCTACTTTTTTGCAGAAATATGCACACATTCATGGCGATCGAAAGCAGCAATCCTTGGAAGCTTTTGAGGATATTATTTTTAAGTCAGGCAACAAAAAATAAATTTTGGTGGCGAACTTTGGTGGCGAACTTTTCTCTTAAAAAAACAAAAAAGCTACAAACCGCGTATTTGCTAGGTTTGTAGCTTATGACTCCAACGAGAATCGAACTCGTGATTCGACCTTGAGAGGGTCGCGTCTTAACCGCTTGACCATGGAGCCAGATTTATATTCGAGGTGGTCTGTTGCAACCACCTCTATCTATTATACATATTATTTTTGTAATGTCAAGAACTTTTTTAAATTAAATTTCTTATTTTCAGATAGTCCAAAATCATTTTTACACATCCATCGATTCCAAGGATTCCTTCGTCCAGACATAATTCATATCCATTGGACATTCCCCATATTTCATTTGTGTAATATTTATGAAATTCATAACGTTTTGAATCTTCTGTTTCTATTTCTTTTTCAGCTTGTTCTTTGCTTATTCCAAGATATTTCATAAGATTTTCAATTCGAATGTTCTTGTCTGCATGCATAAAAATTCTTACCGTATTCGGACGATCTCTGAAAAGATAATTTCCACAGCTATCCATCACGACGCCTCCCGTATTACCAATAATCTTCTTGATAATCCCGAAAGGCACATCATTAGAACTTACATTCTCACTCATTGCAATCGCATATAACAGACTGTTTACTTTTCTGTCATTAAAAAATGCATTTAATTCATCATAATCATCCGTTTCTTCTACTATTCTTAGAAGATGTGCCTTGTCATAAAGTGGCAATTCAAATTGTCTTCGAATTTTTTCTGCTACTTTATCTCCCATTGTTCCATGTTCTCTTCCGATCGTGATGATCATTTTCTCATCTGCCATGATTTCTTCCTCCTATTTTAAATAAGCTGAGCAAATCCTGATACAAATACAACAGTCAAAAGTCCTGCTACTGCTACTGCCAGACTGCTCATTGCACCTTCGACTGGTCCCATCTCAATTGCTCTTGCTGTTCCGATCGCATGAGATGCTGTTCCAAGTGCCAGGCCTTTTGCCAATGGATTTTTTATTTTAAAGATATGAAATACTGTATCTGCGATCACATTTCCAAGAATTCCAGTAATAATGATCACTGCAACTGTAATTGTCACGATTCCACCTAATTCTTCTGATATTCCAATTCCGATCGCTGTTGTGATCGATTTAGGAAGCATTGTTACATACTGTTGGTGGTTGAATCCAAATAACATACAAAGAACAAAAATTCCTGTTAAACTTGCTAATGTTCCTGATAATATTCCACAAACAACTGCAACCTTATTTTTCTTTAGTAATTCTAACTGCTCATATAGAGGTACAGCAAGACACACTGTTGCTGGCGTCAACAAATAAGATATGTATTTCGCACTTGCGTTATATACTTCATAACTGATTCCAAATACTTTCAATGCCAAGATCACAATAACTATAGATACTAATAATGGATTTAATATTGCTAATCCCAGCTTTCTCTTTAAAAATAGTCCAATCTCATATGCGATCAAACTGATCGTTACTCCTGCAAACAATGATTGTCTGAACATTTCATTCATTTTTGATTCCTCTCTTCTGTGCTATCATTTGTGCTATTTTTCCTGTGACTACCATAACAAATATTGTGATCACTACAGTTATGACTAGTATTGGCAGTAATAATGGCTGTAAAACTTTCCACGAATCAATTAATCCAGCTGCTGCTGGAATAAACATAACGGGCATGATCTCAATCAGAAAAAATGCTGCCTCTTTAACTTGACTCGTCTTCAAAATACCAGTCACCAGACATAACAACATTAACACCAGTCCATACACACTTGCCGGAATTGGCAATGGTATGAACATCTTAAGCACTTCTCCCAAAAAAGAGAGTAGTAAAATAATCATAAATTGTCTAAGAAATTTCATACACTCCTCCAGTTTTTCATATTAAGTCTTTTTTCTTGTATACAATATTATGGTACTACCAACTTTTAATGTCAATACTTTATTTATTGTCATTTTTTAAAAAAATAGAATCCTGCATCGACAGAATTCTATTTTTTTACCTAAATTATTTTACAACTTTTGCAGCTTTAGCATTGATATATCCAACAAATTTTCCTGATTTTGTATACAATGCAAGATATTTATTTCCATTCTCATGTTTATATCTATATTTTGCTACATATGTTTTCTTATAAACTTTTGTTTTTGATTTCTTCCATTTGAAATTCTTATATAGTTTATATTTTTTACTCTTGATCTTTACACGTTTTCCATAAGTGTATGCTTTTCCCTGCTCTGGCTGTGTTGCTGATCCTAATCGTTTTACCGCTTTCTTATTAATGTACCCAACAAATTTACCACCTTTTGTATAAAGAGCAAGATATTTATTTCCATTCTTATGGTCATATCTATATTTTGCTACATATGTCTTTTTATAAACTTTTGTTTTGGATTTCTTCCATTTGAAATTCTTGTAAAGTTTATAATTTTTCTTTGTAACTTTCACTCGGTAATTATAACTGATCGCAGGTCCTGCTGCTGTTCTTGTATATACAACTTTCTGTACTGTATTACCTTCCTGTGTTCCCTTTAATGTCATGTTATATTTTTTATTCTTTGGATAATATCCAGAGAATTTTGGTAATGTGATCTTGCGGGTCTTTCCTACTTCAACTTTGACATACTGGGTAGGATATACTTCTTTTCCATTTTTATCAACGATCTTCAATGCTATGATCTGTTCTTTTCCTTTGGATACAGAATCTTTATAGAATTTTAATGACTGTAATGGATATCCGTTGGAATCAAATAACGTCTGGTTATCCCAGCTGCTTCCGCCCCATGCTGGTTGTCCATTATAATACATCTTGTTATCTGGATAGTATCCTTTTGCTCCCTGGGCTGCCCATCCAGTTCCATAACGATCAGACATATCCTTATTGTACTTCCAATTGGTCCATCCTGCTTTTACAGGAATCCATGCTCCTTCCCAGTAAAAAGCTCCAAGTCCATTATCATTTGATAACAATGTCTGATACATATCCGTCAATGCATCCACCTGTCCCTGTGGATCATCAGAATATACTTTTGCATTTGCATGTCCTTCACCAATGACATTTGGTGTACCATCCGCATCTTTTAAGCTATTAAGCCAGCTTGTTTCCATAACCGCATACATTTTTCCTCTTGACTTGGCAAGATTTTCTATTTTCTGAAGTCCCGCTAATGCATTTTTACTGGAGTTTCCTTGCCAGAATTGATAAAATGAACTGCCGAAAACATCATAATCCACTCCATTTTGTTCCCATGCATTCATAATTTCTGAACATTTTCCATAGCCCATACTTTCAAGATGCAGTGTAACTAATGCTTTTGGTGTACATTCTCTGACTGCTTTAATCCCGGCTTTTAAATATCCACATAAAATCTTGGCGTTCTTTGCATTTCCCCATGTATCTTTATAAGTTTCTCCCTTTGAACGATCTGGCATGATATCAAGCATTCCATTTGTAATCTCATTTCCAACCTGTACCATTCCGATATCTGCTCCAACTTCCTGGAATTTCTTTATCGTATCCTTTGTAAAATCGTAAACATTTTGTTTCATCTTTTCTGTATCATTTTTATCTTTTTCCCAAGCTTTTGGCACCTTTTGAAGTGCTGGATCCGCCCAGAAATCAGAATAGTGGAAATCTAGCAGAAGTTTCATATCATACTGTGCAGCTTCTTTTGCGATTTCAAGGCCAGCTGCCACATCATTCGCACCACCTCCGTATGTTTCTCCTTTTTCATTTGTCGGATCATTCCAGATACGGATTCTGATATAATTAACTCCATTATCATGTAATACTTTTAACAATGATGTTTCTTTTCCATCAAAATCGTAGTATTTTACACCTGCTTTCTTTAGTGCTGTGTAGGATGAAATATCCATTCCACGAACGGAACTTTGTGACATGTTATTAAGTTTTTTGACAGAAGCTGTTAGATTCTTAAGTCCTGTATCTCCACCGTATTCCCATGGATCTTTGTAGCTGCTTACATCAACCTGATTTCCTTGTGCATAAGCAAAGATTGCAAGAGAAGACATTGCTTGTCCATTACCATCAAAGAATGAGTCCCATGCCCCAACAAAATCTGCATCATCGTAGATCAATCCACCTGCATTTTTCTCATCGATCGTTGCCTGAAGATAATCATAAATGCTCTTTGTCTGTGTCGTTATACTGGCTTTTCCTTCTGAATCTTTCCATGGACATTTGACACTGGAAATGATCATCTGCTTTCCTGCTGCCTTTTCTTCTACTGTATTCTTTAATGTTTTTACATAATTTTCATTGTGTGTATCCGGATAGATATTTACTCCAATATAATCATAATCAACATCAGCATCTCCTAATTTTCCAATGATCCATTGAATATCTGAAGCATCTGCTGTTGGTGCCGATACACTAACAGCCGGTTTGATTCCTTCTTCTCTGATCATTTTCGAGATTTTGCTCATTGCAACAAAGCCTTCCCATCCATCTCCACTACTCATATTTAAGAAATTATAGTTTACTTCATTTCCGATCGTGATCATCGTTGGGACTGCATCTGCTGCCTTCAATTCTTTGATGACGTTTTTTGTATACTCCAGTGCCTTTTCTTCTGCTGAATCAGTATCCCAACCATCTGGTAATTTCTGCACCCCTGCATACGTTATATCATCAGAATATAACAATGTAACATTTGTTTTTAATCCTGCTTTCTTGGCTTCTTTTAATGTCTTCTTAGCGTTTTCTAAAGACAGATAGCTTTCATTACCCTCTTTATCTTTTGTTGGATTCACTGCAACTTTCACAGAAATCGTATTGATTCCCTGCGATCTTACATATTCAAACACATTGGAAACTTCGATTCCTTTGTAATTTTTCCAGACTTTTTTCCACGCATTTTTTTGCAGTTGATAATGGGAAAAATCTGCTCCTAAAACCGTCTGACTGCTGATTCCATTTATTTTCTTATACTGTGACATATCATTCGTATCACTGCTTATTGTTTCTGCCTTTGACTCCGCTTTTACGTTATGTGCAAACATTGGCATGGATGTTAATCCTGTTGAAACAGTTAATGTTGCTGCCATCAATGTTGTCAATATCTTTTTAACTTTGTTCATTTAACTTCTCCTTCCCTATCCTTTGTTATTTTTTCTTACATTTTAACGCATGTAAATCATAAATGTGAATAAATCCTTCTGAAATTGTATTCCTTTTGCACTTTCATATTTCCATGCCTGTCCTGGCACTCCATAAATATAATATGCAGATGATGTCAACCCTCCTCTCTCTAATCGTTCTCTCTTAAACCAGTTTCCAAAAGAGCTGGTTGGTCTGCTCTTGATCGGATGAGAATCTAAGACCAGATATTTTTTTGTCTTGGGATTAAAATCAGCAACTGTTACATAATGTCCTGGTACATGCGAGATTGCTACACAACCTTTTTTCAGATATTCTCTTACTTCTGATGTACTGTAAGTTGTCTTAATATAAGTGAACCCATATGTGTCTCCAAATTTCTTCGCTGCCGCCTTAAAAATCCCATCATGTGTTCCGGCACCTATGATCCTGTAATGTTTCTCCACTGCATAATCTGCAAACAACATTGGATCAACAAATTGCCCATTCAATGCATATACTGCATTTGTGATCGCCACAACTCCGCAGCCTGCTGCTGCCATTTTCCCACTGTAATCCGAAACATTTCCATAATCTTTTCTGGCCCATGCAGGATCAAACTGCATAAAATCACGATACGGATATACATTTTTATTGTTAAGACGCATTACCTGCCATTGATAGGACTTCTGTGCTGCTTCTTTCTGTGGTTTTGTGAAACAGTTGTTCATATCTTTTATTTTACCGTCTGTCAAGGTACCATTTTCATCCATTGACAGATATTTTTCATTTTTCATATTTTTGATATAAAAATGATCGTACTCACGTATTAGTTTCCATGTGTGATCTTCTTTGCTTTGATTCAAAATCGAAACTTGATATTTCTGATTTCCCAGAAAAATGATCTGTACACGAATTCCTTCTCCAGAAGCTTTATTTTGTATCCAATAAGTTCCATTTCCTAGCAACTGTTTTTCATTCCCATTATATGGAATAGCTTCCTTATGATACAAACCTCTATCAATCCATCCAATTCCATATGCTTTCTTTTTCTCATAGATCACCTGAACATGATCGGATGTTTTACTAACCACGATCACTCCTGAATATCTTGGCGCTACCCCTATCTTTTTACTTCCTGAAGATGTTTCAAAAACATTCATCTTTTTTTTCAAAAATGCATAACTCTTTTTGAATGAACGATCATAAATTTTCCCAGCAAATTCATCATAGACCGTCTGGGGATTATCAAAATATCCTGGCTGTGCTGCCTGTATTTTGATGCCTGAGATCATGCAAAGAACAAGGCATATCACTACACAGATTCTTCTTTTATTTTTCCTGTATTGTTTTGTCATTTGATTTTCCTTTTATTTTGTTAATTCTATTGACAGTATATCATTTTCATGATAAATTATTAATCAGTTCTGCTGCTGTGGCACAGGAGGTAGCGCACCTCATTGGTAGTGAGGAGGTCACGGGTTCAACTCCCGTCAGCAGCTTTATAAAGAAGACTTAAAACATCCGTTTTAAGTCTTCTTTTTATTTCTCTTATCTTTACTTTAACTTTCCTGATCATTTCTGATCTTCCTGCGAATCCTCTGAATCGCATTATCAATGGATTTATCACTTTTTCCAAGTTTTTTTGCAATCGTTGTATATGTTTCTCCATTCAGATAATGATACATCACCTGTTTTTCGAATTTACTTAAATTCTGGTCAAGCATTTTGTAATAATCATTTAATTCTTCCTTTCGAAGCATCATCTCCTCCGGAGTTTCCTCCGGAGTTTCTAAGATTTCATCCAATGATAATTCTTCTTCCTGATTCTTTTGTTCAAACAGAGAGATTGCTGTATTCAACGGAATATGTTTTTTTCTGTTAAATGCAGTGATCGTTGTATAGATCTGTCTTTGCACACACAGATAAGCAAACGTTGAAAACGAAGTGTTTTTTTCTTCCTGATAGGATGTCACTGCTTTAAAAAGCCCGATCATTCCTTCCTGGATCAGATCTTCTTCATCCCCACCTGCAAGAAAAAAGCTCCTTGCCTCTTTCCTTACCATATCCCTGTATCTCTCTAACAGACATTCCATCGCATCATCATTACCGCTTTGGATCTGTCTGAGCAATTTCTCATCAGAAATTGTTTTTAATTCTTTCATTCTTTATTTTCCCAGTCGTTGTCTTACAACTTCAAACGCCAGAACACCTGCTGCTACAGAAGCATTCAGTGAATCAATATCTCCTTTCATTGGAATAGATGAGATAAAGTCACACTTTTCCTTTACCAAACGGCTCACACCGCTTCCTTCATTTCCAATAACAAGCCCGATCGATCCTGTCAGATTCTGACGATAGATCACTTCTCCATCCATATCTGCACATGCAAACCACATACCGCGTTCTTTTAATTCATCCATTGTTTTTCCAATATTTGTTACTTTCACAACTGGTGTATAATTGATCGCACCTGCAGATGTTTTTGCTACAGTTGGTGTAATTCCAACTGCACGATGCTTTGGAATGATCACTCCATGTGCACCTGCAAGATTTGCTGTACGAATGATTGCCCCAAGATTATGAGGGTCTTCAATCCCATCTAACAGGATAAAGAAAGGATCCTCACCCTTTTCTTCTGCTCTTTTAAACAGATCCTCAATCGTTCCATATTCATATGCTGCGACAATTGCAACAACTCCCTGATGATGTTCATTTGTCAGCTGATTCAAGCGTTCTTTATCTACAAATTTAAGAATCGCATCTGTTTTCTTTGCCTCTCTTACGATCGTACGGATCGGTCCATCCTGACATCCATCCAATACAAAAATCTTGTCGATTGGTTTCTTTGCTCTTAAAGCCTCGATCACGGCATTACGCCCTGCGATCAGATCTTCTTTATGATTCATGTTCTTCTCCTATTTCTTCTTTTTTATTCAAATCAAAACCGATCCCGATCAATTCGATGATGCGGTCCATATCTCCTGCCAGATATAAATATCCAACCAAAGCTTCCACTCCAGTTGCTTTTCTGTAATCCATCATAGATGCATTCTTTGCAACAGAACCTGATTTGGAATTTCTTCCACGTTTATAAACAGCCATTTCTTCTTCTGTCAAAAATGGCTCGATCTTTTCAAACACTTCTTTTTGTGCAGAAGCTTTGACCATACTGCTTGATTTTTTGTGATACTTATTCACACTCATATTCCCTGCAGACATAACGATCGTTCGGATCACGATCTCATAGATTGCATCTCCAATGTAAGCAAGAGATAATGGAGAGTAACTTTTGGGATCCAATCCATCAAGATACAATCCTTCTTTGATCTTTTGAATTAAGCTCTGCTCCATTTTACACCTTCTCTTGTATCTTTTAATACGATACCCTGCTCTAATAACTGGTCTCTGATCTCGTCTGCTCTTGCAAAATCTTTGTTCTTTCTTGCCGCCTGACGTTCTTCGATCAGTTTTTCGATTTCTTCATCTAGGATCTCTTCTTCTTTTGTTGTTTCAATTCCAAGAACGCTGCAAAGATCTTCTAATACTTTTAGTATTTTCTTTGCATAGTCTGCACTGAAGTCTTTCACTGTTGAGTTTGATTCACGCACGATTTCAAAAATAGCCGAAACTGCATCTGCTGTGTTAAAGTCATCTTCCATTGCATCTTCAAATTTCTTTACAAGTACTTCTATATTAGCAAAATGTTCTGTTTCTTCTTTGCTTAAAGAACCTGTTTCTTCTTTAGCTGCCATCTCTCTGCATAGATCAATTGCTGTCAAGATACGGTCTAATCCTGTTTTTGCACTTTCTACTAAAGTATCACTGAAGTTTAATGGGGTTCTGTAGTGTGCACTTAACATGAAGAAACGGATCACCTGTAATGGATACTTTTCTCCAATTTCACGCACTGTAAAGAAGTTTCCTGCTGATTTAGACATTTTCTTATTGTTGATATTTAAGAAACCATTATGCATCCAGTAATTCGCAAACTTCTCCCCATTGCATGCTTCACTCTGTGCGATCTCATTTTCATGATGAGGGAAGATCAAGTCTTCTCCACCTGCATGAATATCAATTGTATCTCCGATATATTTCTTAGACATCTCAGAACACTCAATATGCCATCCTGGTCTTCCTTCTCCCCATGGAGAATCCCATGCGATTTCTCCTTCTTTCTTTGGTTTCCATAATACAAAATCAAGAGGATCTTCCTTTCCTTCTTCTCCTGTTACCTTGATCTCGCGATGTCCTGCTTCTAGATCATCAATATTTTTCTTGGAGAGTTTTCCATAATCTTTAAAAGATCTTGTCTTAAAGTATACAGTTCCATCTACTTCATATGCATGCCCTTTTTTGATCAATGTCTGAATCATTTTGATCATTCCACCGATTTCTTCTGTCGCTCTTGGCTGGTGGGTTGCAGGTTTGATATTTAACGCTTCCATATCTTGTTTGCATTCCTTAATATATCTTTCTGCGATCTCTGTTGCTGTTACACCTTCTTCATTTGCCTTCTTAATGATCTTGTCATCGACATCTGTGAAGTTTGAAACATAATTTACTTCATATCCTTTATATTCAAAGTAACGACGCACCGTATCAAAAATGATCATTGGTCTTGCATTTCCAATATGAATGTAGTTATACACCGTTGGCCCACAAACATACATTCCAACTTTCCCTGGATGCACCGGTACAAATTCTTCTTTTTGTCTTGTCAGTGTATTGTAGATTTTCATTTTTCTTTTTCCCTTCTGATTGCTTCTGAATTTTGATAATGTATAATAAATGTTTCCAGTGCCTGTCGTAATTCAGCATTCTCTCTTGCGAGCTTTTCGATATCCATATCGACTGGATTTGGAAGATCGATCTGGTCAAGCACAATACTCTGAATGCGATTGACTCTCTCTCCATCCTGTTTAACTACCTTACCTGGAACTCCGACAACAGTAGAATTCGGCGGTACATCAGATACAACAACACTTCCTGCACCAATCTTTGAGTTCTTTCCAATTGTAATAGATCCCAAAACCTTAGCACCTGAACTGATCATAACATTATCTTCGATCGTTGGATGACGTTTTCCAGTTTCATTTCCAGTTCCACCTAATGTAACACCTTGATATAAGGTCACATTATTTCCGATGATCGTCGTCTCGCCAATGACCACTCCATGCCCATGGTCAATAAAGAACCCTTCTCCGATCTGTGCACCTGGATGAATCTCAATTCCAGTTTTTCTCGCCCATTTCTGAGAAATCTTTCTAGCTTTGTAAAACTCTCCTTTCTTATATAATTCGTGTGCAACACGATGCCAATACAGTGCTTTTACATAAGGATACAAAAAAACTTCTTTCTCTTCCCTTAACGCAGGGTCTCTTAGTTTGATCGTATCATATTGGCTTTTCGCAAATTCTCGAAAACCCATCATAATTTCTAAACCTCCAATATATAGTATGTAATTTACAGGACTTTTTATATCATAGAGGATTCCATCAAAATTTTCTATAATACAAAAAACTCCGTCTCTAAATAAAGAGACGGAGTATATCCGCGGTTCCACTCTTTTAAAAGTTCCTGATCTTCTTATTATATATCTGACTAATATCACTTGATCAGGATACTTTCACTCGAATCCGTTAACGCCGGCAACGTACAAAACTACTTTATTCATCTTGTCTGCTCCCAGATGCATTCCAGACATCTTCCCTCAAAGCCGCTTCCAGCCGATGGCAGCTTCTCTCTGACAGTTCCAACTTGTCTGTACTAATTCTGTTCATTGCATTTAACTACGAATAGTTTATGCTTTTTCATACAAAATGTCAACAGATTCTTATTTTTCATACAAAGTATTTGTTATTTATTCTGGTAAAACTCTCGCCTTCACAACAGCCTTCTTCACTGCACTTCCTACAATGATCGCGATCACAATCTTTGCCGCATCTCCTGGAAGATATGGAATCACACCTGCATATAATCCCTGTACAAATGTTAAATGCATCTGTGCACACAGCCAGATTGTTCCAAATGCATATGTTACTGCTGTTCCAAGTACCATACCAATTACTGCCATCACTATGTTCCCTGAGAATTTTTCTACAAAGAATCCACTGATCAATGCCAAAAAGATAAATCCAACCAAATATCCTCCTGTTGGTCCTGCAAGTTTAGCAAGCCCACCACTAAATCCTGAAAATACTGGAAGTCCTACTGCTCCGATCAGAAGGTATACAAGATAACTGATCGTTCCACGTTTCATCCCAATAACCATTACTGCAAAATAAATCACCAAGTTCGTAAATGAAATCGGTACTGGTGTAAATGGCAATGTGATCGACATTGGTCCTAAAATACAAGTTAATGCTGCCATTAATGCAATCAGTGTTAAATCCTGAATTTTCATTGTTTGTTGTTCCATAATAAATTTCTCCCTCACTTTTATTATTTTCCTGTACTGACTGCCATTATATATCATCAATTCCTTATTGTCAACTTTATTTTTTCAAAAGTTAACAATAAGGAATCTTTTGATCATCCTAAAAAAGTGTCTTCGACACTTCAACTCCCCTGCCCCTCATTCTTGAGGGGTGGGTTTCTTTTTTTGTCTTTTTCCTTCATAATAGAAT
>OGUL01000450.1_pt1 | contig 48082 bp, 32 predicted proteins | sample 1553651 | NCBI WGS metagenome assembly OGUL01 (sample SAMEA2580048, study PRJEB22360) | human gut metagenome | biome: human gut; feature: human-associated habitat; material: faeces | place: Denmark | collected 2008/2010
AATACCAAAAAGCCGATAAGGAATGCAAACGGCAATATCTGCCAGAGGATTGCACCGAAGTAATTGTGTTTCTTTTCGTAGCTGATAGAACCGTCGAAACGTGTCTCGTCCTTTTCTTTCTGCAGGAAGTCGCCCAAGCTTTCGCGTGAGGGAGCTTCTGTTGTAATCAGGGGATTCTTGCCCACACGGCTTGAATCTGCTTTGAATACATTGGGCACATATTGCGGCTTGACGTATGCCTCTACGGAGTTGTCGTCATAACCGGTCACTTTGCTTATATAGCCGTTGCGCACATACTCCTGAAATTCATCATAAGGGATGTTTTTACTGGCCGAACCGCTTTCATTGGTGAGGTACAGTCCCAGCAACATCATGGCTATAATCATATACAACCAGTTCAAGTTGAACTTGGGCATATTGGTTTTTGTGGGCTTTTTATTGGTGTTATTGTCCATAAGTCTAAATTAATCGAGATCGGGAATTTGGGTTAGTTTGGCATCTGCCCATAAGTGTTCCAAGTTGTAGAATTCACGCGCTTCCGGCTGGAAAACGTGAACCAGTACATCAGAGTAGTCCATGGCTACCCACTCGGCATTGCGCAGACCGTCTATCGCAAAAGGTTTGCTGTTCGCTCCTTTGCGGGTGAAGTCTTTAACGGACTCCACTATGGCGCTTACTTGGCTTGGGGAGTTTCCTTGACAGATGACAAAATAATTACATATTGTGTCGTCTATCCGGGTAAGGTCTGCTATGACGATTTTTTTTCCTTTTTTATCTTGAATACCTTCTGTTATTTGTTGAATTAATTTTTTAGCTTCGTTCATTACACATTATTAATATTAAACAGGCGACAAATATACGTTGATTTATCATATCAAACACGCAAAAGGGGAAAAGTCTTTCATTTTTTGTTTTTTTTTAGGTATATAATTCTTTGTGTCATGGTATCTTATCAGATTTTAATGAAAAAAATAGCGAAAAATGTTTTGGATTAAAGAAAAGTTTGTATCTTTGCACCGCAAAACAGAAATGAAATGCTCAATTGGGCTATGGTGTAATGGTAACACTACAGATTCTGGTCCTGTCATTCCTGGTTCGAATCCAGGTAGCCCAACACAACACACCGATAAAAACCCACTAAAATCGCAAGTTTTAGTGGGTTTTTTATTGCTTTTCGACCATGTGCAAATTTTTTATAATCGGTATTCGGGTTCAGTTTGAAAACTCGGTGGTCGAATCGGTGGTTGTGTCAAAACAAGAATATCAGCAAGTTCGTTTTGACACAACCACTTTTTATATGCTTATTATTATAAGATTATCACATCTACTCCCGGCTTTAGCTTTTCTTGATTTTGCGGATCGGCAATCTGCATATCCGTCACCTTGCCTTTGCTTTTCTTTATTTGTACAACACAGGGCTTCAGGGCTTTTACCTTTATTTCTTCATTGTCGAAAGTGCCGGGCTTGAAGAATACGATTTGCAGAATTCCCGATTTCCGATTATTGACGGCTTGTATTTCCGTATCATTCCGTTCTATTTTCAGATGACGGCAGGAGTATGTTTTCATTTTTTCCGGATGGTTGATTCCCGGTACAACGATATATGCGTAAGATGCGTTTCGGGGAGATTGTCCGTGATTAATGACCAGATTGAATATCGGCATGCTGATTTCCGTAGCAGGATAATTGAAATTGATTTTTGCCCAGTTGCCTTTTTGTCTGTCCATCTTTAGCTTTATATTGTTTCCCTGAGGGAAGAGATAGGCGATACTGTCATGCCAGATCCATTGCGGAGCCTGCTCAAAAGCAAATTCTCCTTGGGTTGCTTGCCGGAGCGCTTTTCCCGTATTTATCCATACATTTCCATCCAGATGGCATTGATTGACAGTGGTAACGATGTCTGTCGGAACATTTGAACCGATTCCGCTGCCTAAGCAAACCACTTCGTTGTCGAACATAAACCATGATTTTTGAGCTTTTACACCATAGTCATCCATCTTGAAAGTCATTACACCGTATTTCCCATCGGACACTCCCCCTGTGAATGTGCAGGTTCCTTTGCTTCCCCAGTCAACGGGATTGCGTTTTTCGCCTGCAGGCAAGGTGGTTCCCGGTATTCTGTCCCACTCCCAGACGGGGAAGATGTCGGCATACTCATTGCCGTTGACGCGAATGTTGGTGGCACCGTCACTCATATAGGTCCCGTATAGATTTTCACCGTTACCGCTTTCGGTCTTGTTGGTGCGTGTTGAAGAGGTGCGCAAGGAAAAGTCGTAATTTTGCCGGTTGTGTAGCATATAATCTGAGCAATGATACATTGTATTCTTGTCCGAACGCTGATACGATGCTTCCTGGGTGAGGAAACGGCGAGCAATGTCTGCATATTCGCCGGCATGTTTGGCATCAAGGGCCTGCAGGTTTCTGAACAGGGCTGCGCAATCCCCGTAATCCAATGTTCCTTTGCGGCTGACACCTCTGCCTGTTACACTGAAGTCCAGATACCTGCTTCGGAATACATTGAAGTAGGTGTTGCGGATAAAGTTGGAAAACAAGGTGAGTTTCTCCGGATTCATGGCATATTTTGTACCGTTGAGGATATTGCCCATGCGGACTATGTTGTCAACGAACACTGTTCCGTATCCGCCGATGTAAAGTTGCGGCCCGTGCTGGTGATAAGACAAGTCTTCCTGTATGCCTTCGTTTGCAACGATTTGTACGGGATAGAATATTTCATCGGCATTGACACGCACAATACTGTCATTCTTCAACAGGCAACCTCTTACTAAATGATGAATGGCAATGTCCATTTTATTGGCGCCGGTCCATTTGCGTGGGTCGCTGCGTTCGCCCATTGCTTTTAAAATAGGCATACGGATTTCGGACGGAAGTTTCCTTTGTCCCGCATCCATCAGAGCAAGGAGCGAGGCTTGTGTTTGCGGAACGGAAATCTGGTTATACCACCAGTTGAAACAGGTAGGGTCTTGTTTCACCCAATACTGCAGGGCATCTCTGATTGCATTGTATAATACCTCGTTACCGTAATAACGTGATTGTTTGTCGGTATATGAGGCGGCTATTGTAACCAAACGTTTCAGGTGTTCTACCGGTTCCCAGTTGGTACGGAAAAAGCAGGCATAATCGAGGTCGCTCCATTTACCTTCCGGAAGCATGGAGCGCAGTAATTTTTCCGTTGCGCGGTCTGCTTGCTGTGTGGTGGTTTTGGCATACAATTCTTCGCGTATCCGTTCAAGTATCTGCTCATATTCGTCTTGCGGAATATAGGTTGGGCTTTGGCTTCGCTTTCCGTTGGCGGGATTATAGCGGGCGGAATAGGAAGGGGGCTCACGTTTTATCTTTCCCGCCATTTCCAGGGTAACTACTCCTTTGGCAGCTCTGTTAGTATATATTTCGGCTACGAGGTTGATGTCGTTTTCTGTTCTGCCTTGCGGGTGGTAGACCAACCGTATTATGCCTTCCTCACCGGGTTGATAGGCTTTTTCAGTCCATTCGGACGAGGTGCATCCGCAGCCGGTAATGATGTTTTTGATAGTGAGAGGTTTGTCGCCGGTGTTTACGAACCGGAAGTCATGGCTGACATTCCCGTCTTGTTCCCGGACGGTTCCCCAATTGAATTTGGTTTCTGAGAATGTGATTTCTTGTGCCGGTAGCAGACTGTTTACAGTCAGCAGCACGATTCCTAAAGTCAGAATTCTTTTCATAATTCAGCAGTGAGATTAGATTTAGATAAAAAAGAGGTTATGTCAAAAGCCTTTTATCCTTTTGGCATAACCTCATATTATTAGGTTCGAAAAATTATTCCGCTTCGTTGATTGAATTGTCAATCACCTTGATTTTCTGTTTAACCAGCTCTATGTCACCTTTCAGTTTCTCGACTTTATGGTTAAGTTCGGTCAGGAGGCTGTTGCCTTTCTTGGACGAAGCTGTCAGGAAGCCTAAGTTGTTTTCGTAAGTCTGCAATTCGTTTTTCATGTTTTCGCAGGCGCGTACCAGTTTGTCCCGTTCACGATAAAGGGCTTGCGGGCTACCTTCCTGGATACTGCTGATGGACGATTTGAAATTACTCAGCTTCTTGTTGGAAGCACTGATGTTGAAGTGTTCAAACAGCTTGTCTATCCGGCTGTGGTATTGTTTGTAAATTTTGTCTTTTTCTTTGAATGGTACATGTCCTATGCCGTTCCACTCTTTCATAAGTTCGCGGACCAGTTGGGTGGCTTCTTCCACATCCATTGTTTCGTCAATGGCTGTCAGCTTCTCGATAATGGCTTTCTTCTTTTCCAGATTCTCCTGTTCAACGGAACGTTGTGAGGAAGTTGCCTTGTTTTTCTGTTCAAAGAAGTAATCGCAGGCGGAGATGAACCGTTTCCAGATAGCATCCGAATATTTCTTGGCAACGGGACCTACCGTTTTCCACTCTTTCTGGAGTTTGGTCAGTTTGTCAGCTGTTACTTTCCAGTCGGTACTGTCTTTCAGGGCCTCTGCTTTTTCGCATAAGGCACGTTTCTTTTCAAGATTCCCGTTCATGCCTTCTTTCAGGGATTTGAAGAATTCCCCTTTCTTCTGGAAGAACTCGTCACAAGCTTTGCGGAAGCGTTCGAATATCTTCACGTTCATCTTTTGCGGAGCAAAACCGATGGTTTTCCATTTATTTTGCAAAGCGATGATTTCCTGGGTTTTGTTTTCCCAGGAAGCGAAGTTGGTAAGTTCGCTGTAATCAATGGCCTCGATGATTTCGCAAATTACGGTCTTTTGGTCGAGATTATGTTGCTCGGCCTCTTTCAGGGCTTCAAAATGCTGCTGGTGACGGCGGTTCACAGTAGTAGAAGCTGCTTTGAAGCGTGCCCATATTTCATCGCGCAGCTCTTTGGCTACCGGTCCTGTATCGCGGAATTCCTGATGCAGTTTCTGCAATTGATGGAAAGCGGAAACAACATCCGCTTCGTCTGCCAGTTTCTCGGCAGCTTCGCAAAGGTGGTTCTTGATTTCAAGATTCTTCTTGAAGTCATATTCACGGAATTCGTTGTTCAGTTTTAAAAGGTCGTAGAACTTTTCGACATACAGCTGGTAGTTCTTCCACAGCTCGTTAATCCTGGCTTGCGGCACGATTTTAACCTCATTCCATTGCTGTTGCAATTTCTTGAATTCCGTATAGTTCTTGTTGGCGTCTTCCGGAGATTCCACCAACTCTTTCAGTTCCTCGATGATGGAAAGCTTGATTTGCAGGTTGAGCTCTTTCTGTTTTTCCTGCTCTGCATTGAGTGCGTTTCTTTTTTCCTTGATGACGGACATGGTATTCTTGAATTCCTCTTCCAAAGTATCGGCTTGTGGAACGAACTCTTCAATAGCTCCTCCATTCTCAACGAACAGCTTCTTGGCGGCTTCCTGCTCTGAGTTATGTAGTTTGTAGAAAGCCTGTTTCAAACCGTCTATCTCCGATTTGGCAGCATTCTCTACATCTGCGGCAATCGCTTTAAGCTTGTTCAGAATCTCTTCTTTAGTGAGTTTTTGAACTGATTCGGCCGGCTTGTCAGTCAAGGTTACCTCAGCGGGAGTTTCTGTTGTTGCCGGCTCAGAAACCTCTGCTGTTTTCTTGTCTTCTTCTAATTCCACCGCTTTGTCGGGGAGATTAGTGTCATGAGTGTCCGTCATTTGTATTTACTTTTTAGAAACGGGATGCCCCGTTCGGGTTACATTAGGTTACAAATTAATGAAATAAAATGATTACTTCATACTTTTTTCATCGTTTTTTTTCGATTTAGCCGTTTCAGGCCAATAGTACGGTGATGCCCATATACATCATCATGCCGATAATGTCGTTGGTGATGGATATGAACGGTCCTGTGGCAATGGCCGGGTCCACTTTCAGCTTTTCGAGTGTCATGGGTACCAACGTTCCGAAAATGGAGGCGAACATGACAACGGCGAACAGACTGATGGATACCGAGTAGGTAACTGTGGCCGTACCGCCGAACCGTACAAAATTGTATATGTACACCAGCAAGGATATGATGGTTGCATTGATTGCCGCCACTACGGATTCCTTGGCGATTTGCTTGAATGTGTCTTTGGCATCCAAAGAACTGTTGGCAAGTCCCTGTACGATAATTGCAGAGGATTGGGTTCCTACATTTCCGCCTGTACCGCCAATCAGAGGGATGTACAGCGCCATTTCGGGATGTGCGGCGAAGGTAGCGTCAAAATTACCCAATATCATGGAGTTGCCGATACCGCCCAGCATACCGATAAGCAACCACGGCAGGCGTGCGGAAGTCTGGCGCATGACGTTGTCGTCCGTCTCCACATCCTGTGACAAACCGGATGCCAACTGGTAGTCGCGTTCCGATTGCTCACGAACCTCGTCCATGACGTCGTCTACGGTAATCTGCCCTACCAGGCGGCCTATGCTGTCGACGACAGGTACTGCCACCAAGTCGTATTTCTCGATAATCTGCACCACTTCGTCTGTGGGAGTGTCTACATGGACGGAAATGGGGTCTTTCCTCATTACATGCTTCACTTTGGAGACGGAAGGAGAGGTAATCATTTTCTTTAGCGGGAATACACCTTGCAGCCGTTCGTCATCGTCAATGACATATACGTAGTAGATTTCGTCCAACTGTTCGGCTTGCAGGCGCATCTCTTTCAGGCATTCAGGCATACTCCAGTTCTCGTTGACGGTTACCATTTCCGTACCCATCAAACCGCCGGCGGTATCTTCATCGTACTTCAAGAGGTCTACGATGTCTCCGGCCTGCTCTATATCCTCAATATGCGACAGTACCTCTTCTTTTTTCTCCTCGTCGAGGTCACGCATCAGGTCTACGGCATCGTCCGTATCCATATAATCCACAAACCGCTTGGCAATGGTTTCCGAAGGCAGAAGTTCCAGGAATTCTTTCCGGACGTCTTCGTCCATTTCTACCAGTACGTCGGCGGCTGTTTCGTTGTCGAGGAGACGGTAAACGAAGCGTGCCTCTTCGGGCGCGAGGTCATTACACAGTTCGGCAATATCTGCCGGATGCAGGTCGATGAGGAGCGCCTTGACATTGTCTGCGTCTTTCTGCTCTATAAAGCTTTTGACTTTATCTATGTATTCTTCGTCTATTTCCATAACTCATAGTGTATTGGTAATAGTGTACCGTTAAGGGCTGAAACCGTTAATTTCTCATTTTTCTGTCGTCTCTTTCAATGCTGTTTCCACCTGATTGGTCAATTCTATAAACTCCTGTACGGAAAGTTGCTCGGGGCGTTTGTTGAAGAGAGGGTCTTCGGTCAGCGGACATTCTTTGCCGAGTATCGGTTTTATGGAATTACGCAAGGTTTTCCGGCGTTGGTTGAATGTGGTTTTTACAACTTGTTTAAACAGCTTTTCGTCACATCCCAATTGCTGCGTATCATTGCGCGTCATGCGAATAACGGCGCTTTTTACTTTTGGGGGCGGATTGAACACGTGTTCGCTTACAGTGAAGAGGTATTCCACCCGATACCAAGCCTGTATCAGTACACTCAGAATGCCGTATGTCTTGCTGCCGGGACCGGCTGCGATACGCTCGGCAACCTCTTTCTGTATCATGCCCGTACAGCACGGTATCAGTTCTTTGTTATCCAGCATCTTGAAGAATATCTGGCTGGATATGTTATACGGATAATTGCCCGTCAGTACGAAAGGCTGTCCGTCGAACAGGCGTTGCAGGTTCATTTTTAGGAAGTCGTCTTCGATGATGTTATCCTCCAGTTGCGGGTAGGCTTCCCGCAGATAGGCCACCGATTCATAATCCACTTCCACAACTTTTACCGTGCGCTCTTTGGGCAGGAGAAATTGGGTCAGCACTCCCATGCCCGGTCCTACTTCCAATATCGGAAGATTGGGACAGGCGTCTACGGTGTCGGCAATGTCCTGTGCTACTTTCAGGTCTTTCAGAAAGTGCTGGCCGAGAAACTTTTTAGGTTTAACTAATCTCATGTATCAACTAAATCGTTACTTTTGCGGTTCAAAGGTAATCCTTTTCGGCGAATTACGAGTTACAAATCACAAATTACGACGCGTGCCGGATGAATTTTAAGGGAAAACGATGAATAAGATAATAAAAAAAACATTGAAAATCGTGTTGCCCGTTCTTTTGGGCGGTTTTATCCTGTATTGGGTGTATCGTGATTTTGATTTTGAACGTGCGAAAGAACTGCTTTTGCATGGCACTGACTGGGGGTGGATGCTGTTTTCATTGTTTTTTGGCGTAATGAGCCATGTGTTTCGCGGGTGGCGCTGGCGACAAACGCTGGAACCGTTGGGGGCTTATCCTAAAAGGAGCGATTGCGTGGACGCCATTTTCATTTCCTATGCTACCAATTTGATATTGCCTCGTGTGGGTGAAGTGTCGCGTTGCGGTGTTCTGGCTAAGTATGATGATGTATCGTTTTCCAAATCTTTGGGAACTGTGGTCACCGAGCGGTTGGTGGACACCTTGTGTATTCTTTTGATTACGGGACTTACCTTTCTGGCTCAGATGCCTGTGTTTTTCCGTTTCTTTCAGGAAACGGGTACAAAAATTCCTTCGCTGATGCATCTGTTGACATCGCCCTGGTTTTATGTCTCCCTGTTCTGTGTTATCGGCGTGCTGGTGCTTATGTACTATCTGATGCGGATGCTTTCTTTTTTTGAGAAAGTGAAGGGAGTTGTGCTGAATGTATGCGAGGGGGTAATGTCGCTCCGCAATGTGAAGAACATTCCGCTGTTTATTCTCTATACATTGCTTATTTGGGGATGCTATTTCTATCATTTCTATCTGACTTTCTATAGCTTTTCTTTTGCGGAGCATCTTGGCTTTCAGGCTGCAATGGTGATGTTTGTGGGCGGGACGTTTGCTGTAATCGTACCTACACCCAACGGGGCAGGTCCCTGGCATTTTGCCGTTATCACCATGATGATGCTTTATGGTGTGAATGCTACGGATGCTGGTGCTTTTGCACTGATAGTGCATGGCATTCAAACCTTGCTGGTTGTGTTGCTCGGTATCTATGGCGGGCTACATGTTTCGCTGGTAAACCGTACGAAATGAATGACTTGAATTGATACTTTCACAGAAATATAAACACATAAATAACCCATATGTCTGATACTTTATCATCTGCATTTGCAGATACGAAGCCGCATTATAACATACTCGACGGGCTACGTGGAGTGGCGGCATTGACAGTTGTCTGTTTTCACTTGTTCGAGGCTTATGCTACCAGCCATTTGGACCAGAAGATTAATCACGGATATTTGGCTGTTGATTTTTTCTTTATTTTATCCGGATTCGTTGTTGGCTATGCTTATGATGATCGGTGGAAAACAATGCGTATTGCTGACTTTCTTAAACGTCGGTTTATTCGTTTGCATCCTATGGTCATTATCGGAGCGCTTATTGGAGCTGTAATGTTCTATTTTCAAGGCTGTTCTGTTTGGGATGTTTCACAGGTGCCCGTAGTGGCGCTGATAATTGCTACGCTAATGAATGTTCTTCTGATTCCGGCAACTCCCGGTATGGAAATTCGAGGCGTAGGTGAAATGTATCCTCTGAACGGACCGAGTTGGTCTTTGTTTTTTGAATATATAGGCAATATTCTATATGCATTCTTTCTACATAAGCTCTCTACAAAAGTCCTTTCCATATTGGTGTTGTCAGCGGGTTGCGGACTGGCCATATTTGCTCTTTGGGGGCCGCTTGGCGATATATGTGTGGGCTTTGCTTTGACGGAAGAAAATATAATAGGTGGTTCTTTACGGTTGCTGTTCTCATTTCCGGCGGGATTATTGTTATCACGTATATTCAAGCCTGTTAAGGTACGAGGGGCTTTCTGGATAGGGAGTTTCTCTATTGTGGTTTTATCGGCGATTCCCAGAATCGGTGGCAGTGAACATTTATGGATGAATGGCTTGTATGATACTATATGCTTTGCCGTTGTATTCCCTTTGTTAGTCTGTCTTGGGGCTTCGGGAAAGACTACGGATAAAGTCACGACACGGGTTTGCAGGTTTCTGGGAGATATATCCTATCCGTTGTACATGGTGCATTATCCTTTTATCTATCTGTATTATGCTTGGGTTAAGAATGAGAACCTTACATTCATACAGTCTCTGCCGGGTGCGGTAGCACTTGTTGCGGGTTCAGTTGTTTTGGCTTACTTATGTCTGAAACTGTATGATGAACCGGTACGCAGGTTTCTATCCCGGCGACTTCGTATAAATTGAACGGGGTTTTACCGATTTTTGCAATTCCGATTAGAGCGATATTGAAAAATAACTCTTATATTTGTGAAAACAACTTTTATAATTATGAGTACAATCTTGCAGTTAGCTCCACAAAATGTGTGGAAGCATTTCTATTCGCTGACTCAGATACCCCGTCCTTCCGGACATATGGAGAGAATAACTGAGTTCTTGGTAAATTTTGGTAAAAGTCTGGGCTTGGAATCATTTGTTGACGAGGTTGGCAATGTCATTATCCGTAAACCTGCTACACCAGGTATGGAAAACCGAAAAGGTGTCATTCTGCAGGCACACATGGACATGGTGCCGCAGAAGAACAACGATACGGTTCATGATTTTACTAAAGACCCTATTGAAACGTACATTGACGGTGATTGGGTGAAGGCCAAAGGTACTACTTTGGGAGCTGACAACGGATTGGGCGTAGCCGCTATTATGGCTGTACTTGAGGCAAAAGACCTGAAACATGGTCCGTTGGAAGCGTTGATAACCAAGGATGAGGAAACGGGTATGTATGGCGCATTCGGCTTGAAACCGGGTACACTAAACGGTGAGATCTTGTTGAATCTTGATTCGGAGGACGAAGGAGAACTTTATATCGGTTGCGCAGGCGGTATTGATATTACGGCTACATTGGAATATAAGGAAGAGACTCCTGCTGCTGATTTAGTAGCTCGTAGAATAACTTTGAAAGGTTTGCGTGGCGGACATTCCGGATTGGAAATCAATCAGGGACGAGGCAATGCCAATAAATTGCTTACACGTATCGTACACGATTTGCTGATTGAGTTCGATTGTCAGTTATCAAGTTTTGAAGGTGGCAATATGCGTAATGCCATTCCGCGTGAGGCACATGCCGTATTGGTATTTAATCCCGAAGACATTGAAGGATTGGAAGACTATATCAAGGAATATGAGGTACAGATTAATGAAGAATATACCTCGATTGAAGAAGGCATTGTTGTAAAACTGGAGAACGTAGACTTGCCTGCTGCCATTGTTCCCGAAGAAATTCAGGATAATATGATTAGTGTATTAATGGCCTGTCAGAATGGGGTTATGCGTATGATTCCTACTGTTCCCGATACAGTGGAGACTTCTTCCAATCTGGCCATTGTAACGATTGGCGGCGGTAAGGCTGATGTTCGTATATTGGCTCGCAGCTCTTGCGATACGATGAAAGATTTCCTGGCAGATAGTCTGACTGCATGTTTCTCTATGGCAGGTATGAAAGTAGAACTGAGCGGCAGTTACTCCGGCTGGCAGCCCAACGTGGATTCTCCGATTCTGCATGCCATGACGTTGTCCTATAAGCAACAATTCGGTGTAGAGCCGGCTGTAAAGGTGATTCATGCAGGTTTGGAGTGCGGTATTATCGGCGCCAACTGTCCGGGACTTGATATGATTTCTTTCGGACCGACGTTGCGTTCACCGCATTCGCCCGATGAACGTGCATATATCCCGTCTGTAACGAAGTTCTATGACTTCTTGGTTGCTACTTTGGAACAGACTCCCGAAAAGTAATTTTCTTTATACATAACAATGTAAAAGCAGAGTGTGGTTGCGCTCTGCTTTTTTTATTGCTGCCATTTTCATCCTGGTCTGTCAGAATTACTTTGCTTTCCTGACATTTTGTCCTTGCTTGCTACTGTAATATTGCAGGAAATTGATTTAGGTCAAGAAATATGTTTTAAAACATGTTTTTCTATATGTTTTCACTTGTAATCTTGAACAAAGGCCTTATTTTTGTGTTGTAAAACATAGAAATGATAGGATAACAAGTTATTTTTAAGAATAACAAGATTGATTTTAGGAGGATAACAAAATGAAAAAGTTAAGAAAATTGTTCAGACATTTCGGTGAAGCCGATAAGAACATTTGGGGTTATGTAATGCTTTAAGCATTCATTCCCCCTTTTTAAGAGAGAAAGTAGTTTTCAGTTTTCAAGATGTTAGTTTAGTTTTTTAAGGTTATGAGAAAGAAAATAATGGATTCATTCAGACGTATTCTCGCTGAGGTAGGTCGTAATGAGATGTTGATGATGGGATATACCATCAAGAAATAAAGAAAAAAGTGTTTTTAGGGTATCAGTTTAATTTTTAAGATTATGGGAAAAAAGATTGTAAATTCTTTTAAAGACATTCTCTCCAGAGTTGGTGAGAATTGGATTGAAGCAATGAAGTATTATAACTACCCGAGATGAGTGTAGTAATTGATAAGAAACCGGGGGATATGTTCTGAGAATGTATCCCCCGGTTTCTTTTTATAACCGTAGGTTTTTATGTCAGTATATGCTTTGTTTCTTTATTTTTTCTAAAAAGCTGGTACAATGTGGTTATTATTTTGTTATTTTTACAGTGAACATTCATGTAGCGGAGATATGAGTGTAGCTAATCATACAGATAAATCTTTATTGTTTGATTCCTGATTCGCATAAAAAAACAAAAACTAATAACAATAGAATAGCTATGAAGAAATTCCAAAGATTTTGTACATTGTTTCTGCTGATGATCGGGTTGTGCTCCTTTGCTTTGCACGCTCAGTCCTATGCAGGTTTGTGGAGGCAGGTGGAGCAGACTCAAAAGAAGAGTTTGCCGCAAACGGTAGTGAAGCTGACGGAGAAAATCTACCGGAAAGCTGAGTTGGAGAAAAATGCTCCACAAATGCTCAAGGCATATATCTGTCGGGAGGCCTATCAGGAAAGACTGACTCCGGATAGCCTGTATACGAATTTGAAGAAGTTGGAAAGTTGGGTGGAATCAGAGAAAAACCTGGTAAATAAAGCTATTCTGCATTCATTGCTTGCCCGCGAGTATTCGGACTATATGCGGCATAACCGGCGGCAGTTATCAGACCGTACGGCGCTGGATGTGGACGAAGCTCCTGCCGATATCAGGGAATGGAGTACTAACCTTTTTGTTGCTAAGGTAGATGAACATAACCTGGCTTCATTGAAGGACTCTGTTCGTTTGCTTGAGGTCTCTTCCAAGGAATATGTGCCTTTTGTCGAGCTTGAAGACGGAAGCCGCTTCTATGGGCACGATATGTATCATCTGCTGGCGGCCCGGGCTGTCGATACTTATCAGTTGTTGGACGGCTTTCAGGTGGATACATTACAACGTGCCCGCATCAACAGTGTTTATATAAATATGATAAATGCTTATCGGCATCGCGTTGGGGCAGAAGATGCGGTAGTGTTGGCAACGCTTGATTATTGGAAGTGGAAAAGTACCGGCGGCGGTATAAGCCGGGAGCCTTATATCACTTATCGGGAACGGAAAGAACGGCTTGATAAAGAGCATCTTGAAGTGTTGGATAATCTGATTCGGGAATATGGCGGTCGTGAGATTTGCGCGGAAGTTTACATTGATAAAGCCGGTTGGCTTCGCGGTTTGGGAGCGTCTTATATGAATGAGGTTTTGCAGGTATGCGATGAAGGAGTGAAGCGCTATCCGGCTTATAAGCGTATCAATGAACTACGGAACATAAGGGAGAGTGTTTTGCAGCCTTATTTGAATGTCAGCACTCAAGAGAGCGTTTATCCCGGTGATTCGTTGGAGTTGAATGTGGGTTATCGGAATCTGAAAGGTTTCACACTGAATCTGTACCGTACGAATCTCTCCGAAGTGCCCTGGATGGATGCCGGAATCAACAAGGCTTTCTATCAGAAGCATGCCCGTAAATTATCAGCTACCCATTTTGAACTGAAATCTTCGGACAGCAAAAGCGGGAAAGAGGGAGAACTGTTGAGCAGTTTGCAACGTATGGTTTTGAAATGCCATGTGCCGGACGAATTGGGCATATATATACTGCAAATTGTACCTGATGCCGCAACGGCCCGTACTGCAGAGCACTTTCTCGTCTCGACCCGCTTTAAGGTGTTGACGCTTTCTTTGCCGGATAATAAGATGGAAGTGGTTACGGTGGACAGCCGTAGCGGGCAACCCATTTCCGGTGCAAAGGTCAGCTTCTATTCCGCTTACAATGAAGAAAACCGCAAGCTGGTGAAAACAGTTGTCACCGATACCGGTGGAAAAGCGGTTGTGGAATGGGATAAGGCTATCCGCAGTTATGTGGCACGTAAGGGAACGGATACAGCCATGATGCCTCAGAATGTCTATTTGAACAGATATTACGAACGCGGAGAGTCACGTCCGGAAGAGCATATCACCCTGCTGACAGACCGCGCCTTGTATCGTCCCGGTCAGACCGTTTATGTCAAAGGTATCGCTTATGAACAGGAGGCGGACAAGGCTCACGTTTTGGCAGGGAAGAGTTATCAGGTACGTTTGTTGGACGTCAACAGGAAAGAACTGATACAGAAGAATGTAAGTACCAATGAATTCGGTTCCTTCACCACAGAATTTGTGTTGCCTGCAGTCTGCTTGAATGGTAACTTTACAATTGATGTAAAAAACAACGCTTCCGTTTCCGTACGGGTGGAGGATTACAAACGGCCTACCTTTGAGATTACCTTTAATCCGGTGGAGGAGGCTTTCTGCTTGGGAGATACGGTGGATGTAACAGGCAATGTCAAGGCATATAATGGGACGGCAATTCAGGATGTTCCGCTGACATATACCGTTACCCGTCGCAGTAACCGGAGATATTGGGGAGATGGGGCCGTATCGCTTGTTTCGGATACGGTGCAACTGGATGCGAAAGGCAACTTTTCCATTCCTGTTGTTCTGAAGCCGGATACGGATGCGGATAATACGGGTAGGGAACGTTTCTCCTATCAGATAGAGGTAGCGGTGACAAGTGATACGGGTGAAACGCAGACTTCGCATTACTTTCTGAACGCTACCCGTCGGGCTTATTTCTTTGTGTCCGACATCAGCAGGGAGTTATGCAAGGAAGATTCCATATCGGGAATGCTGTCGGTAATGAATGCCGTTAATGAAACGTTGTCCATGGAAGGGATGTGTCGTCTTTATCCCGTTCTTGATTCCAAGACGGGGAAAATCTCCGACAAGCCGGTTTATGAGAGTGCGTTTATGTCGGGCGAAAAGAAAGACTTTACAGCTTGGAAACAACTGCCATCGGGAGAGTACCGCTTAATTCTGTCGGTGCGCGGTCGCGACGGCAAGGAAGTCAGCAATGCGGACAATGCGGTGAACATTGTACTGTTCTCGCTGAAAGATGAACGTCCGGTTGTGTTTATGGAAACTTTCCTTTATGAAAAGAATACGGAGTTCGATGCGACTCATCCGGCAATCTTCTATTTCGGCACTTCCATGAAGGACGCATACGTCCTGGTAGATGTTTTCGGGCAGAAAGGCAGATTGGAGAGCCGTACTTTGTCGCTGAACGACTCGATTCTCCGTATGGAATATCCTTATCGGGAAGAGTACGGAGACGGAGTTGCCGTGCAGTTTACTTTCGTAAAGAACGGACTGCTATATACCCGTAGGGTGGAATTGAGGAAACGTCTGCCTGAACGGACGCTGGATATGAAGTGGGAAGTTTTTCGCGACCGTTTGCTTCCAGGGCAGGAAGAAGTGTGGAAGCTGGTCATCAAAACTCCGCAAGGTTTTCCCGCCGCAGCCGAGATGCTGGCAATGATGTACGATGCTTCATTAGACCGGATTTATAGCCGTAACCAGTCATTAAGCGTTTATTACAACCGGTATATTCCTTATTACTATTGGGATATCAGTAATAACAACGGAAAGAGTTATGCTCCTTACTTCCCGGTGAAGTCATGGAGAGTTCCTGTTTGGCGCTTCGACTATTTCTGTTCTCCTTATAATGGGGGGGCGGAAGTACTGCAAATAGTAGAGAACGATGCGGCTCTCTGCGAGCCGGTAATTATGGGGTATGGAGCCATACGGACCAAAATGGAAACAGGACGTGCAGTTGAAGTGAAGTATGTTCCGGTACAGGTAGAAGAAGGAGTGGCAGATGTTGTTTTTGAGTCGGAGACGATTCCGCTTGATGAACAGGCGTTACAGCCTATGGCCGATTTGCGTACTAATTTTGCGGAAACGGCTTTCTTTTATCCTCAGCTACGTACTAATGAACAAGGAGAGGTCGCTTTCTCCTTTACCATGCCACAGAGTCTGACACGCTGGAATTTCCGCGGTTATTCCCATACTAAGGATATGATGACAGGCATGCTTGACGCTACTGCTGTCACCGCCAAAGAGTTTATGCTTACTCCGAATATGCCCCGCTTTGTACGGGTAGGCGATAAGACACAGATAGCTGCCGGCATTGCCAACCTGACGGGTAAGGCAATAAAAGGCACAGCCGTATTCACCCTTTTCGATCCGATGACGGAGAAGATTATTTCCACCGGTCGCCAGAAGTTCTCGGTGGAAGCCGGAAAGACAGCATCGGTTAGTTTCCGGTTTGATGTAACAGACCGTTATGAACTGCTTGGTGTCCGTATAGTTGCCGACGGCGGTACTTTCAGCGATGGTGAACAGCATTTGTTGCCTGTACTGAGTGATAAGGAATATATTACAGAGACGCTTGCCATGCCCGTTCGTGGTGAAGAAACGCGTACTTTCTCGCTGGACAGTCTGTTCAACGGTAACAGCCGTACGGCAACCGATCGTCGCCTGACCGTGGAATTTACAGGCAATCCGGCATGGTATGCCGTACAAGCCCTGCCTGTACTGAGTGAGCCTTCAACGGATAACGCCATTTCCTGGGCAACCGCTTTCTATGCCAACACTTTGGCGGGATATATTGCAAATAGTCAGCCGCGCATTAAAGCGGTATTTGATAACTGGCGTCTGTCGGGTGGAACAAAAGAAACTTTCCTCAGCCGGTTGGAGCAGAACCAGGATGTGAAGAATATTCTGTTGGGCGAATCTCCTTGGTTGCTCGAAGCTACTACAGAGGCTGAACAGCAGCAGCGTATCGCTACCTTATTTGATGTTAACCAATTAAATTACCGTAATATGGCATCCTTGCTCAAACTGAAAGAATTACAGGGCGAGGATGGTGCATGGAGCTGGTTCGGCGGCATGTCCGGCAACCGTTATGTAACGGGATATATCACCGGACTGCTTGTCCGTCTTTCTTTACTTACGGATAAGGCATTGCCGGAAGAAGCAGCGATGATGAAAGCCAAGGCCTTTGACTATCTGAACAAAGAGGCTCTGAAAGAATACCGTGCTATCCGCAAGGCAGAGAAGAACGGAACGAAGATTACCGTTTTGTCGGATGCCACTATGGAATATATGTATCTGGTATCTCTCGGTTCGGTAAAGCTCTCCGGAGAATATGCAAAAGCATTCGGTTACTTCCTTGCCAAGCTGGGACGTAATCTTGAGAGCGGTACCATGATCCGTAAAGCGCAGACAGCCGTTATCCTGCAGAAGGCAGGACATAAAACGGAAGCGGATGAGTTTATAGCTTCCATAAAAGAGCACCTTGTACAGACGGATGAAATGGGAGCTCATTTTGCTTTCCATGCCAATCCTTATACTTGGGGTATGATGCCTGTCCCCGCTCATGTAGCTGTAATGGAAGCTCTGCGCGAGGCAGGCGGCAATGATGCTTTGGTAGAAGAAATGAAGCTTTGGCTGCTGAAACAGAAACAGACGACAAGCTGGGATTCTCCGGTAGCTACTGCTGATGCGGTTTATGCGTTGTTGTGTCAGGGTAGCAATTTGCTGGAAAGTAAAGGAGATGTCCGCATTACTTTGGGTGATAAGGTGTTGGAGACTTTCTCTCCTGCAAAGACCACCGTACCCGGATTGGGATATGTTAAGGAAGTCTTTGCGCAAGGCAGTCCTGAGGTGAAAGCAAAGTCCGTTACCGTAGAGAAAAGGGATGCGGGCATTGCATGGGGAGCTGCCTACGCACAATTCTTGTCGCCCATATCCGATGTGAAGCAGCAGGGCGGAGCATTGAACATTGAGAAGAAACTCTTTGTAGAGCGCATTTCGGCCGATGGGCAGAAATCTTTGCAACCGTTGACAGAGGTAGCACAGCTCTTCGTGGGTGATAAGATTGTTTCCCGACTTACTGTCCGTCTGGACCGTGCCATGGATTTCGTTCAGTTGAAAGACCAGTGCGGAGCTTGTTTCGAACCGGAAAATTCGCTTTCGGGTTATCGCTGGAACAACGGGGTCGGATATTATGCGGAAGTGGAAGATGCAGGAACCAATTTCTTCTTCGATCATCTGGGTAAAGGCGTTTATGTATTGGAACATAGCTACCGGGTGGCTCGTGGTGGTACGTATGAAACCGGACTGGCTACCGTGCAGTGTGCCTATGCGCCGGAATATGCTTCTCACTCTGCTGGAGGAACTGTTATTATTAAATAGGTCGGATAGATTTACTTGCTATCGAATGTTTATAGGTTATAAAAAGCAGAACGAAAATCTGTGTATCTCGCTTAAAAGCTTTACATTTGTGCAACTAATTTAGAAGCAATATAAATGAGACGCAGTTTTATCACTCTATATGCGCTTGCAGCTACGGCATTGACTGCCGTAGCTCAACCGCGTTTTACCTCTAATACGGAAACGTATGATTTCGGGCAGATTGAATGGAAACATCCGGTGACGGTACAATATTCCATAACAAACACGGGTGACCGGCCTTTGGTGCTTACCGAGGTGGAACCCGATTGTGCCTGTTCCGTGGCCCAATGGACAAAGACACCTATCGCTCCGGGAGCAAAGGGAACCGTCAACGTCACTTTTGATGCGGAGGCTTTGGGGCATTTCAACAAATCCGTAGCCATTTACTGCAATGCACAACCCCATCTGGTCTATTTGAAGTTCAACGGTGAGGTGGTGCGTGAAATCAAGGACTTTACCAAAACCCATCCATACCTCATCGGACAGATACGTATTGACAAGAACAGTCTTGATTTTCCCGATGTACAAGCCGGTGAGAAGCCGGTGATGCATATCGGGGTAGTGAACCTGTCCGATCGTCCATACGAACCCGTGTTGATGCATCTGCCGCCCTATCTGCAAACGGAAGTAAAACCCAATGTCCTGCAAAAAGGGGAGAAAGGGGTCATTACCGTCACATTGGATTCCGAACGGCTGACGGACTTCGGACTGACGCAGTCCTCTGTCTATCTGGCACGTTTTGCAGGCGACAAGGTGGGCGATGAAAATGAGATACCTGTTTCCGCCATTCTTCTGCCGGACTTTTCGGGCATGAGCGATACGGAAAAGGCGAATGCTCCTGTTGTCAACCTTTCTATCAAGGATATTGACATGAGCACAGCATTGGCAAAGAAGTCGAAGGCACGTCAGGATATTGTTATAACGAATACCGGACGTTCTCCTTTGCAAATCAGCAAGCTTCAGGTATTCCATCCGGCAGTGGGAGCCGGTTTGAAGAAGAGCGTGCTGAAACCGGGCGAAAGCACCCGTCTGCGTGTAACGGTTGTAAAGCGGAATATTGGAAAGAAACGCCGTCATCTGCGTTTGCTGATGATTACGAATGACCCGATGCAGCCGAAAGTCGAGATTAATATTAAAGCGAAATAAACCATAAATCTTACCATGGAACATCCAGAAAATAGCGGAGAATATAAAGGTTTGGTTGTCAATGCAGGCATTGAGCAACCTTCGTCCGTAAATCCTTATTTGAAGCGGAAACTGAAAAAACGTCAACTTTCCGTTGCAGAGTATGTAGAGGGCATTGTGAAAGGTGATGTTACGATATTAAGCCGTGCCGTGACACTGGTGGAGAGCGTAAAGCCCGAACATCAGGTCATAGCGCAGGAGGTGATAGAAAAGTGCCTGCCGTATTCCGGCAATTCCGTTCGTGTAGGCATCAGCGGTGTGCCGGGAGCCGGCAAAAGTACGTCTATCGATGTATTCGGATTGCATGTATTGGAGAAATACGGCGGCAAGCTGGCTGTGCTGGCCATCGACCCCAGCAGCGAACGCAGTAAGGGCAGTATCTTGGGCGACAAAACGCGCATGGAGAAACTCTCCGTTCATCCCAAATCCTTTATCCGTCCCAGTCCCTCGGCAGGTTCGTTGGGCGGTGTGGCGCGTAAGACGCGTGAAACGATTGTACTTTGCGAAGCTGCCGGATTTGATAAGATATTTGTAGAGACAGTGGGTGTGGGACAGAGCGAGACGGCTGTACATTCAATGGTGGATTTCTTCCTGCTTATCCAACTTGCCGGTACGGGCGACGAGCTGCAAGGCATCAAGCGCGGCATCATGGAGATGGCGGACGGTATTGTCATCAACAAGGCGGATGGGGATAATCTGGAACGTGCCAAGCTGGCTGCTGCCCAGTTCCGTAATGCACTGCACCTTTTCCCGGCTCCGGAGAGCGGCTGGACACCGCAGGTCCTGACCTATTCCGGCTTCTACAATATAGGAGTACAGGAAGTATGGGATATGGTATATAAGTATATAGACTTCGTGAAAGATAACGGCTATTTTGAATACCGCCGTAACGAGCAGAGTAAATATTGGATGTACGAAACCATTAACGAACAACTTCGTGACAGTTTCTATCATAATCCTACAATTGAGGCGATGCTGGCCGATAAAGAGAGTCAGGTATTAAAAGGTAATCTGACATCCTTTGTTGCTGCCAAGAACCTGTTAGATACTTATTTTGCGGGATTGAAAAATTAGTGGGATGCACTTCAAGGCATCTTCCCCCTTACTATTTGTTTTTAGGCACGGATTACACAGATTTACTTTATTCTTTTCCGCGTAATCCGTGTCTAAAAGAAATCACCAACTGCATTTTGACAGTCTTTCGTTTCCTACACCTCTTTTCCTTCCTTCTCAAAGTCTTTGCGTGATTTGCTTTGCGTAACGATATATACACCGAGAAATACCAGTGCGATGGCAATACCTTTTTCCATATTGAATGTAGCCATGCCGATTATGACTGTAACGATTGAAGCCACGATAGGTTGCATATAGTTGTACATGCTTACTACTGTGGGGCGCAACAGCCTTTGTGCCGTCATGATACATATATAAGCCAGGAAGCTGCCGCCTACCACCACATAGCCTACTTGTAACAGTGCCGTAGTAGAGATTTCAGCCCATTGTATGGCGGCTACATCATGGTAAGAGAAAGGGATATAACACATGGAGGCATATACAAACATCCATTTGTTCAGGGTTATAGGAGAGTATTTCTGGGATAATCCTTTGAATACGGTCAGGTAAATAGAGAAACTGATTTGGGCGATGAGGCACAGCAAGTCACCCATGATGCTGCCATTGCCGCTTCCTGCATTGCTGCTGCTCATAATCAGTATCAATGCGCCCATGGCGCCTACAAAAATGCCCAATACTTTTTTATTCGTAACAGGCTCTTTCAGATAAATGGCAGCTACAATCATGGTTACGATAGGAAGAGTGGTGGTTACGATAGAGGCATCGATGGGGGAAGTCATAGACAGTCCGAAGATATAGACTCCCTGATTGAATACCAGTGCGAAGAGTGCGGCAAAGAATATCTTCAACATATCCCGATGGTCTACCTGCTCGCGTTTGCAGAACAGTGAGAGCAACCAGAAACAGGCTGCTGCACCTACCATGCGGAAAGTGGTGACGGATAGAGCTGAGAACTCGACTAATGCGGATTTGCCGACAGGTGCCATTAATCCCCATAGGATATTGGCGGTCAGAGCGAACAGATGACCTTGTATGTTCTTGTTCATATTGTAAAATGTGTATTATTTGTGGTGAAAAACGCTGCAAAGGTAACTATTTTCTCAATCTCTTTCTTTATATTTGCTACACGAATATATAGAAACCATGGAAGTACAGGCCAATTACATCAGACGTATCGAAATACACGGATTGTGGCACCGATACGATATAGCTTGGGAGTTGCGTCCCGATGTCAATATACTTTCCGGCATCAACGGAGTAGGAAAGACTACGATTTTAAACCGTTCGGTAGGCTACCTTGAGCAAACTACGGGAGAGGTAAAGAGTGATGAGAAAAACGGTGTACATGTTTTCTTCGACAATCCGGAAGCGACTTTTATTCCTTATGATGTAATTCGCAGCTATGACCGTCCTCTTATTATGGGAGATTTCACCGCCCGCATGGCAGACCCGAATGTAAAGTCCGAATTGGATTGGCAACTCTATCTGCTCCAGCGCCGTTATCTTGATTATCAGGTGAATATCGGTAACAAAATGATTGAGCTGTTGAGCGGTGACGAACAGCAACGGAGTCTGGCTCCCGCCTTGTCTGTGCCTAAACGGAAATTTCAGGATATGATTGACGAACTGTTCAGCTATACCCGTAAGAAAATCGACCGTAAGAGCAATGACATTGTCTTTTATCAGGACGGCGAACGGCTGCTGCCCTATAAACTCTCGTCCGGCGAGAAACAGATGCTGGTAATCCTGCTGACCGTGCTGGTGCGTAATGAGGAGCATTGTGTGCTTTTCATGGACGAGCCGGAAGCATCGTTGCACATTGAGTGGCAGCAAAAACTTATCGGCATGATACGCGGACTCAATCCGAATGTGCAGCTCATTCTCACCACCCACTCGCCTGCCGTGATTATGGAAGGCTGGCTGGATGCGGTGACCGAAGTGGAAGATATTTCAACGGTGATTGGCGGTAGGTGAGTATCAATCGCACATCACTGAATATTCATTATTAAATCAACATTTATTTTGGCAACATCTCTCCGACATAATCTTACTTCAGCCTATTTGGACGCCGCACACAAATTCTCGTCAAAGAAAGGGCGCAGGCGTATTGTGGCGTATGTGGAAAGCTATGATGACATCGCTTTCTGGCGTACCCTTCTGGCTGAGTTCGAGAATGAGGAGCGTTATTTCCAGGTGATGCTTCCTTCCGCCACTTCGCTGGCAAAGGGCAAGAAAATGGTGTTGATGAATACGCTCAATACCACGGAACTCGGACGTAGCCTGATAGCTTGTGTGGACAGTGACTATGACTTTCTGTTGCAGGGAGCCACCAATGTGTCGCGGAAGATAAACCGTAATCCTTATATTTTCCAGACCTACGGGTATGCCATTGAGAATTTCCATTGTTTTGCCGAAAGCCTTCATGAGGTTTGTGTACAGGCAACACTGAACGACCGTCACATCCTTGATTTCCCCGCTTTTCTGAAACGCTATTCGCAGATAGCCTATCCGCTGTTCTTATGGAACGTCTGGTTTTACCGCCGGCACGATACGCATACATTTCCTATGTACGATTTCAATTCCTATGTCCGTTTGCAGGAAATAAACCTGCGGCATCCTTACAGTGTCTTGGATGCCATGCAGCGTACGGTATCTGCCAAACTTTCCGAAATGGAAACCCGTTTCCCGCAGTATATAGAGGATGTTGACCGGTTGGGTGAGGAACTGCGGAATTTAGGATTGGTTCCCGACAATACCTATCTCTATATGCAGGGGCATCATATCATGGATTGTGTGGTCCTGAAGTTGCTGATACCCGTTTGCACCGTGCTGCGCCGTGAACGCGAGCAGGAAATTAAACGCCTGGCAGAGCATAGCGAACAGTTCCGCAATGAACTGACGGGTTACGAAAACAGTCAGGTCAATGTATCCGTCATGTTGAAGAAAAACAGCGGTTACAAGAACCTTTATCTCTATCAGTGGTTAAAAGAAGACATCCGCGAGTTCCTCGAACGGGAAAAGCTCTGACGCCCTATTTATACTTTATACCTCATATTTTATACCTAACTATCATGGATATACTAAAGAATATCGACGAATTATTGATTTCTTGGGGAACAGCCCCTTCTTTGGCCGATATGCTCGATCAGTTTATAGCTTTTGCGCTTGTGCTTATCGTTGCGTTTCTGGCTGATGTCATTTGTCGGAATATCCTGTTGAAAGTAGTGGCGCATTTGATAAGGAAAACAAAAGCTACATGGGATGATATTGTTTTTGACCGTAAGGTACTGATTCACCTCAGCCGTATGGTGGCTCCCGTTATCATCTATGTCTTTATTCCGGTAGCCTTTGCCGAGACAAGTTCTTCCACGTTGGGCTTTATCCAGCGTGTCTGCCTGATTTATATTCTAATCACATTCCTAAGTTTTATCAACTCGTTCCTGAAAGCCGTTTATGCCGTATACAGCGAGAAGGAGCAGCTTCGCGACCGCCCTTTGAAGGGTATGTTGCAGACTGTCCAGGTGATACTTTGGTTTGTAGGGGCTATCGTGGTGGTAAGTATTCTGATTGACAAGTCTCCGTTGTCGCTATTGGCGGGGTTGGGTGCTTCTGCCGCTATCCTGATGCTGGTGTTCAAGGATTCGATTATGGGGTTTGTTTCGGGGGTACAGCTCTCCGCCAATGATATGCTGAAGGTGGGCGACTGGATTGCGATGCCCAAATACGGTGCAGACGGTACGGTGATAGAAGTCACGCTGAACACCGTGAAAGTACGTAACTGGGATAATACCATTACCACGATTCCGCCTTATCTGCTTGTCAGCGACTCATTCCAGAACTGGCGTGGCATGCGCGAGAGTGGGGGACGGCGTGTCAAGCGCTCCATAAACATTGATATGAACAGCGTCCGGTTCTGTACTCCGGAGATGTTGGACAAATACCGTAAGATTCGTTTGCTGAAAGATTATGTAGAGCAGACGGAAGCGGTGATAGAGGAGTATAATAAGAAACATCATATCGACAATTCCGTCCTTGTCAACGGGCGTCGTCAAACCAATCTGGGTGTGTTCCGGGCCTATCTGACCGCTTATCTGAAAAGTCTTCCCGATGTAAACAAGGAACTGACCTGCATGGTGCGGCAGTTGCAGCCGACCGACCGCGGTATTCCTATGGAACTTTATTTTTTCTGTGCCATCAAGGACTGGGTTCCATACGAGGGAGTGCAGGCAGATGTATTTGACCATGTGTTGGCCATCATTCCCGAATTCGATTTGCAGGTATTCCAATCACCGTCGGGAAGGGATTTCCAAAGGGTGCTGTCTTAACTCCTGAAGGATAATTGGGTGCGGATGCTTTATGGGAATTCGGTTGTGCGGGCAGAAAAAACATACAGCCTGCAAAAGTTTGAACCGTTGCAGGCTGTTGCCCTGATAAACTTTATAAAGAGAATTTGGAATGCGTGCGGGTTATTTTATCCAGTTTCCTTTCATCCAGTCGCATGCGGCTTTAATGGCATCGAAGGAAGCGTAGGACAGCGTAGCATCCACTTTGTTGCTTGTTACGGCGGTGAAGTCGTCGTTGGTGTAATCTCCGTCGGATTTCAATGCGGCAGTGACGGTCATATTGGTGAGTCTGGAAGTACCGTTTTTCAGCGCGGCATTCGTTAATGCGCTCTCCACTACCAGCGGTTGTCCCTTGCCGCATACTTTGGCATTGTCTATATCGGCTTGAGTGCCGCGACGCAGACGGATGCCTTGTTTGCTTTCGCCGTTACCTGCGAGGATGAGGTTTTTGAGTACGGGATGCGATACGGGAGTGGCTGCATTGTCGTTTTCGTTATTGTCCGCTTCGATGAGGCAGTCGCAGTCGTATCCTAATGTGGCTTTGGCTTCCTGATAGGCAACGAGGTCAGTGCCTTTTCCGTTCCAGCCTTCGGTCCAGTCGAAAGAGTCGTCGCTGCAACTTACCACTACCATATTGCTTACGTTTACCGAACCGCCGAAGAACTCGAAGCCGTCGTCAGAACCTTTGTAAGCCTCGCAGTGGTCTACAATCGTACCGTTACCTACACCGTAAAAGGAGATTCCGTTGGCTTCATGCTCTTCGTCGAAGGCAAATCCGGTGTATTCCAGACGGATGTACTGCAATGTTCCGGAATTGTCGGCATCGTCATTGCCGCCATATACGGCGCCGCCTATCTCTGAACTTCCTTTACCGCCTTCGGCATTGGTATGCGCTTTTCCGCAGATATGAATGCCGCCCCATGCTCCGGGTTCCTCTTTTTCGCTGGTCATGACGATAGGTTTGTCGGGCGTGCCTACGGCATTGATTTTGGCACCTTGCTTCACCAGGATATAGTCTACGATATTGTCATAGACAGATATAATCTTTACTCCTTCTTCGATGTTCAATGTGGCGCCTGCCTCTACAATGTATTCACCGCTCAGTTTATAGGTGTTGCCGGCTTTCAGGGTTACGTCTTCGGTTATTGTACCTTTCAGGATACTGCCGTTTTCTATCCCGTTGCCTTTGTCATTGTTGCTGTCGTTGGTGTTGTCATCGCTGCAAGCGGTGAGGGTCAGCATTCCGGCTGCGAGAGCCAGCGAATAGAATTTCGATTTCATTGTTTTCATAATTCAATTGTTTTAAGTGGACTGTTCGTCTGTTTGATAATCTATTTAAAAGGATTTATAATTTGTAGCTGAAACCAATTTCAAAGTCGGTGCCTTTTTTATAGCGCTCCACTTCCACTTCCGTGCCGGTGGAAGGTACTCCCTGCTTAAAGATGACGTTACGGTTCAGCAGGTCGTTTACTTGCAGTTTCAGGCTGAAATGCCTGTTGAGGTCGTATCCGGCACTGAAGTTCAGTGTGTGCAGAGTCTGTTGCTTGATGTCTCCCAGATTGGATACGCCCACCGCATGGATGCGGCTGCCTTGCAGATTGTAGAGTAAGGCGAGGTTCAGTTGCCGTTCTTCACCGAAGCGGGGAGAGTAGGTGAGGTCTGCATTGGCCAGAATGGGAGAGGCGCCTTGCAAAGGACGTTCTTTGTTGGTGTAAGCGCCGCCTTCGGGCAGTTTTACGTTGGTATACATATAGCTGAGGTTAGCACCCAAACGCAAGTCTTTTATCAATTGTTTGCGGAATTCCACTTCTACGCCGGCAGCCATTCCGTTGTCCGCATTCCGGAAGCTGTGCAGGGTAGCTCCGCCTTGCAATGCCTGGATACGTTCTATCGGGCTGTCGAGGTATTTGAAGTAACCGGTCAGCGAAATCATATCTCCGTTTTTGCCGAAGCGTTCGTAACGCAAGTCGAAGTTGTAGTTGTAGCCGTTCTGCAACTCGTCGTTACCGCGGATTTGTGCCGAACCGTAGGATTCCTGATAGAGGAAGGGAGCCATTTCGATGAATGATGGGCGGGTAACGGTACGGGATGCGGAGAAACGGATGCTGTTGGCGTCGTTTATTGTGTACTTCAGATTTAGGGTGGGGAAGAAATCGTTTTTATCCAGATTGCGCCGTTCGGCATACCAGTCGCCGCCGTCAGTGGCATAGTCCACCCACTGTTTGCTTATTTCGTAGCGTACGCCGAGGTTTACAAGTAATGACGGTACGGGGTAGAAGTCGGTCAGCAGGTATCCGGAGTAAATTTCATTTCCTGCGCGGTAGCTGTCTTTGGGTTGCATCACGCGTTGTACCGTTACGTTTCCGTCTGCTATGTTCTCTTGGTTCAGGAAGCCGTCTGTATCGTAGATGTCGGTAACGGTGGGATTAATTTTGTTCAGGTTGTAGTAGAAACGGGTTGCTTTGTAGTCGCGGCTTTTATTCTTATAATTGAAGCCCAGTTTCAGAAAATTGTTTTCGTTCCACTTCCAGCGCAGGGCGAGGTTGCCGTTCCACTCTTTTTCATCCAGGCTGCCGAAATAGCGCATGGTTTCCTGGCGGTTCAGTTTGAACAGGCCGAGTGTGCCGTCATCATTCTTTATGTACATCACTTGGCGTCTGTCCGGTTCTTCGCTTCCTGTCTTGCTGTACGAGCCGCCCCAGGTCAGTTCCCAACGGTCTTGTTCGCCGAAGTTGTGAAGGCCGTTCAGTTGGTGGTTCTGCAAAGTGTAGATATGTGTGATGTTATTGCTTCCGGTCAGCTCGTGGTCTTCGGCATCTGTTCCCTCACGGCGTTGGTAAGTGTCTGTGGCATTACGCGTATAGAAGAAAGTATAGCCAATGCGGTCGTGCCGGCGCAGCGTGTAGCCTATGTATCCTAATGCAGCGAGTTTCAGTTCTTGGGCATAGCTGTCGTATGAGAAGTTGTCCTGTACATTGCCGGTTGCTTCCAGGGTTTTATAGAAAGCGTTGTCCATATTCTGATAGCCGTTGCCGGCGCTTACGGATGCCAGTATGCTGAGCGTTTGGCTGTCGATGCTGATGTTTTTGCCGAAGCCGAGGTTACCGTTAAAGTCCGGCAGGGCTGATTTCTTCTTTACGGCAAATGAGGTGTCGAATATATTTCCGGTCTTTACATAGTTGTCAAAATCAGACAGAGGCATATCGAGTGCCGCCTGGTCCACACCGGAAGTCTTGAACAATGAGCCGTTGCGGTTCATCTGATAGCGGTCTTTGCCCAGGGTATTGAACTTCCCGCCGGTGTTGAAACTGATGCTGAAGAAATCTTCGGCGATGTTCTCTTTGGTACTGATGTCTATGTGTGCACCTGAATAGTCGGCAAAGGCTTCCGCGTTATATACCTTACTTACGGTGATGTTCTGTATGGTGCTCGACGGAAATAGATCCAGCGGAATCAGCTTGTTGTCGGGATTGGGAGAGGCGATGGGGAGGCCGTTCAGGGTAGTCGTGCTGTATCGGTCGCCCAATCCCCGTACAATGAGCTGGCCGGCATCGGCAATGGAGATACCGGTAATCTTTTTTACCCCTTCTTCCACATTGCTTATACCTTTGATGCTCATCTCTTTTGAGCCGATGTTTTCGATGGCGAGTGTAGCTTTCCGGCGTTCCATTTGCAGGGCACGTTCGCCCTCAAGGTTTTTCCGGGCCACTACGGATACTTCGCCCAAAGCCTGTGCGTCGCTTTCCAGTTCGAAGTTCAGCACGACATCGGCTTTGCCTGACTTTACATTGTTTACAACGATGTCTTTGTAGCCTACATATTTAATGGATAATGTGTAGATGCCGTTTGTTACATTCAGGGAGTAGTTGCCGTCCATATCGGCGATGGCGCCTTGCGTGGTTCCTACTATCTGTACGGTAGCTCCGGTCAGCGGTTCCCGGGTCTGTTTGTCGGTGATGGAACCTTTGATAGTACCTGCCATGACTGTCATGACAGAAAGCGTAAGGAATAAAATAAGGAAGAATATCTTTCCTAAATCTAATTTCGTACTCATCTCTTTTATGCGTTTCTTAATCCGCTGCAAAGATGCGCCGAACGTGTTTCAAGAGTGGTACATACATTATACATTCTGTTTTCGTTTGTATGAAGGAGCTGTTACGTAATCTGTACGATTTTATCATGCAGTATAATATAAATAATAATATTAAATACTTGTTTGTTTGAGTTTTATGGCTATATTTGTCCCATTATCAATAAACAAACAGACAAATAAATTATGGATGTTCCCCCTCACAATGATAACGAACGCTTTCGGCGTTTGTCTTTGCTTGGGCGCATTGGTTGGTGGGAAGCCGACTTTTCTGCTGAGCAGTATTTATGTTCCGAATATGTATGCGATTTGTTGGGGATGAAGGGGGACAGCCTCTCTTTTCAGGATTTCGGCCGGATGATTCGTGAGGATTATCGGGGACGCATCACCAGAGAGTTCCTTTCCATAAAGGAAGTGGAGATATACGAACAGACCTTTCCTATCCATACGGCAACCGGAGTTGTCTGGGTACATTCCCGCATGGGGTATAGAGAGCTTGCACCCGATGGGCATCTGAAAGCTTTCGGAATCCTGCAACGGGTAACGGAACCGGTAAACAAAGAGGATAAGGACCGCATGTATCATATCAATAATTTGCTGTATCGCCAGAACTCTATTTCCCATTCCTTGTCTCATTTTCTTAAAGACGAGTCTGTGGCTTCCGGCATCTACGAAATTCTTAAAGATATTTTGGACTTTTTCCATGCCGGACGTGCGTATATTTTTGAGTATGAAAAAGATTATACTTTTCAGACTTGCACTTATGAAGTTGTTGCCGAAGGGGTGTTACCGGCGGTAGAAGCATTCCGGAATATACCGGTTACTTTCATGCCGTGGTGGACTACTCAAGTTTTGTCGCAGAAACCTATATTGTTCGAGTCATTGTATAAGTTGCCCGAAATGGAAGAAGGCGAATTCCGGTTATTGGAGCAGCAGGGTATCAAAGCTTTAATGGCTGTTCCATTGGTGGCGAATGATACGGTGAAAGGTTTTATGGGAGTAGATTTGGTAGACCGTACTATCTTGTGGAGCAATGAAGACTACCAATGGTTGGGATCGTTGGCCAATATCATCAGTATCTGCGTTGAACTGCGTAAAACGCAGGATGAGGCAATACGGGAACGTCAGGCTTTGGACCGTAGTGAGAAACTCTTTAGAAACATTTTTGCCAATATACCGGCTGGGGGAGAGATTTATGATACTGACGGCTTTCTGGTAGATGTCAATAACAAGAATATAGAAATATTCGGTATCCGCGATAAGGCTGATGTGATAGGTATCAACCTGTTCGAGAATCCTAACTTGTCACCTCAGTTGATAGAGCAGATACGTGACCGGGATATTGTAGATTTCAGATTGGATTATGAATTTGAAAATGTAGAGGGATATTATCCTTCCGGTAAGCGCAATAAGATAAACCTATATACCAAAATCAGCAAGTTATATGATAGTAAGGGTAACTTTACCGGATATGCCTTTATCAATATCGATAATACCGAGCGTATGGATGCTTTGAACCGTATTTGTGATTTTGAGAACTTCTTCCTGTTGATTTCTGATTATGCAAAAGTAGGTTATGCAAAGTCGAACTTGCTGGATAGGAAAGGCTATGCCATTAAGCAGTGGTATAAGAATATGGGAGAAGATGAAAATACGCCTTTGTCGGATATTATAGGTGTATATAGTAAAATGCACCCGGATGACAGAAAGCGGATTTTGGATTTTCTTTATAAGGCACGGCTTGGAGAAGTAAGAGACTTCAAGGGAGAGATACGTATTTTGCATCCGGGGACGGAAGATCAATGGAATTGGGTGCGCACCAATGTGGTAGTCAATCAATATCAACCGGAAAACGGTGTAATAGAGCTTATCAGTGTAAACTATGATATTACGGAATTGAAAGAAACCGAAGCCAAACTGATTGATGCTAAAGAGAAAGCCGAAACGGCAGACCGTCTGAAGAGTGCTTTTCTTGCCAATATGAGTCATGAGATACGTACTCCGCTGAATGCAATTGTAGGTTTTTCCAGTTTGTTGGTGCAGGGAGAGAATCCGGAAGAACGGGAGCAGTATATGGCGATTGTGGAAGAAAATAATGAGTTGCTGTTGCAATTGATATCCGATATTCTGGATTTGTCAAAAATAGAAGCCGGAACCTTTGATTTCGTAAAACAGGAATTGGATGTGAACCAACTGTGTGAGGATATGGTGCGTACGATGAAACTCAAAGCCAAACCGGGAGTAGAGGTTGTCTTTGATCATCGCCTGCCGGAGTGTATCATTGTGAGCGATCGTAATCGTTTAAATCAAGTGATAGCAAATTTCATGAATAATGCGATAAAATTTACTTCGACCGGTAGCATACGTTTAGGTTATGGGCAGGCAGAAACCAACTTGCTGCGCTTTTATGTTGCTGATACTGGCATCGGCATTATACAGGAAAAGCAGGCTGAGATATTTGACCGTTTTGTCAAACTGAACTCTTTTGTGCATGGCACAGGATTGGGATTGTCTATCAGCAAGAGCATCGTTGAGCAACTGGGCGGCACTATCGGTGTGGAAAGTGAATCGGGTAAAGGGGCTTGCTTTTGGTTTACATTACCTGTTGCTTGATAAGAAGTATTTTTCCCTTTTGCAGATGTTCGGGTAAGGGTAAGTTGCATGAGTATTGGGTGAAGTTGGCGATGTAGCCTTTACCTTGCTTAGCCATCGCGGCACTATCCAAAGTTTCTCAAGACTGGCGATGTCCGGCACGTTACCGACGATACCGATTACATCTTCACCATGGGTTTTCAGTTCCTCTACACGCTTGTCCAGTTGTTCCTGACGGATGTCTACCGCAATGACTTTAGCGCCTTGTTGCATAAAACACTTGGCAATGCCGCCACCCAATACACCACCTGTACCGGTGATGACTGCTACTTTACCTGTAATACTGAATTGTTCGTTTATAATCTTTTTCTCCTTTTTTCTTTTTTATACGGGAAAGCACGCGAATAAAGCATGAAAAATATAATTCCTTATACTTTATTATTTTCTGCTTCACGTATCTATATTGTATATTTTATACTTGCGTTTTCTTTTGTTTCATTTAGTTTTCTACTTTCGTACTCATCTCTTTTATGCGTTTCTTAAATCTGCTGCAAAGATGCGCAGAAGTGTTTTAAGTTATACATTCTATTTTCGTTTGTATTAAGGAGTTGTTACTCATTTATAGCAAAAAAAGGATGTTTTATATCAAAATAGTTATTCTATAGTATTTTTAAGATTTATATTTTTGTTGCAGTAAAACACTGTGTTCGAAAACGCTAATTTAAACTAATTGTAAACCAAGATTATTCTATGAGAAGCAGGAAGAAAGAAGGAGTATATTTTATGAGTATACTCAAGCGTCAGGTGCTGTTTGTGCTCTTTGCTTTTGCAGCAACCTTATGCGCATTCGCGCAAAACAAAACAATCACAGGACTTGTGGTAGACGGAAACGGTGAATCCATCATCGGTGCCAGTGTTCTTGTCAAAGGGACAACGAACGGAATTATCACTGACATCGACGGTAAGTTCACACTGAATGATGTGCCTGAAGCGGGAGTTATCCAGATTAGTTATATCGGCTACAAGACTCAGGAAATCTCCGCTAAGAACAAGGCCAATCTTAAAGTGGTGCTTGTAGAAGACAATGAAATGCTGGATGAAGTAGTGGTAGTAGGCTATGGTGTTCAGAAGAAATCGGACGTTACCGGTGCCATGATTCGCGTAGGTTCCGAGGAACTGAATTCACGTCCGGTAGCCAACGCCTTTGAAGCTATGCAGGGCAAGGCAGCTGGTGTAGACATTGTCAGCAATGAGCGTCCGGGCGAAGTGGGAACGATTAACGTACGCGGTGTGCGCTCTTTGAGTGCCAGCAATACTCCGCTGTATGTAGTGGATGGTATTCCTTTGATGTCCAATAGCGGTATTGAAACTTTGAATCCGCAGGACATTGAGTCTATTGATGTACTGAAAGACGCCTCTGCTACGGCTATTTACGGTTCTCGTGGTGCTAATGGCGTTATTCTGGTTACTACCAAATCCGGTAAGGAGGGTAAGATGTCTTTGAACTACTCCGGTACGGTTACTATCGAAAACCTGCAGGACTATTCCGAAATGATGAACTCTGCAGAGTATATCGATTGGCGTCGTTGGGCTTATTACTACAAAGAACCAAACAAGTATCCAAGAGGCGACCAACCTACTAAAGATAGTGACTATTTGATTTTCAATGGAGCAAAAGATCCCTATGCTTGGAGAAATATTGAAAAAGGATGGGCAGGCGGTAGCTGGAATGGTGCTGCTGTACCTACTACCGATTGGGCTGATATGGTTACACAAACCGGTATTACTCACGAGCACACACTGAGTGCCAGCGGTGGCTCTGAAAAAGTAAAAGGATATGCTTCTATCGGTTATCTCAACAATGAAGGTACTGTAAAAGGGCAATCTTACACTCGTTATACAGCTAAAGTCAGCTTGGATATGGATCCTACCAAATGGTTTAAAATGGGATTAAATATCAATGGTACATTCAGCAACCAGCAATACGGTTCTTCTGCACAAGCGGTAGGGCAGATGGTAAAAGACAGACCATCTAACTTGTATGCTGCTTCTACCAGTTTATATCCTTACGCTGTGCCTTATGATGATGAAGGAAACCGTATCGACTATCCGGGTGGTGATGATAAAGTGAAGACTATTGTAGACGAATGGAATTATAGCGAAAACGAACGTCGTATGTTCCGTGCCATCGGTAGCTTGTATGCCCAGTTGGATTTAGGTGAAATCTATTCTCCTTTGAAAGGGCTTAGATATCGTTTTAACTTTGGTCCGGATTTCCGTTATTATCGTAACGGTAGTTTCCAAGATGCAAAATCTGTAAGTCGTGAGGGTACTAATCGCGCCAAACTGTCTAATTCATCCGACTTCTCCTGGACACTGGATAATTTGATTTACTATGATAGAGAAATAGGTAAACACTCTTTTGGAGTAACTTTGTTACAGAGTGCTACTAAATATCACTACGAAGAATCTTCTATGGCTGCTATCAACATTCCTTTGCCAAGCGCAAAATGGAATGCGTTGAGCAAAAAGAATATTTCTGCATTGGATGACTGGAGTAGCGGTTTGACGGAGAAGCAATTGCTTTCTTACATGTTCCGTCTGAACTACGATTACAACAATAAATATCTGTTGACAGTATCAGGCCGTTGGGATGGTGCTTCTCAGCTTGCTCAAGGAAATAAATGGGCATTCTTCCCTAGTGCCGCATTAGGCTGGCGTCTTGATCAGGAAGGTTTCTTGCAGGATGTAAGCTGGATTAATCAGCTAAAACTTCGTGTAGGTGTCGGTGTAACCGGTAACTCAGCTATCGACCCTTACCAGACTAAAGGTGCGGTAGTACCCGTATATTATCCGTTTGGTGCTTCTCCTACTCCGGGATTTGTTGCTTCTGAGTCTATAGCCAAGGACGGTAACGTAGCTATGGCAAATAAGGATTTGACATGGGAAAAGACTACACAATACAATATCGGAGTCGACTACTCAGTATTGAATGGAAGAATTTCGGGAGTTTTGGATTTCTATACTTCCCGTACAACAGACTTGTTGATGGAAATGACTATCCCCTCGTTGAACGGTTATACAAATACATATGCCAATGTAGGTAAGACTTCCAATATCGGTATCGACCTTACTTTGAATACAGTAAATGTCAAGACACGTTCTTTCGAATGGTCTACCAGTATCAATGCCGCTTGGCAGAAAGATAAGATTGACGAGTTGGCCAATGGTAAAGAAGATGATATCAACAACAGTTGGTTCATCGGTCAGGCTTTGGGCGTAATCTACGGTTATCAATCGGCTGGCATCTGGAAAGAAGAAGATGCTGCTGAGATGGCTAAGTTCAATGCTAAGGGACATTCGTTCCAAGCAGGTATGGCACGTCCAGTAGATCAAAACGGCGACTACAAGATTGACCCGAACGATGATCGTGTAGTAATAGGACATACTCGTCCTCGCTGGACTTTCGGTATGACAAATACTTTCTCTTATAAGAACTTTGACCTTTCCGTTATGCTGTATGGACGTTTTGACTACATGGTAGATACTGGTGGCGAATGGCAAGGCGGTCGCTATACCCAGCGTAAGATTAACTATTATAACGAAAACAACAAGAATGCCGAGTACCAGAAACCTATTCACGATGATGGCGGTGGCGATCCTTACTATCAGATTCTGGGCTATAAGAACGGTTCGTTCCTTAAAGTGCGTAATATTTCATTAGGCTATACGTTCCCGCAAACGTTAGTTAAGAAGTGGAATCTGTCTAACCTGAAAGTGTATGTACAAGCTAAGAATCCGGGACGTATCTTCTCTAACATTGATTTCCTTGAATTGGATGCTTCTCAAAATCTGACATCCACCTGGAATCGTGGTTTCACAATAGGATTGAACGTAGGATTTTAAACTTTAAAAGCATATAACCATGAAACTATATAAAAATATTACATTTGGCTTGATGGCCTTAGCATTGGGAGGTTCAATAGCTTCCTGCAGTGATTTTCTGGATGAGGAGCTGACTACTCAGCAGAATACCGAGTATTTTGATACGGAAGAAGGTATTGACCAGTTGGCGGTAGGTATGTATTATAATTTACGTTTTCACTTTGGGAAGGAGTGGGCGTATGCTACTACTAACTATGGTACAGATGAGTTTACCGTGGGTGGTGACGGTTCTAACAAAGTGTGGAACAATTATGATGGTAGTTTCCAATCGCAAATTGTGGCAGCCAACTCCAACACGACAATGGCGGAAAGCCTTTGGGATAATATGTATATCGGTATTAATAATGCCAACTTGTTATTGAGTAAGATTACTCCTGACAGCTATACGGGTGCAAATAAGAAGACTTATATGGGAGAGGCCTATTTCTTGCGCGGTTTCAACTATTTGAAGCTAGTTTCTCAGTATGGCGGCGTACCTTTGAAGCTCGAACCGAGTGATGTGCCTCTTCGTGAGTTTACCCGTTCTTCTGCGGAAGCTACCGTAGAGCAAGTTATCAGCGATTTGAAGAATGCCTATGATATGCTTCCCGAGACAGCAAGCCTAACCGGAAAAATGACTAAAGATGCTGCTGCTCATTTTCTTGCTAAAGCATATCTGTTCCGTGCCAGCGAGATTAATGACAGTTGGAATAGCGCCACTAAAGATAAGGATCTTACAGAGGCTTTGCGTTTGGCTAAAGAAGTGATTGCGCATCATCAGTTGGCTAAGAATTTCTCCGAACTGTGGAACTATACAGAGCCCGATGGCCCCAACGAGCAATTGGATGAAATAATTCTTTCCGCTCAGTTCTCTTCCGATAAATCATCCGAAGGAGCTAATGGCAACCCGTGCCACCTCTATTTCCTATCCGTATACAACAATTTGCCCCAGATGAAACGCGATTTGGCAGGCGGACGTGAATATCAGCGTTTGAGAACTTCTTATTACATGTACAACGTGTATGATATGGTCAATGATTCACGTTTCTGGAAGAGCTTCAAGACTAAATACGCTGTGAATAATCCTAAGAAAGATTCCGGTTATCAGTTGGGAGATTTGGGAGTGATGTATGTTATCAATCGTCCGGGCGATACTCGTTTTGACGGAGTACAACTGACTGAGAAGATAACGGACAACAAAACCGGTAAGAAGATACCTACCGTGTTCGTTGCTTACCCGAAAGACCGTAATAGTGCGAACGATGAGGCCTTGTATGATGATGTAACCCGTTTTGCTTCTCTTAATAAGTATATCGACGGTTCTCGTGAAGCACTTGGAGATATGCAGGGACATCGTGACGGTATTCTGGCACGTGTAGGCGAAACCTACCTGATTGCAGCCGAAGTTCTTATTCGTCAGAATCAATACAATGATGCATTGTTTTATATTAACAAGCTTCGTCAGCGTGCAGCTTATAAGAGCGGTGAAGACCGTTCCGCATATTGTGATGGCGGAGCCTCGTACAATGAAAATGCGTTGGGTTGGAAGAATGACGGTGTGAATTCGTATTACACGGAGAATTCCTACTATGAATCCAACAATATAGCCGAGACTACTGCTGCTACCAATTTGGATATTACAGATATTCATAATCTGCCGGCCGAAGATGAGGCTATCATAGCTAAACTAGGCTACTCTTCGGATTACGACCGTATGATGTGCCTGCTGCTGAACGAACGTTCTCGTGAACTTTGCGGTGAGTTCCATCGTTGGGTAGATTTGGCAAGAACCAAAACATTGGTAGCTCGTGTTAAAGCCTTTAATCAGGAAGCAGCCCCCAATATCGAAGAACGTCATTTGCTGCGTCCTATTCCGCAAACCTACCTGGATGCTATCCAAAAGGACGGTCATGCGTTAACTCCTGAAGAAAAGAAAGCGGAACAGAATCCCGGATATTAATCGGCATCCATTATAAGTTTATAATACAGTGAAGAGAAGAAGGCTCTCTGCCAATTGGGGTAGAGAGCCTTCTCTTTGTGTTTCTTTCCGGTAAAATAAACAATCGAAGATTGACGGGGTTATACTCCGCTGAATGCGCTGAAACCGCCGTCAATAGGAAGCAATGCACCTGTAACGAAGCTGGCGGCATCGCTGCACAGGAACTGTACAGCGCCGTTCAATTCGTTGATGTCGCCGAAGCGTTTCATCGGGGTTTTGGCCAATACTTTCTTGCTGCGGTCGGTCAGTGAGCCGTCGGGGTTGATGAGCACGGCGCGGTTCTGGTCGCCGATGAAGAAGCCCGGGGCGATGGCATTGACGCGGATACCGTCTCCGTATTTCAGTGCCAGTTCGCTTGCCAGCCATTGGGTGAAGTTGGCAACGGCCGTCTTGGCTGCCGAATAGCCCGGAACGCGAGTGATGGCGCTGTAAGCTGCCATGGAAGATACGTTGACGATGCAGCCCTTACCTTGCTTAGCCATCACTTTGCTGAACACTAAAGACGGGTAAACGGTTCCGTTCATGTTCAGATTGGTCACTTTCTCCCAGCAGGAGATGTCCATGTCGTAGAAGTGCTGGTCGGGAGCCAGAGTTGCGCCCGGCATATTTCCGCCGGCAATGTTGAGCAGAATGTCGATACGTCCCCACTTGGCAACGATGTCATCGGCAAGTTTCTCAAGACTGGCGATGTCCAGCACATTACCGACGATACCGATAACATCTTCACCATAGGTTTTCAGTTCCTCTACACGCTTGTCCAGTTGTTCCTGACGGATGTCTACCGCTACGACTTTAGCGCCTTGTTGCATAAAACACTTGGCAATGCTGCCACCCAATACACCACCTGCACCGGTGATGACCGCTACTTTACCTGCAATACTGAATTGTTCGTTCATAATCTTTGTCTCCTTTTTTCTTTCTTTTCTTTTTTTATACGGGGAAGCACGTGCATAAAGCATGAAGCGTATACGCCCCCCTCATACTTTATTGTCTTCTGCTTCACGTATCTATATTGTATATTTTATGCTTGTGTTTCCTTCTGTTTCATTTCGTCTTGTACCACTGCCATCATGCCTTCCACCTGTGCCAGCGCCAGCATACGACCGTGGAATGAATAGCCGGGATTATATCCCTTGTTCTCATCGCCCAGCATCATCCGTCCGTGGTCTACACGCATGGGCAGGTTCGGGTTTTCTTGCTCGAAGATGCGGATAAGGTCGATGAGGTGACCGCGTCCCGTCAGGTGGGAGCTTTCTATGAAGTTGCCGCCCAGCATGGCTACGGTGCTGCGCAGATGCACAAAGTGGGTGCGTGATGCAAACTTCCTGGCGAGTTTGCGGGTGTCGTTATGCTCTCCCGCACTGAGCGAGCCGGCACAGAACGTCAGTCCGTTGTGTGGATTATCCACTGCATTCAGGAACCAGGCGATGTCCTCTTCGTTGGTTACGATACGCGGCAAGCCCAGTACCTGAAAAGGCGGGTCGTCGGGATGTACGCACATATTTACGCCGTACTCCTCGCACACCGGCATAATGGCGGCAAGAAAATACCGCATGTTCTCGCGGAGCGCATCGCGGTCGATACCTTTGTACAAGGCAAGCAGATTCCTGAATATATTCACCGGATTCTTGTCGCCTTCCTTGATGTTGCCGTTTACGAATCCCTGCGTCTTTACGATAATCGCATCGACAAGGCTGTCTTTTTCGGCTTCGGTGATGGTCTTGTCCAGTTCGGCCACTTTAGCCAGCTCTTCGGCGGAGTAATCCTTTTCGGCTCCCTCACGTTGCAGAATGCGCAGGTCGAAATAGGCAAAGCGCACCCGGTCGAAGTAGAGCGATGAGGTTCCGTCTGCCCAGGGGTGTTGCAAATCCGTGCGTATCCAGTCGATAACGGGCATGAAGTTATAGCATACGGTCTTTACGCCGCATTTGCCCAGATTGGCAAGACTGATTTTGTAGTTCTCTATCAGTTGTTCGCGTTCCGGTCCGGCATATTTAATGGCCTCGCATACGGGCAGGCTCTCCACAACCGACCAGCGCAAGCCATAGGACTCGATATATGTCTTTAAATCGTTGATGGCTTCTTCTGTCCAGATTTCGCCGTTGGGCACATCGTGCAAGGCGGTAACTATCCCTTCCACACCGATTTGCCGCAGCATGTCAAGCGTTATTTTGTCTTTCTTGCCAAACCATCTCCAAGTCTTTTCCATACTTCTTTTTGTATTAATGATTTAAAATGATTATTTACTGCAAATGTAGGCACTAAAACAGTTTGTATATAAACGGATATTTGCAGGATGTTTGCAGATATTTGCGTGTATTGAAAGAATAATGGGATAGCAACCTTTGCAACGAAGTAAACGGCTTTAAATCAATACTATATAAGTACCAATATAATACCTGCGTTTGGTACGGGAAATACCAACGGTTGGTACGCCTTGTACCGCACTTTGGTACGGCTCCTACCACAGTTTGGTACAGCTCGTACCACGCTTGGGTACAGTTCATACCACGCTTCGGTACGTCTCCTGCCACCGGTTGGTATGCTCCGTACCAACCGGGGTATTCTTTCCGTTTCCCTTTGTATTTTCTTTTTTTCCCGCAGACTTATTGTTATTATTCGCTATCTTTGTGTAAGGATAGGATGCGGCTCGGCAAACCGGGAGATGCCGTATCAACATCAGGCAGTGTTATGAGACAGATAATAAACGAACAGCTCCAGATATCGGAGTCCAACCCGATAAAGGCGCGCTATTACGACTACGACCGCTTCACTTACCCCTGGCATTTCCACAGCCAGTACGAAATAATCTATGTAAAGAAAAGCTGCGGCCGTTGCTTTGTGGGCGATTGCATAGAGTGTTTCTCGGAAGGAGATGTGGTATTGTTCGGTCCCAGCCTGCCTCATTATATGCGGAGTGACGATGCTTATCACGGCGATAACCCCCGGTTGCGGGTGCAAGGAACTATCATTCAGTTTGAGGAGAACTTCATGCAATACTCGTTCGACCATTATCCGCAGTTTCACCAGATACGGGTGTTGCTGAAAGAGGCCAGACGGGGTGTTGTCTTTCACACGGCCGATGCCGGTCCGGTACGCGACATGGTATCCGCTTTTCCCGAACTGAAAGGATTCGGACAGATAACCGGTTTGCTGGATTTATTGCAGGCATTGGCGGTATCCGTCCCAAGAAGGATGCTGGCAAGCCCTTGCTACTATGAGAAGTTTCCCACAGCGGGAAACAAGCGTATCGATAAAATCATCTCCTTTATCAACAGCAACTACACCCGTTCCCTCAAGCTCGACGAGATAGCCGAAATGGCGAATATGAACAGCAGCGCCTTTTGCCGTTTCTTCAAGGACGCCACGGAAAAGACTTTCCTGCAATATGTGGCGGACATGCGCATAGGTTATGCCTGCAAACTGCTGACCATCGGGGATATGGAGGTTTCACAGATAGCTGTGGAGTGCGGGTTCGACTCTATTCCGCATTTCAACCGCACCTTCAAGCAACTGACGGGACTGACACCGACGCAGTACCGGAACCAGATAATGAAATAATTTCCCCCCTTCACCCTCCGTCTCCCATAAACAGGAGTGTGCGAAAGGGTGAAGGGGGGATGTGGTAAAAGTTATTTTACGGAATCTCGACCGTTACATACCGAACGAGAACTTGTCGATGGACTGGTATACCACGCTGGCAATACTCAGCGCCACGATGCCCAGCGTACAGATGGCAAGGCCGGCACGCGTGTAGTTATCGCTACGGAAAGCGGCGATAGGCTCATCGCTCTTGTTGATGTACATTGCCTTTACAATCTTCAGATAGTAGTAAAGCGACAGAATCGTATTGATTAACGCAATGAACACCAGCAGATGAAAACCGCTTTCGAATGCCGCCGCAAAGATGAAGAACTTCGAGAAGAAGCCTGCGAACGGCGGAATACCTGCCAGCGAGAACAGTGCCAGCGTCATAAGGAAAGCCAGCTTAGGGTTGGTGGTGTACAATCCGTTGTAATCTTCCAGTGTAAACTTATCGGCGCGCAATGCTACAATCGTGATAACGGTAAAGACGGCGAGGTTGGCAAACAGGTAAATCAGTACGTAGTACACCAGCGACGTCATACCCAGCGATGTTCCGCTGATAACACCCAGCATGATGTAACCGGCTTGCGAGATACTGGAGAACGCCATCAACCGTTTCAGGTTCTCCTGACGCAGCGCAAAGAGGTTGGCGAGCGTGATAGAGGCGATGATAACCCAGTAGAGCACTTCCTGCCATTGCGCCGCCATCGGTGCGAATACCTTATAGAGGATGGTCATCAGCACGAATGCCGCCGCACCTTTGGAGATAACGCTCAGGTAAGCGGTTACCGTACTCGGAGCACCTTCGTATACGTCGGCCGTCCACAGGTGGAAAGGCACCAGCGAAATCTTGAATCCCATGCCGGAGAAGAAGAATACGAATGCCATAATCTGCAACGGGCTTCCGTCCAGATGTGCCGGGATATCGGCAAAGTAGAGTGTGCCTACCGTACCGTATATCAGCGAAAGGCCGTAAAGCAGCAGCCCGCTGGAGAAGAGTGCGGTAAGGATGTACTTGGCGCCTGCTTCGGCAGAGTGGTGGCGGTACTTGTCGAAAGCCACCAGCGCAGCCATAGGGATGCTGGCCGTTTCCAGTCCGATGAAGAACATCAGGAAGTGGCCGGCGGAAATCATGAAGTACATACCCAGCAGCGTGGAGAGTGTCAGTACATAGAACTCGCCCTGCTTGATTGCCGCATCGGGGCGGCGCATCCACTCGTGCGCCATAAGGAACACGATGAGCGTACCTACGCTGAGAATGGATTTGACGATACTCTGTATCGGCTGGTTATGGTACATCCCGCCGAAAGCGTCGGCTGCCGGACCGGGAACGATGGTTATAAGCGTATGGACGATGAGCAGGGCAACGGGCAGCATGGTGTTCAACATCGGCTTGCCGTCATGCTTGTGCGCATCCGGACTCATGAAGAGGTCGGCTATGAAGAGGATAACGATAACCGCTATCAGCGACAGCTCTTCTTTCATTAATAGAAATTGGGAGTAATCCATGTTATTTGGTGATTAGTGATTAGTGTTTAGTGAGTGGCTAATAGGTTGACTACCGGCAGCACGCTGTCTCCAATCATGTTGCTTATCCACAGCGGAGCAAGACCCAGTCCGGCTACGCAGGCAATGAGGATGATTACGGCGGTACGTTCGTCCCAGGTGGCATCGGTCAATGTCAGGTGGTGCTTGTTGGTACAGGTTCCGTAGAGGATTTTACCGACAAGGCGCAGGATGTAGACTGCGGTAATCACGATACTCGTACAAGCGATGACGGTCCATGCGCGGTGGAAGGTATCGGGGTGCTGGAAAGCGCCGTTGAAGATTGTCATTTCGGCAATGAAACCGCTGAGTCCCGGCAGACCGAGGTTGGCCAGACCGGCGATGACATAGGATACCGCCAGGAAAGGCATAATCTTCATCAGTCCGCTAAGCTCGCGTACGTCGCGTGTGTGCGTCCGTCCGTATATCATACCGATAAGGGCGAAGAACAGGGCGGTCATCAGTCCGTGGGAAAGCATTTGCAGCACGGCACCCGTACAGGCCGTCCGGTTCATCATCAGGATGGCGAAAAGCACCAGTCCGCAGTGCGATACGGAAGAGTAGGCGTTGATGTACTTCAGGTCGGTCTGCACGCAAGCGGAGAATGCGCCGTACACCACGGAGATACCCGTCAGTACGAGGAATATCCAGCCGAGCTCCTGTGCGGCTTCGGGCATCAGATACATGGCGATGCGGAAGCAGCCGTAGCCGCCCAGCTTCATCAGTACGCCTGCATGCAGCATGCTGACGGCGGTAGGTGCGGATGCATGACCGTCGGGGCTCCAGGTATGGAACGGGAACAGAGCGCCCAGCACACCGAAACCGAGGAAGGTAAGCGGGAACCAGATGCGTTGTTGCTCCACGGGGATATTGTGCAGTTGGGCTATCTCCAGCAGGTTCATGGTGGTGGCGCCGCTACCGAAGTAGATACCGAGGATACCGATAAGCAGGAAAGCGGAACCGCCCATCAGCATCAGCGTCAGTTTCATGGCAGCGTATTCCTTGCGTCCCGAACCCCATACGCCAATTAGCAGGTACATCGGGATGAGCGCTACCTCGTAGAACATGAACATGGTGAACAGGTCGGTAGAAATAAAGAAACCGAACACACCCATCGACAGCAGGGTGAACCACAGGAAATATTCTTTGGTCAGCGGTTGCAGACGCCAGGAAGCGAATGTACCCGTAAACACGATAATGGCCGAGAGCAGCAGCATGGCTACCGAGATGCCGTCCACCCCTACGGAATAGTGGATGTTGAGGGCGGGATACCAGGCTACATCGGCACGGAACAGTATTTCATCCGTAGCGCCGCCGTGACGGGCTTGCAGATAGACGACGGTCAGTCCGACGGCTGCAACGAGCAATGCCGAAGCGCCGGCTACCATCACCGCACGTATCTGTGCGATATTACGGCTGAGCCAGAGGCCCAACAGCATCAGCAAGGGGATGAGTACGAATATGGATAAGAAATTCATCTTTATAATATGGTATTAATTGTTATTGTTCTATATGGTTGATACATCACTATCAATTTCCGTTTCTCGTTTACAGCAACAGCAGCAGTATCAGTGCAAGCGTACCCAGCAGGAATACGAAGGTGTATTGCTGGATGCGTCCGCTTTGCAGGCCGCGTATCTCATCGCTGGTGGCATTGGCGCCCCAGGCAAGGAAATCGAAGAAGCCGTCCACCACATGACGGTCCCACCAGGCAATGGGGCGGCTGATGCAGCCGAAGATGATGCGGTGGGTGATGAACTGGTAGACTTCATCGATGTAGAAGCGGTGATAGGCTGCCGTCCACAAGCCGTTGCAGCGGCGGGCAAGCGCATCGGCAACCGGCTGCTTTTCGCCTTTATACATAAAAGTGGCCACGGCTATGGAGATAACCGCAATGGCAATGCTTGTTCCTGCCACGCCCCAGTCGAGGTGGATGGTATAGGCTTCGCCGTTGGAGCTGACGAAGTGGCCGAAAGGAATAAATCCGGCAACTATCGTAACTGCGGCAAGGAACATCAGGGGAACGGTCATGGCAAGGGGCGACTCGTGAGGCGTGTGCTGATGGCTGTGGCTTTCATCGCTTGCCGACTTCTGCCCCGGCTCCGAGCTGCCCCAGAAAATGCCGTAATACAGTCTGAACATATAGAATGCGGTCATGGCGGCAATCACCGTCATAATCCAACCCATGACGGGGCTGAACCGGAAGCAGGCCGTCAGTATCTCGTCCTTGGAGAAGAACCCGGAGAACGGGGGAATGCCGGCAATGGCAAGGCAGGCTATCAGGAAGGTGATGTGCGTAACCGGCATGTATTTGCGCAGGCCGCCCATGGCGGACATCTCGTTGCTGTGCACCGCATGGATGATGCTTCCTGCACCGAGGAACAGCAACGCCTTGAACATGGCGTGCGTAAACAAGTGGAACATGCCTGCCATATAACCCAGTCCGCCTTCGTGCGGGTCTGTGGATGTACATACGCCGAGCGCTACCATCATAAAGCCTATCTGCGAGATGGTGGAGAAGGCGAGTACACGCTTGATGTCACTCTGCACACAAGCCACGCTGGCGGCATAGAATGCGGTGAATGCGCCTACATAGGCTACGAGGTGCAGCACGTGGGGCGCATAGTCGATGAACAGCGGGAACATGCGTGCCACCAGGTATACGCCTGCCACCACCATCGTAGCGGCATGAATCAGTGCGCTCACCGGAGTAGGACCTTCCATGGCATCGGGCAGCCAGATGTGCAGCGGGAACATGGCGCTCTTGCCGGCTCCGCCGATGAACATCAGTCCCAGCGCCAGCGGAATCATGGCAGCGCCGCCTTTCAGCAAGGCCATTTCATTGGGTTGGAAGGTGTAGGTTCCGGCATAGTAACCGTAAACCAGGATACCGATAAGGAAGCCCAGGTCGGCAAAGCGGGTCACGATAAACGCTTTCTTGCTGGCGGCGATTGCTGCGGGTTTCGTGTAGTAGAAGCCTATCAGCAGGTAGGAAGACACACCCACCAGCTCCCAGAACAGATACATCTGGAAGATATTGGTTGCCACCACCAGTCCGAGCATGGACATCGTAAACAGCGAGAGGAAAGCGTAGTAGCGTTGGAAGCCGCGTTCGCCTTTCATATAGCCGAAAGAGTAGAGGTGTACCATGAACGATACGGTACTTATGACAATCAGCATCATCACCGATATGGGGTCGAGCAGGATGCCCAGGTCAATGCTGAGTGTCGGCGTAAACGGCAGCCATGTGCAGTTGTAAGGCATCAGTGTGGCAAATGTGCCGTCTGCCAGCCGCGGGGCGGTGAAATAGTGTATTGCGGTGAGGTAGGAGAGTACCGCCACTGCACCCAGCACAGCCGTGCCGATGAGTCCGGCAGTGCGGTGCGACATCCATTTGCCGCCCAGTCCCAACACAAGGAACGAGAGCAAAGGAAGGAGAAGGATTAGAATCGTATATTCCATAATTATTGAATTGAGAATTGAAAATGGAGAATTGAGAAATGCTGCTCAGTCTCTCTTTTTGTTTTTATTGAATGGCTCATTATGCAGGCGGTCTGCACAACTCTATGCAGGGTGTCTGCACAGTGCTATGCAGGACATCTGCACAGGCTTATGCAGGATGCCTGCACAGGCATCTACCATTTGAGTTCGTCCAGCTTGTTCACCTGTATGCTGCGGATATTGCGATAGATGTTAATCATGATGGCAATGGCCACGGCCGTTTCGGCTGCCGAGATGGCAATGGAGAACAGGGAGAAGAAGTAACCTTCCAGTCCGCCGGGAAACAGGAAACGGTTGAATACCGCGAAGTTGATGTCCGTAGCATTCAGTATCAACTCAATTGAAATCAGTATCGCCAACGTATTGCGGCGGGTAAAGAACCCGTAGATGCCGGCGAAGAACATGATAGCCGAGACTATCAGGTAATATTCCATGTGTATCATAAATCTTATCTTTTACGTGCTATTAACAATCCGCCTACGATACATGCCAGCAGCAGGATGCTGACGGCCTCGAAGGGCAATAGGTAACCGTATTTGTCGCCGCTCAGCATGTGGTGGCCGATGGTCTTGATGTTGACTTCGAGCGGTTCGATGTCTGTGGTGGCGATGAACTTATGTTTCAGGGTTATGAACAGTACGATGACGGCTCCTGCCACGGTAGTGCCCAGTCCGGCAAGGAACTTGCTGCGTTTCAGCTTGGCCGCCATGTCGCCTTCACCGCTGGTGAGCAGAATGGAGAAGACATAGAGCACGACGATACCGCCCGCATAGACCATAATCTGTACCGAACCGAGGAACGTATATCCCAGCAGGAAGTAGATGCCTGCCGTGCCGAAAAGCACGAACAGCAGGTATGTGGCCGAACGTACCATGCGTCTGGTGGTTACCGTCAGTATGGAGAATACGCTGATGAAGGCCGCAAGGAAGTAAAATACTATTGTTTCAAGATTAAATTCCATGTTATTGATTACTAATTATGAATGACTGATTACTTCGCTGCTTCAGGCTGGGGAGCGGCGGGTTTCTTCTTCTCTTCTACGTGACTGCCCGGATGGTTCAGCGTCAGTACCAGTTTGCTGCGGTCGAATACGGCATGCTCGAAGTCCTGGTCGAACGTAATGGCATCGTGCGGGCAGGCATTGACGCAAAGCTGGCAGAATATGCACGAACCGAGGTCGTATTCGTACTTCGTCAATATCTTCTTTTTCTTGCCGTCTTCCGTTTCTACCGTCTGGCTCGTCACCTTGATGGTGTCGTTGGGACAAGCCGTCTGGCACAAGCCGCAGGCCACGCAATGGTGTTCGTTCTTCTCGTTGTGGGGCATTGTCAGCGTGCCGCGGAAACGTTCGGAGAGTTTCAGCGTCTTCCGGTTTTCCGGATACTGTTCGGTAGTCTTCTTCCGCCAGAAAACGGTCATGGTGGTTTTCATGCCCGTCAGCAGGGAAGTGATACCGTGTATGAGGCTGCCTATGTAAGAATTATGTTCTTTTTCTTTCATTGTTGTAATTATTATTTAGTGTTGCCCGAAAGGAAATATTGCTCCGGTGCTGTGCCGGCTTAGAAATGCAATTCAAATACTACGATTAATACCATTAGGGTTCTACCGTAATTAGTGTGAATTAACTATGCTCATATCCAGACCTCCATAAAA